>Ga0209656_10001475_pt1 | contig 15383 bp, 13 predicted proteins | sample BogFormECP12_OM2_FD_188239 | JGI IMG/M metagenome (GOLD analysis project Ga0209656, IMG submission 188239) | Bog forest soil microbial communities from Calvert Island, British Columbia, Canada - ECP12_OM2 (SPAdes) (version 2) | ecosystem: Environmental > Aquatic > Freshwater > Wetlands > Bog ... | reverse complement strand
TACGGGAGCTGGGCGCGGGATCCGTTGATGCCGCCGGCGGTCGTTGTGCCGCCCTCGGTGCCGGTTTCGCTGGACGTGACGAGCCCGTTGTTGTCGACGAAGCTGCCGCCGCCCGGCGGTTGCGCGACCGGGTCGGCAGAGACGTCGGACGGAATCCCGTTGGGCGTGAAGCCGTCCGAGGTGGCCGCGCCGAGCGCGTCGGCGACCGGGACCCCCACCGGCGCCAGCATCCCGGTGTTGGGGTCCTGCTCGACCATCACGTCGTCGGCCAGGCCGCAGGTGTTGCCGGTCAGTGCCTCCAGGTTGGACCGGCCGACCGTCCACGCCGGATACTGGCCGATCATGGCGGCGGTCAGCGAGAAGATCTCGAAGGCCACCAGCAGCCACGCCGCGACGGCCAGCGGCGACTGCAGGACTCGGCGCAGCCGAGGCCAGCGCCCGTTGGTCGTCGCTGGCTCGTCCCCCGCGCGCGGGCGGTCCCCCCAGTCGCGGCCGGAGAAGTGGAACCACGCGGCCAGCAGCAGCGCCAGCACGCACAGCCCGAGCAGCATCGTGGTGACGCCGAAGTGGAATTGCGGGAACGAATTCGACCACGGCACACCGAAGTTCGACACGTACCAGTAGCCGTTGACGCTTGCGAAGCTCAGCGCCGTCACGAACAGCACCAGGGCCGCGAACACCGTCCGGTTGCGCCGCGATTTCATCACCGACGCGGTGACCGCGACCGCGGTCAGCGCCCCGAGCGACCCCGCCAACCCGGCGAACACCCCGAAGTGGTGCGTCCACTTCGTCGGCGTGAACATCATCGCGATGAACGAGATGATCGTGATGCCGATGATGCGGCGGGTGGGACCCGCCGCAGTGCCTGGAATCCTGCCCTTGCGCAACGACATCGCCACCGACACGGCGAGCGCGATGATCAGTGTCAGCACCGCGAAGCGGCGCGCCACCGAGCCGTCCGGGCTGGCCATGAACAACCGCTCGTAGCGGATGTGCTCGTCGAACCAGCTCAGGCTCGGCCCGACCGCCGACTTCAGCATGTTGGCCTGGGCCTCGCCGATGAAGGTCTGGTCCCGGAAGATCAGGATGATCGTCACGGTGCAGGCCGCCAGGATCGGGGCCAGCAGCGCCACGTAGCCGAACCGCTTGGAGCGCCGGTGCAGGATCGTGCGCAGCGGCCCGATCGCGACCAGCAGGGAGCCGATCGACGCGATGCCGGTGGGCCCGGAGAACAACGTGAGGGCGCCGATGACGCAGGCGACCGCCAGTGGCAACAGCCGGCTGGTGGCCACCGCGCGTTCGACCGAACACCACGTCAGCAGGATCCCCAGCGCGATGATCGGCTCGGGCCGTAACCCGTTGTTCAGCGGAAGCCAAAATGCCAGGAACATCGCCGCCGCGGTCCACGCGGCGGCCCGGTTGGCCTTGACCGCGTGGCCCAGCCGGGGGATCACTTCGCGGCTGATCACCCACCAGCAGGCCAGCGCCATCGCCAGCGTGGGCAGCCGCATCCACGCGCTGTTCGTGCTGACGTGCGCCCAGAGCGCGAGCAGGTCGTAGTACCAGCCGAACGGCGCTTCCGGCGTGCCGAACCAGCGGTAGTAGTTCGCCATGTAACCCGCGTGCTCGGATACCCGGGCCATGGTCAGGATGTAGCCGTCGTCGGAGGTGTTGGCGCCGACGAAGTGCCACCAGACCAGCACGGCGGTCACCAGCCCGTCGAGTGGGGTCAGCGACCACCACTTGGCGGGCAGGATGCGGCGGTGGCGCATGCCGTCGGCGGTGTCGAGCACGTGCAGCGCGATCAGCGCGACGATGGTCATCACCACCCCGATGACCATCGCGAGCATCTTCAGCAGCGTCGGCGCGCTGCTGTAGCGGGTGTCGATCGTTGCCGAGAGGCGCAGGTTGGGCGGCGCCGGGCCGGACAGGTCGGTGAAGACGCCGACGATCTGCGGGCGGAAGTCATAGCCGCCGCGTTCGCCTCGCAACGGCGCGCCGGGATTGTCGCTGTCGGGGCCTTTGACCAGGCCGACGAATTCGCCGGTCACCTTGTCGGCATGGGCGGTGAACGTCAGCCGCTCGCACGCCGGGGAGAGCACCTGGTTCAACGGCGCGACCACCACCGGGGTGTTGCGGATGATGACGAGCAGGTCGTTGTTGACGCGTTGGATCAGCAGCCCCCGGTCGACGGCCTTGGGCGCCTGTTTGGGCACCGTCGACAGCAGCACGGTCTTGCCGGCGTTCTCCGGACCCGCGAGGCCGGCGGCCGCGCTGCACGGGACCGAGATGTTCAGATCCGTGGCGACATAGGAGATCAGCGGCGCGGTGACGCTTGCGAACACGCCGTTTTGCGGCCAGTTCAGCTGGGCGGTGGTCTGCTTGACCGGAAGCAGCGGGGTGACAAGCGCCAGCAACGCGCCGAGCAGCCCGGCGGCGATCGCGACCATCCGGGCGATCCGGTACTGGTCCATCCCGTGCGTGACCGTGCCGGGTGGTAACTGCCCAGCCTGAGGGGCAGCGTCAACAGCCATTTAGGCAGCCCTCCCCGGATGACGGATGGCCAGCACGAACGGGCCGATATTGCTGACGGTAAACCGTGGATCATCGAACAACCTAGCCTGCAGGGGAACCTGGTACCGCCGCACATTGGGCTGGTTCGGGTAAACATCGGCGGCCAGCCGCAATGTATAGGTGTCGTTCGCGCCGCGCCGCATCAAGAACACGGTCGGCGGCTGCCACGGCAGCGAGTCCAGCGCCGCGATGAACTGGTCCGGCGATTTGAGCGCCGACCAGCTTCTGATCGCGGCGGCCCGCTGGTCGAACTGGGCCAGCGGGTTGGCGTAGTGCGGGGTCAATCCCTGAAAGCCCCAGTAGGGGTAGTAGGACAGGAAGCTGTAGTCGGCGGTGAGCACCACGGTCTTGTCCCGCGGTTCGCCGGTGACCTGCCGGATCTTCGCATCGATCTGCGAGTAGTAGGTCTCGGCGCCCGGCGGTCGCCGGTCCGCGCGCTGGCCGTTGCCGTCGGTGTCGGTGTAGGCGACGACGATGTCGGAGCGCAGCACATCGGGAATGTCCTGGCTGAAGGTCAGGGCCCCGATGACGCCGAGTACGCCGGCGGCGACGACGATGCGGCGGCCCACGGCGGGGTCGTAGCGGCGGGCCAGCGCGAGCGCGCCCTCGACGAAGCCGAACGCGCCGGCCGCGGACAGCAGAACGGTCAGCGTCGGCTGCAGCCGGAACGAGAGCAGGGTGGTGCCCGCCAACGTGGTCAGCATCGACAGCAGCGACCACACATAGACGGTCAGGACGCCGATGGCCAGGGCGGCGGCCCGCGTCGACGTCCTAGCCCGCACCACCAGCCAGATCGTGCCGACCATGCACAAGGCTCCGAGAAGCGTGAAGTGCAGCATCGGGAACGACAGCTGCGCGCCGTCCACGGGCAGGTAGTGCTGCGCGGTGCCGGATTCGGCAGGGGAGCGCTTCACCGCGGCAAGCAGATACGGCAGCCAGCCGATCAGCGCGATCGCCGCCGCGATCGCCCCGATCACGACCAGCCGCAACAGCGGCGCCCACGGGTCGTGCCGGCGTCGGGCTACCGCGGCGGTCAGCGCCATCACGGCCACGGTGAACGCGGTGTAGGCCGGCAGCAGCGTGTACCAGAGCGCCGCGACTCCGAGGAATACGCCGACGCCGACGACCGCGGACCTGCCGGCGCCCCGCAGCCCCGACCACGCCAGCACCAGCACCGGCGGCAGCAGCACCGTGATCATCGCAGCGTAGGGCTCGGTCGATGCATAGGCCAGCGTCGTCGCGGCGGTCGCGGTCGTGACGATCAGGGCGTGATCGAAGCGAATCATGCGCTGCCACAACACGAACGCGACCACGATCGCGATCGTGATCGAGGTGATCGCCCACGGCTTGAACATCTCCCACGCCGGGGTGCCGGTGAGCGTGGAAGCCCGGCCACCGATCCAGAACCAGCCGGGCGGATAGTACGGCGGCAACCCGATGTAGGTCATGTCGTGCAGCGCGGAGCTGTCGGCCAGCCGGGTCAGGTATTCGGTGCGGAACTGCTGGTCCACCGAGATGCCGAACAGGTAGAGCTTGGTCGCGCCGAGCGGCATCGCCAGAGTGACGACCGCGAACGCCGCGAGGAACACCAGCGCCCCGGCATGAGCCACCGCGCGGTGCCCACGTCGCCACAGCCATCCGGCGGCCAGCAGCCCTGCAAGACAGCAGAATTGCCCGACGGTGGTCAGCGCGTGCAACTGGTTCGACGAGTTGTACGCCGGCCACTGCACCCCCGCGATCGCGATCAGCGACACCACACTCACGGCGACCGCCACCACGACCGCCACGGCCATCTGACCGGTGGTGGCCAATGCTGTCCTCATGCTCAGATGGGCAGCTTTCGGAAGAGCGGCCGCGGGACGTGCCGCAGCACCATCATCACGTAGCGGAACGCCGGCGGCGCCCACACCAGTTCCTTGCCCTTGGCGGCGGAGTTGACGGCCAACTCGGCGACGTACTCCTTGTCGACGGTCAGCGGCGCTTCCTTGATGTGTGCGCTCATCCGGGTACGGACCTGCCCGGGCCGGATGACGAGCACCTTGACCCCGTGCTCGCGCAATGCTTCTCCGAGTCCGAGGTAGAAGCCGTCGAGCCCGGCCTTGGTGGAGCCGTAGACGAAGTTGGACCGGCGCACCCGCTCCCCGGCCACTGTGCTCATCGCGATGATTTGGCCGAACCCCTGTGCGCGCATCCGCTCGCCGAGAAGCACACCGACCGAGACCGCGGCCGTGTAGTTGATCTCGGCGATCTGTACGGCCTTGCGCTGGTTCTGCCACAGCTCCTCGGCGTCGCCGAGCAAACCGAACGCGACGATCGCGACGTCTATGTCTCTGGGGCCGTCCCCGTCGATGAAGGCTTCCTCGATGACCTTCGGGTGGGTGTCGGTCTCGACCGCGTCGAAGTCGACCAGCTCCACCGAACGGGCGCCGGCGGCCTTCATCTGCGCGACCGCGTCGTCGCGGCCCGGGTCGTCGGGCAGGCAGGCCAGCACGATGCGCGCAGGCGCGTCGGCCAGGTAGCGCTCGCAGATCGCCAGCCCGATCTCCGACGTCCCGCCGAGCAGCAGGATGGTCTGTGGGTTGCCCACGGCGTCAATCATTTACAGTAGCTCCAGGCGTCGGGCCATGTCCGAGGCGAAGACCCCGTTCGGATCGACCTTGCGCCGCAACGCGATCCACTCGTCGATGCGGGGATACATGGCGTGGAACATCTCAGCGGTGGTTCGGGAGTCCTTGGCGGTGTAGAGCCGCCCGCCGAACTTCAGCACCCGGCGGTCGAGCTCGTTGAGGAACCCGTTGAGCCCCGGCTTGATGGGAAAGTCGACACAGACGTTCCAGCCCGGGATCGGGAAGCTCAGCGGTGCGCGGTTGCCCGGGCCGAACAGCTTGAACACGTTGAGAAACGAGTAATGACCGGACTTCTGGATGTCTGCGATGATGGCCTTGAACTCGTCGACCGCCTCGGTGGGCACGACGAACTGGTACTGGCCGAAACCCGCCGATCCGTAGGCGCGGTTCCACTCACCGAACATGTCCAGCGGGTGGTAGAACTGCGTCAGGTTCTGCACCTTCCCGCGATAGGTGCCCGATTTGCGGTACCACAGCTCGCCGATCGGTTTGAACGTGTACTTGTTCGCCAGCCCGTTGGGGAAGATGTCAGGCAGCGTGACCAGCTGCGGCGCATCGAATTTCAGCGGGTTCTTCCGAACCTTCTCGGGCAGCTGGTCGAGCCTGGCCAGTGAGCCGCGGGATATCGCGGCCCGGCCCAGCTTGGGTGGCGCGCTGATCGCGTCGAACCAGGCGCTGGAGTAGGTGTAGTTGCCCTCGCTGCCGTTGGTGTGAAACGCGACGGTCTCGTCGAGGGTGCCTGTCACGTCGCCGTCGGCGATGAAGTACGCGGTCTCGGTGGGCGTCATCTCGATCGTCGCCCGCAAGATGACGCCGGTCAGCCCGTTGCCTCCGACCGTGGCCCAGAACAGCTCCGCCTCGGCCCCGTCGGGCGTGAGGTGGTGCAGGTCGCCGTCGGCGGTGAGCAGGTCCATCGACCGGACGTGATTGCCGAAGCTGCCGGCGCTGTGGTGGTTCTTGCCGTGGATGTCGCAGGCGATCGCGCCGCCGACGGTGACCTGTCGGGTGCCCGGCAGCACCGGAACCCACAGCCCGAACGGCAGCGCCGCCTTCATCAACTGGTCGAGGTTCACCCCCGCGTCCACGTCCACGACGTGGGTGTCGGCGCTGATCGAATGAATCCTGTTCAGCGGCGTCATGTCGATCACCAGGCCGCCGCCGTTTTGGGCGTTGTCGCCGTAGGAGCGGCCCAGCCCGCGCGCGATCACGCCCCGGGTGCCGCCGTCGGCAACGCGGGCCACCGCCTTGGCGATGACCTCGGGATCCGGTGTCGACAACACCTCGGCGACGGTCGGCGCGGTGCGGGCCCAGCCGGTGAGCCTCCTGGTGCTCGTGGTCAGCATCGTCAAAGAGGGTACCGTGCGGTTTCCCGCGCTCACCGCAGCCGGAAAATGACCGAGCGTTGCACGATGAAGTTGATCACAGTCGCCGTGCCCTGGGCGATCGCGTACGCGACCACCACGGCCCAGGTCCGGTAGTTGAAAAGATGCAGGCACAGGTGATTCAGTCCGACCTGCACCACGAACGTCAGGCCGTAGAGCAGCATGACCGCGACGAAGCGCGCGGTGCTCGGCTCGGCCTGAAACGTCCACCGCCGGTTGATCAGGTAGGCCGTGATGGTGCCCGCGACGAAGCTGATCATCTTGGCCGGGTCGTACCCCAGACCTACCGCGTGCAGCAACACGTACAGCCCGAAGTCCACGACCGCCGACAAGCCGCCGGTGATGACGAAGCGCAGCACCTGTGTCCTGAGCGCGAAGTTTGGCGGCGGGGCGGTATCAGCCACCCGCGAAGCTTAAAGCGTGTTGGCGCCGGCCCCGGGGGGCGGTCAGCCGCAGCCGCCCACGCTGACGTGACGGCCGCTGACGCTCGCACACCCGTTCACCGCGGGCGGAGGTGGCGGTGGGGGAGGAGGCGGCGGGGGCGGCGCCGCGCCCGGTGGCGGCGGAGGGTCGTCCGGCAACGGCGCGTAGTAGGACGGCGGCGGGACCCAGGGTGCGACCGCGTCGGCCACGTTGGTGCACCCACCCGCGGAAACGTGCTGTCCGCCGACGCTTCCGCACACGTCCGCCCTGGCGGGGGCGGGCGCCTGGACCGCGCCGAGCGCGCCGGGCACGGCTGCCAGAGACAGGACGGCAGCGACGGCTGCGCACCAGGACCGCATGCGTCGACTATAGGGAGTCAAGGCCTCGTAAAGCTCCTGTTTCAGCAAACGACTTAGTCGTATCGTGCTGATGTGCATGCGGGTGACATCGCAGAGGAGTTTCCGGTGGTGACGATGGACTCCGGAGCGCTGGACGCCGCGCGCATGCTCGCGGAGCATCGGCTGCCCGGAATCGTCGTCACCGACTCGTTCGGGCGTCCGCGCGCCGTGCTGCCCGCCTCGCAGGTGGTCCGGTTCATCGTGCCCGGCTACGTGCAGGACGATCCGTCGCTTGCCGGTGTGCTCAGCGAGTCGATGGCGGACCGCAGCGCCGACCGACTCGGCGGCAAGAAGGTCCGGGACGTGTTGCCCAAGAACCTGCTGGACGTCCCGAGCGTGGAGGCCGACGACACGCTGATCGAGGTGGCCGCGATCATGGCCAGGTTGCGCAGCCCGCTGGTCGCCGTGATGAAGGGCGGTGCGTTGCTTGGGGTGATCACCGCGTCGCGCCTGCTGGAGGCGGCGCTGAAGCGCTGAACTCGGCTCAGCCCTGATAGGTTTGCTACCGGTGTGCCGGGAAGGCTGGTCGGCGGTGACGTCGCCCTACCCGGAGGACCACGATGACCGCGCTCGCGATCACGGTCTTCGTGGTCGCCTACACGCTGATAGCCAGCGACCGCGTCAACAAGACCGTCGCCGCGCTGTGTGGGGCGGCGATCATTGCCGCATTGGGTATCCTCGGATCCGACGACCTGTTCTTCTCCCGCCGCACCGGCATCGACTGGGACGTCATCTTCCTGCTGCTCGGAATGATGATCATCGTCAGCGTGCTGCGGAAGACCGGCGTCTTCGAGTACATCGCGATCTGGGCCGCCAAGCGCTCCAACGGTTCTCCGCTGCGGATCATGATCCTGCTGGTGCTGGTCACCGGCTTCGCGTCGGCGCTTCTGGACAACGTCACCACGGTGCTGCTGATCGCGCCGGTCACGCTGTTGATGTGCGACCGGCTCGCGATCAACGCCGCCCCTTTTCTGATGGCCGAGGTTTTCGCGTCCAACATCGGTGGCGCCTCGACGCTGGTCGGCGACCCGCCGAACATCATCATCGCGAGCCGGGCGGGTCTGACGTTCAACGACTTCCTGCAGCACACGGCGCCGATCGTCGTGATCGTGATGGCCGTGTTCGTCTTGATGCTGCCCCGGCTGTTCCGCGGGTCGTTCGACGCCGATCCTGAGCGTGTTGCCGACGTGATGTCTCTGGAGGAACGCGAGGCGATCCGCGATCCGCGGCTGCTGATCCAGTGCGGTGTGGTGGTGGCGGCGGTGTTCGCCGCGTTCGTCGCGCATTCGGCGCTGCACCTGGAGCCGTCGGTCGTCGCCCTGCTGGGCGCGGGCGTCCTCATCCTGATCTCCCGGCTGGACCGGTCCGACTACCTCGCCGAGGTGGAGTGGGAAACGCTGCTGTTCTTCGCCGGGCTGTTCGTGATGGTCGGCGCGCTGGTGAAGACCGGTGTGATCAACGAACTCGCACGCCTGGCCGCCGGGGTGACGGGCGGCAACCCGCTGGTCACGGTGATGCTGATCCTCGGCGTTTCCGCGCCGGTGTCCGGGATCGTCGACAACATCCCATACGTGGCGACGATGGCGCCGATCGTCAGCGAGCTGGCCGCCGGCCTTGCACATCAGCTGCATTCCGGCGCGGTGTGGTGGGCACTGGCGCTGGGCGCGGACTTCGGCGGCAACCTGACGGCGGTGGGCGCCAGCGCGAACGTGGTGATGCTCGGGATCGCCCGCCGGTCGGACAGCCCGATTTCGTTCTGGGAATTCACCCGCAAGGGCGTGCTGGTCACCGCGATGTCGATCGGGCTTGCGGCTGTTTACCTGTGGCTGCGCTACTTCGCGCTGGCGTGACGCCGTCAATCGGCACTGCGCTGGATCGCCCGGCGACCGCATCGTCGTAGGAGATTCCTTTGCGGACCGAAACGGCGACAGGGGTCTTCGGGCACATCGCGCTAGGGTGTGCCATGCCCCCCGAAGACCAGCCGGTGACCGTGCTCAGCGAGGACGAGAGCTGGCAGCTGCTCGCCGGCCAGGCGCTCGGCCGCCTCGTCACCAGCCTCGACGCGCAGCCCGAGATCTTTCCGGTCAACTATGTCGTCCAGCGGCCCACGGTTTTGTTCAAGACCGCCGAGGGCACCAAGCTGTTCGCCGCGATGATGAACGACCGCGTCGCGTTCGAGGCCGATGACCACGGCCTAGACGAAGGTTGGAGCGTGATCGTGAAGGGCGCCGCGCACGTGCTGTTCACCGATGCGGAGATCGAGCAGGCCGAGCGTGCGCAGCTGCTGCCGTGGACCGCGACGGTGAAGCTGCGCTACGTGCGGGTGATCGCGTCGGAGATCAGCGGCCGCCGGTTCCGATTCGGCAGCGAACCCGACGGCGTGTCGACCATCGCCTAAAGCGTGTCGAATAACTGACTGCGGTCAAGTCGTCGGAGTAGGAGGGCGATTTGGCTGAGGATCAGGAACCCTTGGTGGGCGGTGAGGGTGATTTCGTAGCGGCGGTGCAGGCGTCGGCAGTAGTTGATGAAGCCGTTGGTTTGGCCTGGCGCAGCGGTTTCGGGAAGGCGCAGCGATCCTGCACGTCGGCCGCGGTGAGGACGGCAGCGACCGGAATTGCGGCGGAGTCGACCAGCACGTGGCGTTTGACGCCATCGACTTTTGTCGTCCCGTGGAAACCCGAGGGGGGCGGCCACCGGGGACGCCTTGACGCTGGAGGAGTCCGCCACGGCCGCCGTGGGCCGTCGTCGTCGACCCGACCGGGTGCGGACCTCGCCGCCGATCGCGGTCAGGATGGGGGTCCAGATTCCGGTGCGGTACCAGCGCAGGAACTGGTTGTGCGCCGTAGACCAGCTCACGGTGACGTCGTGCGGCTGGGGTGCCTCCCGCTTGCGGGGGAGTGCCGCCACGCGCAGCCGGTGCGCAGGACATGCGGGAGGGGGTCGAGGTATTCGCGCCACCGCGCCGCAGGGCGCGGCCGACCGCCGCGGGGATGATCGGCCACGACGCACCCGGCGATACGCGCCCAGGCGGTGTCTGACAGGTCGGAGTCGTTGCGCTGTCGTCGCCGGCGCGGCGGGCTCGGGTCACATGACTACAAATGGTGATCCCGCGGTCGGACACGTCAGGCCAGGTCAGGCCGGGTTGTCGGTGTGCTGTGGGAGGCTCCCGGGTGAGATGAGCCGGCACACCACATTCCGCTTCTGCCTCGATCCCACGGTCGAGCAGCGCGAGGTGCTGGCCCGGCATGGCGGGGCGGCGAGGTTCGGGTTCAATCAGTGCCTGCGGATGGTGAAAACCGCGCTCACCCATTGCAAGACCGACCCGGACACGGCGGTGCCGTGGACCGGGTTTGATCTGATCAACGCGTTCAATGCCTGGAAGAAAACCGAGGACGCCGGCCGGGTATCGCCGTCGGCGCCGATGGTGTCGCCGAGACGGTGGTGACCGGGCTGGTGTGGCGGGCCCAGGTGTGCCAGCAGGTGTTCGAGGAAGCCGCCATGGACTGCGGGCGGGCGCTGGCGGCTTGGTCGGACTCGCGCTGGGGTAGGTGCGACGGTAAACGGGTTGGCTTCCCCAGATTCAAGAAGAAAACCGGCGGCGTCGCGTCGTTTCGGGTGCGCAACAAGCACCCCAAGGGCCGCCCGCCGGCGATCCGGGTCGGCGATCACGGCCGGGCCCGCTCGATCACCCTGCCCGGAATCGGGCAGATCGGGGTGCACGATGACACCCGCCGGCTGCGGGGCATGCTCGCCAAGGACCGCGCGAAGATTCTGTTCGCCACCGTCCAGGTTTGTTCGACACGCTTTAGACCCAGTACGGCACGCGGCTTCGGTACTGCCGCATCGCGAACGCGGCCAGTACCCAGCCGATGACGGTCAGAACCAGCACCACGACCCAGTGCCGCAGCTCCTGCGGCGCGCCCAGCAGCGGCGCCCGGACGATGTCGAGATAGTGCAGCAGCGGGTTGAGCTCGATGATCTTCCCCCACCGGCCGGCGCCCTGTTGGGCCAGCGTCTGGTCGTTCCAGATGATCGGCGTCATGAAGAACAGCAACTGCACCACGCTGTTCAGCAGCGGACCGATGTCCCTGAACCGGGTGCCGATTATGCCGAACACCAGCGAGACCCAGATGCAGTTCAGCACGATCAGGCCGAGAGCCGGAATCACCGAAAGGTCGGCCCACGACCATGGCTTCGGGTAGATGATCGCGATGATGATGTAGATCACGATGTTGTGGGCGAAGAGCAGAGCCTGCCGCCACACCAGCCGGTACACGTGCACGGACAGCGCGGTCGGCAACTGCTTGATCAGCCCCTCGTTGGCGACGAACACCTCGGCGCCTTCCAGGATCGACGCGCTGATCAGTCCCCAGACGATGAGCCCCAGCGTCACGTAGGGCAGGTGGTCGGCCAGTTGCAGGTGGAACAGCTTGGAGTAAAGCCCGCCCATCGCGACCGCGGTGGTGCCGGTCGCGATCGTGATCCAGATCGGGCCCAGCAACGAACGGCGGTAGCGCTGTTTGATGTCCTGCCAGCCCAGGTGAAGCCACAGCTGCCGGCGCTCCAGCCCCTCGGCCAGGTCCCGGAACGCGCGGGCGAAGGTTTTCGACTGCGCCGCGTCGTCGGTGATCGTCATCTGCCCTCCGTAGCTGGTCTGATTGTCCGCTTATTTCGACAGGTGAAAAGCTATTCTTGTGTTTGCTAACGGCTGTCTTCTACGCCTCGTGCCCACATTTTGCCCACACTTTGACGTGAGTACCGCGCATGCAGAGTGACCGCCACCGCGTCGAGGTCGTCGTCGAACAGGTCCGCGTACGTGTCAAGCGTCCTCTTGGCAGAGGTGTGTCCGAGCATCCGCTGAAGCGCCAGCACGTTGACCCCGGCTGACACCGCCAAGCTCGCACAGGTGTGCCGGAGGTCGTGCGGGGTGATCGCCTGCACCTGGGCTTTCTGGACCGCTGCGGTGAACCAGCCGGTTTCCGAGTGCGGCCGCGGTAGATACCGGCTGGCAGGACCAGGGAACACGAGATCGCCGGGTGCCTTGCCCTCGCACTGCGCTGACAGCTCGTTGAGCACGAACTCGGGGACCGGCACTGACCGAGCCTTGCGGCCCTTGGTCGGCCCTACGGCGTGCCGTGCACCGATTTGCACGGCGTTCTCTGACACTGATAACCGGCGGCGCAGGAACTCGACATCCCGCACCCGCAGGGCGATCGCTTCACCCCAGCGCAGCCCGCAGTAGGCCAGCACTAGCACCAGCGGCCGGTGTGATCCCGATTCGTCGGCGAGGCGGTGCACATCGTCGGCGGATAGGTATACGTGCCGCCGCGTCGTCCGGCGAGGCAGATTCTCCACGCCCTTCGCCGGGTTCACGGCCAACCGCTTCCCCTTGACCGCGTCGGCCAGAATCCCCGACAGCACGCCGTGTGCCCGCAGGACCGTGGCGGCTCCCGCACCACTGCGAACCATATTCGCAATCCATGCTTCAACGCTGAGAGTGTCGATGTTGGCCACGCACGCTGCACCCCACCGAGCCTCCAAGTGCACTCGCCAGGCCGATTCGAGCATCCGGTAATGCGACGGCGCGGTTGCCTGCTTCTTGCGCGCAAGCCAGCCGCAGGCCAGTTCGCTGACCGTGATGCGGCCCAACATCGGGGCGACGTACTCGCCGCGCATCATGGCGACCTCGACGGTCGCAGCGAACTGCTCAGCGTCGCGCTTCGTCCGAAAGCCGCGCTTATCGGTCTGTCGGTGATCCGGCGTGCGATAGCGGACGCGATAGCGGGTCTGCCCGCCAGTGGTCTTGTAGCTACTGATCGTCGCCATGCTTCGCGACCCTTATCGCAGCCTCTAGCTCTGCCCGCATCTGGCGAGTGACCTGCCAACGTTTCTGGGCGTTAGCCCCTTCGCCCGCTCGCCGGTCGCGTTCTTGAGAGAAGGTGCGCCCCCAGAGCGACGCGGATATGTTCGCCAAGAGCATTGAAGACATGCCAAGAGACTTCCGCATCCGCTCCTCAGTCGCCACATGACCTGGTTACTGCGACCAGGGTCGACATCTCCACGGGAAACCTCTCCGAGATTTTCCATTCGTCGGCTCTGAGCAGCGTGAACGAGGCCGGTGGTCGAGGCGATGGTCTTGCCGCCCAGCTCCACGGTGATCGAGCCGACGAACGGCTCCAGGCGCGGGGGGCGCGGGTAGTCCCAGACCGATTCCTGCCCGGGACGAGGTTTGACGGGCTTTGGTTGGATCGTCACAGCGACCTCCTCGCGGTCACGTTCAACACGATATGCCCGGCGTGGCCGCGCTCCTATCAGCGTCTTGCCTCGGTCATGCTCGCACGGGAGTTGTCAGACCCCGCGTCGACCGCAACGAGCAGTCATGTCCGGCACCGAGAAGTCCCACGCGGCGCTGCTCGACGAACTGGCCGCTGTAGGGCTACGGCAGCGGCGTGAGGTGGCCAACGAGCTGCGGAAGGTGGCCGAAACGTTCGCCGGGGTGCCCGACGGTCGGGACACTGCTCACGCGCTGCGGGCACTGGCCCATATGCTCGATCCGAGTTGACGGGCGTTGACCCCGTGCTTGTCACCGAGTTCGCTGAGATAGCCGACAAGCTTTGACACCGTCGACCGCGCTTTCATTTCGGGGCCGGCGGTCAAGTTGGCATGACGATCGGTTCCAGCCCGCTGCGCGTAATCGTCCAACAGGGATTGACCGAACGATCAGGGCAATCGGTCACCGGGTAGCTCGGTTGATGCGAAACGATCGAGGGATTCGCGGCTCGTTGATCGAGCCGAAGCGCCCGAAAGGAGCGTTGATCATGCAACCGGAAACCCCCCTTTACCCAGTTCGGGTCCGAGGCGACCTCGACCCCGCGCTGTCCCGCTGGCAGTGGCTGGTCAAGTGGATCCTTGCCATCCCGCACTACATCGTCCTGTTCTTCTTACACATCGCCTACGTGGTGGTCACGGTGATCGCGTTCTTCGCGATCCTGTTTACCGGGAAGTACCCACGCGGGCTGTTCGACTTCAATGTCGGTGTCATGCGCTGGCGCTGGCGGGTCATCTTCTACGCGCTCTCCCCGCTGGGTACCGACAAGTACCCTCCGTTCAGCCTGCAGACGAACTCCGAGTATCCGGCCGACCTAGAGGTCGACTACCCCGAGCATCTGCATCGGGGTCTGGTGCTGATCAAGTGGTGGCTGCTGGCCATCCCGCACTACCTGATACTCGCGGCCTTCTTCTACGGCGGTCTGCAGTTCATGGGCAGCGGCGATGTCAACGGGGACGGCGGCTACATATTGGTGCCGCTGATACGCGTTTTGCTGCTGATCGCGGTGCTGGCCCTGCTTTTCACCGCGCGCTACCCGAAGGGCCTGTACGACTTCGTGATGGGCATCAACCGGTGGGCCATCCGGGTACTCGCCTACTCCTCGCTCATGCGCGACGAGTACCCGCCGTTCCGCCTCGACATGGGGCCGGGTGAACCTGAGCCCCCGGCCGTACCCGAATCCGCCTGAGGCACTGAGGAACTACAACTCTCCTTCGACAGCCGGACAACAGGTCGAGGATTCGAACGAAGACTACGCGCCAAACAACTCGGCTGAGATAGCCGCGGGCTCATCGTTTATCAGCGGGCCTGGGAGGGCCTGATCACCATGGATCTGGTGAGGCAGGTGCTCGCCGAACTGGCCACCCACCCCAGCGGCTGCGGATGCGGCTACTGCTCCTGGGTGCATCACGCTTCTTACTGGCCCGGGTGGCGCGGCCAGCACCCCTCAGGAGGAGGGCAACCGTTCGGGCACCGCGGGGCATATCAGCCCCGATGACGCCGTGCAGCGCGGACTGGAGCGGCTGAACCGAAATCGTTCAGGCGCGCAGCCGATTTGACTGACAATCCCCCATCGTAGGGCGCCCTCGCCGTGGGAGTCGTATTTCTGGCCCGGCACGCGGGTTCTGCAGAACAAGTTGGGGCTGAAGGA
>Ga0209656_10001472_pt1 | contig 15391 bp, 16 predicted proteins | sample BogFormECP12_OM2_FD_188239 | JGI IMG/M metagenome (GOLD analysis project Ga0209656, IMG submission 188239) | Bog forest soil microbial communities from Calvert Island, British Columbia, Canada - ECP12_OM2 (SPAdes) (version 2) | ecosystem: Environmental > Aquatic > Freshwater > Wetlands > Bog ... | reverse complement strand
GGTAAGTACGCACCTGCCCCAGTCCGTGGGGACTCCATCCTGCCCACGCCAGCGCTGCACAGCGGCAAGCCTAGTGGACTTTCGATGAGCCGCTTGCGCGAAGAGCGAGGACTTTCGATGAGCCGCCTGCGCGAAGAGCAGGCGCCGGACGGCGCTCGCGCGAGACCCCGCATCAGGGCAGGAAAGCCTAAACTTTCACACGTGAGCGCTGCCGACGACGTACGTGACCTCACGTCGGTTGCCCAGGATTACCTGAAGGTGATCTGGAACGCGCAGGAGTGGTCGCGCGAGAAGATCAGCACCAAGATGCTCGCCGAGCGGATCGGCGTTTCGGCCAGCACCGCGTCGGAGTCGATCCGCAAGCTCGCCGACCAGGGCCTGGTCGAGCACGAGAAATATGGCGCGGTGACGCTGACCGCGCGCGGCCGGCGGGCCGCGGTGTCGGTGGTCCGGCGCCACCGGCTACTCGAGACGTTTCTGGTCCGCGAATTGGGCTACGGGTGGGACGAGGTGCACGACGAGGCCGAGGTGCTCGAGCACGCAGTGAGCGACCTGCTGATGGCGCGGATCGACGCCAAGCTGGGCCACCCCAAACGCGACCCGCACGGTGACCCCATCCCCGACCTCGACGGGCAGGTACCGACTCCGCCGGCCCGTCAGCTGTCGGTGTGCGTCAACGGCGATCACGGATCGGTGGCCCGCATCTCGGACTCCGACCCGGAGATGCTGCGCTACTTCGACGCGGTGGGCATCGCGCTGGACTCTCACCTGACCGTGCTGGCCCGGCGCGACTTCGCCGGGACGGTGTCGGTGGCAATCAGCGACGGGCACGACGACGCCCGCCCCGATCGAACCGTCGAACTGGGAAGCCCCGCGGCGCAGTCTATTTGGGTCGTGCCCTGCTGACAGAGATCACGTCAACGTCGCGGGGCGCAGCACGATTTCGGGTTTTGTTGTCTGGCCGTGGTCGCGCAGCAGTGCGATCACGCGGCCGTCTGCGGCGGTCGCCGCGTAGAGGCCCTCGATGCCGGCGGCCGTCAGTGGTCGGCCGTGGCTGGTCGCGAGCGTCTCGTCGGCGCTGAGGTTGCGACACGGGAACATCGTCAGGCACGCCTCGTCGAGGGTGTAGCTCAGCGCGGGCCGCTCGGCGAGCTCGTCGAGCGTGCGGGCCTCGCCGAGCCCGAACGTCCCGACGCGGGTGCGCCGCAAGGCGATGAGGTGTCCGCCGGCCCCCAGCGCCGCACCGACGTCGCGGGCCAGCGCGCGGATGTAGGTGCCCGGTGAGCAGTCGACCTCGACGTCGACGTCGATGCGGTCGTCTCGGCGGCGGATCGAGCGGACGTCGAACCGGTCGATCCGTACGGTGCGGGGAACTAATTCGACGGTGTGGCCTTCGCGAGCCAGCCGGTAGGCCCGCTTGCCGCCGACCTTGACCGCGCTGACCGCCGATGGTGTCTGCCGGATCTCGCCTTTGAGCGCGGCGATCGCGGCCGTGATGTCGCCGTCGGTGATCCCGACGCTCGAGGCGGTCTCCAGGATGTCGCCGTCGGCGTCGTCGGTGGTCGTGGTCTGACCGAGCCGGATGGTCGCCGCGTATGACTTGTCGGATGTCACCAGCAGGCCAAGGATCTTGGTGGCCCGCTCGACGCCGACCACCAGCACGCCGGTGGCCATCGGATCGAGAGTGCCGGCATGCCCGACCTTGCGGATGGCGAAGATGCGCCTGCAGCGACCCACCACGTCGTGGCTGGTGATTCCGGCCGGTTTGTCGACGACGACGATCCCGGCTGCGCTCACAGCACGATCGCCGTCAACGCCAGCTCGTTCCGCACCGACCAGCGCCCGCGCAGCGCGGTCAGTGGCGCCCCGGCGGTTGCGGTCGGGTCGATGAGAATCTCGGAGACGAACTCACCCGAGGTTCCGTCGGCGTCGACGTCGAAGACGACGTGGGCGTCCTCGAAGCCGAGCCACCGATAGGTGAGCGGATACCATGCTTTGTACGTCGCCTCTTTGGCGCAGAACAGGATTCGATCCCAATGCAGGCCGTCCGGCATCGCTGCGAGCTCCCGGCGTTCGGCGGGCAGGCTGACCGCGTCCAGCACTCCGTGCGGCAGCACCCCGTGCGGCTCGGCGTCGATGCCGACCGACCGCACCTCTCCGGCGCGCCCCACAGCCGCGCCGCGGTAGCCGTCGCAGTGCGTCAGGCTGCCCACCACCCCGGCGGGCCAGCACGGTTCGCCCTTGTCCCCCTTCAGGATCGGCGCCGGAGCAACGCCAAGCTGCTGCAGCGCCAACCGGGCGCAGTACCGGACCGTGATGAACTCGTTGCGCCGCTTCGCCACTGACCGGGCGATGAGCCGCTCCTCGTCCGGTAGCGGTGCGAGGTCCGGTGGGTCGCAATACAGCTCGGCCGCGGCCACCGTGCCGGGCAGCACCGTCGAGATCAGCGTGGCGACGGCCGTCATCGCAATTGCCATTGCCTGATCCGCTCCTGCATTCTCTCCGCGTTGGCCCGCATCTCCGGCGTGATGACGAAGTGGCCGCCGAACTCGTTGAGGTAGCCGGGCGCGTACTCCGGGTCGGGCAGCACCTGCCGCAGCCAGCGATACGGCTTGCGGCGCCGCCACTCTCGCGGATATCCGACCGAGACCTCCTCGAATCGGACCCCGTCATACCAGGTGGTGCGCGGGATGTGCAGGTGCCCGTACACCGAGCAGACCGCGTTGTATCGCGTGTGCCAGTCCGCTGTCGCGGTGGTCCCGCACCACAGCGAGAACTCGGGGTAGAACAACGCGTCGCACGGTTCACGGACCAGCGGGAAGTGGTTGACCAGCACCGTCGGCGTCATCCAGTCGAGCTGCTCGAGGCGGTCACGGGTGTAGGCCAGGCGTTCGCGGCACCACGCCTCGCGGGTGGCATACGGCTCCGACGAGAGCAGGAACTCGTCGGTGGCCACCACGTTGCGCTCGCGCGCGATGGCCAGCCCTTCGGCCTTGGTGGTCGCGCCGTCGGGCAGGAAGCTGTAGTCGTACAGCAGGAACATCGGTGCGATCGTCGCCGGGCCGCCGTCGTCGACCCAGACCGGATACGGGTGTTCGGGGGTGACGATGCCCATCTTGTCGCACATGTCAACCAGGTAGTCGTAGCGGGCTTGACCGAACACCTGGGCCGGGTCCTTGCCTGTGGTCCACAGCTCGTGGTTGCCGGGCACCCAGATCACCTTCGCGAACCGGCGGCGCAGCAAATCAAGCGACCAGCGCACCTCGTCGGTTCGCTCGGCGACGTCGCCCGCGACGATCAGCCAGTCATCCGGCGATGAGGGATACAGCGACTCGGTGACCGGCTTGTTACCGGTGTGACCGGTATGCAGGTCACTGATCGCCCAGAGGGTTGGATGTCGCCGGCCGTGCGGCTCCGGAGGCGTCGCCACAACGATCCAGCCTACTGAAACGCGGCTGCGCCGCCCGCCCGGCGGAACTAGAACAGGTTCTCGTTTTCGGCTGTGGCCCGACAGGCTGACTTGTACACTCCCCCGAGGGGCTGCCGAGGCGAGGGGGTGCCATGGTCACCGGATTGCGTCTGATCGCGGCGTTCTCTGCCCTGGCCACGGCGGTGATCCTGGTGTGGCAGAGCGCGTCAACGGCCCTGGTCGGCACCGCTCCGGTTCAGCTGCGCTCGACCGCCGCGCCGATGACCGATCCGAGCACGACGATCAAATCGCCGGTCCTCGATCTCACCAACCAGCGGCCGTTCGATCCGTGCGAGGACATTCCGCCGGACGTGATCCAGCGGCTGGGATTGGGCTTTACTCCCCCAGAGCATGAAGACGGCCTGCGCTGCCACTACGACGCCGCGAACTACCAGATGGCGATCGAGCCGATCGTCTGGCGCACCTACGAGCAGACGCTTCCGCCCGACGCGATCGAGGCCACGGTCGACGGCCACCGCGCCGCCTGGTACTGGGTGATGAAGCCCACCGACTGGAACAACCGCTGGTGGTTCTCCTGCATGGTCACCTTCAAGACGAGTTATGGCGTCATTCAGCAGTCGCTGTTCTTCTCGCCGATCTACTCGAATCCGGACGTCGACTGCCCCGCCGAGAACATGATGCGGGCGCAGCAGCTCGCGCCGTATTACATATTCTGATCAGTCAGTGACTGCTACCTCGGAGCGGCCCGCGGGCTCCCGGACCCGCGGGCTTGCAAGAAAGTACCTCCACCGTGCGATGGCGCGCTCATTGCGGTTGCCCCCGCCGACGACGGACTACATCATTCACCGCGGTGTCCGCGCACCGATGCGCGACGGCGTGGAACTGCTGGCCGACCACTACGCGCCCACGACGGCGACGCCGCGCGGCACGCTGCTGGTCCGTGGTCCCTACGGGCGCGCGTTCCCGTTCTCGGTGCTGTTCGGCCGCCTGTACGCGGCGCGCGGCTACCACGTCGTCCTGCAGAGCGTGCGCGGCACGTTCGGGTCCGGGGGCGTGTTCGAGCCGATGGTCAATGAGGCCGCCGACGGCGCCGACACCGTGGCCTGGCTCCGCTGCCAGCCATGGTTCACCGGCCGGTTTGCGACCGTGGGGCTGTCCTACCTGGGTTTCACGCAGTGGGCCCTGCTCCAGGACCCACCGCCGGAGCTGGCTGCGGCGGTCGTCACGGTGGGGCCACACGACTTCAACGAGGCGTCCTGGGGCACCGGCGCGTTCACGCTCAATGACTACCTGGGTTGGTGTGACCTGGTCGCGCACCAGGAAGAAGGCACCCGCTTGCAGGCCGGCCTCCGGCAGATCGGTGCGCGTCGCCGGCTCGCCCGCGCGACCGCCGGGCTGCCGCTCGGCGAGGCGGCCCGCTCGCTGCTCGGCACCGGCGCCCCGTGGTACGAGCCCTGGCTGGAACACCCCGACCGCGACGACCCGTTCTGGCACCCTTTCCGTTTCGACGCGGCACTGGACCGCGTCGAGGTTCCGGTGCTGCTGATCAGCGGGTGGCAGGACATATTCCTGGAGCAGACCCTCGAGCAGTACCGGCGCCTGCGTCGGCGCGGCGCGGACGTGGCCCTCACCGTGGGGCCGTGGACGCACACGCAGATGATGTCGAGCGGCGCCGGGCCCGTCGCCCGTGCGTCGCTGCGGTGGCTCGACACCCACCTGGCAGGCATCACGACCGACGAGCGCAGTCCGGTGCGGATCTTCGTCACCGGCGATCGCTGGGTCGACCTGACGCATTGGCCGCCGGCCGTCGGCCAACAGGTGCTGTATTTGGCGCCCGGCGGCGCGCTGGCCGGGTCACCGCCCCTCGACGCCGCCCCGCCGTCCACGTTCCGGTTCGACCCGGCCAACCCCACTCCGACGATCGGCGGCCGGCTGCTGTCCCCGAAAGGCGGCTACCGCAAGGACAGCCGGCTGGCGCGGCGCGGCGACGTGCTCACCTTCACCGGCGAACCCCTCGCGTCGGATCTCTATGTGGTGGGCAAGCCTGTCGTCGAGCTGTCGCACGCTGCGGACATCCCGCACGTGGACCTGTTCGTTCGGGTCAGCGAGGTCGACGCCGGGGGGCGCTCCCGAAACGTCATCGACGGGTATCGGCGACTCGTCGGCACCGCCGAGCCCAACGCCGTCTGGATCGAGCTCGATGCCACCTCGCACCGGTTCCGCGCCGGTTCGCGGATCCGCCTGCTGGTCGCGGGCGGGTGCCACCCGCGCTACGCCCGTAATCTGGGAACGGAAGAGCCTGCTGTTACCGGCCGGCGGATGATGCCCTCCACGCATTCGGTGCACCACGGGCTCTCGCGGTTGGTGCTACCCGCAAGTTCCAGACCTCCGTCAGCCGAGCCGCGCCCGGACCGTCGCCGCGATCTCGTCTAGCGCCGCGTCGTCGTGCACCGGCGGGCCCCATTCGGGGGTCACCGGCAGCTGCACCCAACTCGTGCATCCGGCGTAGTCGGGTGTGCGGGGCAACGCGATCGGCTCGACGAGGGGGCAGGCCTGTACGACGAGCACGCGCAGCCTGTGCTTCGGCCGGAAGTCCACTCTGTCGGCACGCACGGACTTCCCCGTCCAGATGTGCAGCGGCTCGATGTCGGAAAGGCGATCGGGGTGCGACACCTCGACGAGCGCGACGACTTTCGCGCCGGCGCGCAGCACAACAGCGTCGGCGGTGCTGTCGGCCGAGGACGACCGCAACAGATCCTGGTGTTCGGCGCGCACTCGCTCGGCGTGGCTGTGCGCGACGGTCGGGAACAGCAGGAACCGTGATGAGGCCACGTCGAACCGCTTCTCGTGGATGCCGCCCTTGCGCAGCAGCACCGTCTGCCTGCCGTCCAGAAGCGCATGCACGGCCGCGCTCCACTCCTTGAGACCCGGGTAGGTCGCGACAGTCGTCATGCCAGGCGCGCACGCACTTCCGGTCGACGCAGCGGCGGCACGGTCTTGGGCGGCTGCTTGCGCGGCGGTAACTGCGCGAGCAGCCGGGACGTCGTTGCGCTGACCTCGGCGACCGCCGTCTCGAACACGTCGGCATTGGCCGGCGTCGGCCGCGTGATGCCGCTTAGCTTGCGCACGTACTGCCGTGCGGCGGCCTCGATCTCCTCCTCGGTCGCGGCTGGCTGCAGCCCGCGCAGTTCGGTGATGTTTCGGCACATACCTCGACGATAGGAGCTGGGCGTACCTCGCGCTTGCGGGCGGAGCGATGCGCCGCTGGGATTAACTGGGATTAACCTGGGACCCGTGCCTGACGACGACGTTCTGCTCACCGGAAGCGCCGACCGCGTCCGGACCCTCACCCTGAACCGGCCGCGCGTGCGCAATGCCCTGTCGGCGCAATTGCGCGACGAGCTTTTCTCCGCGCTGGCCGCGGCCGAGTCCGACGACGACGTCGACGTGGTGGTCCTGACCGGCGCCGACCCGGCGTTCTGCGCCGGCGTGGACCTCAAGGAACTCGGCGGCGGCGTCGACGGGTCGGGCGAGATCCCGGATCTGTCGCCGCGCTGGCCGTCGATGACCAAGCCGGTGATCGGCGCGATCAACGGCGTCGCGGTCACCGGCGGCCTGGAGCTCGCGTTGTCCTGCGACATCCTGATCGCCTCCGAGCAGGCCCGCTTCGCCGACACCCATGCCCGCGTCGGGATCCTGCCGACCTGGGGCATGTCGGTGCGGCTGCCGCAGGTTGTGGGCCGCGGGCTGGCGTACCGGATGAGCCTGACCGGCGACTACCTGGGTGCCTACGACGCGCTGCGGGTCGGCCTGGTCACCGAGGTGGTGCTGCACGACGACCTGCTCGACACGGCCAGGGCGGTCGCGACGTCGATCGTCGGCAACAACCAGGGCGCGGTGCGGGCCCTGCTGGCGTCTTATCACCGGATCGACGAGTCAGCCACCCGCGAGGCGTTCGCGATCGAGGCGCAGTCGGCCGCGCAGTGGCTGAGGACGGGCGCGAGCAGCGCCGACATCGCCGCCAACCGCGAGGCCGTGATGAAGCGGGGACGCAGCCAGATCGGCTAGCCGATTCCCGTCACGGCCCAGCGGCCGGAGAACGCGCGCCAGCCGACGAACACCAGTCGCAGCACGACGAAGGTGCTCAGGCCCGACCAGATGCCGGCCAGGCCCCAACCGAACACCAGCGACAGCCACACCAGCGGCAGAAACCCGGCCAGCGCGCTGATCACCGTCGCGTTGCGCATGAACTTGGCGTCACCGGCGCCCAGCAGCACACCGTCGAGGCCGAACACAACCCCCGCGATCGGCAGCTGTGCGACCAGGAACCACCAGGGCACGGCCATCGCGTCGAGCACGGAACGGTCGTTGGTGAACACCGGCGGCAGCACCGAGGCGCCAACGGCGAGCACCGCCGCGAGCAGCGTCGCCGCGACCGCCGAGAACGCCGTCACGCGCCATGCCACCGACTTCGCGTGCGCGGCATGCCCGGCGCCGAGGGCGGCGCCCACGAGCGACTGCGCGGCGATGGCGAGCGAATCGAGAACGAGGGCAAGGAAATTCCACAGCTGTAGCACGATTTGGTGCGCCGCCACCGCCGCCGCCCCGAACCGCGCCGCGACCGCGGCCGCGGAGATGAAGCAAGCCTGGAACGCCATGGTCCGGACGAACAGATCGCGGCCCAGCACCAGCTGCGCGCGCAGCACCGAGAAGTTCGGGCTTCGGGCCACGCGTTCCACCAGCAGGGCCCTGCCGAAGAGCAACCCCGCCATCCACTGCCCGACGAGGTTGGCCACAGCCGAACCCGGCAATCCCATCCGGGGTAGGCCGACCCAGCCGTACACCAGCAGCGGGCACAGCAGTGCGGACATCGCGAACCCCACGACGACGTAACGCAGCGGCCGCGTCGTGTCCTGCACGCCGCGCATCCAGCCGTTCCCGGCAAGCGACATCAGCATCGCCGGTGCTGCCATGACCGCGATCCGCAACCACGACAGCGCGGCATCGGCGATGTCCCGGCTCGACGCGATCGCGGAGACCAGCGGCACCGCGGCGGCCTGGACGACAACGACGAACACCACGCCGAGGCCAACGGCCAGCCAGCTGGCCTGCACTCCCTCGCGCACTGCGGATGCCCGGTCCCCCGCCCCGAAATAGCGGGCGGCACGGGCGGTCGTCCCGTAGGACAGGAACACGAGGTCCGAACCGACCGCGCCGACAATCAGCCCACCGATGGCAAGGCCGGCCAGTGACAGGGCGCCGAGGCGCCCGACCACCGCGGTGTCGAACAGCAGATACAGCGGCTCCGCGGCCAACACGCCTAACGCGGGCAGCGCCAACGCGGCGATCCGGCGCGTACTGGCGGCGGGCGGGGTGGGCTCAGCCAAGCGCCCGTCGCAGCTGCGCCACCACGTCGTCGATCGGCCCCGTGGCGGAGTAGCCCGCGGCCAGCTGGTGGCCGCCACCACCGAACCCGGTCGCCACAGTGGCCAGGTCGAACGACTTGGCCCGCATCGAAACCGACCAGTGCTGCGGCTCGATCTCCTTCAACACCGCCGCGACCTCGGCCTCGTGAGTGGTGCGGACGATGTCGACCACGCTCTCGACCTCTTCGGACCTGTTGGCCAGCCAGTTCTCGTGCGAGACAACGACGTAGACCAGACCGCGCCCCTCGGCGGCGTCCGTCAACAGCGTCGCGGTCTTCAGCACACGCGACAGCATCGGCAGGTACGCGAACGGATGGGTGTCGAGCAGTTCCCTGCTGATCGCCGCGTTGTCGACGCCGAGTTCCACCAATCGGGCGGCCAACCGCAACGCCCGCGGGCTCGCCCACCTGAACGAACCGGTGTCGGTGGTCAGCCCTGCGTATATGCACGATGCCACGTCTTTGTCGATTGGCTTGTCCCATGCGTCGAGCAGGTCGGCGACGAGCATCGTCGTCGAATCGGCGCGCGCGTCAACGTAGTTCACGCTGCCGAACAGCGTGTTGGACTTGTGGTGATCGATCACGAGCACCTCACGCGCCTTGGCGGCGCGGTCGGCCAGCGCGCCTAGCCGGTTGACGCTCGGGGCGTCGACGGTGACCACCAGGTCGGCGTCGTTTCGCATCCGCGAGGGCGCGACGAGCAGATCACCACCCGGCAGGGTGGCCAGGGATTCCGGCAGTTTGGCCGGCGTCGCGAAGCTGACCTGCACGTCGGCGCCGTCGCGGCGCAGCACAAGTGCCAGCGCCAACCCTGCGCCCACACTGTCGGCATCGGGATGAACGTGGCAGATCACGCTGACTGTGCGCGCGGACTTCAGCACCTCCGCTGCGCCGCGCGCGTCAACGCGCCTACCGACCGTCGTTTCGTCAGTCGTGCTGATCGCGGTCACCGGTCTCCTGCCCCACGCTTGTCGGGCCCCCGCTGTGTCCTTCTTCTCCTACCACACGGTAGGGCTGCGCGTCGCCTGCGGGAGTGGCGCCCTGCCTCACCCGGGCCAGATCCTCGTCGGCTGCGCGCGCCCGTGCGAGCAGTTCCTCCATCCTGTGCGCGGCGTCGGGCACGGTGTCGCGTACGAACGTCAGCGTCGGCGTGAACCGCACCCCGGTGCCCGCGCCGACCTTCGTGCGCAGCACACCCTTGGCGCGGTCCAGCGCCGCCGCTGCGCCCGCGTAGTCCGGCCGGTCGTCGATCGTGCGGCCCATCACCGTGTAATAGAGGGTGGCATCGTGCAGGTCGGCGGTGACCTTCGCGTCGGTGATGGTCACCCCCGCCAGCCCCGGGTCCTTGATCTCGTACTCGATCGCGGACGCGACGATCGTGGAGATCCGCTTGGCCAACCGACGCGCTCGCCCCGGATCAGCCACGCTTGCTGGCCTTCTTCGCTCCGCTCATCAGGCGCGCTCCTTCTCCACCAGCTCGTACGTCTCGATCGTGTCGCCCTCCTTGAGGTCGGAGTACCCGATCGTCAGACCACATTCGTAGCCGTCGCGGACCTCGGTGACGTCGTCCTTCTCGCGCCTCAGCGACTGCACGGTGAGGTTTTCGGCGACCACGACGTTGTCGCGCAGCAGTCGTGCCTTGGCGTTACGGCGGATGATGCCCGACGTGACCAGGCAGCCCGCAATGAGACCGACCTTCGACGAGCGGAACAACGCTCGAACCTCGGCCCGGCCCAGCTCGCGCTCTTCGTAGACCGGTTTCAGCATGCCCTTGAGCGCATTTTCGATGTCGTCGATGGCCTGGTAGATCACCGAGTAGTACCGGATCTCGACGCCCTCACGGTTGGCCAGCTCGGTGGCCTTCCCCTCGGCGCGCACGTTGAACCCGATGATGATCGCGTCGGACGCCGACGCCAGGTTGACGTTGGTTTCGGTCACGCCACCGACGCCGCGGTCGATGACCCGCAGCTCGACCTCGTCGTCGACCTGGATGCCCATCAGGGCCTCCTCCAGTGCCTCCACGGTGCCGGCGTTGTCGCCCTTCAGGATCAGGTTCAGCTGGCTGGTTTCCTTCAGTGCCGAATCGAGGTCCTCGAGGCTGATGCGCTTGCGGGAACGGGCGGCCAGTGCGTTGCGCTTGCGCGCGCTGCGCCGGTCGGCGATCTGGCGGGCGATGCGGTCCTCGTCGACGACGAGGAAGTTGTCACCGGCGCCGGGCACCGACGTGAAGCCGATGACCTGGACTGGCCGCGACGGCAGCGCCTCGTCGACATCCTCGCCGTATTCGTCGACCATCCGGCGGACGCGCCCGTACGCGTCGCCGGCCACCACGGAGTCGCCGACGTGCAGCGTGCCACGAGCCACGAGCACCGTGGCCACCGGACCGCGGCCGCGGTCCAAGTGGGCCTCGATCGCGACACCCTGGGCCTCCATGTCGGGGTTGGCCCTCAGGTCCAGCGTCGCGTCTGCAGTCAGCAGAACCGCCTCGAGCAGCGCCTCGATGTTGGTGCCCAGCTTCGCCGAGATGTCGACGAACATCGTGTCGCCGCCGAAGTCCTCGGCCACCAAACCGTATTCGGTCAGCTGGGCGCGGATCCTGGCCGGGTCGGCGCCCTCTTTGTCGATCTTGTTGACCGCGACCACGATCGGCACATCGGCCGCCTGGGCGTGGTTGATCGCCTCCACCGTCTGGGGCATCACGCCGTCGTCGGCCGCCACCACCAGGATGGCGATGTCGGTGGCCTTCGCGCCGCGGGCACGCATGGCGGTGAACGCTTCGTGCCCCGGGGTGTCGATGAACGTGATCAACCGCTCGGTGCCCTCGAGTTCGACGGCCACCTGATACGCACCGATGTGCTGGGTGATGCCGCCGGCTTCGCCCTCGCGGACGTTGGCCTTGCGGATCGTGTCCAGCAGTCGGGTCTTGCCGTGGTCGACGTGGCCCATCACGGTCACCACCGGCGGGCGGGTCCGGAGGTCCTCCTCGCCGCCTTCGTCCTCGCCGTAGCTCAGGTCGAACGACTCCAGCAGCTCGCGGTCCTCGTCCTCGGGACTGACGACCTGCACGTTGTAGTTCATCTCACCGCCGAGCAGCTCGAGGGTCTCGTCGGCCACGGACTGCGTGGCGGTGACCATCTCACCGAGGTTGAACAGCGCCTGCACCAGCGCGGCCGGGTTCGCGTCGATCTTCTCGGCGAAGTCGGAGAGCGACGCGCCGCGGGCGAGCCGGATCGTCTCTCCGTTGCCGTGCGGAAGCCGCACGCCGCCGACGACCGGCGCCTGCATCGAGTCGTATTCCTGGCGCTTCTGCCGCTTCGATTTGCGGCCACGCTTCGGGGCACCGCCGGGACGGCCGAACGCACCCGCCGCGCCGCCGCGCTGGCCCGGCCGCCCGCCCCCGCCGGGGCGTCCGCGGAAGCCACCGCCGGCGGGGGCGGCAGGGGCGCCGCCGCCGCCGCCACGGTATGGACCGCCGCCGCCACCACCGGGACGCCCGCCGGCAGGAGCGCCGCGGCCACCGGGGGCCGGTCGTGGCGCTCCGGGCCGCGGCGGCCGGCCGGGCATGCCGGCGCCGGGGCGCGGAGGCATGTTGCCCGGCGACGCGCCGGGGCGCGGTGCGCCCGGACGCGGGGCGCCCGGCCTGGGCGCCTGCGGGCGCGGGATCGGCCGCTCAACCGGCTGTGCCGTGGAGAACGGGTTGTTGCCCACGCGCGGGGTGCGCGGGGCGGGCTTGGGTGTCGGGCCCGGCCTTGGGCCCGGCAGGGTGGGAGACGGCCTCAACCCGGGCTGGGTGGCCGGCGGCGGGGTCGTGGACCCGGGCGGAGTGGCAGAGCCGGGCTGGGTGTCAGACGGCTTCGGCCCGGGCCGGGTGGGAGATGGCGCGCCCGGTCGCCCCTGGCCGGCAGCCGGGGCCGACCGGCGCGGCGGTGCCGGCGCGGGTGGCTGCGGTGCCGAGTCGGCCGGGGCCGCGGGCTTCGGTTCCGGAGTCTTGGCCGGCGCGGTGGCGACGCCCCCGCCGTTGGACGCGGCCGGCGCCGCGGTCGCCTTCACCACCTTGGTGGCTGCTCCGTTGCCGGCCGCGGCGGCTGCCTTGCCGCCGCCGAACGACTCGCGCAACCGCCGCGCCACCGGCGCTTCTACGGTTGACGATGCCGATTTGACGAATTCGCCCTGTTCACTGAGTCGGGCGAGTACTTCCTTGCTGGTGACACCGAGTTCCTTAGCCAACTCGTGCACGCGGGCCTTGCCTGCCACTACCTCTCCTGTCTAGAGGCGACGGCGGTGGTCGGCCCTCGCCTCGGGTTTAGCTACGACGCATGGTCATCGGGACTTCACGGTGTGCTCATGTTCTTCGCTACCTGTTCTGTTGCCGGGTCCTCGAGCGCTGTGATGTGCTCGACGGCCGCGGATGTGTCCGGTGAACCGGTGATGCGCAACGCTCGGCCGAAAGCTCGCCGCCGAATCGCTGCGCGCAGACACTGCTGGTTGGGGTGCAGCCAGGCACCCCGCCCCGGCAGATTACCTGCTGTATCAACGGTCACGGCGTACCCGCCGTTCCCCGTCGACACGGCCACCACGCGAAGCAGTACGACGGCCAGCTCTCGCTTGCGGCACCCGACGCACGTCCGCACCGGTCCATCAGTGCGTCGATGCGCAGAAGCCGAAGTTTCGCGCTGGATCACGGCCTAGTCTAGCGTCCCCGGTCGGTCGTTCAGAATCAGCGCCGGGCCTCAGCCGCCGGGCTGGCCCTGGTGCTGCTCGGCGTCGCTTCGGATGTCGATTCGCCACCCCGTCAGCCGGGCGGCCAGCCGCGCGTTCTGGCCCTCCTTGCCGATGGCCAGCGACAGCTGAAAGTCGGGGACCACGACCCGCGCGGCCCGGGCGGCCTCGTCGATCACGCTCACCGACATCACCTTGGCCGGCGACAACGCGTTGGCCACGAATTTCGCCGGATCGGGGTCGTAGTCGATGATGTCGATCTTCTCGCCCGACAGCTCGCTCATCACGTTGCGCACCCGCTGGCCCATCGGCCCGATGCAGGCGCCCTTCGCGTTCAGTCCGGGGACGCGGGAGGTCACCGCGATCTTGGAGCGATGGCCGGCCTCGCGGGCGACCGCGACGATCTCGACGGAACCGTCGGCGATCTCGGGAACCTCCAGCGAGAACAGCTTGCGGACCAGGTTCGGGTGGGTGCGCGACAGCGTGATCAGCGGCTCCCGGGCGCCGCGGGTGACGCCGACGACGTAACAACGCAGCCGTTCGCCGTGCTCGTAGCGCTCTCCGGGGACCTGCTCGGCGGCCGGGATCACCCCTTCGGAGCCCTTCGTCTCGCTGCCCATCCGGACGACCACCAGGCCGCGGGCGTTGGCGCGGGCGTCGCGCTGGATCACGCCGGCGACGATGTCGCCCTCCCGGGCGGAGAACTCGCCGTAGTTCTTCTCGTTCTCGGCGTCGCGCAGCCGTTGCAGAATGACCTGCCGCGCCGTGGTCGCCGCGATGCGGCCGAAGCCCTCGGGGGTGTCATCCCACTCGGCGATCACGTTGCCGTCGGCGTCGGTCTCGCGGGCGATCACCGTGACGGCGCCGTTCTTGCGGTCGATGTCGATGCGGGCGTCGGGCTGGTGGCCCTCGGTGTGGCGGTAGGCGGTCAGCAGCGCCGACTTGATCGTCTCGACGACGACGTCGACCGAAATGCCTTTGTCTGCCTCGATGGCGTGCAGCGCGGCCATGTCGATGTTCATGTGCCGGCCTCCGCGTCACCGCAGCCCGCCAGCTGCAGTTCACCCGCGCTCGGTGACGAAAACTCCACCTGCACAATCGCTTTGACGATTTCGGCAAGCGGAATATCTTGCACCGACCAACCCGAACGCCCGCGCTCGGGCACCACCAGCCGCACCTGGCCGTCGGTTGTGCCGCCGATCCGTCCGGTGCGCCGGGACCCGTCGGCCATCGTCACCACGGCTTTGCGGCCTTGCGCCCGGCGGAAGTGTTTTTCGCTGGTCAGCGGACGGTCCACGCCGCGTGAGCTGACCTCGAGCACATACGGGGAGCCAACTGCGTCGGCATCGTCGAGCAGGCGCGACGCGGACTGTGACAGCATCGCGATGGTGTCCAGATCGAGCGCCTTGTCGCCGTCGGCGATGACCGTGATGCGGGGCGGACGGGCCGCGCCGTCGAGCACGACGTCTTCGATCTCATAGCCTGCGCGCGCGAACTCGTCATCGAGTAGCTCGATCACCTGTTCCTGCGACGGCAGCCCCGTGGCCACGGCGAGCTCCTCATCTTGAGTTGTGCGGCCAATCCTTCTCCGCAAACGCGGAGATAGGATTTAACGATACGCCAGCCGCAAGCCGCGACGAGCCGATCGGCGGCCCCGCCGGTGCGTTCGCCTCGGATGGCAGGATGTCGCCATGCCCGGCGCCATCCCCGCCGTCAGCCGGCGGCAAGTCTTGCTCGGCGCGGCCGCGCTGGCCGTCGTTTCGGCGACGGCCTCGGCATGCGGTTCGCCGCCCGAGCCGCCGAAGGTCGACGATCTC
>Ga0209656_10001471_pt1 | contig 15392 bp, 16 predicted proteins | sample BogFormECP12_OM2_FD_188239 | JGI IMG/M metagenome (GOLD analysis project Ga0209656, IMG submission 188239) | Bog forest soil microbial communities from Calvert Island, British Columbia, Canada - ECP12_OM2 (SPAdes) (version 2) | ecosystem: Environmental > Aquatic > Freshwater > Wetlands > Bog ... | reverse complement strand
CTTTTCCGGGCGGCATGCTGGAAATGCACCGCCTGCCCCGAGAAGGGGCCCAGTCCGGTCGCGATGAAGAAGAGCCAGGACAGGAGTTCGCCCGATCGACGGGCGCCCCCGATGAAGCGCCGGGTCTTGTCGCCGAGGTAGAGGAGGATCGCGCTCGAATCGAAGACGCACGCCTCGGTTCCGGCCGGACCTTCGATGTCGACCATAGCAGGCGTCTTGCCGTTCGGATTGATGGCTCGAAACTCGGGCGCATGTTGCTCGCCCTTCGCGGTGTCGACGGGCAAGACTTCATAAGGAAGGTTGGCCTCTTCCAGGACCAGCGCGACCTTCAGGAGATTGGGCGACGGATGGAAGTAGAAGCGGATCATGGCTTGCTCATCGGCTGAGGCCGAGCCGCAGCGCTTGCGGCCGCTCGGCCCGGAGTGAGGAGTGAAACGCTAGTGCAGTTACGCCCCGCGGCCTCGACTTTGAGGCGAATGGTGATCTCACCCAGAATCATGGAGGACTGCGCCTTGGAGCCAGTGGAAGTGCACGCGGTCTTTCCGGCGGGACGGGCCGCGTCGCCCGCGGCGCGCGCCTTCATCGACTATCTGGCGCCCCAACTCTAGGCAGGCGCACGCTTACCGATGATCTCGGCTATTTTGACAGGCTGCGATGCGCGGGCTAACTGTCGGCAGGAATAAAGATGTGACGCGAGAGACCGCGGAATGACGGTACGTTATCTCGACCTTGATGCTTTCAGGGCCGTCCCGCTCGCAAGCGAGCCCTTCCAGTATGTGGTCGTCCCCGGCTTCGTCCGGCCCGAAGCGTGCGCGGAAATCAATCGCGATTACCCCCGCATCGCCGAGAGCGGAAGCTTTCCGGTTGACCAACTGTCTTATGGACCCGCATTCCGCGAGTTCCTCGATGAGCTCGCGTCGGAGCCGTTCCGTAAAGCTTTCGAGGACAAGTTCGATCTCGATCTCTCTGGCCTGCCGCATACCGTCACGGTCCGAGGCCATTGCAGCGCCAAGGACGGACGAATCCATACCGACACGAGGAGCAAGATCATCACGATCCTGATTTACATGAATCCTGCGTGGGAGCATTCAGGCGGGCGTCTGCGTCTGTTGAGGTCGGCCGACGATCTCGACGATGCAATTCTGGAGGTCCCGCCCGCCGCAGGCACGCTTTTGGCTTTCAAGCGGTCTGATAATTCCTGGCATGGCCACAAGCCGTTCTCTGGCGAGCGCCGCGTCATCCAGTTCAACTGGGTCACGTCCGAGGGAGACCGTCGCATCGCAATGTTGCGCCACCAGGTCTCGGCCTCGTTCAAGCGCCTGTTGGCGGCGGCCACGCACCGGGCTTCCGCTTAGGGCGCCGCTTCGCCCTCCCAGAGCTTCCGGTAGACCGAGACAATCTCGTCGACTTCCCGGTCGCGGCTGAAGTCCTTCACTACTCGTGCACGCGCCCCGGCCCCCATGTCGGCGATGCGCTCAGGATTGCGCATGAGCGGTTCGAGGGCCTGCACCAGCCCGTCGACGTCGTCGATCGGCGCCAGCATGCCGGTCTCGCCGTCGACGATGACTGTCTCCGCGGACCCTGCCCGCGTCGCAACCACCGCGTCCCCCGCGGCCATGGCCTCGAGCATCGTGAGGCCGAACCCCTCGACGCGCGAGGCGAAGACGTAGATCGAGATGCGCTGGTACCAGAGCGGCACTTCCTCGATCGGCAGTTCGCCAAGGAAGCGGATTCGGTCCGATAGCCCCGCCGCCGCGATCCGTTGTTTGAGCCCCTCCACGAAGAGCCGATTGTCGACCGAAACGAAGCCGATCACCACGGCGGTGAAGTCAGGATATTTCGGCAGAAGCCTGCAGGCGGCCTCGACGAAGAGATCGACGCCCTTCTGGCGTCGCACCCGCCCGAACGTGCCGATCCCGTACTTGCCCGGCAGGCCGGTGGCCCCGAAAGCCGCGAGTCGGTCGGCTGGCGGCCGGTAGGTATCGACATCGACGCCATGATGGATAACCGTGGCGGGCCGTCGCAAGAACGAGGCGGACGTCTCGCTGGTCGCTATGACGGCGTCCATGCGGGCGATGAGGAAGTCGGTGTACGGGGTTTTGCGGCGCTGCCCGGCCGAGTTGAAAATGAGCTTGAGCCTCCAGCCAAGCCGCTTCAGGACAATCCCAAGCAGCATCTCCGTATTGCGGCGCGAATGCCATATGCGTGCAGAGCGGCGCTTGGGATGGCGGAATCGCAGCCGCAGAAGATCGCCGACGCCAAGACACGCGACGCCTTGCGGCCGGTCGGGGCCGAGCCATGCCGTTCGGCAGCGCTCGGCGATCAGCGGCGCGATCGTCCTGTTGACCGCCGTCCCGCCCGAATAGCGCCTTTTCAGATTCGGGATAATGACTTCGAGTTCGTCGAGCGCCGCCCTTTCGCCTTTCGGGCTCATGCCGCGCCGCCTTTGCCGCCGCTGCTCAGGGCGTCGCGCGCGTTCGCTGAAGCTCTTCGGGCGTAATAGAACTGGCGATGCATCGCCTCGGTCATCAGCGAATAGGTCGCGCCGGTCGCTGCGTGGATGAACCCCGCCCAGCCGCAGAGAAAAAAGCGGTTCCAGAAGAAGATGCGCAGGAAATAGATCGTCGGGTTCACCAACAGCTTGAGCCGCGAAGGCTTCTTGCCGAGCGCGACGCGCTGCTCCGCTTTCAGCCGGGCGTAGACGATTTCCTTCTTCATCTGCTGGTCGAGCGGCAGCCCACGCTCGTGGCGCAGCAGTCCCTTGCGCGCGATTGCGGTCTCGCCGTCGGCGATGAGGCCTTCGTGGACGATGAGGTCGACGTCGAACCGGGCGCGCCCTCGTCGGACGAGCCGCAGGATATTTTCCGGGCGCGTCCAGAGGCTGACCGGAGCGAGACGTCCGTAAAGCGTCAGCGTGCGGCGCAATTGCCAGCCGGCTATCGAGTCATCGACCGCAGTAAGGCGCGGCAATTCGGCCCTCAACTCGTCGTCGAGCCATTCATCCGCATCGATGCTGAGAACCCACGGGTTCGACGCCTCATCGAGCGCAAACTGCTTCTGGCGGGCGTAGCCGAGCCAGGGCTGATGAATGAGCCGGATTGGAACGCCGCGGCGTGAATAACTCTCGACGATCGCGAGCGTTCCATCGGTCGAACCGGAATCGACGACGATGATCTCTGCGAGCCCTTGGAGGCTCGACAGGCACTTTCCGATGCACGCTTCCTCGTTTTTGCAGATGACCGTGGCGGAGATCGGCAGGAGCGCGGGCGAAGGAGAGGCGGGTTTCGGGTTCGCTCGGTCCGTCATGCGTTCAAGGGTTGATCGCTGGGGCTGGTCTCGCGGCCCGGCGACGTGGTAGTGCGGCGCGAACCGGGGCAAAGCCCGCTCGCGTCGCCGGGGCGCATATCAGGTCTTTGCAGGAACGGCCAGTCTTGAGCGCTCCGAAGGCTTTCATCCTCCATCTCGAACGGGCGACAGGCCGCAGGCCCACCGTCGAAGCTTTGTGCGCGGAGCTGCCTATCGCGAGCGAGGTCCTGCCTGCGGTCGATGGCGTGCGCCTCACGCCCCAGGAGGCGAAGGCGACGTATGTGCGCTCACGCTTTTCGCCGCGCTATCCGTTCGCTCTTGGCCTGCCTGAAATCGGCGCGTTCCTCAGCCATCGCGCCGCCTGGCGGCGGATCGTCGACGACGGTCTCGATTTCGCGTGCGTGTTCGAGGACGACGCCGAGATCGATCGGGAACGGTTCGCTGCTCTTCTCGATTTCGCCGTCGCCGAACGCAGCCGATGGAATTATGTGCTTCTGCCGGCGGCGGGTTTGGAGCCGGCCGGCGTCGACGTCGTTCGCGGAGGCAAATTCGCATTGCTAAGGCCCCATTCTCCGCCGCTGAGGGCCATCGGACAGCTTGTCGCCCGCGCGGCCGCCGAGCGTCTCTTGTCGATCACCGCGCCTTTCGACCGGCCGGTCGACACGTTCCTTCAGATGGCGTGGGTGACCGGCGTAACAATGCTCGTTGCGACCCCCACGCCGATCCGCGACGTGTCGCGCGAGACCGGGGGGACCACGGTCCAGCGCAAGCGGATGGGCGCCGTCCAGCGCCTGCATCACGAGATCATGCGGCCAATTTATCGCGCGAAGGTGCTGGCGCTCTATCGCCGTCACGAGGCGGCGGCGAACCCATAGGTCTGCGGAGCAATTGCGCCTCGGTCCGCTCGGACGCTGCCAGCCGCGCCCGCCCGGCTGAAATCAGCGCGCGCTTGCAATTGCCTCGTGGCTGGCCGGGGCAAGGCCCGCGGCGGCGAGGAAGCCGCCAATCGTCTCGCGAACGTCCTCTCTGGGGCCAACCAGAAGGTGGCCGCCGGCATCGTAGACGACCAGCTTGGCGCCGGCGATCTTGCTTGCGACGTATTCGGCCGCCGGCAGCGTGTTGAACAGGTCATCCCGCGCGCTGACGATCAACGTCGGGGCGTCGATTCTCTGCAACGGCAATTCATGCAAGTCCGGCGAGCTGTCAATGTTGATTCCCGCGGAGCGCAGGGATAAGGGCTGGATGGCCGCGACAATGCTTATCACGCGCTCGCGCTCGCTTTGAGGCGCGGCGGCTGCGAGTTCCGGCCGAACGCCGACGAAGCGGACGAGAATCGACGGCGCGATCATTTCGGCGGCCCGCCAGGCGAAATTCCCTCCCACGCTTACGGCCCAGAACGCGAACTTGCTGCCTCGGCTCGAATCTACCGAGACCGGACTGGTCGGCGAGTAGAGGCCCGGTACGATCAGGATGAGGGCGGCGATGAGGTCGGGGCGCCGGACGGCCAGTTCGACGGCGGAACGCGCGCCCGCCGAGACGCCGAGCACGATCGCCTTGGCGACATTGAGTTTCGAGAGCAGAGCCGCGTGCGCGTCGGCCTGCGCCGCCGAAGAGGCGTCGGGCGGGACGGGCGTGCGCAGATAGCCGAAACGCGAGGGAGCGATGATGCGAAAAAAGCCCTCGTCCGCGAATTCCGTAGCATTGGCGAGACCTTGGTCAAATCCGCCGCCCGCCCCGTGGATCGAGAGCAGCGGAACACCCGTCCCTCGTTCAGCGTACTCGATCAGCCCGACGTCGGTGTCGACGATCAGGCTGCCACGCCCCGCGGCAAGGCGCGCATCGGCGAGGTCGCTCCTATATCGCAAAGCAGTCGCGGCCGCCGCCGCGGCCCCGGACGCAACCAGCAAGAGCCGACCGATCCGCTTCATCAGAGGGCCTTCCGTTGGACTCCGGCGAATGACGTCGAGTCCCAGTTTGGAGCGATTATGCCGTCGCCGGAAATCCTATTCCTCACAGATGATTGGCCACGTCTTTACTGCGCCTCGGCCTGCTCTGACAGCTCCAGCCACGCCTCTTCGACCGATGCCAGTGCGCGCTCGAGATCGCCGCGGCGCTGGGCGAGGTCGGCGATCCTCAGCGCGTCGCCGCCCGAGGCGCTCGCTTCCGCCAGCGCCCCATCGATTCGGCGCAGGAGGTCCTGGAAGCGGTTCATCTTGTCTTCGAGCGTGACCAGTTCGCGCTTCAGCGGCCCCTGCCCACGGCCGCCGCTCGGCGCCCGCTTGGGGGTCTGCTCCCGCTTCGTCTTCTGCTGCGTGGGCGCGTTCTGGCCGAGGACGAAGCGACCGTAGTCCGCGATGTCGCCCTCGAACGGCTTCACCGTCCCATTCGCCACCAGCCAGAGCCGGTCGACGCAGGCCTCGAGCAGCCGGCGGTCGTGTGAGACGAGGATGCAGGCGCCTTCGTACTCGTTGATCGCCTCGATGAGTTCGGCGCGGCTGTCGATGTCGAGATGGTTGGTCGGCTCGTCGAGGATAAGAAGCTGCGGGCCGTCGAAGGTCGCAAGACCCATCAAGAGCCGCGCCTTTTCCCCGCCCGAGAGCTGGTCGACTTTGGTGTCGGCGCGCGCGCCGGGAAAGCCGATCATCGCCGCGCGGCCGCGGATCTTCGATTCGACCTCGCCCCGCATGCGCTCGGCCACGTGGCTGTAAGGCGTGCCGCCTGGCTCGAGGTCGTCGATCTGATGTTGTGCGAAAAATCCGACCTCGAGCTTGTTGGCGCGGATCATCCGCCCGGTCATCGGCGCGAGCCGTCCGCCGACGAGCCTGGCAAAGGTCGACTTGCCGTTGCCGTTCGCGCCCAAAAGCCCGATCCGGTCGTCGTTGGAGAGGGTGAGGTCGATGCGTGAGAGCACTGCGCGCCCGCCGTAGCCGGCGCTGACTTTCTCCATGGTCACGATCGGCGGGCTCAGGCGCCTTGCGATCGGCGGCCATCGGAACGGCAGAACGGCCTCGTCGACGATCGCTGTGATCGGCTCCATCTTGGCGAGCATCTTGAGGCGCGACTGGGCCTGCGTCGCCTTGGTCGCGCTCGCCCGGAATCGGTCGACGAAGGCCTGCAGGTGGGCGCGGCGCTCCTCCTGTTTCTTGATCGCCTTGCCCTGCAGGGCCTGTTGCTCGTGGCGCTGGCGCTCGAAACTCGAGTATCCGCCGCTCCAGAGCGTCAGTTTGGCGCGGTCGAGATGGAGGATGTGGTCGGCGACATCGTCGAGGAGATCGCGATCATGGCTGATGACGAGGATCGTCGATGGGCAGCTCTTCAGATAATCCGAGAGCCACAGTACGCCCTCGAGATCGAGATAGTTGGTCGGCTCGTCGAGCAGCAGCAGGTCGGGCTCGGAGAAGAGCACCGCAGCAAGCGCCACGCGCATGCGCCAGCCGCCGGAATATTCGGATAGCGCGCGGTTCTGTGCCCCTTCGTCGAAGCCGAGGCCGCTCAAAATTCGCGCCGCCCGCGCCGGCGCCGCGTGGGCGCCGATGTCGACCAGGCGGGTCTGGATCTCGGCGATACGCTCGGGGTCGCTGGCGCTCTCGGCTTCCCCGAGGAGGGCCGAGCGCTCGACGTCGGCCGAGAGGACGAAATCAATCAGCGTCTCGGCGCCGCCCGGCGCCTCCTGCTCGACGCTGCCGAGGCGCGCGTCCTTGGGCACGGAGATCGAGCCGCTCTCCGGCGAGAGTTCCCCTTGGATGAGCCGGAAAAGAGTCGTCTTGCCCGCGCCGTTGCGCCCGACAAGGCCGACGCGCGCGCCGCTTGGCAGCGCAGCGGTTGCGTTGTCGATCAAGAGACGCTCGCCGAGCCGGTAGGTCAGGGCATTGATGTGAAGCATGGCGGGCTTTTGGCCCGCTATGCTTTAGCTTGCAAGACCGAAGGGGAGCTCGGTTCGGCTCAGGCCTTCTTCGCGTCCAGTATGCCGTCCTTCTGGAACAGGAAACCCGCAGCGCCCGCCCCGATCAGCGGGGCGATGATGAAGAGCCAAAGCTGCGCGACGTATTGCGGGTTCGCGCCGATGCCGACCAGCGCCGGGCCGATGGAGCGGGCGGGATTGACCGAAGTGCCCGTGATGTTGATGCCGACGAGGTGGATGACGACCAGCGTCAGGCCGATGGCGAGGCCTGCGAAGCCGGTCGGCGCGAACGGGTGCGTAACGCCGAGAATGCAGACAAGGAACAGGAAAGTTCCCACGACCTCAAAGACGAAGGCCGACACCACATTGTACTCGCCGAGATAGCCCGCTCCCCAGCCGTTCTGGCCAAGCCCGCCAGTCCAGCCAGCGGACTTGCCCGACAGGATGAGATAGAGCACGGCCGCGCCGACGATGGCGCCGAGGACCTGGGCAATCCAGTAACTGACCATCTCACTCGCACTCATGCGGCCTGCTGCGAACACGCCGAAGCTCACCGCCGGATTCACATGACAGCCCGAGATCGGTCCGATGCCGTAGGCCATGGCGACAATCGCGAATCCGAAGGCGCTCGCAATGCCGAGCAGGTTGACCGCTGTGGGACCCGTCCCCATGCCGCCGACGACCGCCGCGCCACAGCCGAAGAACACCAAGGCGAAGGTTCCTACGAATTCCGCAAGTTGCTTATTCATTCCGCATTCCCTCCCGAGTCATGCCGATCTTAGCGGCGCCTCGTTATAGCGACGGCTCCGCGCGCCGAACAGAGGCGCACGCGTCCCGACCCCCGTTCGCCCATGCGCGCGGCGTTGCTTTCGCGGAGCCGGCGGCTATATAAGCGACGCCTTTCGTGTGACCCCCTGATGAAACGGCGCGGCTTTCGCGTCGCCGGAGCCCCCGCCCAGTGTGGATAACCGCCGCCTTCGCCCAGACTAGCAGCGCCGCGCCGGCTGGCGCGACGGATACGCTGGTCCAGCTTGTGCCGATCGTGGCGATGATCGCGATTGTCTATTTCGTGCTGTGGCGCCCGCAGCAACGCCGCGCCAAGGAGCAGCGCGAACTGGTGCAGTCCGCCAGGCGCGGCGACATCGTCGTCACAACCGGGGGACTTATCGGCAAAGTCACAAAATCGGTCGATGACAATGAGGTCGAGCTTGAGATCGCCCCCAATATCAAGGTGCGACTGGCGCGCTCCGGCATCGCCGAGGTGCGCTCAAAGGGCGAACCGGTCAAGGACGCGACGCCGCCCGCCAAGTCGCCGGCCAAGAAGGACGCGCCGAGCGCCTGACAGGGCAAGCCGCGCGCCGTATTCGGATAAACAGAGAGCCTGATGCTCCGTTTCGCAACCTGGAAATTGGCTTCCGTTCTCGCGCTTGTCGCGGCGGCGATCCTGCTCGTCATGCCGAGCTTCCTGCCCGCCGAAACGGTCGACACGCTTGCAGCCAAGCTGCCGGGCTTCATTCCTCTGCGCCAGATCGTGCTCGGCCTCGATCTGCAGGGCGGCGCCTACATGCTGATGCAGGTCGACGATGCTTCCGTGATCAAGTCGCAGGCCGAGGCTCTGCGCGATGACGTTCGCCAGAAGATGCGCGACGGGAAGATCGCGCTCTCGGGCGGCATCGTGACGCAACCGCGCGGCGTCCTCGTCCGCATCGCCGACCCGGCCGAGCGCCAGAAGGCCTATGAACTCCTGCAGTCAATGAGCCAGCCGATCGGCGGGCCGCTGGCGGGAGGCAACGGGCGCAGCCTCGAAGTCACTCAAACCGACGCCGGCGTCCAGCTGACGCTGACGGACGCGGCAATCGCCGACAAGGTGCGTCACGCAGTGACGCAGTCGATCGAGGTGCTGAACCGCCGCATCAACGCGATGGGCACCAAGGAGACGGTGATCCAGCAACAGGGCGTCAACCGCGTGCTGATCGAAGTGCCGGGACTTCAGGACACGACGAAGCTCAAGGAGATCATCGGTCAGACCGCGAAGCTCGACTTCCAGCTCGTCGCCGACCCCGGCGATCCGCCGAACGAGGTCGAGACGCTGCCGATGCAGAAAGGAGGCGGGACGATCCAGGTGCAAAAACGCATCATGGTCGACGGCGAGGATCTCGTCGACGCGCAGCAGAGCTTCGACCAGCAGACCGGCGAGCCCGACGTGACCTTTCGCTTCAACCTGCGCGGTGGGCAGAAGTTCGGACAGGTCACGTCGGAGAACGTTGGCCGCCCGTTCGCCATCGTGCTCGACGGCAAGGTCATTTCGGCGCCGGTCATCCGTTCGCCGATCACCGGCGGCACCGGTCAGATCACCGGCAATTTCACGCTCGACGAAGCAAGCAGCCTCGCGATCCTGCTCAGGGCCGGCGCTCTGCCGGCGAAGCTCACCGTGGTCGAGGAGCGCACGGTCGGCCCTGGCCTTGGCCAGGATTCGATCGACGCGGGCAAGCGCGCAGCCTATGTCGGCGGCATTCTGGTCATCATCTACATGATCGCGACCTACGGCATCTTCGGCATATTCGCCGATCTCGCGCTCGCCGTTCACATCCTCCTCATTTTCGCCTCGATGGTTCTGCTCGGGGCCACCCTGACGCTTCCTGGCATCGCCGGCATCGTGTTCACCATCGGCATGGCGGTCGACTCCAACGTGCTGATCTACGAGCGCATCCGAGAGGAGTCGCATCTCGGCCGGTCGGTCATCTCGGCGCTCGACGCGGGGTTCAAGCGCGCCTTCGCGACGATCGTCGACTCCAATGTGACGATGTTCGTGGCGGCGCTCATTCTCTACCTGTTCGGCTCGGGCGCCGTGCGCGGCTTCGCAGTGTCGCTCGGGCTCGGCATCATCACCTCGATCGTGACCGCCGTGACCATGACCCGCATGATGATCGCGCTGTGGTACCGCCGCGTGCGGCCGAGCAGGTTGCCGATATGATCGCGCTGGCGCCCAAGCCGGAATTCTCCGCATGAAACTCCTTCGTCTCGCGCCCGAGAACACCAAGTTCGGCTTCATGCGATTTCGCCGCGTGAGCTATCCGCTGTCGGCGACCCTCTCGATCATCTCGGTGCTGTTGTTCCTCTTCGTCGGCATGAATTTCGGCATCGACTTCGCCGGCGGCACGCAGGTCGACATGCGCGCCAAGAGCGGCGAAGCGCACATCGCCGAGATCCGGGCGAAGGCCGAAAGTCTCGGCCTCGGACCGGTCGAAGTCCAGCAGATCGGCTCCAATTCCGACGTGCTGCTCAAGCTCAACGTGCAGCCCGGCGGCGACGCGGGTCAGCAGACCGCGATCGCCAAGCTACGCGAAGCGTTCGCCAATGACTACGAGTTCCGCAGCGTGGACGCGGTCGGACCGACCGTTTCGGCCGAGCTCGTGCAGAGCGGCACGCTCGGCGTCGTCGTCGCCATCATCGCGGTCCTGACTTATCTCTGGTTCCGCTTCGAGTGGCAATTCGCCGTCGGCGCGATCATCGGCACGATGCATGACCTCCTGCTGACTGTTGGCTTTTTCTGCGTGACCCAGCTCGAGTTCAACCAGACGTCGATCGCGGCGATCCTGACGATCGTCGGCTATTCCTTGAACGAGACAGTGGTCGTTCTCGACCGCATCCGCGAAGTGATGCGCAAGTACAAGCGCCTGTCGACCGCGGAGATCATCGACATGTCGGTCAATGCGGTGCTGCCCCGCACCATCATGACCGCGACCACGGTCTTTCTCGCCCTGCTTGCGCTCTTCTTCCTCGGCGGCCATGTCATCCGTTCGTTCTCCGCGGCGATGATCTGGGGCATTTTCGTCGCTACCTACTCGTCGATCTTCATCTGCTCGCCGATGCTGATCTACATGGGCGTGCGCGCGGATGCGCCCGAACGGACGAAGGAAAAGGACGCAGACGCCACGAGCGCGGACACGAAGGTCAAGGCTTGAACGCCTCTGCGCCGTTCGCCCCTGGCAGCCACCTGATCCAAGCCCACGGCGGCGGCGCCTTCGCATTCGCCGGCATGTCGCATCGCGGCTCGATTCTCGCGACGCCCAAAGGCGTGAGGCCGATCGAGGCGACGAGCGTCGTGGACCTGCACGAACATTCCCTCGCGCCGCTGTTCAGTGAGATCGGGGAAGCGCCGGGATCGATCGAGTTCCTGGTCATCGGCACGGGCGCTGAAATGGCGCTCGTCCCCAAGTCTCTCGGAGCGGCGCTGCGCGCGGCGGGCGTCCGCTTCGAGGCGATGGCGACCGGTCCGGCGCTTCGGGTGTACAATGTCATGCGGTCCGAAGACCGTCGCGTCGCGGCCGTCCTGATCGCGGCGCCGTGACCGCCGGCGGCCTGTTCGGCGCCGGCGCGCTGGTGGAAGCCCATAAATATTGCGTATCGCTCACGCGCGAACATGCCCGCGATCAGTGGCTGGGCGCGCTCTACGCCGTCCCAGCCGCGCGCGACGCGCTGCTGGCGCTCGCGAGCTTCGACTATGAAATCGGCCAGGCGCGCTTTCGCGCCCACGATCTCAATCTCGCGGCGATGAGGCTCGCGTGGTGGCGCGAAGTCGCGCGCGGCGAGCGCGACGACGAAGCCGCCGGCAATCCGGTCGCGCTCGCGCTCAGCGCGGCCATCGACGCCTTCGCCTTGCCACGCGACGGCCTCGAGGCGATGATCGACGCGCGCCTGCAGGAGATGGCGCCGCAGGACGATTTCAACCTCATGGCCTTCGAGGCCTACGCCGGGGAGAGCCAAGGCGCGCAGCTGCGTCTGGCCTCGCAGATCGCAGCTGGGGGCCGCGACCTCGACGAGAAAAGCGCGCATGCGCCGGCGGGGCTCGCGCTCGCGCTCGTGCGCATGCTTTCGGCGCTCCCGTTCGCAGCGGGCGCAGCGCCGACCCTGTTTCCGGCCGATGTCGCGGCGCGTCATGGGGCGAGCTTGCAGGATTTCGACGCGCGGCGCGCGAATGCAGGCGTCGTCGCGGCCTGCGCGGAGATCAGAGCGCTCGCGCGCGAAAAGCTCGCCGAGGCGGAGAGCCGGCTCAAGACGTCGCCGCCCGCGATCCTGCCGGCCTTCGTCCCGCTCGGCGCGCTCAACCTCGATCTCGATCGGCTCGAGCGCAAGGCGGCGCAACCGTTCGAGCCATTGCGCGAGCTCTCCCCATTGCGCCGGCAATGGGCGATCTGGCGCTGGGCGCGGCGACGCTGACAAACTCATAGCTCCTCGATCTCGCGCCGGGCGCGCTCGAGCACGTCGCGGAGCTTGCCGGCCTGGTCGGCGTTGAGCGCGCCTTTGCGCATCTTGGCGAAGAGAGCGCCGCGGAAGTCATGGATCGCTTCGCCGATTCCTTTCTCGCCGATCGGGGCGGCGGCCTCATCCAACTGGGCGTTGATCGCGTCGAGTTCGGCGCGCTGACCGGCAAGATAGGCCTTGCCCTCCTCGGTGATCGTGAACAGGCGTCGGGGCCCATGCGAAGACGAGGAGACGAGCCCGGCGTCCGCCAGCATCTGCAGGATCGGATAGATCGAGCCGGGGCTCGGGCTATAGGAGCCCTGGAAGCGGGCCTTCAATCCGCGGATGATGTCGTAGCCGTGACGCGGCTCCTCGGCGATGAGGCCGAGCACGACCAGCCTCAGCGCGCCCGAATCGAACATCCGCCGCCCACGCCAGCGCGCGAACGGGCCGCCGCGATGGCGGCCGAATAGCCCGCGGAAGGCGGCTCCAGGTCCGCATTCCATTTTTGTGTCATGATCGCCCGGGGGCGCGGGGCGGAAGGGGGGACGCATAGTCTTTCAGGCTTTCAAACGCGATCGGCAAATAAGCAGTTTCAGAGGGTTAGGCGCGAATTTCCGATACTTGATTCGATCCTCTTCCAAGCGACTCTTGCCGTCGCAGCTGGCAAAATGTCATCGCCGTTTCGTGCGATTTCAAAGGCTTGGAGCGACTTTTCCATCGCACCCGACATCCCTCACCCGATCTCTTGCGACTCGCCTGCGCCGGTCAGGAATGTCCGCTTTCTCGCGGGCTTGACAGCGGCAACCTTTGTCACTCCCGCGAACAGCGCGCGAACAGCGGGAGTCCAGACCGCCGCAACGATGGCCGACGCCAGTCCGCGCCCGGGCTCAAGGATGCCCGCTTTTCCGCGCGCATGACAATGTTCGGATGGATGCGCAGTTACGATCCCTTCGGCGGCGCCCGGGCCGGAAGTCGCTGCCTGAACAGCCAGTCTGTCCCCCGCAAACCTACTGAAAAAGCAAACCACACTTTCGCGCCTTTGGCAAGAAAATGTCGACTTTTCAGAAGACCCGCCGCGCTGCAAAAAGACGCCCCCGCGGGCGGCGGGGGCGCATGCGCTCATGACCTCGGCTCTTCGGGGTTTTGCGGCGAATTGCGGTTGGCCATGAAGCGGTCGAACGCTTGCCGGTCCTTCGCCTCGCGCTGCTTGCGCTCGAACGCTTCGAAGGCCTGGGCCTCCTCGTCGAGCTCTTTCAGCGTCTCGCGCTTATGCTCCTCGTAGGCGGTGTTTCGGCTCGCGGGCCCATGCCAGCGAGCGGCCCAAGGGCCGCGCTCCATGGCGCGATCGAAACCTTCGCGGCGGCGGAAGGCGCAGCCGCCGTTGCGCCGGGCGGAGCGCCAAATGAGATAGAGAACCGCCGCGACGCCGAGCGGCGGGAAGAACCAGAAGGCGACGACGACGCCCAGGATCATGAGCGGCAGCGGCGGGCCGAAGTGACGCCCGGACCATGGCGCGCCGTCGTATCCGTAGGGGTAGCCGCCGGGATGGCCGGCCGGCTGGGCTTCAGGGTAGTGAGACATGATGGACCTCTCTTCAATCATCCGATATATCGGACGCGATGCATCTAATGGACGATATATCGTTTGCAAGCTGAGATTTTGTTGGGAGGCTCTTCGTGAAGGAGCGTCGGCCTTTCGAGCCCAAAGTGCCGACGCGAGAGAGCGAATGGATTGTCTAGTGTAGCCTGCAAGTCAGACGGATAGCGCATGAGAGAAATCGGCGCCTTCGAGGCGAAGAACAGGTTCGGTCAGCTGCTTGATTGGGTCGAGGCGGGAGGGACCGGCACGATCACGCGGCGCGGCAAGGTCGTCGCTCATCTTACGCCGCCTCCCGGGGCGTTCAGCGCGGAGGCGGCTCGGGCCGCCGCCGAACGGATCCGCTCGCGTCGCCGCGGCGTGACGCTTGGCGGATCGACGATCGCAGACCTCATCGGCGAGAGAAGAGGTTGAACTCGTTCTCGACGCCCGACGATGGTCGCTCGCTTCGGCGAGTGTTGCTCTAGGGTCAAAACCCAATCAGCTTAACCGGTTTCCTCCTTACGAGGCTTTCGAACGCCGGCCCCGCGTCAAGCCTCGCACACCTGCAAAGGGCCGGCGTCCGAAACCCTTCAGCATTGCAGCCATCCAGGTCATCGTCTTGGCATCGCATAAATCCCCAAAGTGGACCCATGCAAGTCAGGGATCCGCCTTGCTTGGAATTGCATCGCCGGATGAGAATGAGTGGATCGGCGACGAGCTTTCGCCGACGATACGTACCTGCGAGGAATTATTTAGACCCACGGCGGCGAATCAGCGACTACGTCGAGAACCTTGGAATGCGAGTTCGGGGACCGGTCGCTTCACTGCGACGAGCGGAAGCCTAACTTCAATTTGATCGCTTCATGCCGAAGAGTCCTTGAGCGTCGCTCAAACCCGCTTGCGCGACGAAAATTCTGCGCGATGCGCGTGATAGTACAGCTCACGACAAATCTACTATTGCTCTTCATCGCCGTCCCGCTGCGTGCCGCTTAATCCCCCGAGGCAACCTCGTTTGTGCGCGACGCCATCGCGTTCTCTAACCGCTCGCCAATGATGTTCGATGCGCGGAGTAGGGGGTCGGCGTCGAGGTGCGCATAACGAGCTGTTGTCTGAGGTTGCGAATGCCCCAGGAGTTTCCCGACGATAGGAAGCCCAAGGCTAGCTCCCGCGCCAATCGACGCAAACGTGTGTCGCAAATCGTGCAACCGAACGCCCTCGAGCCCCGCACGCCGACTGACAGCGAACCAAGGCTTCTTGAGATCCGCGCGCGGCCGGTCTCGAGTGTTTCCGCCAATGACGAACGAGGCAACGCGCGGGTGCTTCTGAAGGATCTCTAGGGCAGGGCGGTTCAGCACGATCG
>Ga0209656_10001470_pt1 | contig 15394 bp, 18 predicted proteins | sample BogFormECP12_OM2_FD_188239 | JGI IMG/M metagenome (GOLD analysis project Ga0209656, IMG submission 188239) | Bog forest soil microbial communities from Calvert Island, British Columbia, Canada - ECP12_OM2 (SPAdes) (version 2) | ecosystem: Environmental > Aquatic > Freshwater > Wetlands > Bog ... | reverse complement strand
GGCTTGATGGCCGGACACCGCGCAACCGTGGAAGGCCGCGTCCGGCAGGTCGAAGAGATGAACGCCGACGGCAAGACCCTGCACGTCGTGATGGTCCGTGACGAGAGCGGCGACCTCAAAGTCACCTTCAGCCCCGGCCACGGTGGGACCGACATCCAACCCGGCCAGCTGTTGCTTATCACCGGAAAGGCGCGTCGCGCGGGCAACCGGCCCATCTTCATGTCCGACCCCCACTACCAGGTGGTCGAGCAACGTGACGGAGAGAAGTCGGACGGCCCGTGAGCGACACGCACATGGCAGCCACCGGGTCGCACGTGAGGATGCCGGCCGCGTTCATCGGGCACGGCAATCCGATGAACGCCCTTGAGGTCAACCGGTATACGGCGGCGTGGCGAGCGGTCCGGCGCCCTCGCGGATATCCCGGCTGAAGAGACGAATATCTAGCCGACGCGCAGGGCGTTCAGGAATTTCGTAGCGCATTCCCAGAGTGCCTCGCGGCTTCCCTGTCCGACACCACTTAGCCTAAGCCCTTAGGATCGGCGGGATCCCAAGGTCGCGTGGAGAGAGATGAGGCGGGGTCGTGCACAGGTTGGTTCGGGTCGGCATCTTTGTCCTGGCGTTTCTCCCCGTGGGCGGTGGCGTGGCTGCGGCCGACCCCGTGCTGATCGCGGACGTGACGCAGTCCGCGGACACCGACGACGGCTGGCATCTGAGCGCCTCGCTGACCAAGATGACCCTCAATTCGGTTCCCAACATGGCTGCGACCGCCTTCACCAGAGAAGGATTCATCACCGGAAAGGCCGCTGCGAACATCGACGGCAACGGCAAAGCGCCGGTGAATACCGGCACGCTCGTCCTGGGGGCGCAGTTGGGATGCCAGATCGACCTCAGCCAGGGTATGAGCCTGGGCCTCAGCGGCGACCTCGGTATCGGTCTCGGCTTTGGTGTCAACCCAACCAGCTTGAGCCCAAACCCCTACGCAGACATCAGCCCCAACATTTCGGTGACATTGCTGCCCGGCAAGATCGACACCTTGGCACTCGGCAAAAAGGACCTCAAGGGCCGCACCGGGGAGATAACCGTCCATGACGCGCACGTCAAAGTCGACGGATGCGGCGGCCCCGTGTCGGTGCGACTGTTCACGTATGCGCAGATCAGCACCGACAACGGGGACGACAGCGTCAACACCTACGGGGACATCCTGAACCTATGAGCCACCAGAGGTTGCGGCAACTGCGCCGCATTGGCACGAGGGGCGTGGCGAGTGTGTTTGTCGCCATGGTCTTCGCGGCCGCGTCGGCTGGTGTCGCCACGGCCGACAACAGCAACAGCAACAGCAACAGCAACAGCAACAGCCAAAGCCAAAGCCAGGGCGGCGACGAAGGCGGCGGCGGCGGAGGCGGCGGCAACTCATGGCCCCCGACGGGCGGCGACTCATGGCCCCCCAACGCCGCCAGCGTTGGCGGCGGCGATAAAGGTGGCGGGGATAGCGGCGGCGGGGGCGGCGGCTCGAAGTCCTCCGCGTCGACACCGATCGTGATGCCGAATGGCCAGTCGACTCCGCCGACCGCAGGGTCGCACATCACGGACCCCAGCCCATCGGATAAGCCCAGCTCATCCGATGCGCCCGGCACCCCCGATTCGCCGAAACCGATCGTCCCGACAGACGCGCCGCCGCGCACGAGCTCGACCCCGACGACGTCAGCGCCGGCCGGCTGAACGGCGGCGATTCCCGACAGCAGGCCGCCGCGTCCCCCTCAGTCTCAGGCCCGGCTGTAGACAGCGGCGTTGTCGATATCGGCTCGGGAGCGGTCGGGCAGCGCCACGGCGCATGCAATCGTGATGAGCGCGGCAAAGACGATGTAGACCGAGATCGAATACGGGGTTCCGGTTTCGTGCAGCAGCCACGTCGCGATCAGCGGGGCGGGCCCGCCGGCGAAGACCGACGCCAACTGGTAACCGAGCCCCGCCCCGCCGTAGCGCAGGTGGGTCGGGAAGCTCTCGCCGATCAGCGCGGCCTGCGGTCCGTATTGCATCGCGTGCACGATCAGCGACACCACGATCGCGATGAAGATCAGCCGCGGCCCGCTGTGGGTCAGCACCGCGAAGTACGGGAAGGCGATCAGCCCCGTGAGGACCGCTCCGGTCAGGTAAACGCGCTTGCGGCCGAACTGATCCGACAACTGCGAAAAGAGCGGGATCGCGACGAGTTCGCACACCGCGCCCACGAGCACAGCGTTCAGTACGAACGTCTTGCTGAAACCGTGCCGCGAGACAACGTAGATCAGCACAAAAGTGGTGAAAAGGTAAAACGGCATCTGTTCGCTGAACCGCAGGCCCGCAGAGAGCAAGATCTCCCGCCAGTGGTGCCGGACCGCGTCGATGACCGGAATGCGGGCGGTTTTCTGCTCCTCCCGCAGCTTGGCGAACATCGGCGTCTCGAGGATCTTCAGCCGTATCACGAGGCCGATCGCCACCAGCACCAGGCTGGCCAGGAACGGCACCCGCCAGCCCCATGAGTTGAAAGCCTCCGGCGACAGCGTTGCAGAAAGCAGGGTCATGCCGCCGGTGCCGAGAACCAGCCCCAGTGGCACGCCCAGTTGGGCGAAACTGCCCAGCAACCCGCGCTTGCGCTGGTCGCCCCACTCCATGGCGAGCAGCACCGACCCGCTCCACTCCCCGCCGATCGCGAGGCCTTGAACCACCCGCAGCAGCACCAGCAGCAGCGGCGCGGCAACGCCGATCGCCGCCGTCCCGGGCAGGATGCCGACAAGCGCGGAAGAGATGCCCATGACGAGCAGCGTGACAATCAGTGTGGCCTTGCGCCCGATCCGGTCTCCCCAGTGTCCGAAGATCGCGGCGCCCACTGGGCGGGCGGCGAAACCGACCGCGTAGGTGGCGAACGATTGCATCGCGCCCGCGTACGCGCTGGACGCGGGGAAGAACAGGTGCGGGAAAACCAACGCCGCGGCGGTGTTGTAGAGGAAGAAGTCGTACCACTCGATGGTGGTGCCGATGGCACTGGCCAGCGCCGCGCGTCGTACCTGTACCCGCTTGCCCGCCCGGTCCAGCTCCAAGCTGGAGGTGACCTCATTGTCTCCGACAACCATGTGACCCCGCCTCTCCGGTGACCGACGTCGATCCACAGTGTGAAGCCGGGTGGCGAGTTTTGTGTCCGCTTCGTTGCTCCGTCTTCGGTGACGGCCGTCGACGTGAGTGTGTGCTACATCGACACCGCGCTGTCGGGGAGTGCGGTGAATCGACGGCGAGATGGACGACTGGAGAAGACCACGGTCGGGTCGGCCGCTGTGTTCAGCCCGCGAAGCAAGCTGGCCGATGAACGGGTCGTCGGGCCGCCTTAGTCAACCGGCGAAGTAGTCCCGGATGCCCCTGAGCATCGCGATGTGCGCCTTCAGCGCCTCGCGCACCGTGAAGCCGGCCAGCGGTCGGGGCGCCGCGATGCACAGCCGCTCGGTTACTCGGGTGCCGCCCTCGATTGGCTCGAAGGTCACCCTGCCGCGCAGACGTACGCCGGGAAATTGGCGCGCCTGAAAAGTCACGCCACCCGCCGCGGGTACCGACAGCCGGGCCGAGTAGACGGTCGGAATCGTGAACGGTCCCAACGGGACACGATCACGAACCCGGTAGCTTTGCGCGTATCCGTCCGCCCCCTCATTTCGCGCGGTTGAGCGCACGGCGACCACGAGCGGGTGGACGTCCTTCATGTTGTTCAGATCCGCATAGAAACCCCGGACGGTGTCCGGCCCGGCGGGCACCTCCTCGTTCAGCGTCTGCTCGGCATGGGCGGTCCACCAACTCACGAACGACAACCATAATCGCCGGCGTCGAAACCGACGTCTTGGGCCACTACGACCCTGCGTTTGCTCGGGACGACTTCGTCGACATCATCCTCGAGAGCGGCTGGCCCGAGTATGGCGAGGCTTACCGGTGGCCGCCCACATGGCCGCCACCGTATCCGTACCCCCCGAAGTAGTCGCCCTCCCAGTAGAGGTACTGCGGGCCGAACTGGACCGGCGTCGAGTCATTGATCTGCACATTGCCGGGCGAGGAGCAGACGGTGCCGACGCCCGGAGCGGTGGTGCAGGACTGATCGCCGCTGTCGGTGGCCAGCGCGGCGGGGGCCGCGATGATCGCGACTGCAGCTCCCGCAGCTGCCACCAGCGGTGTGACGTAATGGAATTTCATTGGTGTGTCTCCTTTTTGATGTGTTGGTGTTAGAGCCGGGAGAGGTGTCCGATTCCGAAGACCAGCAGGCCGGCTGCGCCGCCGACCAGCAGTTGGCGCGCACCGGACCGGAGCGCGCTTCGGCCGTTGAGCAACCCGATCACGGCGCCCACGGCGAACAACGCCAACCCGGCCAGCACGACCGCGGCGATCAGTGCGGCGCGACCCGACCCGAACAGGTACGGCAGCACGACCACCACAGCGCCGAGCCCGAATGCGAACAGGCTCGAGACGGCCGCCGACCATGGTGAGCCGAGCTCGTCGGGATCCAGCCCGAGCTCCTCGCGCGCCATCGTGTCCAGGGCGACCTCGCGGTCCTTCATGATCGCGGCGGCCGCCTGCTCGGCCTGCTCGCTGTCCAAGCCTTTGGCGCGGTAGATCAGCGCCAGTTCTTCGGCCTCCGCGTCGGGGTCGTCGCGCAGTTCCATCGCCTCGAGCTCGATTTCGCGCTCGTAGGCTTCCCGTTGACTCCGCATCGAGATGTACTCGCCGGCCGCCATCGAGAACGCTCCGGCCAGCAGGCCTGCCAGACCGGCGAACAGCACCACACTCGCGGCCGCCCCCGAACCGGCGAAGCCCATCACCAGTGACGTGTTCGACACCAGGCCGTCGTTGACGCCGAACACTGCGGCACGCAGTGCGCCGGACCGGTCACCGCGGTGCCAAGGCTCACGTGTGCGCAGGGCGGCGCGGTCGCCGGATTCGCGCAGCCGGGTGAGTACTCGGGCATGGGAACGTTCGTCGGCGGCCATCGCCACGGTGGCGTCGATGTCGCCCTGATAAAGGGAGGCGTCGGCCTTCTCCGCCCGCTCCAGATAGGGCAGCACGGAGTCGATGGACAACCGGCGGGCCAGCCACGACAGCGCCGCTGTGCGGATACCGCGGCGCCCGGGCCCGGGCACTGGCTCACCGAGCTCGGTGAGTTTGGCGGCCCAGTGTGCCGCGTGCTTACGCTCCACCGCGGCCAGCTCGGACAGGACCTCGCGCCTGTCGCCGGCGGCCGCGTCTGCAAGCCCGGCGTACAGGTCTGCGCTACGCCGCTCGGATGCGAGCAGGCTGCGAAAGCGGCTCGATGGGTTGGCATCTCGGCTCATCGCCGGAACCCTCCTCAGTTGTCGTCGGGGTTGACCGCACGGAACACCCGGCCGGCATCCTGAACGGTCACGGGCATGCTCGTTACGCCCTAAAAACTGAACGTCTAGTTTTCATAGGGAATAACGCGGTATCCGGTGCGTTTGAAGCCTGCCCGGCGTGTGACGTCCCTCTCAGCGGGCAAGACCGCGCATGGCCACATCGACGATGTGGTCGGCGCTCACGTCGTCGAGCGCAGCGTGTCCAGCGACCAAGCGATACATCGCCGGGCCGAATATCAGGTCGATCGCTACCTCGGGATCGACGTTGGGCCGCAGCTCCCCGCGTGCGACGCCGCGATCCCAGATCGCGCGCACCAGTTGCCGCCGAGAACCGATGAGGTGGTCACGCAGCTCCGCGCCGATCTGCGGATCGAACTGCGCCTCCCCGATGAGTTGGGCGTACGCACGGCCGCTCTTCCCCGTGTAGAAGTGCATCAGGCCCCGCAGCGCCTGGCGGAAGTCTTCGCGCGCGGAACCGGTGTCGGGGTCGGCCGATTCGACCGCCATCTCCGACAGGAACGCCTCGACCGCAACGGCGTACTTGTTGGGCCACCACTTGTAAATGGTCGCCTTGCTCACCCCGCTGCGGCTGGCGATCTCGTCGGTGGTCATGGCGCGCAGCCCGACCTCGTCGATCAGTTGCGAGGTCGCCTGCAGCACGGCCAGCCGCGACCTTTGGCTTCGTGGTCGGCCTGGACCGGTTACGGGCTGATCCTGCGCCATCTGTCACCCTTCCGACAAATACTGAACTTAGCGTTCATTATTATGGCGTTCCGGCTGGGCGTTGGCGCAGAGGTGAGGATTCCGGCATGCCGCGCCGCGCGGTGATCCAAGCGCGACCGGCGGGCCCGGGGTGGCCGCTATCGGAGCAGTCCGAGGACCTCGCGGATGGCGGGACCTGACAGGGCTGACTTGGGCAGGAAAGCCACCGCCGGGCTTGTCGCGATCAGTTCCGCGAAGTCTTGCTCGCCATGGGTGGAGATCAATATCACCGGCGGTGTCGCCCCGGGGGTCTGCAGATGAAGTTGCTCGACAAAGTCGAAGCCACTCTCCCCGCCTAGGTCGATGTCGACAAGGGTGACATCGGGCCGCAATGCCTCAACGCACCGCAGCCCTGCTGAGCAAGACCGCGCCGCACCGACCACCCGGATTCCGTGGCGCTCGAGCAACCCCGCAGCGGCATCGAGGAAATCCGGATTATCGTCGACGATCACACATCGCAACCGATCACCAATTGGCACGAGTCCAGTGTTGCGGATACGGCTGTCGTCGACATGCAGGCCAGCAGGAAACCCATCTCCGACCCGTCGACATGCAGCCGGTCGAGCCGCCAAGCCCGCCTGGCGGCCAAGTCTTGATCGTGGGCCGGCATTCGTGTGCGGCATCGCGGGTGCCTGATAGCAGGTAGACGCGCATTGCGGCCAGCAGGGGCGGGCAACGGGTGTCAGCGGTGCAGACGCCGGCCAGTCTACGCGCAATTGTTAAGGGACAGAGTCCGATACGTCGAAAGGGGCAGCGCGTGCTTGACACCCCGCCGCCCGCAGAATCCGGCGTTGCCGCAGATCTCAGTGCTCGGTTCGAACGCGACGTCACCCCGCTCATCGGCGCACTCCACCGTCAAGCTCTGCGCATGAACCACAATCCTTCTGACGCGGAGGATCTCGTGCAGGACACCCTGGTGAACGCATTCGGCGGCCTTCACGCGTTCCGGCCGGGCAGCAACTTGAACGCTTGGCTGCACCGGATCCTTGTCAACACCTACATCAGCGACTACCGCAAGAGGCAGCGCCGTCCGGCACAGTACCCGACCGAGCAGATCACCGATGTCCAGTTCGCGGCAAGTGCGCAGCGCAGCGCAACCGGCCCGCACTCCGCCGAGGACCAGGTATTGCGGGCACTGCCGGACACCGACATCAGGGCGGCCATGCAGGCACTGCCCGAACAGTTCCGCACGACGGTGTACTACGCGGACGTCGCGGGCTTTCGTTTCAAGGAGATCGCCGAACTCACCGACGCACCGATTGGAACCGTGATGTCGCGCTTGCATCGCGGACGAACCCAACTTCGCCGACTCCTTGCCGAGGTCGCCACGGATCGAGGCTACCGACGAGCATGGCTCGTCCCGCAAACCGCATGAGCCATGCCCGACCCGACAGTGCAAAGAGCCGCAACACAACCCACACACGGGGATTGAGAATGACTGACACACAACCGAAGCCGACAACCACAGACGCGGGTATCCCCGTGCCGAGCGACGAGCATTCGCTCACCGTGGGTCAGCGGGACCTCCCCGCAGATAACCATCCCTCTCACCGCCCCGTGAGCCGATCTAGTCCGCGTTGCTGCGATAAGTCTGCATATAGCGGCGCAGTCGATCCGGATCGTTCGCTCGATCGCGTTCAGCCAGGACCCGCTGGACCGTGCCCGGCGGGTATTCGTGTTTGACGAGCCGGCTCTCAGCCGACTGATCGATGTACGCGGCCGAGTAGATCAGCGCCAGCACCAGCCCGCAGATCAGCGCCGCCCCGGTGATCCAGCCGAATCCCAGCACCAGCAACAGCACCAATTCGAGCGGCGCCACCTGCACCATGACACGCACGACCTGGCGGAGCCAGCGGGTGCGGGAGGTCAGATCGCGCAGCACCCATTCGCGGTAGCACGGACCGAGCCGGCCGCCGAATGTGTACCAGATCCAGCGCAGCGGATCCGGGCGACGTCGTTGATCATGATCCGACGCGCTGAGTTGGGTCGGGGCGGGGTGCCGCGTCATCTCTTCATCTCCGCGTCGAGGGCGCCGGCCGCCAGCGCGGCCGCGTTGATTCTGCTGAGTACCTTGTGCAGATGCTCGAGCTCGGCTATGTCGACGCCGAGCCGTTCGACCACCGCGGGCGGAATCTTGAGCGCCCGGCGGCGCAAGCTGCGGCCGGCGGGCGTCAGCTCCACGTGCGTGGTCCGCTCATCGGCCGCGTTGCGCGACCGTGTGATCAAGCCCTCTGCCTGCAGCCGCTTCAGCATTGGCGACAGCGTCGCCGAATCCATCTGCAGGAGTGCGGCTATGGCCCCGACCGACAACGGTCCTCGGCCTGTCTTGGCGTTATCCCACAGCGTCAGCATCACGAGATACTGCGGATGGGTCAGCCCGAGCGCCTCGAGCAGCGGCCGGTACACCGCGAGCACCGCGCGGTTGGTGATCGCCAACGCGAAACACACCTGGCGTTCCAGGGCCAGAGGATCGACGTCTTCAGCGAGTGCGTTGGCCATGCAGCGAGCATAGCAGACTATTGAGGGTACTAACTATTAGTGTACAAGGTTTTCGCAGTGGCGGCGGCTTGTCCTCGATCGCCGTAGGTGGGCCGATCCCTTCCAGACGGTGTATGCCGGCGCTTTATCCGGAGTCGAGAAAGGTGATGACTGCGCGCACCCGGCGGTGGTCGTCGTCCGTCTCGGGCAGGTTGAGTTTGGTCAGGATGCTACGGACGTGTTTTTCGACTGTGCCCTCGGTCACCCATAGCCGCCGTGCGATGCCGGCGTTGGAACGGCCCTCGGCCATTAACGCCAAGACTTCCAGCCACGTCCGGCGACTCTTTCCGCACCAACGCGAGCAACTCCACCGCGTTACCGGCTTGGCCGACGACCGTGAAGCCGGAACGGTCCAGCAGGCTCGCCAAACCCTCGCGCAGCAGGGTTTCGTCGTCGGCCACCACTGCGCGCAATCCGGCAGGCGCCGAGCCGCCACCGTCGGGCGGGCCGCCGTGAGCGGTGCTCGTGTCGGGCGCCACCGTGTTCCTTCCGAAAGCCGTGCCACTGGTGAGTACTGTCCCGCCGCCGTTGCCGGCTACGGAAGAATCCCGGCCACCCGGCACTGAGCCTGAACTGCCTCGGCGTGGGCGTCGTGCCGACCGGACGCGGCGCGACACCAGTCGCGCGCGGCCGCACCACACGCGTGCTCCAGTGCCCCGCCCATCGAACTCGCGATCGAGACGTTTACACAGCCGTCGCTCGAGGAGTGGCTGGTGAACGCCCAGATCGCCGCCCCGGCGGCGATGAGTGCCGCGACGACGCCCGTTGCTATCAACATGACGCGGCGTTCGCGACGCGTGAGCGCGCCGGTCGGTGGCGTCTTGCCCCTGTTGACCGTCGGCGACTCCTTCGTCCGGCGTAATCGATCGAATCCACAATAAGGGCATTCCGGCGGTAAGGCTGACAATGCAGTTTCACACTTCGAGGATTCCGATGGCACTCGCGGCACCTGCGGAATATCATTTTGCTGTGAGCCGCGCCCGGTTAGCCGCTCACGCGGTGGCGATTGTTGTGGCCGCGGCATTGACCATGGTCTCGGTCGGTGTCGCCAACGCCGACGTCTGCGGTGGCTTCGGCCCCGGGATCGTGGGTCCCGCTAACTGTGGCCCCACGAATGACACCAACACGGGCGGCGACGGATCGCAGTCGGACGACGCCACGTGGCCCCCCGGCCTTGACTACGGCTCGGACGGTGGGGGCGGAGGCACCCCCGCCTCACCGATCGTGCCGGTCGCGTCAGCTCCTTAGCGGGTGCGCACGTCTAATCCCGGGCTCCTGCGGTCGCCATCTTCTGGAGGTCGGATGCCTTGATCCCGCCCTTCTGCTCGCCGTCGCGGCGCTGCGACTTGATGGCGACGTCGTGGCCCTCGACCTGCTTCCGCAGCGCGCTGACCGTGCAATTGTCGCGGCCACCCAGCACCGGGAAGGGGTCGTAGTGGTAATGCTTCATCGCGTTCAGATGGGTGATCTTGTCGATGTTCTCGTCGCTGACCCCATCGATCGACTGGGCAAAGACTTCCGGCGACTCCGGCCAGTTGGAGTCTGAGTGCGGGTAGTCGCACTCCCATGTCACCATGTCCGTGTCGAGAGCCTCGAGGCTCGCCACCCCGAATTTGTCGTCGATGAAGCACGTCAGCACGTGCTCGTTGAAGACCTCGCTGGGCAGCTTGTTGCCGAAGTCCTGACCGGTCCAGGCGTGGTGGCGGTCGTAGTTGTAGTTTATCCGCTCGAGGAAGTACGGGATCCAGCCGATCCCGCCCTCCGACAGCGCGACCTTCAGGTCGGGGAACTTCCGAAGCGTCGGCGACCACACCAGGTCGGCCGCCGCCTGCACGATGTTCATCGGCTGCAGGGTGATCATCACATCCATCGGAGCGTCCGGCGAGGTGATCGTCAGCTGAGAGGACGAGCCGATGTGCATGCACACCACCACCGATTCCTCGCTGCAGGCGTCCCACACCGGATCCCAATGGTCGGAGTGAATCGAGGGCCAACCCAGCTTCGACGGGTTCTCGCTGAATGTCAGTGCGTGACAGCCTTTCTTCGCAACGCGCCGCACTTCGGCCGCGAAGGCTTCCGGGTCCCAGATCGCTGGCAAAGCACACGGAATGAACCGGCCCGGATGGCTGCCACACCACTCGTCGATGTGCCAGTCGTTGTAGGCCTGCACCATTGCCAGCGCGACGTCCTTGTCTTCGGTACGGGCGAAGAGCTGTCCGCAGAACTGCGGGAACGACGGGAAGCACAACGATCCCAGCACCCCGTTGGCGCTCATGTCCTTCACGCGCTCGTTGTGGTCGTAGGTTCCGGGGCGCAGCTGCGTGAACGAGGTCGGCTCGATCCCGTACTCCTCCTTCGGGCGACCGGCGACGGCGTTCAGCGCGACGTTCATGACGGTCTCGCCGTTGTACCTCCACACGTTCGTGCCGTCCGGATTGGTGATGAACTGCGGCGCAAAGTCAACGTACTTCGATGCCAGCCGACCGTCGAAGAGGTCCGGCGGCTCCACCACGTGATCGTCGACGCTTACCAAGACCATGTCGTTGACGTTCATTCCCAACCTCTTCCTCCGCTCGGTGACAATTATTGTAAAAACAACAACAATGGCCCATCAAGGTGTCAAGACGGCAGGTACACGCCACCGTGCGCGACGAGGACTATCGACTTCGTCGCGGGGCTACAACCTGCAACATCGTCACTCGGCGTGGTCGCGGGCGCTCGGAGAATCACCGCAGCGCGTTCGCGAGGTCTGCGAGAATTTCCGCTACCCGGGTGGCGGCGGGCACGGCGTCGACGACGGGACGTACGGTGTCGCGCAGGTAGCCCAATGCCTCTTGCCTGCAACCGTCGCCGATCGATGTCCGCAGGCCGGCAACCATCGACGCGAGTCGCTCGGACTTCGGGTGCAGATTTTCGACCGCGCTGGCCAGGACCTCGACCAACTCCCAGTCGCGGTACAGTGCGATTGACCGCTCATAGAAGGCAAATCCGCTCACCGGCCTTCCTCGCATCGTGCCGCGATAGCGGTACGGGCCTTCCATGTACTCGATCGGCAGGGCGTGTGCCGGCGCCTCCACCAACGGTTCGCCGGTCAGCTCGAGGTCGAGCTTCCGTGAGGTCAGCCGGTGTCGGTCCGGCATGTACCGCGCCGCGGCGAGAGGCGGGACCAGCGTGGGCACCGACTCCGGCCAGCGCACATAGCTGAGAACGCTGACCTCGATGTCTTCGGCGCATTCGGGTTCCGCGCCGGTTTCGGCCGGGCTGGTCGTCGCACCGGAGAAGGGTTGCAGGGCATTGCGATTCGTCCGGTCGAATTGCCGCCAAATACTCAGGTCGACACCGTTGTCGAGGTTGATGGTGCGCCACTCGTGAGCACGCGCGCGGGGATCACCGCCGGTTCCGCCCCCGCCTGCGTACCGCGGGAACCACTGCCGATCGACGTGGCCCGCACTGCCGCTGACGGCTTCTTCCACCGAACCCCATCGCAGGGTCCCGGTCATCGTCATTCCGGTCTGGAAATAGGAGTACGTGTCCTCCTGCCCGAAGCACGTGATCTTGCCGTTGTAGGACGATGCGCCCACCGGCACCGGCGCACGCGTAGCGCCGACGTGCAGGCGCAGCTCCATTGGATGGCCGCCCCGGTCGGTGCCGACGAGACCGACATCGTAGGTGCACGGGATCAACTGCTGGTCCTCGTCGCGGCAGGTCCGCCACACCGCGGTACCGGCGCCGCTCTGGTATGCCATGTCCAGGTGTCTGACCGCCATCGACAACTTGTGACGCGCCCCTGGGCGCAGATTGGCCGGCGGCATGTCGTAATCGGTGTACGTCCCGTAGGTGCCGGCGCCGAGATCGAACAGCGCGAACGTGTAGAAGTCGGCGACGACGGCGTGCCCGGGACGGTTCTTGTTGAAGATGGTCAGGAACGCGAACTTTCGGCCGGTGTGGGAGCTGGCGAGCTCGCCGGCCAGAAACCACGTGTCCGACTCGCAGTCGGGGTGGTCTGCCTCGGCGGCGGGAAACCGGAATTGCGGGTCGCCGGCCACCACCTGGAACGGATAACGACCCCGGTTGTCCGATTGCCGGGGGTCGGCTGGAGCCTGCAGTTCATCGCCCACAGCAGTCCACTCCGCCTGCCCGCCAAGTCGCTTTTTTGCTATGTTAACAGTAATAGCGAATTCGGCGGGCGACAGGGCGGTGGCGCGCATGAGATCCCCTTCGTATGATCGACTTTTCATCGGAGGCCGCTGGCAGGCGCCATCCACCGGGCAGCGGATCTCGGTCATTTCGCCCCACACGGAGCAGCCGATCGGTGAAGCGCCCGCCGCCTCCCCGGAGGACGTCCACAGGGCGGTGGCCGCCGCCCGGGACGCCTTCGACAACGGTCCATGGCCACGGTTGAGTCCATTCGAGCGGATGGAGAAAGTCGAGAAGCTCGCGGGGGTCTACGCCGGTCACCTGGACGAGATGGCCGACCTGATCACCGCGGAGATGGGATCTCCGCGCAGCTTCAGCAGGCTGGGGCAGGCCGCCGGCGCGGCGTCGCAGATGCACCTGGCGATGGCGACCGCGCGTGAGTTTCCCTGGGTCGAGCGGCGGCAGGGTCTGTTCGGGCAGGTGCAGGTGCGCCGTGCTCCGGTCGGCGTTGTCGGGGCGATCGTGCCGTGGAACGTTCCGCAATTCCTGATCATGCCCAAGCTGATCCCGGCTCTGATCGCCGGTTGCACGGTCGTCGTCAAGCCGGCGCCCGAAACGCCGCTGGACGCGTTGTGGCTGGCTGAGATGCTCGACGAGGTCGACCTGCCTGAGGGCGTGGTGTCGATAGTTCCCGGTGGACGGGAAACCGGGGAAAGCCTGGTCACCCACCCCGGCGTCGACAAGATCGCGTTCACCGGTTCGTCGGCGGTCGGCCGCCGCATCGCGGCGCTCTGCGGAGAGCAGCTCAAGCGGGTCAGCCTGGAGCTGGGCGGTAAATCGGCGGCGATCATTCTCGACGACGCCGACATCGCCCGCACGGTCGCGAGCCTGAAGATGGCGAGCCTGATGAACAACGGGCAGGCATGCGTTGCGCAGACCAGGATTCTGGTCAGCGAACGCCGGCACGACGAGGTCGTCGATGCACTCGCCGACATGGTCGCCGGCCTGCAGGTTGGCGACCCGGCCGACGAGGCCACCGACATCGGTCCCCTGGCCGCGCAGCGCCAGCAGCATCGAGTGCAGGGATACATCCGGTGCGGAGTCGACGAGGGTGCGCGCATGGTCGTCGGCGGCACCGACAACCCGCACGACCGTGGCTGGTATGTCCGGCCCACGTTGTTCGCGGACGCGACCAACGAGATGCGCATCGCGCGCGAGGAGATATTCGGACCGGTGCTGACAGTGCTGAAGTATTCCGACGAGAATGACGCCGTTCGGATCGCCAACGACAGCGACTACGGCTTGGCGGGGTCGGTGTGGACCAGCGACACCGCACACGGGCTCGAAATCGCTGCGGAGATTCGCGCCGGCACCTACGGCATCAATATGTACACGCTGGACACAAGCTGTCCCTTCGGCGGGTTCAAGCAATCCGGCATCGGACGGGAGTTCGGGGCCGAGGGTCTTTCCGAATACGTGGAGCTGCAGTCCACCGTGAGCGCCGGCAAGCTACCGGAGCTGGCCTGAAACGTCGAGGGTGACTTCGGCGGGGCAGCATAGTTCACCCCGCTGGTTACAGACCGTGATGTCGAGGTCGACCAGGTAGCGGGGTGTGCCACCGGATGTGTCGCACCGCTTGTCGATCGCGCGTCCGCGCCCGACCATGGTGTCGCCGGCGTACACCGGCCCCAGCACCGTCATCTTGCGCCGCACCACTCGGCTGTAGGGACCGGCCCAATCAGTTGCAACGCGATCGATGAATCCGGCAAAGTGCATCGTGTTGACGAAAATTGTTCGATGACCGTGGTTTCGGGCGTAGACCGGATCGTAATGACCGGGAAAGTAATCCCACGTCGCCCCGGGGTTCATCACCACCCGCTGGTAGCTGATCTCGTCCACCACCTCCGGAAGGTCTGACGGAACGATGATCTGGTCCCAGGCGATTCTGCGGTGAGATGTCACGGCTGCTTCTCGGGCGTGAAGCGGTACAGCGTGTTTCGGTTGATGGCCATCAGGGCGCCGTCGTCCCGGTGGAAATTGTCGCAGGTCTCGACGAAATGTCCGACGCCCAGCCGTGTTCTCTTCTCTGGTGACACTGCCACGACTTCCTCCACGACGCTGAGCCTGTCGCCCGCCACGATCGGCGTGAAGAATTCGGCATCATTGGAGGCGTTGATGAACGTCGTGCCGGGAAGCGGGACGCGAATCGCGATCGACGGCACCGGCGGTTGGCCGGTTGGCAGCCACGGCGGCGGGATCAGCCAGCCCATCAGCATGCTCGGCGGCGCGACCAGACCACCCCAGACCCGGTGGGCGAACTCGTCGTCCCAGTACGACGGATTTCCGTCGCGGACCATCGACGCGAAGTGCTGGATCCTGGCAGCGCTGACCGCCGTGCCGGCGAATCGTGGTTCGGTGCGCACGCCCACCATCCGCAGCGCGTCTTCATAGCTGCCAAAGGCGAACTCGTAACTGATGTCTGCGGCCACGTCGGCGTCTGGGTGTCAGACCGCAGCGGTGTCGTTGCGTACCACCGGATCCCAGTCCAGCTCTCGCGACGTGAAGTACCAGCCTCCCCG
>Ga0209656_10001469_pt1 | contig 15400 bp, 10 predicted proteins | sample BogFormECP12_OM2_FD_188239 | JGI IMG/M metagenome (GOLD analysis project Ga0209656, IMG submission 188239) | Bog forest soil microbial communities from Calvert Island, British Columbia, Canada - ECP12_OM2 (SPAdes) (version 2) | ecosystem: Environmental > Aquatic > Freshwater > Wetlands > Bog ... | reverse complement strand
TACCAGATGGGGTGAAAGCGCTTGGCAAATTCTACGGAGACGTCGCCACGTATGACGGAGCCAAAGGCGCCGCGTTCGGCGAAGACGCTCATGTAAATGTGAATCATGAAGAGGCCGATGCTGAGCAGCGCCGCGCCGGGATGCACGATAACCGCGGCATAGCGGAGAATGCGCAGATTCCAGGGGATGTACTCCGGGAACCATAGGATTGCGCCGCTAAGCAGCAAGAGAATGCCGCAGAAAACAAATCCCCAGAACAGCAGCTTCTGACCCGGGTTGTAACGCCCCACCGGAGGCATCAGTTCGTCTTCATTTTTGGTGTAGTGCTCGATATTTTTCCACCACGCCTTGTCGCTTTCCGTGGAGCGCATTTGAACGTGCCACATCGCGTATAGATAAGAGACGGCGAGCACGAAGATGACTCCCGCCCAAGGATGTAAGGTACGGGACACTTGCGGCCCACCGAACGCGATGGCGAGCCAGAACAGCCAGGGGGAGTAGAACGCCAGGCCCGTGACCATGAGATAGATGAAGGAGCCGGCGGCGATCCAGTGGGTGAGGCGCTCGTGGAAGTGGTAGCGAAGGATGCGGCCGTGGGGCAGTAGCAGTTCCGGCTGGCTCATAGACGCTCCTTATCGTGCGCTTCTGCTGCGCGCTCAAGTTTTGCCTGCTTGATGGCTTTTTCCTGCGCGGTGGCGATCTGCTCGCGAATGTCCTGATCTTCGCGATCTTTGGGACCGAAGCGCAGATAGTGGATGAAGAGTCCGATCAGGCCGCCGATCATGGCGACATTGCCGAGCCATTTGATGGGGCCCTTCCAGAGCTTCACCGAGAGCGGGATGTGGGGATCTTTCGGAAGGCCGCCGTAGAGTTCCGGTTGCGTGGCGTCGTGCAGGACATAGATGACGCCGGTGCCGCCGACGCCCGAGGGGTCGTATACGCCGGCGTTGGGGAAATTGTAATGATCGCGGAGTTGCGTGGCGCGTTTTTCCGCGAGATCTTTCATGTCCTCTTTGGTGCCGAAGTGCAGACAGCCGGTGGGGCAGGCTTTGATGCACGCTGGTTCCAAACCTTCGCCAACGCGGTCGGCGCACAGCGTGCACTTGAAGACGCGTTTGGTCTCAGGATTGAACTTGGGAATGTTGAAGGGGCAGCCAGTGATGCAGTAGCCGCAGCCGATACATTTATCCTGCTGAAAATCGACGATGCCGTTGGTGTACTGGATGATGGCGCCGTCCGACGGGCAGGCGGCGAGGCAGCCGGGGTCCGCGCAGTGCATGCACTGATTCTTGCGCATGAGCCACATCAGCGAGCCATCTTCTTTTTCGTGCTCGTTGAAGAGGATGAGGTTCCAGTAGTTCCAGCGCGTCTCCGGCATGGTCTGGTAGGTATTGTCGAAGATGGTTTCGCCGAAGGGCAGGTCGTTCCACTCCATGCAGGCGACTTCGCAGGCTTTGCAGCCGATGCAGGTGGTGGTGTCGATTAATTTGGCGACGGTGTAATTGCGCTGGGTGTCTTCGCCGGGGACTGAGCCGGCATGGCCGGAAATTTTCTGAATGCGCAGCGCTTCCTGGCTCATGGCTACACCTTCTCCACTTTCACGAGGAAGCCCTTGAACTCCGGGGTGTGGGCGTTGGGGTCCACGGCGGTGTGCGTTAGTTGATTGGCCAGATCGCGCGCGGTGCGGCCTTCGTCTTCGGAGATGCCGCGATAGCCCCAGTGGAAGGGGATGCCGATTTGATAGGTTTTCTTACCGTCGATCAGCATGGGCTTGATGCGCTTGGTGACCATGGCTTTGGCGATGTACTGGCCGCGGGCGCTGGAGACTTTTACCTTTTCGCCGCCGCGAATGCCCATTTCGTCGGCCATTTCCGCGGCCATTTCGATGAAGGGTTCGGGGACGAGTTGCACGTTCATGGGGTTATTCTTGGTCCAATAGTGATAGTGCTCGGTGAGGCGGAAGGTGGTGCAGACGACCGGGAAATCTTTGGCTGTTCCGAACTTGTCGTCGGCATCCTTAAATCTGGTGACGACAGGATTGGTGGAGCGCTCGGGGTGCAACAGATTGGCAAGCGGGCTTTCAATGGGCTCGTAATATTCCGGGAACGGGCCGTCGGCAAACGCGGCGAGCGGCGCGAAAATGCGCCCGACACCCTCGGCATTCATGATGAAGGGGCCCATGTGGTCTTTGGGAGCGGAATCGGCTTTGAAGTCCGGGACGTCATTGCCGACCCACTTCTTGGCGTCTTCGTTCCACCAGACCTGTTTGCGCGATGGATCCCAGGGCTTGCCGGCGACGTCGCAGGAAGCGCGATTGTAGAGCACGCGGCGATTTGCGGGCCACGACCAGCCCCAACCGGGATGCACGCCCATGCCCGAGGGATCGGAGGGATCGCGCCGCGCAGTTTGATTTCCCGCTTCCGTGTAAGCTCCGGAATAGATCCAGATTCCGCAGGAGGTGGTGCCATCATCTTTTAGCCAGGCAAAACCGGGCAACTGCTGGCCGGATTTGATTTGCTGCTTGGTGGCGGGATCTTCCAGATCCGCTAGCGCCTTGCCGTTCATCTCTTTCAAAACTTCGAACAACGGCGGATTTAGAGGATCGCTGTAATTCCAGGTGAGATTTAAAATCGGATCCGGGAACGTGCCAGCTTCCTTTTTGTATAGTTCGCGGACCTTCAGGAAAATCTGCGCCAAGATGCCGTGGTCCAGCCTGCAATCGCCGGGAAGGGGAACGGCGGCGTTTTTCCAGAGCAGCCAGCGCGCGGAATTGCTGAAGGAGCCGTCTTTTTCCGCGAAGCCAGCGCAAGGCAAACGGTAAACGGTGGTCTGAATTTGTTTTTGATCGCCCTGCGCGAGAACGCGTGGCGACTTCCAGAATTCGCTGGTTTCGTCGGGGTAGATTTCCCCCACCACCAGCCATTCCGCCTTCTTCAGAGCGTCGATATTTTTATTGGTGTCCGGGCCGATAGCGACGCCGTTCATGCCGAAAGCCAGCATGCCCTTGACGGAGCCGTTGTACATGTCGTCCCACAGGTGAGTCCAGGAATAGTCGCGGTCCACCTTGGGCAGATAGTTGAAGGCCCAATCGTTTTGTTTCGTGGCCGCATCGCCGAAGAGAGCCTTCATGAAGCTGACTGTGAACTTGGAGGTGTTGCTGTAATAGTTCCAGGACTCCCACGGGGCAGGCTTCGAAGGGGTGGGGGTAACGCGCTTCATCCAGGCGTCGAAAGAAGTGTCTGCGGGCGTGGGAACCTTCAAATAGCCGGGCAGCGTGTCGTATAGGCCGGCCATATCAGTGGCGCCTTGAATGTTGGAGTGGCCGCGCAGGGCGTTTACACCGCCACCCGCGCGCCCGACGTTGCCGAGGAGCAGCTGCAGCATGGCCGCGGTGCGAATAATCTGCGTGCCGAAACTGTGATGCGTCCAACCGACAGCGTAAATGATGGTGGCGACTTTCTTCATGTCGCCATCTTTGCGGATGGAGGTGAAGGTGTCGGCGGCTTTGAGGAATTGCTCTTTCGCGATGCCGGTGATGCGCTCCACCATTTCCGGCGTGTAGCGCGAGTAGTGTTTTCTTAGGAGCTGAAAGACACAATTGGGATTTTGCAGCGTGAGGTCGTAGTCGACGTTTTCCGGCATGGGTGGCAGAGGCGGGGCGGCTTGGTTCTGCCCCGTAGTCATGCCCGGTGTGTTCGTTTGGGGATTGCCACCGGTGCCTGAGTAATTCCAAGTCGAACGGTCGTAAGTGGACTTCGCGGCGTCGAAGCCGGAGAAGACACCATCGGTGTCGCTGGGCATTTTGAAATCGCTCTTGACGATGAACCCCGCGTTGGTGAAGTTGACGAGATATTCGTGGGCAATGCGGTTGTTTTGGATGGCGTAATTGATGACCCCGCCGAGAAAAGCAATGTCCGAGCCGGCGCGGATTTGGCAGAAGAGGTCCGCGACCGCGGAGGTTCGCGTGAAGCGCGGGTCAACGGAGATCATTTTCGCGTTGCGGTTGCGCTTGGCTTCGATGGCCCACTTGAAGCCGCAGGGATGGTTCTCCGCTGGGTTACCGCCCATGATTAGCATCATGTCGGTGTTCTTGATATCCACCCAGCCATTCGTCATTGCGCCCCGCCCAAACGTTGGTCCCAAACTTGAGACCGTGGGGCCGTGTCAAACTCTAGCCTGATTTTCCAGATGCACGACCCCCAGGGCGCGCATGGCCTTAACTACCAGGTAGTTGAATTCGTTGGTGTCGGTGCAGCCGCCGATCCAGGAGATGGCTTCGGTGCGATTGACGGTGCGCCCAGCGGCGTCTTTTTCGATGAAGCTCTCATCCCGAGTCTTCTTGATGCGCGCAGCGATTTCGTTCAACGCATCGTCCCAGGAGATATCCTCCCACTGGGAGCCACCCGGCCGGCGCACCTGCGGTTTAAGGAGGCGGCGATCATTCAGGATGTCTTGCGCGAGGGACGAGCCTTTGGGACACAGCGTACCACGGTTGGTGGGGTGATCCGGGTCGCCTTCCACGTGCACCACCTGCGCGGTGACGTTTTTGGCGTGGTCCCCGATGGTATAAATGATGGTGCCGCAGCCCACCGCGCAATAGGGACACGTTGAGCGCGTCTCGTTCGCTCGCCCAATCTTCAGGGATTTTAGTTCGGCGTAGGCCGGCTGCACGTCGAAGCCAAATACAGCTACAGCGGCCCCGCCAACGGCGGTGAGTTTCAGGAAATCGCGACGCGTAGGTTGCACAGAGCCCCCCTCGGCCCGCAAGGCTGTCGTACGAACGAGTCTTCCAACTTCTAGTCCCGGTCCGCCAATAAGTCAAGCCGCAGTGTGACGCGACAATCGCTGGTTCGATGAAGCCCAAGACACTTTGGGCGCAATTATTCGCCGGGGAAAGGGAGAAAGGCGACTCCCGCGCAGAATCAGGTGTTTTTCTGAAAGTTGGTTTTGTCCATGGCGCGGCGGATTTCGGGGTTGGTCATGAAGTGTTGCCAGACGAAGCCAGTGCGGGCGTTTTCGGCCATAAGGATGGTGATGCCGGCGTCTATGCCGATAACGTCGGGGGAGGCCCAGTTGGTTAGGGGATTGAAGGCGTCGACGAAGCCGTAGGTGGTCCAGGCGATTTGCGAGTATTTGTCGCGAATGGTTTCTAAAACGCGCAGGGTTTCTTGCGGCAGGAAGGGTAAAGAGCCCGCGGGTGCGCACGGGACCACGGTACCGTCTGGGTGGCCGATCAGCGGTGGGCCGCCCCAGCCCGTGTAACCCTTTTGCGAGTCCGAAGCGGTGATGCCCCACAGGTCTTCGGTGTAGTCCGGGAAGGAGTTGGACATTTCCAGGCACCACAGTTTGTGGACCTCGGTGGCGATGGCCGAGTTGGCAAAAAAATCGGCGTATTTGTCGTGACGCCCGCGGAAGTCGAACCAGGCGTGAGAATACTGGTGGGCGAACAGCGGGGCTTGCGCGCCGATGTAGCGGATGCCGTTGAATTCGAAATGCGGGCGGGACCAGGCATCCCAGGACTCGGCGGGAAGCGGGTTGCGGTTGGCGCCGATGCCCAGCAAGTAGATCATCATGAGTTCCGCGTAACTGTCCCAGCGGGATTTGATATAGCCGTGCTCGGGGGTCCAGCCCTTGGACAGGGTGAGCTCGTTGGGGCCGGCGCCTTTGAGGAACCAAGGCCAGTCAATGCGGTCGTAGATGGCGGTGACGAGTTGCGAGATTTCCGGATTGGCGAAGTAGGCTCGGCAGGTGAGGGCGCCACAGAGGAAAATGGAAGTGTCAATGTTGGAGACTTCACAGTTAAACGCCCGTTCGCCGTTGTCCATCTTCAGGAAGTGATAGAAGAAGCCGTGCTCGGTGGGCAGCTTTTGGGCGACGAAGCGGAGAGTCGTTAAGACGCGCTCGAGGATGGCGTTGCGGGGTTGCCAGCCGCGCTCCGCGGCGATACACAAGGCCGTCAGACCGAAGCCGGTGGCGGCGATGCTGGCGACGTTGCGCGCGTCCTGCTGGCGGGCCAGGCTGCGGTCTTTCACCAGACCGGTGTTTGGGTCGGCGGATTCCCAGAAAAATTGGAAGGTGGCGCTTTCGATTTCTTCAAGGAAAGTGTCTTCCTTGGGGGTAAAGCGGTAGCGCGTGGCGGCGCTGGTGGTGGCGGGTTCGGGAGGGGTAGCGGGCAGCGGGGGGAGTTGCGGTGGGCCGTACCTGCGGAAGGGCGGCGGATTTTGCGGTAAAGCGTTGGCCAGCAGGGCGATGGCGGAGTTTGGGAGCGCGAGGGTGGCGCTGGAGAAGAGGGCTCTGCGGAGCCAATTGCGCCGGGATCGGGACGCCGGGCAGCGTGCGGCGTCGTTTAGTAAATCGGTTTTCTTCTGCGTCATCGGCTGGAGGCGTACGCGACGTGCCCTGCAAGTTTAGGCATTTGAGTTGGCAAAGGGCAAGCGCTTTGAACCCGTGATTTGGATGAGCGACGCCAGAAGCTGGATAGCAATCCTCCGTGTTGACCCATGTTGACAATGGGGTCCGCAGTTTCTATTATCCCGGGCGACCCGAAGAGACCCAAGGCTTTGGGCCTTCGATGGCCGGAAAATTGGGAATCGGTTTCGGCAATGACGGCTATCGAACCATCTGGACTCGGTCTACAAATCTCGAAAATGCAGTTTGGCGCCGGCACGCTTGGCGCTGGAGACGGAAGCAGCAAGGAGTGCTTATGAGCTGGATGTCAACGGTGGGGAGTTTGTTGCAGCAATATGCGGGCGGAGCGGCGGGTGCGCCTCCCGCGGATGTGCATGCGCATTTCGATCAGGTGGCCCAGGCGGCGCCAGCTTCGGCGATCGCCAGCGGGATTGCGGCGGCGTTTCAGTCCGGGCAGACGGCGGGATTTGGCCCGATGCTGGGGACCTTGTTCAGCAATTCGACGGCGGAGCAGAAGGCTGGATTGTTGAACCAGTTGATAGGTTCGGTTAGTCCGGCGATGCTGAGTTCGGTGCTGAGTGCGGCAGGTTTATCTGGCTTGGTTGGAGCCGGCGGGACGCCGCAGATCACGCCGGAGCAGGCCCAGCAGATTTCGCCGCAGGCGGTGCAGCAGATGGCGACGCACGCGCAAGGTGCGAATCCTTCCATCGTTGATGAAGTGAGCGGATTTTACGCGCAGCACGCAACGCTGGTGAAGACGCTGGGGGGCGCAGCGCTCTCCATTGCGTTGGCGCGCGTGGCGCAGCATCAGCAGAGCGCATCGGCGTAAGGCGCTCGCGTTGCCGCCCGAGATTGTCCGGGCTGAGCGGCGCGGTTTTGTGCTTAGAACGAGATAGGAAGAAAGCTTGCACGGCCGCGCCTCTCTTGAGATGGAGGGAAGGCGCGGCTTTTATTTGGGGGCAGCGTTTTGCAGTGCGAGGCTGTGACAGGTACCAAGTCGGTACGAAATCTAAGGTGCGCGGTGCGGGTTGGTCTTTTATCCTCAGTGCTGCGCGAAGAAAACCGTCGACTGGGTGCATCTGAATGGAAGCACTCCTCTGCGGGGCCAAGCGCTGAACTTTTTCGCGGCGCCGGTGTTTGCAAGAACGAGCCGGGCATGGGGCAGCTCGCGGTGCGATTCCAGACAGGATCTTTTCCATGGCGACGCAGCAAAACCAACTTACGAGTCAGGAAACGACTGCAGAACGGCGGAGGTGGGGGCGCGCCGCTCCGGAACTGCTGACGTATGTGTCGTTTGGCGGGGATGGGGGCGAGCCTGCGGATAACGGCGGGATGGTGCTGGATGTCGGCGAAAACGGGCTGGCCATTGTGGCGGCCCTGGCGATGTCCGATGGAGCGCGGCTGAACATCGCGATACCCGCCGATGCTAGCCATCCGGCGATGGAGGTCCGCGGGCGGGTAGTGTGGATGGCGGGATCCAGGCGCCGAGTGGGTGTGCAGTTGGAGGAGCTTTCAGGGAGCAAGCGGGAACTGTGGCACAGATGGATTTTGGCAATTTCCGGGCCGGATGCTGAGGCCCCGGAGAATGCCGCCATTGCAACGAGGGCACCCGGCAGCCCAGTGATTTTGCTCGCGACGGAGGCTGCCGCAAGCGCGGCCATGCCTGAGCGCGGCGTTGAAACGGCCCCTCTGGGGCCTTCTTTCACGGAGGGTTTGGCCAAGGACGCGACAAAACTTTCGCCTGCCGCGGCGGAACGGGCGCAAGTGGAGTCGATGCAGCCGCGTGTGCGATCAGGGCCGCAAACGGGCGCGACACAACCGGCTACCCACGGGGGTCCAGCGTTGGTGCGGACGCCTTCGGTGGGCGGCGGGGAGCGAACCGATGTGCCCATCCCAGCACACTTCGCCAAGTTGCCGTCGCGCGCTAAGCTGCCAGCGGTTGCGCAGGCGGGCGTAGCGCGGTCCGCAGTACTTGTGCCGGGAACCAGGAAACGCCGGGCGGGGGTCGCCGCCGCGTTTGCAATGGTGGTGGCGGCGAGCTTCGGACTGGGAATCGTGATCGGTAGGGACATACTGGTGCGGCGGGACCCCCCGAGCGCTGCTGTGGCGTCTGCAAACATACGTCCGGCGGCGACGAGCAGTGGGGCGGTTGCTGAGGGGGCGCAGCCTGTAGGAGTCGCAACGCGTGAGCCTGCGAGCGCAGACAGGGATGCGCCGTCCGTGGCTGACGCAGCGTCAGCCAACACTCCAGTAGCGGCGCAGACTCGCGGGAACGGCAGCTTGTTGCGAGCAGATGCCTTAGAAGAGCCGGCGACGGGAGCAATCTCAAGCAAGGCAGGAAGAATAGATAGCGATGTTGTGAGCCGGGGAGCTGAGGGAGGCGATGGCGCGATGGCTCGCACGGAGATACTGGTTACGCCAAACGCAGGGGACGCTCCGCTGCGGATGGACTTCCCGGAGGAGATTATCGCGCAGTCGGCGTCGCTGGAGATTCGCGCACGCAGATTCGTGCTGGTCCCCGGCGCGCCGCCGCGTCGCGGCAAGACCAAGAAAGAGCGGCTCTTGCTAGGCAGTATGATTTCCCGGGTGACGCCGCAAGAGCCGGCGTCTGCGATGCGCGCGGCTGGGGCGCTGGGTGGTGAGCCGGTGGTAAGCGTGCGGGCTACGATTGCTGGAGACGGCCATGTGGCGTACGTAGATTCGCTGGGTGGGCCCATCGCGCTCATTCCGGTTGTGATGAGCGCGGTGCGCGCGTGGCGCTACGAGGCCAGCACGCTGGATGGCGAGCCCGTGGAGACGGGCGCGGATTTGACGATCACGTTCCGCCGGGCGTACTAAGTCACGCAATTCTCGCAAGAAAATCAGCATTCAAAACTCGCATGGACGGAATGCGAAGTTCGCAAAGCAATGGACTTGTAACGGACCGATGTGTGCAAAAGTTTTTCCTACAGGGTTTTCCGCAGTGAGCTACAGGTAATCAAATCAACGACTTGGTATCCGGCCCGGATGGTACCGTAAATGCACTATTTGCCACCAGAAGGGCTGTGTATCTGCCGTGGAAGTCTGGAAACTTGTGGTCGTTTCGCGTTTGCGAGGCGGTCGATGGGCCGGAAAACCAAGGCGGATGCGAGCACCCGGAGTGGTTAAGAAGGGTGACCGCTACACCCGAGAGATGCGTTTCCAAAATTTTGGATTGTAGGCATGCCCCGTGCCGAAAATTCGTCAGGGTCGCGATTCGAGGCTGAATCCGGGCCTAAGTTGAAGGAATAAAGGAGGCCAGCGTGAGAAACCTGGCAATTGCAGCAGGATTGGTACTGGTACTAGGGTTGGCCACGAGTCCGGCTGTCCGAGCGGACAGCACCAGTCTCGGCGACTCGCTGATCGTCATCAGTGGTCCTGGGATTAGCGTTTCGGCTGATTCTACGGCGTCTGGGTCGGGAACCGGGTATAGCTACAGTTCGAGCGGCTTCGCGGGTGGTAGCCCCACGAACGGAAGCGTATACGGGTCTTTTACCGTGACCATCACGGCTTCCGTCGGGGGAACCTACTTTGTCGGGGGATACTTCGACCCGCAGTTATCCACGCCGTACTACAACGAGTATGCTGCGGTAAATGGAGCGGCGGCAGCGGGCCAGAGCTGGGAGGTTGCCGACCCAGTTAACTCCAACATTTACCCCGATACGCAAAATAATACTCTAACCAATGCTAACGCGCTTCCAGCGGGTACGAGCAACTACGATGGCAGTTGCACTGCCTACTGCCCAGGTCAAAATGGTGACGTAGCTTTGGCCATGGGGTTCGACGAGACCTTGGTTGCAGGCGCGGTCGAAACCGTAACCTTCACGATCTCGACGACGAATCCGGGAGGATTTAACATCGAGCAAGTGCACCCTGTCGACGGCAACAACTCTTCCGCTACGACGGCGTTTTTCTCGGCCACGGAATCGGTGGTGAACCCCTGCTCCGGTCCCAATTGCGGCGGCGGTACGGGTGTTCCGGAACCCAGCTCGCTCATGCTTCTCGGCACCTCCCTGTGCGGTCTCTTGGGCTTTCGCAAGAAGCTCTCCAATTAACAAGTGATTTAGGCGGGAAGAGGGGGTGGTAGCACCCCCTCGCACGAAATTAGAGTAACGGCAGGACCGCTCCCACAGACCGTGGCGAGCACTGGAGGGGGAGAATGAAGTCGATACTCAGTATAAGGATGGTCTGTTTGCTGGCCGTGGCGGCATTGTTCCTGGCTTTGCCCGCCTCGTCGCTGGCCGCTGTAACCGTATTGGTGGTACCTGTCGATCCAATGAATCCGACGTTCCCGCATACCACCTACGCCAACGGCGGGGTGGAGTCAAAGATTGTTTTGGGCGCCACGGTACCGAGCGCGGTTGGGTCACCGGATAGTTTCTCGGTGGACTGGTCGTTCGGCGACGGCTCCCCCGATGTGGTCTTCGCGCTGACGAATCCCTATGACATCTCGACGACCCACCAGTACCCATTTTCCGCTGCGACGGGAACGGCATATCACGCCACGGTCACGGTCACGGATACCACCAACAGCACCTCCGGTTCGGCAACTTATTATGTGACGCAAGAGGACAACACCCTCAACTCGCGCGTCAACGTGGCCATCGACTGGGGACTTTGGTACATGCACCAGACCATGTGGCGCAACTCCACGGTAATCAGCGGCAACCCGGTCAATTGGGGCGGTTGGGACACGCAAACGTACGCCTGCAACAATGTGAATGGGGCAGCCTACGATTGTATCTACTACGGCTCGATTAACGCTGAAAACGTGCAAGCATTTGAAGTTAGCGGCCATTTGGCCAACGGACCGGCTTCCGACCCGTTCACCGATGACGTGGCTCGCGGCCTGGCGCGCATGACGATCTTCCTGACATCGGAAGGTGTGATCGCCAATACGTACCTGTACAATCCGGCTACGGTGAACTACACCTGTAAAGACGGGAGCATACCCGGCAGCGTTGACCCAACGTGCACCACCCACGGCGGGCAGCTCTTCTACAATGCCGGCGCCACGTCATGCCTCGCGCCGCCCTGTAGCTTTACCTATGATGCCAACGGCAACGGCTTGATGGCCTATAGTTCCGATGGCTCGAACGAGACTACCTATACGACATCGCCTTTTCTGGATGCTTTAATCGCCAGCGGAACGCCGAATGCCCTGGCGGTTTCGGGGAATCCGGGAATCCTGGGCGCCAAGTACATCGATATCGTGCACGACATCCTGGATTGGTATGGATACTCGCAGTACGAGAACGACTACGACGTTGGCAACCCGCTATACACGAACTATACCCGCGGGGGCGGCTACAGCGCCTCCGGTGGCGCCTGGTTATACGGTTCGCAGCAGGGGGACGATAATTCCACTTCGCAATGGGCAGCCATTGGTTACATTTCCGGAGCGCGCGGATTTGGCATCAACATCCCGAAGAGCGTGACGGATTTCAACAACGTGTGGATTACCAATAGCCAAGATGTCCAACAGCCGGCACCCACAGGCGCTGATCCATACTCGGTGGGCGACGACCTCGGTGCTTTCGGGTACCGCGGCTCGCTCTATTACTCGAATGCTTGGGGATCGTTTGCAGTCACGCCTTCCGGCATGGTGCAGATGGCCATGGACGGCATAGGTCGGACTACGAACACGGCGTTCGGCGACGGCAGTACCGCAGCCGACCAGCGTTGGAACAATGCGGAAACGTACTACGCGGATAATTTCTGCAACAACGACTCGGCAGGTCCAGTGAACGCTCCCAGGGACTACACCTACGGTATGTACTCGTTCACTAAATCGATGCTGCTGCACGATCCAGCAGGATCACTCACGCCCATCCAATTCCTGAGAACGCAAACGACTGGCGTTTTGCCCGGGAACGCGACCACTACGCCGCCAGCTCCGGTGAACACCATCGACTGGTACGCAGCGGTATCGGCGGCCAAAGGTGGGTCCGATCCTTGCGACGGTATCGCGCAGACCTTGATTAACCACCAGCAAAGTCCAGTTTCCGGAACGTATGACGGGCACTGGTACGGGAACGATTACTACGGCACGCAGTTTAACTACGAAACGGCCTGGGCGATCATCATGCTGCGCAAGACCGTGTTTGTGACCTGCATCAACAACCTGCAAGGCCGGGGCACTCCGCAACGCGGCGCGCCGGCACGAATCGACTTGACATGGTCTGGCCAAACGAATGCGACCTCCTATAACGTATTGCGCAGCAGCACGAACGGCGGTCCGTATACGCAGATCGGAACGTCCACGTCGACGGCGTATTCGGATCGTACCGGTCTGTCGAATGGCAATACCTTCTACTATGTGGTGCAGCCCGTGAATGGCTCGAACGAAATCTGCCAGTCGAACCAGGCTGCGGTCACCGTTCCCGCGCACTGACAACCGGTTATTGCTTGCGGATAACCCGAACCTAGGGGCCCTCGGGTCGACGAAAGTCGGAACCCGGGGGCCCTTCCTCTTGATTGGCTCACCCTTTCGCTACATTCAGCGGTATTGTTTAGCGGACCTGCTGATTCGCGCGCTATAGCAAAGGTCCGCAGGCTATTGGAGGCCAAGTTGGGTAAGCGTCTGTCGTTCTTCTGTCTGTCACTGCTAGTCACTTCCTTTTCGGCATCTGCGCTGCGGGCGCAAACGACGCCGCGCAAAGAACCGCTTTTTGTGTACCTGAACGCGCACATCACCGATCACGTGAATATTGAAATGAGCGAAGACCGCTTGCGGCGGTTGCTGCCGGAAATCGAAAAGTACCGCAAAGCGCATCCAGAGGCGCATGTATCGGCGGTGGTGTTCTTCTCGGGAGCATCCAGCGATGCCCTGGCACAACGCAACAGCCAGACGCACCTGGTCGATATGGTGAAGGACTACATTCAGCGCGGGGTGATCGAAGCTGGTTACGACGGCGGGGATGAGCCGACGTACGCGACGCGGCCCATGCTGGACTTCGAGAACGCGAAAAGCGTGGAAGATCGTTGGCTGGTGCGCCGGCACGCCGCTGAAGCAATCCTTACCGAAGGGCGCGACCCACTGACGGGAGCTGCGCAACCCGGCAAGTCCGGCGGCCTGAAGAGAATGCAAGAAGTATTCGGAGAGGCGGCGTGCATCATGGGAATTGCGCCGGTGGTGAACTTGCTCCCTGCGGCGAAGACCGGAGCGGGCTCCGTCCCAGCCAAGGTACCTCCCGCGAAGCCCATGGTCCCCACGTTGGTGCCGGAATTGGGCGGCGACTCGGAGACGGTAGAAGTCATTCGGCGCTACAACTCTGGCGCGGTGATGATTGGGCTCCCCGAAGACAATCCGGCCCAGCTACCCGGATATGGCGGAGCGTTGCAAGGTTTCGGCGCCATCGTCAGCCCGATCCCGGAGTCCGCGCCAGAGATCTATTGGCAGGACAACGTTCTGCGGACTTCCGAGGTGAGCGACCCATCCGAAGAGGCCGAAGAGCGCGAGACGGGCTATACCGGGTTGCAAGGAATCAAAGACGAATTCAACGATCTGGACCGCTCGAAAATGCATGTGGTGCACGTGGATGTGGCGGATGCGCGTTACTACTTAAAGAGCGATCTGGCAAAGGATGAGAAATATCCGCTGAAGTACGCCTACGAGCATCCAGACAGTCCGAAACTTCCGGCGGAGGCGCTGTTGAGTAAGGCGGAGGTGGATGCCTACTACGTGAAGGAGGATGCGGCGCTGGACTGGATGACTAAGGACTTTTTTCCAGCGAATCCCGGAAGCCACGTGGTATCCAACGCTGAGCTGAAGAGAATGACGGAGCCGAGTACAGGCTATAGCATTCAGGTGGAGGCTCTGCGCGCGGAATTGAAGGGGGTGGTAGAGAAATGGGCTGGCAACACGTATCCGCCGCCGTATGTGCATGTTGCGGGTCACTACCTGTCGCTGGCGGACCTGTTTCAGGTGCTGACGGATGCTTTAGCCGCCCAGGATCGCACCGGGAAGCTGCCTGCAACGGTGCAGGTGGTTCCGGTGTTCGGACCCAACTATACAATTACCGGGCACGGGCCGAACGCCGGCGAAGTGACCCCGGCAGCCGTGGCGCATTTCTGCGCGGGGCTCTCGGAGCGCCTGCATGATACGAGTGCGACGCCGATACCAGAGAACATCATCCCCAACGAGGTGAGCCTGGAGGGCAACAATATGAACTCCGCGCAGTTCCTGCGGCTGATGGCTAAAGTGTTGGCGGCGCCGGAGAACAAGCTGGCGGTCAAGATGACGTATATGTTTCCTGAACAGGCGGAATTCATGCCCAAGACGCGCCGGCTGAACGAGATGGGCGCGATGTGGACGGTGAAGCCAGCGCCGCTTACGGTTGTGGGTGCGGCGACGAAATAGGTACTAACCGGCTTTGGTGACACGAAATTGCCGCTGGAATTTCGCGTAGGCCGGAGGCGTTCGCCTTCGTTACTCTGCAAGGGTGCGCAAATAGAAGAAGGCGCAGGAACAGAAGCGGAAAGCTCTTTCCTAGTTTTACTCCTGGCTGGTTTTCGTTGGTATAAAGCTATTTATTTGTGTCACTTATGGCTGAGAAGTTGGCTATGCGATTGCACCAACTGGCAGCACTGAGGGGTGTGGTTGCATTTGAGGCGCGGGACGCGAGCTCGCAGGTCCCGGTACGAAAGGTCTTCGCAATGCCCTATTTGAAATTTCCCATGGCGATGTCTCGTTTCTGGCGTAGCTATTTGGGTGTGCAATCCCTGGCGGTACTGGCCGCGGCGCTACTGTGTTTCGGCGCGCCAGCGGCGCGGGCGCAGGTGACCTCCAGCTCCATCCTTGGTTTCGTCTTTGACCCGAGCGGGGCGGCCATCCCCAATGCTGAGATCACCGTGTCAGACGCGCAGCACGGGCTCACGCGGTATAGCACCACGGACGCCTCCGGGGCGTACATCGTGCTGGGCCTGCCGCCGGCGACGTACGCTGTGACAGCCTCGGCGCCGAGCTTTGCCG
>Ga0209656_10001468_pt1 | contig 15414 bp, 14 predicted proteins | sample BogFormECP12_OM2_FD_188239 | JGI IMG/M metagenome (GOLD analysis project Ga0209656, IMG submission 188239) | Bog forest soil microbial communities from Calvert Island, British Columbia, Canada - ECP12_OM2 (SPAdes) (version 2) | ecosystem: Environmental > Aquatic > Freshwater > Wetlands > Bog ... | reverse complement strand
GTAATCGGCGATACCAATGGTCAGCCCGTCTCGACGGTCGACGACGCGAAATCGATATTCGATCTCCATGCCCATGAACGGCGAGACATGGAGCTCCTTCATGCAGCGCTGCCGCTGGACCTTTGCGTCGGGATCGTCAACGCCGATCACGTACGAATGACGCTCGCCGAACGTGTTCGACACTTCCCAGACGATCGCCGTCGGCCGATCGCGCGCGTCGTGACAAAAGTACACGCTGAGCGGGTTGAACACGTAGCCCAACACCCGCGGCATCGTCAGCAGGCGAATCGGTCCGTCGGCTGCGAAGCCAGCCACTCTCGCCAGCGAGGCGATCTTATCGCGCAGGGAGCCGTCGCGGCCGTCCGCGTGGTCGCGCGCGTAAAAGCTGATGAGGTTGAAGCGCTCGATCGATAGGAGCTTCACGGCGCTCGCCGTCTCGCGGAGGGAATCGAGATCGAGAAGCAGCCAAAACACACGATATTCGAACCGGTGCCGACGCGGCCGTGAACGCCGATGCATTACCGCGCCGACATAGAGCCCCGGCTCGATCATGGCGCGGTCATAAGCTGCGCGGCTGTGTCGCGTCGGACGCCGCCAAAATGAAGGCGATCGCTTTCGCCATCGACGGACCATGGACGGCGGGCGCCGCCGATCTCCTCGGCGACCGCCAGGCCCGCCTGCAGCCCATCTTCATGAAAGCCGAAGCCGAAATAGGCGCCGCAAAACCAAATATTGCCGACGCCCTGCAGCGACCAAAGGCGCTTCTGCGCCGCGAGGGTGGCGTTGGTGAACATCGGGTGTTCGAAGCGCATCCGACGAAGGACCCGCGAACCGGGAATCTCGACAAACGGATTGAGCGAGACGAATGCCGGCGGCCGGCCCGGCAGGTGTTGCAGACTGTTCATCCAATAGGTGACCGACAACGAGCGTCCAGTGGTCCGTTGCTGCGCCATGTAGTTCCAGCTTGACCAAACCGCGCGCCGGTGCGGCATCGCACGGCAATCGGTATGAAGGATGGCGTCGTTGCAGATGTATCGGAACGCGCCCAGAAGCTCGCGTTCGAGGCGGGTTGGCGCCTCGATCAGCCGCAATGCCTCATCGGCATGCGTGGCGAGGATCAGCCGGTCGAAGCGCCGCGTCTCGCCGGCGGCGTCACCGACGCAAACGCCGTCTTCGGTCCGCTTCACGCGACGGGCCGCCCGCCCGCACAATGTGCGTCCCAGTCGCTCCGCAAGAGCACGGACATAGACGCGGCTGCCCCCGGCCACTGTCCGCCAGGCAGGGCGGTCGAACAAATCGAGCAGGCCGTGGTTGAGGCTGAAGCGGATCAAATTCTCGGCCGGATACTCGCCGACCCGCATCGCCGGAGTGGACCAGACAGCCGCCGCCATCGGATAAAGGTAGCAATTGCGGAACGCCCACGCGTAACCGCGCCGGTGAAGGTATGTCTCGAGCGCGCCAAGGTCCTCGCGTCCTACGTCTTTGCGCGCCTCGCGGAAAAATCTCAACATGTCGCTCAGCATCGACCAATAGCGGGGCCACAACAGGTTGGCGCGCTGTGCGACTAGGCCGCGCAACCCGGAACCGGAATATTCGAGAAGACCTTCGTCAATCGAGACGGCGAACGACATGTTGCTGGCGCGCGTCGGCACGCCAAGGTGGGCGAACAGGGCGGTGAGGTTTGGATAGGTGCGCTCGTTGTAGACGATGAAGCCGCAATCGACCGGCGCGCCGTCCCAGTCGAACGTATCGCAATGGCCGCCGAGGCGCGGCTCCGCTTCGTAGAGCGTCACGTCACAGGTCTTGGCGAGTAGCCATGCGGCGCTCAGCCCGGAGACGCCGCCGCCGATGACGGCGACCCGCAGCGGGTCCGATCGATCGGAGCTCAATCTCATGCCTCCCGAATAGCCCGGAGTACGACCCGCCGCGGCTTTCGGATCAATAGTGATCTGGAACAAGCGGTCACGCGTAGAACGGCGGTCAAACCGGAGCGCCCTTCCGTGCTTTGCGCCCTTGCGCGCCCTCGACCTTTGCGGAATAGGTCGGACGCTATGTCTGCGCCCGCTCCCTCCGCCGACGAAATGAAACAATTGCTGAAGGCCGTCGCCGAGGAGCAGGACCGCGAAGCTTTTGGCCGGTTGTTCCAATTTTTCGCGCCCCGTATCGCGTCCCTCATCGAGCGGAGCGGTCTGAGCGCGGCGGAAGCTGAGGAGATCTCCCAGGAAACCATGGTCATTGTTTGGAGAAAGGCCGCGCTCTACGATTCCGCCCAAGCGGGGGTGAGCACCTGGATATTCACCATTGCCCGCAATCTGCGCGTCGATCAGGCGCGCAAGGCGTCGCGGGCGAACGCCGGCGTCGCCGCGCTGAGGGGATTGCCGCTGCGGCTCGAAGCTTCGGTCGAGGAGACGACGCTCGCCAGCGAGCGGGACGCCCGCGTGCGCCGTGCGATGGCGACGCTTTCGTCGGAACAAGCAACGGTGCTCAAGCTATCGTTCTTTTCGGATAAACCGCATGCCGAAATCGCCAAAGAACTCTCCCTTCCGCTGGGCACGGTGAAGTCGCGCACGCGCCTCGCGATGGCGAAGATCCGCGCCATTCTGGAGCGGGAGCTGTGATTACCCACCATCCCTCCGACCACAGTTTGGCTCGCCTGGCCGCAGGAACGATCGGCGCGGGACCGCGGCTTGTCGTCGCCACGCATCTGTCCGGATGCCTGCAGTGTCGCAGGGGGCTGCGTTCCTTCGAGGCGGTCGGCGGCGCGATGCTCGAGGAGGCGCGGCCCGTCAGCCAGAGCCCGGACGCTTTAGCGCGGGTGCTGGCGCGACTCGATACAGCCGATCCGCTTTCGGAGCCGGCGCCCAGCGTGCCCCACCCCGAACTGCCGCCGCCCCTCAACGCCTATGATATCGGTCCGTGGCGCTTCGTTCATCCGGGCTTCCGGTGGCGGCGGTTGACGCTGCCAGAATCCCCAGACGCAAATGTCATCATGCTGAAGATCGCAGCCGGACAGCGCGTTCCGCGCCACGGCCATTCGGGGACGGAATATACGCAGGTGTTGAAGGGTTCCTTCGCCGACGCCCTAGGCCAATATCGCGCCGGCGATTGCGTCGAGGTCGACGAAGGGGTCGCCCATCAGCCGGTCGTCGACACGGGAGGCGAATGCGTTTGCCTCGCTTCAGTCGAGGGAAGAGTCCGGCTAAGCGGCTGGGTCGGCCGCCTGCTTCAGCCGTTGATCGGCATATGAGCCGCGCTGCTTTCGCTCGCGGTTATCGTTGCGCTCGTGCCTTCGACTTGCTTTGATCGACGCGCAATCCGCGGCGTGTTTGACGCCCTTGGCTATCCAATCTAAAAAAGAGCAGAGCCCCGGCGACGTGGGCGTCAAACACCAGACATCCCAATGGGATTCGCTGGGCCGACGTCAACGATCGGCTCGGCTCGGACACGGGAGAGAAACGATGCTCGCGATCAAGGCTGCTGCCGCCGGAACTCTTGCCTTCGCCCTCGCGGCGACCGCGGCGCTGGCCGAACCCAAGACGAACATGTTGCATCAATGGTCCGAAGGCTCTGACGCCGCGGCAATCGCCAAACTCGGCGACATGTTCACCGCCGCCGGCGGCAAATGGGAGCAGACCTCGATCGCAGGCCATACCGCCAACACGCTGGCCAAGCTACGCGCCGACGTCGTCGCCGGCGACGCGCCGCCCGCCGTCCAGCTCAAAGGACCGGAGATCGCGGAATGGAACGCGACCGGCATGACCGCCAATCTCGACGACCTCGCCAACAAGGAGGGCTGGGACAAGGTCGTCGCGCCCGAGCTCTTGCCGGTGATGAAGCCGACCGGCGACTGGGTCGCCGCGCCGATGAACATCCACCGCATCAACTGGATCTGGGGCTCGACCAAGGCGATGGAGCAGGCTGGAATAAAGACGCTGCCGAAGACCTGGGCCGAATTCAACGCCGACTGCGACAAGGCCGTCGCGGCGCATCTCATTTGCCTTGCTCACTTCAGCCAGGACTGGACGGACGCGACCACGTTTGAAGTGGTCGTGTATGGCCAGAACATCGATCTCTTCCGCAAGGCCTTCGTCGAAGGCGACACCAAGGCGATGCGCTCCGACGAGATGATCAAGGCGCTCGAGCAGTTCCGCCTGATGGTCTCGAAATACATGGATCCGGCGATCGCCGGGCGCGACTACGACACGACGACCAGCATGATCGCCAAGAACCAGGCCGCCTTCATGATCATGGGCGACTGGCAGATCGGCATCTTCACCGCCGCGGGACTCAAGGAAGGCGCGGACTACGTCTGCGCGCAAGCGCCGACCGACTGGGGCAAGCCGGGCTTCATCCTCAACTCCGACTCGGTCGTTTTCTTCAAACAGAAGGATCCCGACTACGTCGAGGGCCAGAAGCTGCTCGCCCATCTCATCATGTCGCCGAAATTCCAGACCGTGTTTAATCAGGCCAAGGGTTCGATTCCGGCGCGCATGGATGTCGATCTGTCGCAGGGGTTCAACCCTTGCCAGCAGCTGTCACAGAAGGACTTGCAGGCCTCGATCGCGGACGGCACGCTGGTGCGCTCGATGGCGCACAACATGACGATCCTGCAGAAGTATCGCGGCGCGATCATGGACACCATCACCTCCTTCGTGAACACGCCGACCATGTCCGCCAAGGACGCCGCGAACGCGATGGCTGACGCGGTCGAAGCTCAGAAATAAGTCTGCCGGCGCCGCCGCGCGCGACGCTTGCGCGGCGGCCGCTCGTCAGTGGGATACACGGGCGCAATGTCGAGTGCTCTGAGCGGAATCTCGGCAATAGAGAGGCCACCCCGCACCCGCGATTCACTAGCCGCGTGGACGCCGTGGCTGGTGATCGCGCCGTCGGCGCTGGCGAGCTTCGTTTACGTCGTCGTCTTCACGCTGTGGACGCTCTATGTCTCGATGTCCAACAGCTCGCTGTTGCCGACCTATCAGTTTGTCGGCCTCAAGCCCTATTTCGAGCTGTGGTCGAACCAGCGCTGGCAGATCGCCTACAGCAATCTTTTCTTGTTCAGCGTCTTCTACGTGATCCTGTCGCTGGCGATCGGTCTCGCCCTCGCCATCGCGATCGACCAGCGCGTCAAGGGCGAAGCGGTGTGGCGAACGATCTTTCTCTATCCGCTAGCCGTCTCATTCGTGGTCACCGGCACAGTGTGGAGCTGGTTGTACAGCCCCACGGGCGGCATTGAATTTCTCGTGCGCAGCTTCGGCTGGCACGATTTTACCTTCCGCCTCACCACGAGCAAGGACACTGCGATTTATGCGATTATCGCAACCGGCGTCTGGCAGTCCTCCGGCTTCGCGATGGCGCTGTTCCTCGCCGGATTGCGGTCGGTCGATCCCGATCTCGTCAAGGCGGCGCAGATCGACGGAGCGGGTCCGGCGCGCATCTATCGCAAGGTGATCCTGCCCGCGATCGGGCCGATCTTCGTCGCGGTCGCCGTGGTCCTCCTGCAGTTCGCCATCAAGACATTCGATCTCGTGGTGGCGCTGACGGGCGGCGGGCCGGGCATCTCGACGACGTTTCCCGCAATCTATGTCTATGACCTCATGTTCCAGCGCGGTCAGATCGCCATCGGCGCCGCGGCGGCGATAATGATCCTGGCGGCGCTCGCCCTTGTTCTCGTCCCCTACGCAGTGTGGACGGCATGGCGTTCACGACAGGCGGCCCATGGCTGACGCGACTTTCGACGCCACGCTCGATCCCTATGCCCGCAGCGCCAGCATCGGCTACGCGGCGCGGCGAATCGCGGTCTATGCCTTCCTGGGGTTCTTCGCGCTGATCTACCTGCTCCCGCTCTTGGTCATCCTTGGCAATTCGTTCCGCGAATTGCCCGAGATCGCGCGCAACGGCCTGATCGCTTTGCCGCACAGCTTCTCGCTCAAGGCCTGGCCGGAGGCCTGGGCGCATCACTGCGTCGCCGGCACCTGCGAAGGCATTCAGCGCAACTTCTTTAATTCGCTGATCATGACGATCCCGGCGACGATCATTTCGACAATGCTCGGCGCGATCAACGGCTATGTCCTTTCCAAATGGCGCTTTCTTGGATCGGAAGCGCTGTTCGCGCTGATGACGCTTGGTGTTTTCATGCCGGGCCAAATTGCGCTGCTGCCATGGGCCTTCATCCTGGGCGCGTTGGCGCTCTCCAACTCGATCTATGGCCTCATCCTCGTCCACGTGATCCAGGGCATTTCTTTCACGACGCTCTTCTGCCGTAACTATTACGTCAACATTCCGGACGACCTCATCAAGGCGGCGCGCATCGATGGCGCCGGTTTCTGGCGCATCTTCTACAAGATCATTCTTCCGCTCTCGCCGCCGATCCTCATCGTCACCGTCATCTGGCAGTTCACCGGCATCTGGAACGAGTATCTGTTCGGCGTCGTGTTCACCGGCGGGCGCCAGCAACCGATCACCGCGGCGCTGGTCGCGCTGGCGTCGAACAACACGATGAACGCCCGCGCCTATGACGTCGCAAGCTGCGCGGTGCTGATCGGCGCGGTGCCGCCGCTCCTGATCTATTTCTTCGGCGGCAAGTATTTCGTGCGCGGCCTCACTCAAGGCGCGATCAAATGATCGGACGACGATGGCGACGTTGACCATCTCCCGATTGCACAAGCGATTCGGGCCGGTCGAGGTCCTCAAGGGCATCGACCTCGAGGCGCAGACGGGAGAGTTCGTCGCGCTCGTCGGTCCCTCCGGTTGCGGCAAGTCGACGCTCCTCGCCATGATTGCCGGGCTTGAAAGCGTCAGCGAGGGCGAGATCCGCATCGACGGCAGGATCGTCAACTCGGTCGCGCCAAAGGACCGCGACATCGCCATGGTGTTCCAGTCCTACGCGCTTTATCCAACGATGACCGCGCGCCAGAACATGACCTTCGGCATGGAAAGTCGTCGCGTGCCAAAGGCCGAGCGGGACGCCGCGGTCAAGCGCGTCGCCTCTCTGTTGCAGATCGAGCCGCTCTTGAACCGCAAGCCCGGCCAGCTTTCCGGCGGGCAGCGCCAGCGGGTCGCGATGGGGCGCGCGCTGGTTCGTGATCCCAAGCTATTTCTGTTCGACGAACCGCTCTCCAATCTCGACGCCAAGTTGCGCGTCGATATGCGCACCGAGATCAAGAAGCTCCACCTGAGGGTCGGCAAGACCACCATCTACGTCACGCATGACCAGATCGAGGCGATGACGCTCGCCTCGCGCATCGCCGTCATGCACCAGGGCGCGATCCAGCAATTCGACGAGCCGCAGGTTGTCTATGACCACCCGGCCAACATGTTCGTCGCCGGTTTCATGGGGTCGCCGTCGATGAATTTCATTGCAGGCGAACTCGTGAAGATGGACGGCCGCGCGGCGGTCGCAGTTGCGCTCGCGGACGGTGAAACGGTGACGCTGCCGCTTGCCCAAACGCCGGCGTCTCGGCCGGCGGACGGCAAGGTGGTGCTCGGCGTGCGGCCCGAGCACCTGTTTCGCTACACGGACAATCTGAGGTCGCAAAAGTCAGCGCTCGCGAAGCTGACGGCGCGGGTCGAGGTCGTCGAGCCGACCGGCGCCGAGACCCATGCCGTGCTGAAGATCGGCGACCGCGAGATTGTCGGCCGCTTCGACCCGGACGGCGCCCCCCGCCTCGGCGAACTGCTGCCGCTCGGGATCGACATGGCGCACGCGTGCCTGTTCGATCCAAGCACCCAGGCGCTCATTCCGCAGGGCGTCGCTTGACCTTCGCGACTTATCCGAGCCTCGCGGGGCGGACGGCCTTCATCAGCGGCGGCGCGACCGGCATCGGCGCGGACATCGTACGCGCCTTCGCCGGAAATCATGCGCGCGTCGCCTTCGTCGATGTCCGGCGCGATGAGGGTGAAGCTCTGGCGGCGGCGCTGAAGGGGGCGGGCGAGGCCACGCTCTTTCTTCGCTGCGACGTCACCGACGTCTCAGCGCTCCAAGCGTCGATCGCGGAGGCGCGGGCTAGACTGGGTCTCATCTCGGTCCTGGTCAATAACGCGGCCAATGACGAGCGCCATATGGTGGCCGACGTGACCGCGGATACCTGGGATCACGCGCAGAATGTGAACCTGCGCCACCACTTTTTTGCCGCCCAGGCCGTCCATCCGCAGATGCGCGAACTCGGCTTTGGCTCGATCATCAACCTGTCGTCGATCGCCTGGCGCGGGGGCGGGGCCGAGTTGTCGGCCTACTCCGCGGCCAAGGCCGGGGTCATCGGCCTGACGCACGCGCTGGCTCGCGCCTTCGGTTCGGACAACATCCGGGTCAATGCGATCGAGCCTGGGGCAGTCATGACCGATCGTCAACGACAGCTGTGGTACAAGACGCCGGAATCGGTCGACGCGATCGTTCAGCGACAATCCATCAAGACGGCGCTGCTCGGAGAGGACGTGGCGCGCGTGGCGTTGTTTCTCGCGGCCGACGATAGCCGCATGGTCACCAAGCAATCGATCACAGTCGACGCGGGGCTTCGATGATTACGAGTGTGAAGGCGCTGGCGCCGGAGACGCGCGGACGCGCATTCGCCCTCGGCCTCAATCCATATGGCCTGACCTATCATCTCGGGCTGCAGGGGGCTGGCGGGCCGCGCGCAAATCCCAAGGGCGCGGGCCTCGAAGGTTTCATCGGCATCGCGATCGAACTCGGCGCGAAGGTCTTGGAAATATACGATCCCTGGCTCCGGGTGCTGAGCAACGACGAGCTCAGCGCGCTTCGCGATCGGCTCTCGGCGCTCGGCATGACGCCCATTGTCAGCTCCGGGCTGATGATGGGCCCGTTCGAGAGCGCGCTGCGCTCGGCCCGGGGTCTCGACGCGAAGACGATTCGCTATGGCATAACCGCGGTTCTGTGTGGCGATCGCCATGCGCTTGGGTCGGGATGGCCTGAGCTTGTCAGCGCCGTGCGCGCCGCGCTGGCGTACCGCGGGCCGCGCGCGTTAGACGAAGGCCGGGTACTGGCGATCGAAAACCATCAGGATTTCGGCAGCGACGAACTCGCGGACTTTTGCGAGACGACCCGCGGCGTCGGCATTTGCCTCGACACCGGCAATACGTTCCCGGTGGCCGAGGCGCCGCTCGACTTCACGCGCCGCATCGCCGCGCATGTGCGGCACGTCCATCTGAAGGACTATCGCGTGCAGTTCACCGACGAGGGCTATCGCCTGGTGCGCTGCGCGATCGGCGATGGCGCGGTCCCGGTGGCGGCAATGCTCGACTTGCTTGCGGCGCACAATCAAAAGCTGACGGCCGTGCTCGAACCAGGAGCGCTCGAGGCGCGCCACGTGCGGCTTTTGCGGCCGGAATGGTGGAACTTCTATCCGCCGAAGCCAGCGCCCGCGCTTGCCGCCTGCTTCGCTGCGGCGCGCGTCAATCGTCTTGCCGATGACGCCGACACTCGCACGCCCTGGGAGCGCGGCGAGGGCGTTGCAATTGCGGACTACGAACTGGCTATGATCCGCCGCAGCGCCGACAACATGCGCGCAATTGGCCTCGGCGCGGCAAAGGAGACAGACGTGTGACCAAAGAACTCAGCGGCAGAATCGCCTTCGTCACTGGGTCAGGGCGCGGGCTCGGGCGCGTGATGGCGGAACGTCTGGCCGAGCTCGGCGCGGACGTGGCGATCCACGACATTACCAGGACCGCGCCGGCGAAATTTGGCGAAGCGCCCGACCTGGACGCCGTCGCCAAGGAAATCTCGCTCCACGGCGGCCGGGTCGCAGCAGTGACCGGCAACATCGGCGACAAGTCGGCGGTCGCGGCGATGAAAACCGAGATCGAGGCCAAGCTCGGGACCGTCGATATCCTGGTCAATTGCGCGGGCGGCGACATCGGCGCTTCCGGCGCGAAGCCCGAGCCGAACGACGCGCTCGGCATTCCGCTCGAGGATATCAAGGCGCTGACCGAAAACAACCTTTACGGCACGATCCTTGTCTGCCAGGCGTTCGTGCCGCCGATGGTGAAGGCGGGAAGCGGATCGGTGGTCAATATCGCGTCCGCCGCGGCGCATTTCGGCGTGACGAATGGCGTCATCTACGCGGCGCTGAAGGCCGCTGTGGTGCATTATACACGCTGCCTCGCCAAGGAGCTGATGACCGAAGGCGTGCGCATCAATGCGGTGAGCCCGGGCGCGACCAAGACGGCGCGCTTCCAGGCCACCCGGGTCGTCGACCCGCAGAAGATGGACTCCTCCGGCAAGTCTCTCGCTCGCTATGCCGAGCCGGCTGAGATCGCCGAGGCGGTCGCGTTTCTGGCGGGCCCGAGAAGCAAATTCATCAACGGTCAGGTTCTTCGAGTCGACGGCGGTGAGACGCTGTTTCCGGGGTGAGCGCGGGTCACGGTCAATCAGCGAGTAGGGAGGCAAGGATGGCGGCGGATCAACGCTTCGAGGAGATGGGCGCCATTGTCACTGGCGGCGCTTCGGGCATCGGGCTCGCGGTCGCGCGCCGCATTGTCGCCGAGGGCGGTCAGGCCGCCCTCTGGGACGTCGATCAGGCCAAGCTCGATGCGGCGACGGCCGAACTCGGCAAGCGCAGCCACGGCTCAAGGGTCGATGTCACCGATCCCGGCGAAGTCGAGCGGGCGGCGAAGGAGGCCGAGGCGGCGATGGGGCATGTCGACGTGCTCGTCTGCAGCGCCGGGGTCGCCGGGGCGAACGCGCTGGTGATCGACTATCCCATCGCCGAGTGGAAGCGGGTCATCGACATCAACCTCAACGGCCTCTTCTACTGCAACCGATTCGTGGCGCGAATTATGAAGGCGCGCGGCTACGGGCGCATCGTCAACATCGCTTCGATCGCCGGCAAGGAAGGGAACCCGACGGCGTCCGCTTACAGCGCCTCGAAAGCGGGGGTCATCGGGCTCACCAAGTCGCTCGGCAAGGAACTCGCCAAGGACGGCGTCTGCGTCAACGCTGTCACTCCGGCGACGATCGAGACGCCGATCCTCGAACAGGTCTCGGCGGCGCACATCGCCTACATGCGCTCGAAGATCCCGATGGAGCGCTTCGGCACGGTCGACGAAGCCGCGGCGCTGATCTGTTGGCTGGCGAGCCGCGAATGCTCGTTCTCAACCGGCGCGGTCTTTGACCTTTCGGGCGGTCGCGCCACCTATTGACGCTGACCCGGGCGTCGCGGCCGTGAGCGAGCAAGAGCAATCGTTCATTGAGAGCGGCGATCTCAACGAGTCCTTGCGCCATATGGGCCTCCTGAAAGCCGGAGAGGTCGCCTGCCTCACGCCGCTAGCCGGCGGCGTCTCGTCGGACATTTGCCTCGTCGAGGCCGGCGGGCGGCGTTTCTGCGTCAAGCGCGCGCTGCCCAGGCTCAAGGTCGCGGCCCTGTGGGAGGCGCCGGTCGAGCGCAACGCGGCGGAGGCGGAATGGATGCGCGCCGTCGCGCGCTGGCTCAAACGCGCCGTTCCGCGCATCCTCGGCGAGGACGCGAAGGCCGGCTTGTTCGCGATGGAGTATCTCGCGCCTGAGGACCATCCGCTATGGAAGACGCAACTTCTCGCCGGCCTTGTCGAGCCGGATTTCGCCGCCTCGGTCGGGAGCGATCTCGCCGTCATCCATGCCCGGAGCGCCGCCGACCCCGGCGTCCCGGCCGCCTTCGCGAATGACGACACGTTCGAAGCGATCCGGATCGAGCCGTACTTGCGCGCCACAGGCCGAGCGCATCCGGGGCTTGCATCGAGGTTCGATGCGCTCGCGCGGACCACGCTCCAGACGAAGCGCGCGCTGGTTCACGGCGATGTCAGTCCGAAGAACATTCTGCAAGGGCCGCACGGGCCAATCTTCCTCGACGCCGAATGCGCATGGTTCGGCGATCCGGCCTTTGACCTTGCCTTCTGTCTCAACCACCTCCTCCTGAAGGGCGCGCGCGAGGGAGCCGACAGGACGCGCTATGGAGCCGGCTTTTCGGCGCTGGCAGGCGCCTATCTCGCCAGAGTCGACTGGGAGAAAGCCGACGGTCTCGAAGTCCGCGCGGCCGCGCTGCTGCCCGCGCTATTCCTCGCCAGGGTCGACGGAAAGTCGCCGGTCGAGTATCTCAGCCGCGAGAGCGAGCGTGCGGCCGTGCGTCGTTGCGCCGTGCCGCTGATCGCCGATCCGCCGCGTCGCTTGATCGACGTCGCCGACGTATGGAGCCAGTCTCGGTGAGCGAACGTCTCATCCGCTCGCTGAGCGCTCGGCGCATCTGGGACTCGCGCGGCCGGCCGACCATCGAGGCGGAGGTCGCGTTGAGCGACGGCGCGGTGGGGCGGGGAATCGCGCCCGCCGGCGCCTCGCGCGGCAGCCGCGAGGCGATCGACAAGCGCGACGGGGGAAAACGCCTCGGGGGCCTTGACGTGCAGAAGGCGCTCGAAGGGATTCGCGCGGAAATCGCGCCGGCTCTCTTCGGCCTCGACCCGTTCGATCAGGCCGGCGTCGACGCCAAGCTCGTCGCGATCGACGGCACGCCGAACAAGGCCCGGCTCGGGGGAAACGCGCTGACTGCGGTTTCGCTTGGCGTTCTTCACGCGGCGGCGGCGAGCCGCGGCCTTCCGCTCTGGCGCTATTGCCTCGGCGATGCGCCGGCGATCATTCCGCTCCCGGAAATCCAGATCTTCGGCGGCGGCGCACATGCCGGACGGAGAACCGACATCCAGGACTTCATGGTCGTCGCGCCGCGGGCGAAGACCTTCGCCGAGGCGTTGGAGGTCACAGCGGAGGTCTACCACGCCGCTGGAGCTATGATGGCCGAGCGCGGCCTCTTGCAGGGCGTCGCCGACGAAGGCGGCTGGTGGCCGGCATTTGGCGCCAACGAGGAGGCGCTCGACGCGCTCATGCGGGCAATCGAGCGCGCGGGGCTCGCTCCGGGCGTGGACGTGGCCATATCTCTCGACGTCGCCGCGTCGGAATTCGGCCGCGGCGGCTGCTATCGTCTCGGCCTCGAAAAGCGCGAACTCGACCGCGACGCTCTGACCGACATGCTGCTTCAATGGTGCGCCCGCTATCCCATCCTGTCGATCGAAGACCCCTTCGCGGAGGACGACGACGAGGGGTTCAAGCAATTCACCGCCGCGGTCGGCGACCGTATTCAGGTGATCGGCGACGATTATCTCGTGACCAGCGCAGGGCGGGTGCGCGAGGCGGCGCGCCAGCGCAGCGTCAATGCGGTTCTCGTCAAGGTCAACCAGGCCGGAACGGTCAGCGAAGCCAAAGCCGCCTACAACGAGGCTCGCCGTCTCGGCTGGGGCACGATCGTCTCCGCGCGTTCGGGGGAGACCGAGGACGTGTCGATCGTTCATCTTGCGATCGGTTGGGGCGCCGGGCAACTGAAGGTCGGCTCCTTCGCGCGGTCCGAACGCATGGCGAAATGGAACGAGGCGTTGCGCATCGAGGAGGCGCTGGGTTCCAACGCGCGCTTTGCCGGGCTCGACGAAACGCCGGCGCGCCGACGGTCTCGTCTTTCATCCGAAATCACGACCGGAGGTCCCGAATGATCGCGAGATTTCTGTCGATCGAGGGCGGCGCGCTTGCAGTATCCGAGCCGGACGCAAACGGCGTGCGCGCCTATAAGGGCGTCCCTTACGCCGCTCCGCCGCTCGGGCACTTGCGCTGGCGGCCGCCGCAGCCAGTCCCGCCATGGGCCGGCGTCCGCCCGGTGAGCGCCTTCGGGCCAAATTCGCTGCAAGGCGTCGTCTTCGACGACATCGACCCGCGCCCCGCCGGGATTTCCGAGGATTGCCTTTATCTCAACATCTGGACGCCGGCCGCCCCGAACGATGGGGCGCGGTTGCCGACGATGGTCTGGATTCACGGCGGAGGATTCGTCGTCGGCTCCGGCGCCGAGCCGCGCTATGACGGCGCGCATCTTGCCGCGCGCGGCATCCTCGTCGTTACCCTCAACCATCGGCTCAATGCGCTGGGTTTTCTCGCCCATCCAGAGCTCACAGCCGAATCGGAGCATCGCGCCTCCGGCAATTGCGGCATGCTCGATCTCGTCGCGGCGCTCGGATGGGTAAAGCGCAACATCGCCGCTTTTGGCGGCAATCCCGACGTGGTCACGATCGCGGGCGAATCCGCCGGCTCGGAGGCGGCGAGCGCGCTCATGGCTTCGCCGCTCGCCAAGGGGCTGTTCGCGCGCGTGATCGGCGAGAGCGGCGCGATGTTCGCTTCGCCCAGCCGCTCGCCTGCGTCGCTCGCGAAAGCCGAGGCCGCCGGCCTCGACTTCATGCGCAAGGCCGGAGCGAAAACGCTGGCCGGGCTCCGCGCCGCCCCCGCCGAGGCCATCCTCGCCGCCGCGCCGGGGCTCGGCTACCGTCCGATCGTCGACGGATGGTTTCTCCCGCGTTCGCCCGCCGAGATCTTCGCGGCCGGCGAGCAGAGCAACGCGCCGCTCATGGCCGGCTGGAACAAGGATGAAGGCTTCAATTTTACGCTCATGCCGGACAAGGAGGCAAAGCGGTCCTATGCCGATCTGGTCCGCGCTCTGTTTGGCGACCGCGCTGAGGAGGCGTTGCGGCATTATCCGGCAGGATCGCCTGAACGCGACGCGGCCTCGGCGCGCGCTCTCGGGGGCGACCTCACGATCATCCATCCCACCTGGGCATGGATCGAAGCCCAGAAGCGAAGCGGCGGCGCCGATATTTTCCGCTTCCGCTTCGACCGCGCGCCGCTCACGCCGCAGGGCTGGTTCGGCCAGCGCTTGAGCCGCGACGCTGGCGCCTTCCATGCGGGCGAACTCCTCTATGTGTTCGATAACCTGCACGCCTTCCCATGGCTGATTGACGACGCCGACCGCGCGCTGGCGAGGCTCGCGCCGAGCTATTGGATCAACTTCGTCAAGACCGGCGACCCAAATGGCCCCGGCTTGCCGCACTGGCCATCGTATCGCAGCGCCGACGCGCCGGTGATGGCGTTAGCCGAGCCCGCCAGCGCAGGGCCGGAGGAAGGGCGGGAGCGGCACATTTTTCTGCAGGAGGTGGTGAGCGCGCGCCGCAACTTCCCTCTCCCTCCGGGAGAGGGAATGCGCACGCCGGATCCTTCTCTCCCGCAAGGCCCTCACTCCGTCAGCCGCGCATAGGCCGCGGCGAGCGACAGGATGATCGCCCCGTAGAGGATCTGCTTGATCGGCTCGGAGACATCGAGAAGCGTGAGCAGGCCGGTCAGAACGGTCAGAATGAGCGCGCCGACGATCGTGCCGCCGTAGCCTCCCCGCCCGCCGAATATCGAGGTGCCGCCAATCACCACGCAAGCCACCGAAGGCAAGAGAAATCCGTCGGCAAGACTGAGGTCGGCGGCGTTGGTGCCGCCGACGAGCACGAGGCCGGTGATCGCCGCAAGCACGGCTGAGATCAGATAGTCGACGAACAGCACCCGCCATACGCGCACGCCTGCGA
>Ga0209656_10001467_pt1 | contig 15422 bp, 26 predicted proteins | sample BogFormECP12_OM2_FD_188239 | JGI IMG/M metagenome (GOLD analysis project Ga0209656, IMG submission 188239) | Bog forest soil microbial communities from Calvert Island, British Columbia, Canada - ECP12_OM2 (SPAdes) (version 2) | ecosystem: Environmental > Aquatic > Freshwater > Wetlands > Bog ... | reverse complement strand
TGCCGCAGACCCGTGAGCACGTGCTGCTCGCCCGCCAGGTCGGCGTGCCCTACATCGTGGTGGCGCTGAACAAGGCGGACATGGTGGACGACGAGGAGATCCTCGAGCTCGTCGAGCTCGAGGTCCGTGAGCTGCTCACCGAGTACGAGTACGACGGCGACGACGCGCCGGTGGTGCGGGTATCCGCGCTGAAGGCGCTCGAGGGCGACGCCGAGTGGGGCGAGAAGGTCCTAGAGCTCCTGACCGCGTGCGACGAGTCCATCCCGGAGCCGGTGCGCGAGGTCGACAAGCCGTTCCTGATGCCGGTCGAGGACGTCTTCTCGATCACCGGCCGCGGCACGGTGGTGACCGGCCGGATCGAGCGCGGCACCATCCACACCGGCGAAACCGTCGACATCATCGGCATCAAGGAGAAGGCGCAGTCGACCGTCGTCACCGGCGTGGAGATGTTCCGCAAGATCCTCGACGACGGCCAGGCCGGCGACAACGTGGGCCTGCTGCTGCGCGGCATCAAGCGCGAGGAGGTGGAGCGCGGCCAGGTCGTCATCAAGCCGGGCACCAACACCCCGCACACCCAGTTCGAGGGCCAGGTCTACATCCTGTCCAAGGACGAGGGCGGCCGCCACACGCCGTTCTTCAACAACTACCGTCCGCAGTTCTACTTCCGGACCACCGACGTGACCGGCGTGGTGAACCTCCCTGAGGGCACCGAGATGGTCATGCCGGGCGACCGGACCGACATGCACATCGACCTGATCCAGCCGATCGCCATGGAGGAAGGCCTGCGGTTCGCGATCCGCGAAGGCGGCCGTACCGTCGGCGCCGGCCGGGTCACGAAGATCATCAAGTAGCGGGTCGCGCGACGGCGGGTCCGGCCGAAGGTCGGACCCGCCTCGCGCGACAAATCGGGGGGTCGCCATGGGGGCGGAGCCCCCGGGCAAAGCACAGCGGCTGACTCAAGCGAAGGACACCGAGGCCACAATGGCGGGACAGAAGATCCGCATCCGGCTCAAGGCATATGACCACGAGGCCATCGACAAGGCGGCGCGGCAGATCGTCGAGACGGTGACCCGTACCGGTGCGCGCGTCGCCGGGCCGGTGCCGCTGCCCACGGAGAAGAACGTGTACTGCGTCATCCGCTCCCCGCACAAGTACAAGGACTCGCGCGAGCACTTCGAGATGCGGACGCACAAGCGGCTGATCGACATCATCGACCCGACGCCGAAGACTGTCGATTCGCTGATGCGGCTCGACCTCTCCGCGGGCGTCGACATCGAGATCAAGCTCTGAGGAACGCACCGACATGGGCAAGCAGATCAAAGGGATCCTGGGCACCAAGCTAGGCATGACCCAGGTCTTCAACGACGCCGGGCAGATCGTGCCGGTCACGGTGGTACAGGCCGGTCCGTGCGTGGTGACCGCCGTGCGCACCCCCGGCACCGACGGTTACTCGGCCGTGCAACTCGGCTTCGGCGAGATCGATCCGCGCAAGGTGACCAAGCCGGTCAGCGGGGTGTTCGAGAAGGCCGGCCTGACCCCGCGCCGATACCTGGCCGAGCTGCGGACCGACGACGCGTCGGAATACACGCTGGGGCAGGAAGTCACCGCCGAGGTGTTCGCCAGCGGGCAGCATGTCGACGTGACCGGCAAGAGCAAGGGCAAGGGCTTCGCGGGCGTCATGAAGCGGCATGGCTTCAAGGGGCTCAGTTCCTCGCACGGCACCCAGCGCAAGCACCGCTCGCCCGGCTCCATCGGCGCGTGCGCGACCCCCGGCCGGGTATTCAAGGGCGTGCGGATGGCTGGCCGGATGGGCGGCGTGCGGACTACCGTGCAGTCCCTCACCGTGCACGCCGTCGACGCTGAGCGCGGGCTGCTCCTGATCAAGGGCGCGGTGCCCGGTCCGAGCGGCCGTGTGGTGCTCGTCCGCAGCGCGGCCAGGACCCCACGGGAGACTCAATTGACGGGAGAGGGCCGATGACAGCAGTCAGCGTCATCTCGCCGTCCGGCCAGGACAGCAAGACGGTGGAGCTGCCCGCGGAGATCTTCGCCGCCAAGGTGAACGTGCCGCTGATCCACCAGGTGGTGGTGGCGCAGCAGGCCGCGGCCAGGCAGGGCACGGCCTCCGCCAAGACCCGTGCCCAGGTCCGGGGCGGCGGCAAGAAGCCGTACCGGCAGAAGGGCACCGGCCGTGCGCGGCAGGGCTCGCTGCGCGCGCCCCAGTACGCGGGCGGCGGCGTCTCCCATGGTCCGGTGCCGCGTTCTTATGTGCAGCGGACGCCGAAGAAGATGAAGGCGGCCGCGTTGCGCGGGGCCCTGTCCGACCGGCTCAGCCACGGCCGAGTCCAGGTGGTCAGCGGCTTCGTCGACGGCGACGCGCCCAGGACCAAGGACGCGGTCGCGGTGCTGGTCGCAGCGGTTGGCGCGGGCGCGCTGGACCGGCCGCTTCGCGTCCTCGTGGTCGTGCACCGCGATGACGAGATCACCTGGAAGTCCCTGCGGAACGTGCCTAGCGTGCACGTGCTCACCGAGGACCAGCTCAACACCTACGACGTGCTGGCCAGCGACTACGTGGTCTTCACCGAGCAGGCCCTCACGGCGTTCGTGGCCAGGACCGGATCCTCGAAGGAGGCCAGCAAGTGAGCCGGGACAGCAACCCGAGGGACATCCTGCTGAGGCCGGTGGTCTCGGAGAAGAGCTACGGGCTGCTCGATGAGGGCAAGTACACCTTCGTCGTCGCCCCTCACGCCAACAAGACCCAGATAAGGCTCGCGGTCGAGGCCGTGTTCGGGGTCAAGGTGACCGGGGTGAACACCCTGAACCGTCCCGGCAAGCGCAGGCGCACCCGGTACGGCTGGGGGCAGCGGGCGGACACCAAGCGGGCGATCGTGACCCTCGCCGAGGGCGACAGGATCGACATATTCGGCGGCTCAGTCCGTTAAGGGAGATTCGACCAGACATGGCTATCCGTAAGTACAAGCCGACCACCCCGGGCCGGCGTGGCGCGAGCGGCTCCGACTTCTCCGAGATCACCAGGGATGAGCCGGAGAAGTCGCTGGTGCGCCCGCTGCACTCCCGCGGCGGCAGGAACGTCTACGGCCGCGTCACCACCAGGCATCAGGGCGGCGGCCACAAGCGGGCCTACCGGCTGATCGACTTCAGGCGGGCAGACAAGGACGGCGTGCCGGCCAAGGTCGCGCACGTCGAGTACGACCCGAACCGTACCGCCCGGATCGCCCTGCTGCACTACGCGGACGGCGAGAAGCGCTACATCATCTGCCCGCAGGGCCTGTCGGTGGGCGACCGGGTGGAGAACGGCGCCGGGGCCGACATCAAGCCGGGTAACTCGCTGCCGTTGCGCAGCATCCCGACCGGCACCGTGGTGCACGCCATCGAGCTTCGCCCGGGTGGCGGCGCGAAGATCGCGCGGTCCGCGGGTGCGGGGGTGCAGCTGCTCGCCAAAGAGGGCGGCTACGCCCAGCTGCGGATGCCGTCCGGCGAGATCCGTCGGGTCGACGCGACCTGCCGGGCCACGGTGGGCGAGGTGGGCAACGCCGAGCAGGGCAACATCAAGCTCGGCAAGGCCGGCCGCAACCGGTGGAAGGGCCGCCGTCCCACGGTGCGCGGCGTGGCCATGAACCCTGTCGACCACCCGCTCGGCGGCGGCGAGGGCAAGAGCTCTGGCGGACGCCATCCGGTCAGCCCGTGGGGCAAGCCCGAGGGCCGGACCCGACAGGCGCACAAGCCGAGTGACCGGCTAATCAGCCGTCGCCGCGGCAGGAACAAGCGGTAGGAGCAGCACGCGATGCCTCGTAGCCTTAAGAAGGGTCCCTTCGTGGACGACCACCTGATGAAGAAGGTGGACGTGCAGAACGACAGGGGATCAAAGACCGTCATCAGGACGTGGTCCCGGCGTTCCATGATCGTCCCGGCCATGCTGGGGCACACGATCGCGGTGCATGACGGCCGGAAGCACATCCCGGTGTTCATCACCGAGTCGATGGTGGGCCACAAGCTCGGCGAGTTCGCGCCTACGCGGACTTTCCGATCTCACGTCAAGGACGACCGGCGTAGCCGTCGCTAGCCGGACCCAGGAGGAATGATGACTCAGCTGGTCTCGGGGGGACGACCCCCCCAGACCCCCCCGGACCGGGGGGACCCATCCCCCCGGACCCCCCTTGGGGGGGACGACCCCCCGGAGCCCCCCGGTGCGGGGCTTCGCCCCGCCGGGGCTGAGTCAGTGCTGGTCGGTGGACAGGAGAGGATTGATGGAAGCTAGGGCAATGGCGCGGTTCGTCCGCGTCACGCCGCGGAAGGCCCGCCGGGTGGTGGACCTGATCCGCGGGCTGCCCGCCGACGAGGCGCAGGCAGTGCTCGCGTTCGCGCCGCAGTCGGCCAGTGACCCAGTCGGCAAGGTGCTCGCCAGCGCGATCGCCAACGCCGACACCCGCGGCGGGCGCGGGGACCGGGGCATGCTGTGGGTGCGCCGTGCCTGGGTGGACGAGGGGCCGACGCTCAAGCGCTTCAGGCCGCGTGCCCAGGGCCGCGGCTACCGCGTCCTCAAGCGCACCAGCCACATCACAGTCATCGTCTCTGACGACTCCGAGGGAGGGACTCGCTAGTGGGACAGAAAGTGAACCCGCACGGGTTCCGGCTGGGCATCACCACCGACTTCAAGAGCCGCTGGTACGCCGACAAGCTGTACAAGGAATACGTAGCCGAGGACGTGGCGATCCGGCGAATGCTGCAGCGTGGCATGGAGCGGGCCGGCATCTCCAAGGTGGAGATCGAGCGGACCAGGGACCGGGTACGGGTGGACATCCACACCGCCAGGCCCGGTATCGTCATCGGCCGCCGCGGCGCCGAGGCGGACCGCATCCGTGGCGACCTGGAGAAGCTGACCGCTAAGCAGATCCAGCTGAACATCCTCGAGGTGAAGAACCCCGAGATCGACGCCCAGCTGGTCGCGCAGGGAGTCGCCGAGCAGCTGTCCAGCCGGGTTTCCTTCCGGCGGGCCATGCGCAAGGCGATCCAGAGCGCGATGAAGGGCGGCGCCAAGGGGATCCGGGTCCAGTGCTCGGGCCGTCTCGGCGGTGCGGAGATGTCGCGGTCGGAGTTTTACCGTGAGGGCCGCGTGCCGCTGCACACGCTGCGCGCGGACATCGACTACGGCTTCTACGAGGCCCGCACCACCTTCGGCCGGATCGGCGTGAAGGTCTGGATCTACAAGGGCGAGGCGCCGACCAGCCGGGCCGGGCGAGAGGCGCAGCAGGCTGCGCTGCGGGCCGCGGCCCAGCAGCGGCCCCAGCGCCCGCGTGAGCCGCAGCGGCGTCGCCGGGCACCCGAGACCGCGACCGCGGGCGAGGAGGGCTGACGCGTGCTCATTCCGCGTAGGGTCAAGCACCGCAAGCAGCACCGTCCGCACCGGACCGGCAACGCCACCGGCGGAACGCACGTGTCGTTCGGCGAGTTCGGCATCCAGGCTCTCGAGCACGCGTACGTGACTAACCGGCAGATCGAGGCCGCCCGTATCGCCATGACGCGGCATATCCGCCGTGGCGGGAAGGTGTGGATCAACATCTACCCGGACCGGCCGCTGACGAAGAAGCCGGCCGAGACCCGGATGGGCTCGGGCAAGGGATCGCCGGAGTGGTGGATCGCCAACGTGAAGCCCGGCCGGGTCATGTTCGAGCTTTCCGGTGTCGCCGAGCCAGTCGCCCGGGAGGCGCTGCGCCGCGCGATCCACAAGCTGCCCATGAAATGCAGGGTGGTCAAACGTGAGCTTGGTGAGGGCTGATGTCAAAGATGCACAAGCTGCCCATGCTCTGCTCGCTGACACTGCAGGGGTGGTCAAGCGTGAATTGGGTGAGGGCTGATGTCAAAGATGCACAAGCTGCCCATGCTCTGCTCGCTGACATGGCAGAGGTGCTCAAGCGTGAATTGGGTGAGGGCTGATGGCTAACAGCCTGACCGCGCAGCTGCGCGTCTCTACTGAAGAGGAACTGCACGCCAAGCTGGCCGAAGCCAAGGAAGAGCTGTTCAACCTGCGCTTCCAGGGCGCCACCGGGCAGCTGGAGAGCCACGGTCGGCTACGAGCGGTGCGCAAGGAAATCGCGCGTATCTACACGGTGATGCGCGAGCGCGAGCTCGGGATCATCACCTTGATCGAGGATTACGACGAGTCAGCGGACACGGACGAGCCGGTGGCGGTAGCCGCCGGATCGGCGGCCACCGATGACGTAGCCGAGGAGGCCGGCAAGTGAGCGAGAACGCCACAGGTGGTGCCGCGACGAGCGGCACCACCACGACGACCAGGGGTTATCGCAAGGGCCGGGAAGGCTACGTGGTCAGCGACAAGATGGACAAGACCGTCGTCGTCCAGGTCGAGGACCATGTCACGCACCCCAAGTACGGCAAGGTTCTGCGCCGTACCAAGAAGTACAAGGCGCATGACGCCACCAACGCCTGCGGCGTCGGTGACCGCGTGCTGCTGATGGAGACCCGGCCGCTGTCCGCGACCAAGCGCTGGCGGGTAGCCGAGATCCTCGAGAAGGCTAAGTGAGCGTGACCGCGAACCGGTCGCGAGGCCGGGCCTGTGGCCCGGGCGAGCGGCCGGTGCCATGGCGGCGGGGAGAACCACCGCCTGGATCGCGGTCGCGCGAACTTATAAATGAAAACGCAGTGACAGATCCGCCTGGCTCCGATGCCGGCGTGAGATAGCAGGAGTTGACGTGATCCAGCAGGAGTCGCGGCTTAAGGTCGCCGACAACACGGGTGCCAAGGAGATCCTCTGCATCCGTGTGCTCGGCGGCAGCGGCCGGCGATACGCGGGCATCGGTGACGTCATCGTGGCGACCGTGAAGGATGCCCTTCCCGGCGCCGGCGTGAAAAAGGGTGATGTCGTCAAGGCGGTCGTGGTGCGCACCCGCAAGGAGCGTCGCCGCGGCGACGGCTCCTACATCCGGTTCGACGAGAACGCGGCGGTGCTGATCAGGGACGGCGGTGACCCGCGGGGCACCCGCATCTTCGGCCCAGTCGGCCGTGAGCTGCGGGAGAAGCGCTTCATGCGGATCATCTCGCTGGCGCCGGAGGTGCTCTGAATGAAGATCAAGAAGGGCGATCAAGTGGTCGTCGTCGCGGGCCGTGACCGCGGCCGCACCGGCACGGTCATCGTGGCCTACCCGGACCGGGGCAAGGTGCTGGTCCAGGGCGTCAACATGGTGAAGAAGAACAAGAAGGTCACCCACCAGGGGCGCCAAGGCGCCAAGGAGGGCGGCATCACGCATCAGGAAGCGCCGATCGACGTGAGCAACGTTCAGCTGGCCGATCCTGACAGCAAGCAGGCCGCGCGGGTCGGCTACCGGTTCGACGAGGACGGCAACAAGATCCGCGTCGCCAGGCCGAGCGGGAAGGACATCTGATGACCACCGAAGTCGTCGAGGCGCCCTCGGTGCCGCGGCTCAAGGAGCGGTACCGGTCCGAGATCGCGCCCGCGCTCAGGGAAGAGTTCGGGTACGCCAACGTGATGCAGGTCCCCGGGCTGACCAAGATCGTCGTGAACATGGGCGTCGGCGAGGCGGCCAGAGACGCGAAGCTGATCGAGGGCGCGGTCCGCGACCTGTCCACGATCACCGGGCAGCGCCCGGCCGTGGCCCGGGCGAAGAAGTCCGTGGCTCAGTTCAAGCTGCGCGAGGGCATGCCCATCGGCGCGCACACCACGCTGCGCGGCGACCGCATGTGGGAGTTCCTCGACCGCCTGCTGACCATCGCGCTGCCCCGGATCCGCGACTTCCGCGGCCTGTCCGACCGGCAGTTCGACGGGCACGGGAACTACACGTTCGGCCTGACCGAGCAGGTCATGTTCCATGAGATCGACCCCGACAAGGTCGACCGGCAGCGCGGGATGGACATCACCGTCGTGACCACAGCAATAAACGACGCCGAAGGCCGCTCCCTGTTGCGGCGGCTCGGCTTTCCCTTCAAGGAGGGCTGACAGTGGCGAAGAAGTCGCTGGTAGTCAAGGCGAACCGGACGCCCAAGTTCCAGGTCCGCGGTTACACGCGGTGTACCCGTTGCGGGCGGCCGCGTGCCGTTTACCGCAGGTTCAGCCTGTGCCGGATCTGCTTCCGCACGATGGCGCACCGCGGTGAGTTGCCCGGCATCACCAAGTCCAGTTGGTAACCAAGAAGAACGAGCACACCGCAGGTCCCGGTGCCGGTGAAAGCCGGCGGGAAACCGCGGTGAGGAAGGCCTGTTGGCCATGACGATGACCGACCCGATCGCGGACATGCTGACCCGTCTGCGGAACGCCAACTCGGCGTACCACGAAACGGTGGGCATGCCGTACTCCAAGATCAAGTCCCGCATCGCGGAGATCCTCCAGCAGGAGGGCTACATCGCGTCCTGGCGAGTGGAAGACGCCGAGGTCGGCAAGAACCTCGTGATCACCCTCAAGTTCGGGAACCAGCGCGAGCGCTCCATCGCCGGCATCAAGCGGGTGTCCAAGCCCGGCCTGCGCGTGTACGCGAAGAAGGACAACCTGCCCAAGGTTCTCGGCGGCCTCGGCGTGGCGATCATCTCCACGTCCGGCGGGCTGCTGACCGACAAGCAGGCCAATAAGCGTGGCGTGGGCGGGGAAGTCCTCGCCTACGTCTGGTAAGGAGAGCTGCAATGTCAAGGATCGGGCGGCTCCCCGTGACCATCCCCAGCGGGGTGCAGGTCGATATCGACGGGCGCCAGGTCACCGTGCAAGGGCCCAAGGGCACGCTGCGGCATACCGTGGCCGACCCCATCGACGTCGTCCGCGAGGACGGCGTCATCAAGGTCACTAGGCCGAACGACGAGGGTCCCGTGCGCGCGCTGCACGGGCTGTCTCGCACGCTGATCGCCAACATGGTCACCGGCGTCACCGACGGCTACCGCAAGACCCTGGAGATCGTCGGCGTCGGCTACCGCGTGCAGGCCAAGGGCAGCGACCTGGAGTTCTCGCTCGGGTACAGCCACCCCGTGCCGGTCACCCCGCCAGCGGGCATCACCTTCCGGGTCGAGACCCCCACCAGGTTTGTCGTAGAGGGCATCGACAAGCAGATGGTGGGCGAGGTGGCCGCGCAAATCCGCAAGCTCCGCAAGCCGGACCCCTATAAGGGCAAGGGCGTGCGGTATCAGGGTGAGCAGATCCGCCGCAAGGTCGGGAAGGCTGGTAAGTAAGTCATGGCTGGCACCAAGACCAGGTCGCACGCACGCGCCACCGGACGGGTGCGTCCGCATACGCACGCGACGGCGGCCGGACGCGTACGCCGCCACCTGCGGGTCCGCAAGCGGGTCACCGGCAGCGCGAGCAGGCCCCGGCTGGTCGTCAACCGGTCGGCGCGGCACATGTTCGCGCAGATCGTAGACGACAGCGTGGGCCGCACGCTGGCCGCCGCGTCCACCCTGGACACGGCGATCCGCGCGGCCGAGGGCGACAAGACAGCCAAGGCGCGTCAGGTCGGTGAACTGCTCGCGCGGCGCGCGGCAGAGGCCGGCATCGAGGCCGTGGTGTTCGACCGTGGCGGGTACCGCTACCACGGCCGCATCGCGGCGCTCGCGGACGGCGCCAGGGAAGGCGGCCTGCAACTGTGAGCACCGTAGCTATGAACACGGCACTTGTGACGTCCGCTGAGCGTTATTCAGAGATGAGGAAGGGCTAATGCCAGGAGCACCGCGGCGCGGCAGCGGCGGCGGCGAGCGGCGCGAGCGCCGCGAGGACCGGCGCGGCGGCGCGGCCGATAAGCAAGCCGCCTACCTTGAGCACGTTGTCAAGATCAACCGCGTGGCCAAGGTCGTCAAGGGCGGCCGCCGCTTCAGCTTCACCGCGCTGGTGGTGGTGGGCGACGGCAACGGGATGGTCGGCGTCGGGTACGGCAAGGCCAAGGAAGTGCCGGCCGCCATCGCCAAGGGCGTGGAAGAGGCGAAGAAGCACTTCTTCCGCGTGCCTAGGATCGCCGGCACGATCCCGCACACCGTGCAGGGGGAGGACGCGGCGGGCGTGGTGCTGCTCAAGCCGGCCAGCCCGGGAACCGGCGTCATCGCCGGCGGCCCGGTGCGCGCCGTGCTGGAGTGCGCGGGCATCCACGACGTGCTGTCCCGCTCGCTCGGCTCGTCCAACCCGATCAACGTGGTGCACGCGACGGTGGCCGCGCTCAAGAGCCTGAACCGGCCCGAGGAGATCGCGGCCAAGCGCGGCCTGCCGATCGAGGACGTGGCCCCCGCGGCCATGCTGCGGGCGCGCGCGGCCGCGGCCGGGGCCTGACATGGCACGCGCGGGGGGGCACGGGCCCGCCGCCACAGGCGGCAAGGCCAGCAGCGTCGTCCCCCCCGGGATTACAGGGAGCAGACAGATGGCACAGCTGAGGGTGACACAGATCAAGTCGAAGATCGGCGGGAACAGTGCGCAGCGGAACTCGCTGCGCTCGCTCGGCCTGCGCCGGATCGGCCAGGTGGTGGTCAAGCCGGATCGGCCTGAGTTCCGCGGCATGATCAAGACCGTGCGCCACCTGGTGACGGTGGAGGAAGTGGACTAATGGCGGAGATGAACACCGACGAACAGGGCGCGTCGGGGCGCGGGCTCAAGCTGCACCATCTGCGCCCGGCGCCGGGAGCGCACAAGGCCAAGACGAGGGTCGGCCGCGGCGAGGCGTCCAAGGGCAAGACCGCGGGGCGCGGCACCAAGGGCACCAGGGCGCGCAACACGGTCCGGCTGGGCTTCGAGGGCGGCCAGATGCCGCTGAACCGGCGGCTGCCGAAGCTGAAGGGCTTCTCGAACGCGGGCTTCGGCACCACCTACCAGGTGGTGAACACCGGGCGGCTGGCTGAGCTGTTCCCCGAGGGCGGCGACGTGACGCCGGAGAACCTGGTCGCCAAGGGCGCGGCCCGCAAGGGTGAGCTGATCAAGGTGCTCGGCACCGGTGAGGTCGGTGTGGCGTTGCGGGTGACCGCGCACGCGTTCTCGGCGACGGCGGCGGCGAAGATCGAGCAGGCCGGCGGTACGGTCACGGAGCTCTCCTAACCGAGACCGAGCTCTCCTGACCACCACCGAGCTCTCCTAACCAGAGGAGACAACGCATGGCGTGCCGGGTAAGATACGTGGACTGCCCGACCAACCGAACCGAGGACTGCGCATGCTGACGGCCTTCGTGCGGGCGTTCCAGACGCCGGACCTTCGCAAGAAGATGCTGATCACGCTGGGCCTCATCGCCTTGTTCCGGTTCGGCGCCTCGCTGCCCACGCCGGGCATCGATGAGAAGAACGTGGCCTTCTGCTCGAACGCGGCTACCGCGGCGGGCAGTTCCACGGCAGGCGTGCTGGCCATCGTCAACTTGCTCAGCGGCCAGGCGCTGCTGCGCTTGTCGGTGTTCGCGCTCGGCATCATGCCGTACATCACCGCCAGCATCATCCTGCAGCTGCTCACCGTCGTGATCCCGCGGCTTGAGACGCTGAAGCAGGAGGGGCAGGCCGGGCAGTCCAAGATCACCCAGTACACCAGGTACCTGACCGTGGGCCTGGCCGTGCTCCAGTCCACCGGTTACATAGAGCTGGCCAGGTCGGGCACCCTGTTCAACGGCTGCGGGGCGGCGGGTACCGCCAATCCGCTGATCCCGAACAACTCGACCTTCACCATCGCCACGATGGTGATCACCATGGTGGCGGGCACCACGGTCATCATGTGGATGGGCGAGCTGATCACCGACCGGGGCGTCGGCAACGGCATGTCGGTCCTGATCTTCACCACGGTGATCTCGGTCATCCCGGGTGAGATCCTGGCCATCTACCGGGTCAAGGGGGCGTTCTACGCCGCTGTCGCCATCGTCGTGGTAGTCGCCATCATCGCGTTCATCGTCTTCATGGAACAGGCGCAGCGCCGCATCCCGGTCCAGTATGCCAAGCGGATGGTGGGCCGCCGGATGTACGGCGGCACCTCGACCTATATCCCGATGAAGGTCAACCAGGCCGGCGTCATCCCGGTCATCTTCGCCTCGTCGCTGCTGTACATCCCGACCCTCGCCGCCCAGCTGTTCGGCAACCAGAACCATCCCCAGGGCTGGGTGAACTGGGTGGCCCGCTACATCGAGCAGAGCAGCTCCGCCCTGTACATGCTCGCGTTCTTCCTGCTCATCGTCGGTTTCACTTACTTCTACGTGTCGATTACCTTCAACCCGACCGAGGTAGCCGACAACATGAAGAAGTACGGCGGCTTCATCCCCGGCATCCGGCCGGGAAGGCCGACCGCCGAGTATCTCCAGTACGTGCTCAGCAGGCTCACCGCGCCGGGTTCGGTTTACCTCGGGATTATCGCGCTGTTCCCGCTGATCGCGCTCAGCGCCATCGGGGTCGCCAACCAGTTCCCGTTCAGCGGAGTCAGCTTGCTGATCATGGTCGGCGTCGGACTGGACACGGTGAAGCAGATCGAGAGCCAGTTGCAGCAGCGCAACTATGAGGGTTTCTTGCGATAGTGCGCATAGTCCTCGTCGGGCCCCCCGGTGCGGGCAAGGGGACACAGGCCCAGTTCATAGCGTCCCACCTGGCGATCCCGAGGATCTCGACAGGTGACATTTTCCGCTACAACGTGACGAACAATACCGAGCTGGGCCGCAAGGCCAGGGAGTTCATGGAGCGCGGCGACCTGGTTCCCGACGAGGTGACCGTGGCGATGGTGCGGGACAGGCTGGCCGAGGACGACACGCAGGAGGGCTTCCTCCTGGATGGCTTCCCGAGGAACGTCCCGCAGGCTGAGACGCTGAAGAAGATGCTCTCCGAATGGGACGCCCGGCTCGGCGTCGTGCTCGAGCTTGTCGTGGACGAGGACGAAGTGGTACGGCGGCTGTCGGGACGCCGGACCTGCCGCCGCTGCGAACGGGTCTGGCACGTCCTGTACGACCCGCCCGCCCGCAACGGCATCTGCGATGACTGCGGTGCCGAGCTCTTCCAGCGGGACGACGACTCCGAGGAGACCATCAGGCACCGGATCGAGGTCTACGCCGAGCAGACCTCCCCGCTCATCTCGTTCTACGCCGACGAGAACATCCTGATTGGCATCGACGCGACCGGCCCGGTGGAAGAGATCACCAGCCGGGCCATGGCCGCGCTCCGTCCGTTCGTACGCTGAGGGCAGTCGGCATGCGGCGCAGTGGCATGACCATCGAGATCAAGACACCCGAGCAGATCGCGGTGATGCGCGAGGCCGGGCTGGTGGTCGCGCGCACCTTGCGGGTCCTGGCCGAGGCGGTCCGGCCCGGCATCACCACCGCGGACCTTGACGCGCTCGCCGCGGCCGAGATCCGCGCGGCGGGCGCCACCCCCTCGTTCAAGGGCTACCACGGCTACCCCGCCACGATCTGCACGTCGGTGAACGAGGTGATCGTGCACGGCATCCCGAGCCAGCAGCGGAGCCTGCGGGAAGGCGACATCGTCTCCATCGACTGCGGCGCCATCGTCGGCGGGTGGCACGGGGACGCGGCCGTCACCGTAGGCGTGGGCGCCATTTCCGCCGAGCACGCCGACCTGCTCCAGGCGTGCGAGACCGCGCTGTGGCGCGGGATCGCCCAGGCGCGTCCCGGCGGCCGGCTCGGTGACATCTCGCACGCGGTGCAGACCAGCGTGGACGCCTCGGGCCGGTACGGCGTGGTCGAGGAGTACACCGGCCACGGCATCGGCAGCGCGATGCACATGGACCCGCCGGTGCCCAACTACGGGCGGCCCGGCCGCGGGCCGCGGCTGCGGCCGGGCATGGCGCTGGCCATCGAGCCGATGGTGATGCTCGGCAGCCCGGAGACGGTGCTGCTCGAGGACGGGTGGACGGTCGTCACCGCCGACGGAAGCTGGGCCGCGCACTTCGAGCACACGGTCGCGATCACCCCCGACGGGCCGTGGGTGCTGACCCTGCTGCCCGGGGGGAACGACCCCGCTAGGACCACGGTCAAGTAACCGGGGTAACTCCAGCCCGCCTGATATCACAGACCCATGAGCTCTGCCCACGTGGCGGTCGAGCCGAAGGATTCCCTCGGTTACTGCGGTGGATCGGGACTGTGTGGTCGATCCGGTACTCCATCGACCCCCGATCCACCGCATAACCCCGATCAACCGCACAAGGCACCGGACATAGCCCGGCAAAAGAGGCAAAACGGCTCACTGACCAGAGCGGATGGGCTACTTGGCCCGTGCCCTAGGCTCTGCTAGCCGGGGGACGACCCCCCAAGATTCCCCCCGCTCCTGGGGGAACCTTCCTCAGACCCCCCTTGGGGGGCCAAGGCCCCCGACTGCTTCGGGCGCGGGCATAACGGAGGGCGGGCTCGGCGATACTAGAAGGAGGATGCTGCGAGCGTTCTGCCGACCTAAGAAGGTGCCTGGTGCCTGGTGACCCGCGAATCCGCGCCTCGGACGCGGATCGCGACCGCGTGACGGCGCTGCTGCGCGAGCACCACGCCGCGGGCCGGCTGACCGCCGAAGAATTCCACGAGCGCATGGAGCAGGCCCTGGACGCCAAGACGCTGGGCGAGCTCGACGAACTGCTGACGGACCTGCCCGCCATCGACCTGTACCAGCTGCCGGACGCCTCGCTGCGACGGGCTCCGCCGCACCTCGGACAGTCGCTGCTTCCGGCCGACCGGGGCGGTTCTGGCGAGCCGACCAGGTTCGCCTCGGGGACCGTGGCCATGGGGGCATGGGCCGTGGTCACGTCGGCTCTCATCGCCATCTGGGCGGTTGCCGCCGTGATCGGCGGCGGGACCTGGTTCCCGTGGTGGGCGGTGATCGCGATCCCGTGGATCTGGGTGGTAGTCCGCCGCTCGCAGCATCGCCGGGAATAGCGGCGGGCTCGCGCGTGTCTTATATCTGGGCGGTTCGCGCCGGGGCGCGGGGTCGAGTACACTCGTCTCCGGCCCATCTGCTGGGTCCCACCTGGCCGGCGCTCGGGGGCTCGCGTAGGCGAGCACGATGTCGGCCCTTCCCGGTTTTCTCGTCCCGCTGACGTGAGCCAGGCGGGGCAGACTTGCCGCCCAGGCCAGCACGGGCCAGCCCAGCACGGCTAGCACAGCACGGCTAGCACGGCACGGTTAGCCCAGCATGGCTAGCCCAGCTGGCTAGCACAGCACGGTTAGCACAGCATGGCTAGCCCAGCCCGGCTAGCACAGTACAGCCAGACCAGACCGCGCCTAGGCGCGGGCCATCACCACATAGCGAAGCGCGGAGGACATGCCCAAGAAAGACGGCGCCATTGAGATTGAAGGCACGGTTGTCGAGTCGCTCCCGAATGCCTTCTTCAGGGTGGAGCTGGACAACGGGCACAAGGTTCTCGCCCATATCAGCGGGAAAATGCGGATGCACTACATCCGCATCCTGCCTGACGACCGGGTGGTCGTAGAGCTCAGTCCCTACGACCTGAGTCGCGG
>Ga0209656_10001466_pt1 | contig 15430 bp, 17 predicted proteins | sample BogFormECP12_OM2_FD_188239 | JGI IMG/M metagenome (GOLD analysis project Ga0209656, IMG submission 188239) | Bog forest soil microbial communities from Calvert Island, British Columbia, Canada - ECP12_OM2 (SPAdes) (version 2) | ecosystem: Environmental > Aquatic > Freshwater > Wetlands > Bog ... | reverse complement strand
GTCACTTTGGCGATCGTCGGCACCGACAGCTCATGCAGCGCCAGGGCCACGTCGGTCAACCGCTGCAGCTTGTACACCGGGTGAGTGTCGTCGGGACTGGCGATGTCGGCGCCGGAGCAGAACGCGCCGCCGGCGCCCGTGATCACGACCGCACGCACCCCGCGGTCGTCGCCCGCGGCGGTGAGCGCATCGGCCAATGCGATCCACAGTTCACGGTTGATCGCGTTCTTGCGCTGAGGTCGATTCAGCGTCAGCGTCCGCACACCGTTGCGGTCGTTGCACAGCAGCACGGATTCCTCGGACATCAGCGCCGCTCCTCCCCATCGCTTCGCTCTGCATCGTCGCCGGCGCGGGACATCAGGGGTAGACCGGTCCGATGGCGCCTTGGGCTCGCAGCGCGACGATTTCGCCGCCTGCAATGCCGAGTTCGGCGAGCACCGCGTCGGTGTGCTGCCCGAGTCCGGGCACCGCGCCCATGGCGGGCTGATAGCCGGAGATGACCGGCGGGGGCAGCAAAGCCGAAATCGGGCCGGCCGGCGTGTCGACCTGCCGCCAGCGATCCCGGGCGGTCAGCTGTGGGTGCACCAGAACCTCGCTCGGCAGGTTGTAGCGCGCATTGCCGATGCCCGCGGCATCGGCAGTCTTCTGCACATGTTCCAAGTCGTGCGCCGCGCACCAGGCGCCGATGGCGTCGTCCAGGATGTCGCGGTGCGCGCAGCGACCGGCGTTACCGGCGAATCTCGGGTCGTCGGCGAGGTCGTCACGCTCCAGGATCTGGCGCGAAAGCCGTTGCCATTCTGCATCATTGGTCGTACCGAGCACGACGGTCTGGCCGTCGGAGGTACGGTAGGCGCCGTACGGCGCCACCGCGGGCGAACTCATTCCCAACGGCTGCTGGTCGATTCCGGAATGTTGGGCGAAGGTGAGCGGGTAGCCCATCAGATCGGTCATCGTGTCGAACAAACTGACCGCCACAGTGTTGCCGTGCTGGCCCGTCGCCGACCCCGCGTCGCGTGCATACAGCAAGGCCAAAATCGATATTGCCGAATACAACCCGGTGCTGATGTCCGCCATCGGCGGGCCGGGCTTGGCCGGTGCGCCGGGATGGCCGGTGACGGCGCAGGCGCCGGATTCGGCTTGCGCGAGCAGGTCGTAGGCGCGTTTGTGCGAGAGCGGTCCGCCCGGGCCGTAGCCGTCGATTTCCACCGCGATCACGCCCGGGTGGCTCTCCGCCAGGTCCGCCGCGGCGATGCCCAATCGGGCGGTGGATCCTGGGGCGAGGTTGGAAACGAGTACGTCGGCACGGTCGAGCAGGCAACGCAGAATATCGAGCCCAGCTTCGGTTTTCAGGTTGAGGGTGACCGACTCCTTGCCCCGGTTGGCCCACACGAAGTGCGCGGCAAGCCCGTTGACGACGTCGTCGTAGTGCCGGGCGAAGTCTCCCCCGTCGGGATTCTCTACTTTGATGACGCGTGCACCGAAGTCGGCAAGCACCCGTGTGCACATCGGAGCGGAGACCGCCTGCTCCAGGGCCACCACGGTGACTCCCGTCAGCGGCCCCCCGGTTGCCGACATCACATCACCATGCCGCCGTCCACCGGCAACACCTGACCGGTGATGTAGGAGGCGGCGTCCGACGCGAGAAAGACGAATGCGCCCGCGACCTCTTCGGGCTCGGCCCAGCGCTTCAACGGAATTCGAGCCATCATGTTGGCCGCGAATTTCTCGTTGGTGCGAATGGTCTCGGTCATACGCGTCGCCGCGAGCGGCGCAAGCGCGTTCACCAGAATGTTGTTGCGGGCCATCTCACGGGCCAATGACTTGGTGAATCCGATAATGCTGGCCTTGGCCGCCGAATAGTTCACCTGGCCGAGCGTGCCAGTGATACCCGCTGACGAGACGACGTTGATGATGCGACCGGTGCCATCGGTGGGCAGGAACTTCAGCGCGGCCTGAGCGCAGTGAACGGCGCCCATCAGATGAATGTCGAGCACTCGCTGGAAGCTTTCGTCGGTGAGATCGGCGAACATCCCCGGTGCCGTGACACCGGCGTTGTTGACCAGAATGTGCAACACACCCTCGGTGAGCCCGGCGGCGTGTGCCGCCGCCGCGTCCGCGGCTGCGCGGTCTCGCACGTCCAGCGGGACACCCTCTGCTTTGCCGCCGCTGGAGCAAATGCGTTCGGCGACAGCAGAAGCGGCGTCGGCGTCCACGTCGCTGACGAGTACCGCCGCGCCGGCAGCGGCCAACGCATGGGCGACCGCCGCGCCGATTCCACTGCCGGATCCGGTGACCAATGCCGATCGTCCGGTCAGGTCGAACAGGGTCATCAGTAGCTCCTCGGCAGTTTCAGCACGTGCGAACCGAGGAAGTTCAGGATCATCTCCTGGCTGACCGGCGCAATCTTCATCAGCCTGGCCTCCCGGAAGTACCGCGAAACGTGATACTCCTCGGAATATCCCATGCCGCCGTGCGTTTGCAGCGCCCGGTCGGCGGCGGTGAAACCGGCGTCGGCGCATAGGTATTTCGCGGTGTTGGCCTCGCGTCCGCAGGGTTTGCCGTTGTCATAGAGCCAGGTGGCTTTGCGTAGCATCAACTCGGCGGCGTCCAGCCGGGCGAGCGAATCAGCCAGTGGAAACTGAATGCCCTGGTTCATCCCGATCGGCCGGTCGAAGACATGGCGCTCGTTGCCGTACTTCACCGCCTTCTCCAGGGCGACCCGGCCGATGCCCAGCGCCTCAGCGGCGATCAGCATCCGTTCCGGGTTGAGGCCGTCGAGGATGTATTGAAAGCCCTTGCCTTCCTCACCAACTCGATCTTCGACCGGAATGTGCAGGTCGTCGATGAACACCTCGTTGGAGCTGACCGCGTTGCGACCCATCTTGCGGATCGGCCGGATTTCCACCCGGCTGCGGTCAATGTCGGTGAGGAACAGCGTCATCCCATCGGTCTTCTTGGTGACCTCGGCATAGGGCTGGGTTCGGGTGAGCAGCAGGATTTTCTGCGACTCGAGCGCCTTGGAGATCCATACCTTTCGGCCGTTGACGACATAGTGGTCGCCGTCGCGCTTGGCGAACGTGGTGATGCGTGAGGTATCGAGGCCCGCACCGGGTTCGGTGACTCCGAAGCACACGTGCAGTTCGCCCGTCGCCACCTTCGGCAGCGTGCGAGCCTTGAGTTCGTCGGAACCGTGTTTGACCACCGGCTGCATGCCGAAGATCGACAGGTGAATGGCGCTGGCGGCGTTCATCGCTCCGCCCGCTTTGGCCACTTCTTCGGCCAGCAGCGTGGCTTCGGTGATGCCGAGGCCGTGGCCGCCGTACTGCTCCGGGATCGTCATACCCAGCCAGCCGCCGCTGGCGATCGCCTGATAGAACTCGTGCGGAAACTCGTGCGCCTGGTCTTTTTCCATCCAGTAGTGGTCGTCGAACTTCGACGCCAACTCGGCGACCGACTTGCGGATCAGCTCTTGGTCGTCGGTCAGCTCGAAGTTCATCCCACCGCCGGGCACTGGTAAATCTCCTTCGATCAGTTCAGGCACCAGCTGTCGCTGTCGGCCCGCTGCGCCCGGCTTCGCCGCGCTGGCGACCGCCACGGGCGCGCGTGCATTTCGGTGCCGCGTCAGTCCTTGTTGCCGGTCAGATTTTTCGCGCTGGCGGCGAAGTCCGCGAACGACGAACCCGACCTGGTGTCCTTGTGGTGGCTCAGGGCCCGGATCGAAACGTCGTGACCCTCAGCGGCCTTGCGCAACGCACCCACGGTCGCCTGCGCCTCCGTGATGTGACTGAACGGGTCGAAGGAGTACCACCGCATTGCGTTCTGGTAGGCCATTTTCTTGATCTCGTCGTCGGGCACGTTGTTGACGGACAACACGTCCCAGAGCTCTTCGGGCGCACCCGGCCACATCGAGTCGCTGTGCGGATAATCGGCTTCCCAGCAGATGTTGTCGATGCCGATCATGTTGCGCAGCGCTACACCCACCTTGTCGCTGATGAAGCAGGTGAGGAAGTGCTCGCGGAAGATCTCGCTGGGCAGCTTGCCCTTGAAGTCCTGGTGCGTCCAGGTCGAGTGCATCTCGTAGGTCCGGTCCGCCCGCTCCAGGAAGTAGGGGATCCACCCGGTGCCGCCCTCCGACAGTGCGACCTTGAGGTCCGGGTACTCCTTGATCGGCCGCGACCACAGCAGATCCGCGGCGGCCTGCACGATGTTCATCGGCTGCAGGGTGATCATCACGTCCATCGGCGCATCGGGGGCTGTGATCGCCAGCCTGCCCGAGGACCCGATGTGCACGTTCATCACGGTGTTGGTGTCACACAACGCTTTCCACAGCGGATTCCAGTATTCGTTGTGGAAGCTCGGATAGCCCATCGCGGCCGGGTTCTCGGTGAACGTCAATGCGTGCACGCCCTTCTTGGCCACCCGTCGCACCTCTTTGGCGCACTCCTCGGCATCCCAGATCACCGGTATCGCCATCGGGATGAACCGTGCCGGGTAGGCACCACACCACTCGTCGATGTGCCAGTCGTTGTAGGCATGCACCAGCGCCACCGAGAATTCCGGGTCCTCGGTGGCGAACAGCCGACCGGCGAACCCCGGGAACGATGGGAAACAGATCGAGGCCAGGATGCCCCCGGCGTTCATGTCCTTGATCCGCTCGTCGACGTTGTAGCAACCCGGCCGGATCTCGTCGAGGCCCTGCGGCTCCAGGCCGTACTCCTCCTTAGGCCGTCCGGCCACCGCGTTGAGCGCGACGTTGGGAATCACCGTGTCGCGGAACTGCCAGCAGTCGGAGCCGTCCGCGTTGTGCACCAGCCGCGGCGCGTCATCGGCGTACTTCTTCGGCAGGTGGTCCTTGAACATGTCCGGTGGCTCGACGGTGTGGTCGTCGACACTGATCAAAATCATGTCGTCTTTGTTCACTGGCCGTTCCTCTCGTCGGGGGTCGTTCGGCGGCCCGTTCTCTCAAGTATGAAAATTATCTTCTCTGATCGCGAGAATCAACATCTTCACGGTACCCCTGCGGCGGCAGGGGTCCGGTCGGCGCACTAACGCAGCCCGTACCGGATGGTGGCGTTTCCGCTGGTCGAACGCGAAACATTGACCAATCCGCGAGTTCGTGGAAACCTATTGGTCAAATATGAGAATATGATTCTCGCAACTGAGGAGGCCGTATGCGTCTGTCCCCGTTGCCGGCGGACCAGTGGGACGACGCTGCCCGGCATGCGGTCTCCGGCATGCTGCCGGAGGAGCGGCGCAATCCCCGCGGCGCCGGCAATGTGCTGTCGACCCTGGTGCGCCATCCGAAGCTGACCCGCGCGTATCTCCGCTTCAGCAGTTATTTGCTCTACGGGTCGACGCTGCCGCCGCGCATCCGCGAGCAAGTCATCCTGCGGGTCGCACATCGGCGCGGCTGCGCCTACGAGTGGTCACACCATGTGGACATCGGCAAGGACGTGGGGCTGTCCGACGCCGACATCGAGGCGGTGCGATCGGGCAATCCGAGCGACGAGTTCGATCGCGCGGTACTGGCCGCCGTCGATGAGCTCGATGAGAAGACCAACCTCTCGGACCAGACGTGGACAGCTCTCGGTGAGCGGCTCGACGAGCACCAGCGGATGGATTTGATCTTCACGACCGGCGGCTATATCGCACTTGCGATGGCCCTGAACACTTTTGGCGTCGAGGTCGAACACGACCAGACAGCCCGGACAGAAAGGTAGAACATTGCCACATTTCGCGAAGCCGGCTGCCGGCAGCTGGACAGAAAACTACCCAGAACTGGGCACCGCACCAGTCGATTACACCGACTCGATCGATCCCGCGTTCTTCGAGGCCGAGCGCGACGCGATCTTCAAGCGGACGTGGCTCAACGTCGGTCGGGTGGAGCGGCTGCCGCGCACCGGCAGCTACTTCACCAAAGAGCTACCGTCGGCGGGCCCGGGCGTCTCGGTGATCATCGTCAAGACCAAGGACGGGTCCATCAAGGCCTTCCACAACGTCTGCCGCCACCGCGGAAACAAGTTGGTGTGGAACGATTTTCCACACGAGGAGACCTCGGGCACGTGCCGGCAGTTCACTTGTAAGTACCACGCCTGGCGCTACAGCCTCGACGGCGATCTGACGTTCATCCAGCAAGAGGACGAGTTCTTCGACGTCGACAAGAGCCAGTACGGCCTGGTCGGCGTCCGCTGCGAGGTGTGGGAGGGTTTCATCTTCATCAACCTCGACCAGAACGCCAAGCCGCTCGCCGACTACCTGGGCCCCTTGGCCAAAGGCATCGAGGGCTACCCGTTCGGCGAGATGACGGAGTACTACTCCTACCGCGCGGAGGTCGGTAGCAACTGGAAGCTGTTCATCGACGCGTTCGCCGAGTTCTACCACGCGCCGGTGCTGCACCAGGGGCAGTACACCAAAGAAGAAGCCGCCAAGATCATGAAGTACGGCTTCGAGGCGCTGCACTACGAGCTGGCCAGCCCGCACGGGATGATCTCCACCTGGGGCGGTCAGGCGCCGCCCTCGGACATGTCGATGGTCAAGCCGATGGACCAGGTGCTGCGCAGCGGTCTGTTCGGTCCCTGGGACAAGCCGGAGGTCATCGAGAAGCTTGCTGAGCTGCCTCCGGGCGTCAACCCAAAGCGGATACCGCAGTGGGGAATTGACTCGTGGCACTTCTTCCCGAACTTCATGCTGCTGATCTGGGAGCCCGGCTGGTTCCTGACCTACCACTACTGGCCGACCGCCGTCGACAAGCACATCTTCGAGTGCACGCTGTATTTCGTTCCGCCGAGAAACGCGCGGGAACGCCTTGCCCACGAGTTGGCCGCGGTGACGTTTAAGGAGTATGCGCTGCAGGATTCCAACACCCTCGAAGCGACCCAGACGATGATCGGCACCAAGGTCGTCAAAGACTTTCTGCTGTGCGATCAGGAAATCCTGCTCCGGCATCTGCACAAAGTGACCGGGGACTACGTAAAGGAGTACCAGAACAATGGCGCTACCGTCTGAATTCGCTGACCTGGAGCCCTTTTTGGACTGGGACCTGGCCACCGAACCCGAGCGCTATGCCAAGCGGCTGTCCTCGACGATGAGCGAGATGCAGGCGTTCTACGACGTCGCGTTCCCGCGCCTGAACGACGTGATCGCCTACTGCGACAAGTACCCACTGTATGATCTGCCCGAGGACGCGCGGACCCTCATGCACCTGATGCAGTCGCTGATCATGGTGTCGTTTCCGATTGAAGCGTGGAAGCAGCCGCGCGTGCCTGACAGCGGCGCGGCCTGGGTCGAATTGACCAGGGAGCCGGTGATTTAAGCGGTGCTGACGCTTAAGGCAGCCGGGCTGCTCGACGTCGACGCGGGCGAGATCGCACGACCGGGAATCCTTCGGATCGACGGCGACCGGATCGTCGGTGTCGGCGGCGAACCCGAGGGTGACCTGATCGACCTCGGGGACTCGATCCTGCTGCCCGGGCTGATGGACATGGAGGTCAACCTGCTGATGGGCGGGCGCGGAGAGAAGCCCGGACTGTCCCAGGTCCAGGACGACCCGCCGACCCGGATGCTGCGCGCGGTCGGCAATGCCCGCCGGACACTGCGTGCGGGGTTCACCACGGTGCGCAACCTCGGCCTGTTCGTCAAGACCGGCGGCTATCTGCTGGACGTCGCGCTGGGAAAGGCCATCGACGCCGGCTGGATCGACGGCCCGCGCGTGGTACCCGCGGGGCATGCGATCACCCCGACCGGCGGGCATCTGGATCCGACCATGTTCGCCGCGTTCGCCCCGCATGTGCTCGACCTGACCGTCGAAGAGGGCATCGCCAACGGAATCGACGAGATCCGCAAGGCGGTGCGGTATCAGATCAAGCACGGCGCCGAGCTGATCAAGGTCTGCTGCTCGGGCGGCGTGATGTCGCTGACCGGTCCGCCTGGCGCGCAACACTATTCGGATGAAGAGCTGCGGGCGATCGTCGACGAGGCGCACCGGCGCGGGCTGCGGGTCGCCGCGCACACGCATGGCGCCGACGCCGTCAAGCACGCGGTCGAAGCGGGCATCGACTGCATCGAGCACGGGTTTCTGATCGACGACGAGGCGATCGCGGTGATGGTCGAGCACGGCACCTTCCTGGTCTCGACCCGGCGTCTGGCGGAGGGAATGGACGTCTCGCACGCCCCGCCCGAACTGCAGGCCAAGGCCGCCGAGATGTTCCCGAAGTCGCGGACCTCGATACTGGCCGCCTACGAGGCCGGGGTGAAGATCGCGGTGGGCACCGACGCGCCCGCAATACCTCACGGCCGCAACGCCGACGAACTTGTCACCCTGGTCGATTGGGGCCTGCCGCCGTTGGCGGTATTGCGGGCGGCGACGACCACGGCCGCCGACTTGATCAACGCCACCGACCGAGGCAGGCTGGCCGAGGGCCTGCTCGCCGACGTCATCGCCGTCCCCGGAGACCCGTTGTCCGACATCGGCGTTACCCAGAAGGTGAGTTTCGTGATGAAGGGAGGCAAGGTTTATGCCAACACGAACTGACGACCTGGTCGAGATCCAGCAGCTGTTGGCGCGCTACGCCGTGACCATCACGCAACAGGACATCGACGGGCTGGTCAAAGTCTTCACGCCTGATGGCACCTACAGCGCTTTCGGCGAAACCTATTCGCTGGACCGGTTTCCCGTGCTCGTCGACGCCGCGCCCAAGGGGCTGTTCATGACGGCCACTCCGGTGATCGAACTCAACGGCGACACCGCCACCGGAACACAACCGCTGTGCTTCATCGACCACGCCAGCCATGACATGCGGATCGGCTATTACAACGACACCTATGTGCGGACCGACGACGGCTGGCGCTTGAAAACCCGTGCGATGACATTTATCCGGCGCAGCGGCGCACACGACTCCGGCCGTCCACACGCGATCGGGCGCCCGTCCGCGAATCCTGCATGAAGGTCGACGAGTTCCGTTCGAACCTGCGGGCCTGGCTCGACGAGCACGACCTGACCCCCGGGCCGGACCACTCGCTGGAAGGCCACATCAAGCAACTCGCCCGCGTCCATTCCGCGCTTTATGACGCCGGCTGGATGCGATACGGCTGGCCCCAGCACGTCGGCGGGTTGGGCGGGCCGGCAATGCTTCGCGCGATCGTCGGCGAGGAGGTGGTCGGTCGCCGTCTAGCCGAGCCGGGCCCCTATTCGATGGTCGAGGTGCTCGCGCCGACCATGATCGATTACGCCCCACCTGAACTCGCGGCGGAGATGGTGCCGCGGCTGCTCAGTGGTCGCGAACAGTGGTGTCAGGGCTTTTCCGAGCCGGGCTCCGGCAGCGACCTGGCGTCGCTGACCACCCGCGCCGCCCTGCACGGCGACAACTGGATTGTCAACGGGCAGAAGGTCTGGACCAGCTACGCGCAATATTCGATACGTTGTGTCCTGCTCACCCGCACCGCACCTGGCTACGATGGCATCACCGCGTTCTTCGTCGACCTGGACACGCCGGGCATCACCATTCGGCCGCTGCGCACCATGCACGGAGTCGACGAGTTCTGCGAGGTCTACTTCGACGATGTGGTGATCCCCGCGGCACGCATGCTCGGCCAGCCGGGAGACGGCTGGCGGCTGGCGATGGACCTGCTGCCCTACGAGCGCTCCACCTGCTTCTGGCAGCGGATCGCCTACCTCTACGCACGATTCGACGAACTCATCGCAGAAGCAGTCGACCCAGACGAATACGAGCTCGGCGCAGCCTATCTCGCGCTGCACACCCTGCGCTGCCGGTCTCGGGCAACCCAACACCGGCTGGCCGACGGGGAGCCACTCGGGCCGCAGACATCGATCGACAAAGTCCTGCTGGCCACCGCCGAGCAGCGGCTCTACGACACCGTTCGCGACCTGCTGCCCGGCACCATCGAGTTGGACGACACGCCATGGCGATCCGAGTACCTCTACTCCCGCGCGGCAACCATCTACGGCGGCACCGCGGAGATCCAGCGCAACATCATCGCGCGCCGGCTGTTGGATCTGGGCAAGGAGTGAGCGTGGACACCGAATCCTTGCACCTGTTGGAAGACGCCTTACAGAAGACCATGAGCGCAGCGTCGGGTCGCGAACTCGATGCGGCCCTGACGGAGTTGGGCTGGCTCGAAATGCTCGACGAAATGCCCGAAACCGCAATTCCGTTGGTGTTTCGGCTGCTCGGCGAGACAGGCGCCCACGCGCCCGTGCTCAACGATGTCGTGCTGCGCGCCGCCGGACGCGACGGCGGGGGTACCGTCCCGCTGCCGTACGCGGGTGGCTCATGGGTCGTTTGGGACCGCGCCGAGCAGGCCGGCTCGGCGCTCGGCGATGACCTACCGATACATCGGGTATCGCAGGGAGATCCGGTGCCGCTCGCCGCGGGCCGGCACGCGCTCGGCTGGTGGCTGGTGGGCGCCGGCCGCGCCATGCTGGCGCTGGCGCGCCAACATGCCTTGGACCGTGTGCAATTCGGTAGGCCCGTCGCCTCGTTCCAGGCGATCCGGCATCGGCTGGCCGAGACGTTGGTCGCTGTCGAGGGTGCGGAGGCGACCCTGGTCGCCGCCGCCGCCGAGCCCGACGACCTGAGCTTCCTGCTCGCCAAGGCGGCGGCCGGCCAGGCGGCGTTGATCGCCGCGCGGCACTGTCAACAGGTGCTCGGCGGTATCGGGTTCACCGCGGAGCATGAGTTGCATCGTCATGTGAAGCGTTCGCTGGTCTTGGATGGCATGTTGGGCAGCGCCCGCGAACTCACCCGGGAGGCCGGAGCGACGCTGCGCGCCAAACGGTTTGCGCCGCGCCTCGCGCAGCTGTAGCGGGACCCGCAATGCCGATCAGGTTCCCAACTCAACGACCGGTCACACCATCGATGAGTTCGCGAAGGATGTCGGCGTGGCCAGCGTGGCGGGCCGTTTCCTCCAGGAGGTGCGCCAGGATCCAGCGCAGGGTGACGTGGCCGCGGTCATCGGCGATCGCGCTGACCTCGTCGAGCGTGGGGGCGGCGGCGATGGCGGCGTCGACATCGGCCCAGGTGCCCCGATACGCAGTCAGCGCGGCATCGACGGTGTCGTGTGATCTGTCGTTCACAGGCGGAGGTTTCTCCCTACCGGCAAAACGATGAATTATCCACAACCGCTCCGCGTAAGCCAGGTGGCGAACAAGCCACAGCAGTGTAATCCCGCTCGCTACCGGTGATTGACGGGCCGCCGCTTCGTCGACTCCAAAGACCTTGCGGATCAGGGATTCCCGCTGATATTGCAGCAACGTCATCAACACTTGTCGTTCGTCACCCAACGATCGGGGCGGCTTCTGATCGACCATGCCCCATATTTTCTGACCTAAAGGCAACGCATGATGCAGCAGGGCATCGATCACGCTGCCGAGCAGCGCACTGCCCGGGTGCGTGGCCATGCCAAATCCGAGCCGACGCCCGCTGTAATAATTCCCAACGACACGGCCATCGCGGCCCGTTATTTCCGTTCCGCTTCCCTGGAGAGCAGCAAGAGAATAGTATTCTCGTGGCGAGAAAGTTACAATCTCAGACACGTCGTCCCGGCAGGGGGTCTAGCCCACAATGACACGGCGTTCTCCGGTACAGTCCAATCATGTTCTCCCCTCGCGGCAATCACCTGAGCAGCCGGTGACCAGCCCAAGCGAAGAGCCTGCCTGGAAGCAGCGTGCTGTCGAGCGGTCGATCAAGACGGCGAAACTGCGGGCAGCGCAGCGCGTCCAACGCTTCCTTGACGCGGCCCAGGCCATCATCATCGAGAAGGGCAGCACGGACTTCACCGTGCAAGAGGTCGTCGACCGCTCGCGGCAGTCGCTGCGCAGCTTCTACCTGCAGTTCGACGGCAAGCACGAACTGCTGCTCGCGCTGTTCGAAGACGCGTTGAGCCGCTCGGCCGACCAGATACGCGCCGCCACGGCCAACCACTCCGATCCAATCGAACGACTCAAGGTCGCGATCGAGTTGCTGTTCGAGGCTTCGCGCCCCGACCCGACGGCCAAGAGGCCACTGTTCACCGACTTTGCTCCACGGTTGCTGGTCTCGCATCCGGAGGAGGTCAAAGTCGCTCATGCACCGCTTGTGAGTTTGCTCACCGAACTCATGGAAGCCGCCGGCGATGCCGGCGAGCTGCGCGCCGGCATCAACCCGAAGCGGATGGCCGCGATGACGATGTCGACGGTGATGTTCATCGCGCAGTCCAGCGGCGGGTCCGGCGACGCGACCACGCACCCCATTACCGCCGACGAAGTGTGGGACTTCTGCTCACGCGGATTCGTCGGCGACTAGCGCGAGAACTGCATTACCCGTCAGCGAGAACCTGACTCGTGCCCGACCCCTGGACCGATCCGCTGGGTTGTCTGCAGCTGCGTGCCCAGGACGGCGAGCGGCCCGACGCACAAGAGGTCTGGGTGTTCGAGGGCGCTAACCAACAGCTGAATTACCACCGGTTGTTTGGCGGCCAACTCCTGGCGCAGTTCATCCGGGCCGCGTCCGTGGTCTGTCCCGACAAGGCCGTCAAATCGCTGCACGCGGTGTTCGCGAAAGAAGGCCGGGCTACGATCCGGTCCGTTACGAGGTGACGCGGCACCACCAAGGTCGGTCGTTCGCGACCTTGACGATCACCGCGCGCCAGCCGCGCGGTGTGTTGGCGACCAGCTCAGTGAGCATGCACATCACCGAGGACGGCCCCACGCACCAGAGCACCGACGCCGTTCCGGCGCTGTTGGACGAAAAGTACCGCGCCGAATTGGATCTCATCTCATGGGAGACACGCTGCGCCGACGACCTCAACGCGTCGAGCGCCGGCCCACCGCAACTCGAAGTGTGGATGCGCACCCCCGCTGTGGGCGGCGAGCTGGCGCCCGCGCTGGCCGCCTACGCCACCGACCTCACGCTCATCGGAACCGCGCTTCGTCCCCTCGAAGGTTTCAACCACCGTGGTAACGGCGCCCTGTTCTCCTCGGCGGTCACCTCCCACACCATCTGGTTCCATCACCCATTCCGCACCGATCGCTGGCTGCTGCTGCGTCAGCACAGTCCGATGTTGACGCACGGCCGCTGCTTCGGTCGTGGCGACGTTCTCAGCGAGGATGGCTTGCTGGTCGCGTCCTACGCGCAAGAGGCGCTGCTGCGCTTCCGCGACGCCGGCGATCAAGACGCTTGAGCGTTCGCATATCGCACATCACGCGATCGCATGAGAACGATATTCTCACTTAGAGAGAAGAATAAGTAGCGAAAACGGATCCCACGTTGACACCCACAGGTGGCTGATGACAGAGTTGCCGCAGATGCTGAGCGCGAGAGAAATTCCGCGCTACCAACAACGCGGTTGCGGCGAGAGGCGAAACCCTGTGACAGTCACTGCTCCGGACGGTGTCTATTACGACCCGTACGACGTGCAGATCAATGCCGACCCCTACTTGGCGTTTCGAGGGCTGCGCGAAGAAGCACCGCTGTATTACAACGAGCTACACGACTTTTATGCGTTGAGCCGCTTCGCCGATGTCGACCGGGCGATCGTCGATCACGAAACGTTCAGCTCGGCCCGCGGCGCGATCATCGAACTGATCAAGGCCAACATCGATATACCGCCCGGTGTAATCATTTTCGAGGATCCGCCGATCCACAACGTGCACCGAAAACTGCTGGCCCGCATGTTCACCCCGCGCAAGATCAACGACCTGGAACCCAAGATCCGCGAATTCTGCGCTCGCAGTTTGGATCGGCTGATTGGTGCCGGCCGTTTCGACTTCGTCTTGAAGCGCTTCCCAGAATGGGAGGTCGACCTCAGCAACGCCGCGTTGTCTCCGACGTCCACCGTGCGTGGCTGGGAGGCAATGCCGGCGGTTCTCGGTTGAGCCCAACACAAATCAGGAAATGAGGTAACGATGGCGGGTCGAGTCGAAGGCAAGGTCGCGTTCATCACCGGCGCGGCCCGTGGACAGGGCCGCTCGCACGCGGTGCGATTGGCGCAGGAGGGCGCCGACATCATCGCGATCGATATCTGTAAGCCAATCCGCGACGGCGTTACGGACACCGCGATCCCGGCCTCCACACCGGAGGACCTGGCCGAGACCGCCGACCTCGTCAAGGGCCACAACCGCCGAATCTTCACCGCCGAAGTCGATGTGCGCGACTACGACGCCCTGAAAGCAGCGGTGGACAACGGCGTCGAGCAGCTCGGCCGGCTTGACATCATCGTGGCCAACGCGGGTATCGGCAACGGCGGCGACACGCTGGACAAAACCAGCGAAGAAGACTGGACGGAGATGATCGACATCAACCTGGCCGGGGTGTGGAAGACCGTGAAAGCCGGTGTGCCGCACCTGCTTGCGGGCGGCAACGGCGGTTCGATCGTGCTGACCAGCTCGGTCGGGGGACTCAAGGCATACCCGCACACCGGCCACTACGTCGCGGCCAAGCACGGGGTTGTCGGGCTGATGCGCGCATTCGCAGTGGAGTTGGGGCAACACATGATTCGCGTCAACTCGGTGCACCCGACGCACGTGAAAACACCCATGCTGCACAACGACGGCACGTTCAAGATGTTCCGTCCCGATCTGGAGAACCCCGGCCCGGACGACATGGCGCCCATCTGTCAGATGTTCCACACCTTGCCGATCCCGTGGGTAGAGCCGCAGGACGTCAGCAATGCGGTGCTGTTCTTGGCATCCGACGAGGCGCGCTACGTCACGGGTGTCACGCTTCCCATCGACGCCGGCAGCTGCCTGAAATAGCCGGTCGTTATGACGGTCGCAGGATTAACCATCCCCAACGGCTGGGAGGAGATCACGCCGACCTGGATGACGGGCGCACTACGCGCCCACCATCCCGATGCCGTAGTCAGCGATATCGCGGTGGTGCTGCGTGATGACGGCACCAACAGGCGTGCCCGACTCGAGCTGACGTACTCCGCCGGTACCGGCCCCGCCACGGTGTTCGCCAAGGCGGCGGATCCCGCACATGTGGAACTTGTCGGTCTGACCAGCGGCCTGTTCCACGAACCTAGGCTGTTCACCTCGGGAATCGCTCTGCCGCTTGACCATCCGGCTGTTTACACCGCGATCATCGACGAGGAAGGATCCGACTTCCTGATGATCATGGAGGACGTCGTCGCACGAGGTGCCGATCCACGGGATTCCACGCGCCCGTTGACAGTCGATCAGACAGCCAGCGGAGTTCGCGGCTTGGCGAAACTGCACAGCGAATACTGGGGCGATCGGACCACCGATAATCCGGCACTGGGCTGGGTCGAGCCGTTCATCCCGTTCGCCGGCCTGGAATTCGCACCTCTCGAGATCGCCTACGAGCGCTTGGGAGACTCCGTTCCCGCCGAGATCCCGACGATGACGGGCACTGACCTGTTCGTCGATATCTGGGCCCGCTACATTCGCACCTTGACGACGGCGCCGCAGACA
>Ga0209656_10001464_pt1 | contig 15434 bp, 18 predicted proteins | sample BogFormECP12_OM2_FD_188239 | JGI IMG/M metagenome (GOLD analysis project Ga0209656, IMG submission 188239) | Bog forest soil microbial communities from Calvert Island, British Columbia, Canada - ECP12_OM2 (SPAdes) (version 2) | ecosystem: Environmental > Aquatic > Freshwater > Wetlands > Bog ... | reverse complement strand
GGCGATATTGGCGGCGATCCGCAACGCGGTGTTGCCGGTACCTGCCGTTTCCCCATCGGAGCACATCCCCGTATCGGACATCACGTCGATTGAGAGTCGCCGAATCCGCTAGTGCCCCGCGCCGGAAATCGTGAGATATATTTGTGGAGGGAGTCGCGAGGATCTCTTCGGCGGTCTTTGCGGACGTCGTTTTCCAGCGCGACAGCGTCGTAGGCCAGCGCGAGCATCACCCGATTCCGGATCGGCTCATCGGCCAACACCGCCAACAATCGCAGCCAGTCGGCCTCACTCGGGATCCACGGCAGCTTCACCATCCGGGTATCGGGCACGGCGAGTCGAGTCTGCGCTAGCGCATGAAGTTTCCTACTCAGACTCGGCCGGACTACAGACCACGAGAACGACGGCCATTGCGTGGCAATCGGCGTGCGAAAGCGACAAAGACGAGCTGAGCCAGCCTTGGTGTTGTGCCCGCTCGGCGACCGCTCCGCTCAGGCGAAGCAGAGGCAGCGGACCGTCCCGTGTTACCTCGATCTCGCGCAGGGGAAACGGCATGTCGGGTTCTGCGAATGCCTTGATCACTGCTTCCTTGGCCGCGAACCGGGCCGCCAGTCTGTGCACCCGGTTGCGGCCCTGGCAGTCGTTGATTTCGCTCGCCGTAAAAACCTTGCGCAGGTACCGGTCCCCGAACGCCGCCAGCGAGTCCTGGACATCCTCAATGGCCACGACATCGCATCCGACGCGGACGCGGTGCCCGTCAACCTCGCCCGGCAAGGTGATCATGCACTCGCCGTAATCGTTGCGGTACCAAGGGAATCCACCGATGCGACTTTACCCAGCGGCGCAGCTTGATCACAGTATCGTTGCAGCCGCACGCTGTACGGTGTCGCCGCGAGGAGATGAAAGAAGTTGTCCGAGGGTATCCAGCCCGGCGCGTCGATAGACACCGTTTCCAGTAGCGGCAACCACACGATCTCTTCGGTGACCTCCAAGCCATAGAGCCGGCGGAGATCCTCCGGCTGTTGCTTAGGGAATTTCATTGGAGGCCATCGTGGTCGGCGGAAAGGGCACAGGCGAATGCGGGCACCGGATCCAGCCCAAGAGCGTGGAGTGTTTCGATCCAAAGATCAAGGTAGCAATTGGTCTCCGGCCAGATCCGCTGGCCCGCATGACTGAAATGTGATTGGTATCCGCCGGGGCTGGCAGAGATCTGCGGGGCCTGCTCCGGCAGGCCGACTGCTACCGCACGTGGCATCACGCAGACGACTTGACTAGGCCTTCGACTACCTGCTCGATGTTGCGTACCGAAGCGAAGGTGGACTTCTTGAGCACTTCATCGGGGAACTCGATGTCGAATGCCTCCTCAAGCGCAAGCATGACATCGACCGAAGCATGCGACGTCAGGCCGAGCTCGTAGAGGTCCGCCTGATCATCCACCTCACGTGGATCGACCGCCATACGGCCATGCGCAGCTAGGACATCACGAATCCGGTCCTGTATCACGCTTCCCCTCACATCTCCGCCGTAGCCCAACCTATGAGCCAGTGTCGGGTCCAGCAACTTAACCAATATTGAGTTCGGCAACATCGTATAGGCGCGGTTGCTAGTGTACGGCTGCGGACATGGTTGCTTGCCGGCCAGCCGGCGGGGGTCCAAGGTGCCATGAAGCAGCTCTGTGATGACCTACGCCAATTCGCCATTCATGTGCGCCAGCTCGGATATGCCCTCGATGGGTGCGTGGCGGAGCGGGAATGCATGGATCTCAGTGAACGCATGCTCGCCACGGCTAAAGCAGGCTGAGGCCAGAATGGCCGGCGCGAAATCCGCCCTGCGAGCGCACACGCGCTGCTAAGCGGCGGCGATGCTGCGGGTGGGTCATTAAACGCGATGCGGCGAAATAGTGCAACGGCTATTTTCGGTTCACTTGAGCCAGGTCGGGTTTCACGGTTCGCGCGGGTAGCGGGTATGGTCCGGATATATTAATGTTCTTCGATGTGTGGACTTATCTTGCCAGGACCAGCAGTTTATAGCCTCCGATGAAACGAACCGCGGCGTCCTTATTGAGGCGGCAAAAGATCGCCCGCGGGATCCGATGAAGTCTGGCTTTCCAGGAGAGCGGCGGCGCGTCCGGGCTATAGGGGACCAGGGTGTAAAAGTGATGGACGATCTCGTAGCCTAGGTCTTCAAGCATGGCCAGGGCTATATTTTTGGTAAAATAGTGTACGTGACCAACGTGGCCATCTGTGTTGCGAAAACCCAGAAGTGTGTCTGGTTTGAGCAATGCTTTTACTGTCAAATCCAGCGCGAGCTGGATCATTTTATATTCACCCTTCGATTTAACATTTCGTAAGAAGCTGAAGCAATCTTCTACGGGTTCAATCATATCGATCATGAGAAGAAGGTCGAAATAGGCGTTTTGCTCTATGAAATCAGCCTGCTTGAAATGCAGCATTTCATTTTCTTTTTCTCTGGCTATCTCGATTGATTGTGGAGAAATATCGTAGCCCTGAAAGACACATGAACCATCCATTTGTTTTTGCAATTCAACAAGAATACCACCTGCCCCGCAACCCACTTCACCGATAGTTGTGGGCGTAATACCACCGATTTTGATCATCTTCATGATTTCCTGGGCCTTTTGAGGGGATACCTCGGAATGCCAGCCTGGGTGTTTTGCCAGGTACTCACCGGACACTTCTTTAAAACTCAGTGATGCCGTGGGCAACGGGACGTTGGGGTAGCGGTTGGTTGTCGTGGTTGGCATTAGCGGAACCTTCCTGTCGGGCAGGACAACCGTGGCACTAGGCACCAAGTGGCTTAGCGATCGCGGGTCGGCACCGTCCGGCGCACGGCGGCCAAGTGAAAGCCGGTTTAACATTCTGGCCCAACCTGTTCCCGCGCGGCGAACATGCGTCGCTTCTCGACATCTTCCCCGTTGACGCCCGGATTCGGATGGATGGCCGTTGACGCGACGATGGTCATGGTGAGCTCTCAGACTAGAAGTCTGGAATATCCTGGCATTTAATCTTTTAGTATGCAAGATGAATTATCCAAGTTTACCGTCGGTATGCTCGCACTCAAGGCGGCGCCGCCATACGGCCAAGTCGAGGTCGCCGAGCCGGTCCTTCGTGGGGTCGAGATAGCTCGTAAACACAATCAATTCAGCGACCTCAATGACATGCCCAGGAACGGCGTTGAAGCGCCGGGCGCGGTCGATGACTTCCCCCGGGTGGGGTGGGTGGCATCGGTGACCACTGCCAGTAACGGCATGCCGGTCCGTCTCACGATGCCGCTGGCCGCAGGGCCTCGGGAATGATGAGTAGATATCCTCGCCGCCAGCCAGTGCCCCGCGGAGCGCAACAGCGCGCCGACATCTGGCCACTTCGGGGCCGAGCTATCCGCATTAGGCCTGAAGAAAATAGCGGCGAAGCGACGGCGCGAACGAGAGGGCACACAGCACCGGACCAGCGACGCTCAAGATGACGAACGGGGCATACATCAGGACATACGTCATGCCGCCGCCGAACGGCGCCGAAAAGAAGTCGGCGGCGAAGGCGTAGGCGATGTAGGTCATGCCGACCGTGCGCAGTATGGTCCAAAGCGGGCGACCGAGTCTGTGTTGCAGTGTCGGAATCGAGAACAGTGCCAGCAGGTAAAGCACCACCGCCGGCGGCACGAAGAAGACGAACACCCCCATCCCCGGTGTGGCGCCGATCCAACAGAGCCAAACGACCAGGCCGAGATGCACCAGATGGGCGGAGGCGAAGGCGAGGCCGAAATCGCGGCCATGGCGCCGAAGGAACTCGGCGGTGGGGCCGATCAGCAGGGCGAGACCGCCGCTTGCATAGGCAAGCCAGAACAAAAGGAACGAGAAGCGGGCGGTGATCTGCAGGGCATGGCCGGTGCCCAGCTTTCCGGCGCCGAAGACCGCCAGCACGATCGCCGCGAGCACGGCGTTCGCAGCGAAAGCCGATCCCATCCACCACAAGACGGTCGTCGCCCCCGCTCGACCGGGCGCAGGCCCGAACCGGCCGTGTGTCGACGACGGCGGGGGCGGGATCCTACCCTGGGTCACCATCGCACCCGGCATCCCGCGGTTAGCCACGTTTTAACTTTACTAAAAGACTGTAGGTTTGTAAATTCGAACGGTAGCATGCCAATGAGTATGTATTCCGGTCGGATTCAGATTGCGTCAGCGGTATCTACATACCAGGTCGCAGCCGGGCGCGGCGGTAACCCGGCCGCCTCGGGAGTCGGCCCGCTTCCGTTAGGAGGAGCACATGTCGGTCGTGACCAACCAGCCCGAGATGCTGACGTCTGTGCCAACCACGTCGAACGGACCTGAGCGTATGCAGAATCACCCAAGCCCAGGTAGTCAAAACGCAGCAGTACGGACAGTCGGTTCGGGTTGCTCGCCGGCAGACATTGCGAAGGTGCTCAACGAAGACGGGTGTGTGGTCATTGCCGACCTCGCACCTCCCCAAACGATGGATCAGATACGGGCCGAGCTTGAGCCGTACCTCGCTGCCACCGGCGGAGGCAACACTGACTTCCTGGGCGAAACCACCCGCCGTACCGGCGCCCTGATCGCCCGTTCGCCGACCTCTCGCTCACTCATAACCCACCCGACGATCATCGACACGCTCGACCTGGTGTTGGGCGATCACGCCAGCACCTTCCAGATCGACCTGACCCAGCTGGTTACCATCGGACCCGGTGAGCCGGCGCAGATGATTCATCGGGATCAGTGGTCGTTCGATCACTACCAGTTCCCGAGGGGCTTCGAAGCCGAAGTCGCCACCATGTGGGCCGTGACCGACTTCACTGAAGAGATGGGTGCGACACGGATGGTGGTGGGCAGCCACCGGTGGGAGGACGATCCCGACGAGGTGGACTTCGCCCTGTCCTCCCCAGCGGTCATGACCAAGGGTTCGGTCCTCTTGTACACGGGCTCGGTATTCCACGGCGGGGGCGCCAACACCACCACGACCAGCCGGATCGGGATGAACGTGGGCTACTCGCTCGGGTGGCTGCGCCAGGAGGAAAACCAATATCTCGCCTGCCCGCCCGAGATCGCCCGCACCCTCCCCGAGGGGCTGCTCAGGCTGATGGGCTACCAGCGCGGCTCCTACGCCATCGGCTACGTGGACGACATGCGAGAACCCCTGGACTGGCTGTACGGCAGCCCGGCGCTTATCTCGGACTTCCACAGCTACCGCCGCGCCGCTCGCAAGCGGCTCAAGGCCACCGGGAGCTACGTTCCGCCCACGGAGTCTTAGCCCGGAAGCGGCCGAGACTCGGATCCTCCGGCCCCGGGCGCCGGCCCGAGGATCGTCTCTGCGCCCTGCTCAGTCGCCGGAGATTGCCGTGATGGGATCCCGGCCCAGGGCCCGGAGCAGGTCGAAGCCGGCTGCCTGCTGAAGGAGGTTTGGCAGCCCTCCGCCCAAGCGTCCGTTGACCTCGATGACCCGTGGCCCGGATGGAGTCACCTTGATTTCGGTATGGAGGAATCCGGTCCGGACGCGAAGCGCCTTTGTTGCCGCTGTCGCCAAGTCCGGCACGAGGTCGCGGCTCGCGTCGTCGACAGCGGCGGGTACGAAGAACCTGGTCGCGCGGAAGTCTGGGACCGGAGGGAAACGGACAGTAACGGCGAGCGAGAATAGCGAGCGTGCAGCACCCGCGAGAAGGCGTGACGGACCACGGCGTGCTCGGTGCGGTGCTGGACCGTGCCGATCGAGCCCCGGATCGGCCCGCTGTCAAGGACTTGGATCGCGCGTTGACCCGGGGCGAGTTGCGCGCCGCAGCTGGGAGAGTGGCCGCTGGCTTGCTTCAGAAAGGCGTCGAGCCCGGGGATCGGGTTGCCCTGCTGATCGGCAATTCTGTGGACTTCGTGGTGGCGGCACTGGGCTGTCTGTGGGCGGGGGTCACGTTCGTTCCGCTGGCGATCACCGATCCAGATGTCCGCCGTGCGCAGATCGTGGCTGACTGCCGGCCCGCACAGGTGATCACCGCAGGCTCGGACCAAACGGCGCCATCGGGACTTCCTGTCGGCACGGCGTGGACCTCCCTTTCGGCGTTGAGCGCCGCAGATGGGCGCACGCCACCACCGGTAACGGGCCCCATCTCCTACATCATTTACACCTCTGGGACGACCGGTATCCCCAAGGGGGTCCAGATTTCCCCAGAGGCCTTTTTCACCGCAGTCGAAGCATGCGCCGACGCCGTGGGACTCACCGCGGACGACCGGGCCCTATGCGTTTCGCCCGTGCACTTTGACGGGTCCTTCTCTGCCGTCTTTCCTCCGCTCGTGCGCGGCGTCCCCCTCGTCATCCCCGACAGGGAAGCCCTGCTGTTCCCACGCAGGTTCTTCTCGATTGTCGACAGCGAGGGGATCACGGCGACCAGTTTCTCTCCCAGCTACCTCCGGTTGCTCCGGGCCAGCGGCAGGCTGGCGCGGTTGGCTGACACCCCGCTGAGAGTGATGGCCCTGGGCGGGGAAGCGCCGTCCACGGCCGATATCAGGGCGGTGTGGGCCGCCAGTCCGGGACTGCGGGTGGTGAACCGGTACGGCCCGACCGAGACGACCATCGCCGTCGCTCATCTGGAACTGACGCCCGAGTTGCTCGACGCGGGGCTGGTACCGATCGGTCACCCTCATCCCGGGAGCTCGTTCCACCTCGTTGATGAGCACGGAAGGCTGGTGGATCGTGCTGGAGCGGTCGGCGAGCTGTACATCGGCGGAGTGCAGCTCATGGCTGGATATCTGAACGACCCAGCGCTGAGCGCAGCTGTGCTGCGGACGGACGTCGTCGAAGGAACCACGCTCTATCGCACTGGCGACCTCGTCTTCCGCGACGACCGGGGCAACTACGTATATGTGGGGCGTTCGGACCGCGTCATCAAGCGACATGGTGTGAGGATGTCGCTGGTCGAAGTGACCGAGGCGCTCGGTGGTATCGACGGGGTCGCATCCGCGGCGTGCACGACCTTCGACCGCGACGGCGATCTGGGGGTCGTCGCATTCGTGGTGCCGGACGGCGAGCTCACCCCTGTCGCCGTCCGCCAGGCCGCCAGCGAACGGCTCCCGGAAACGATGCTGCCCGATCAATTCGTCTTAGTGGCCAACTTGCCCCTGACGTCTTCCAGCAAGGTCGACGAGCGACGGCTGCTCAAGGAGGCTGGCTTGTCTCCGCCGAATGAAGCGGCCTGAGCCGTCAGTGTCGTTGCGGCAGTAGTGACCATCAACCGGCCGACATACTGGACAACATGTACATTCCCGCCCATTTCGCCGCCGACGAGCAGGCCGTCGACGACCTGCTCACTCACCACGGTGCCGCTGACCTGATCACTGCAACACCGGAGGGCGTGGTCGCTACTATGCTGCCGTTCGTCTATGACCGGGGCATGAGGACCCTTCGTGGTCATCTCGCCCGCAACAATGACCAGTGGCGGCGCCCGGTAGTTGGCGAGGCTCTGATCATCGTGCGGGGACCAGATGCGTACATTTCCCCGGCCTGGTATCCGAGCAAGGCCGAGCACGGACGTGTAGTGCCCACTTGGAACTACGTCACTGCGCACGTCTATGGGCGACTCGCAGTGCACGACGACCCGGCCTGGGTCGAACAGAATGTGCGTGATCTAACCGGACGCCATGAGGCCGGGCGACCGCAATCATGGTCCGTCGACGACGCGCCGCCACAGTTCATCGAGGGTCAACTACGCGCCATTGTGGGAGTGGAATTGCTGATCACCCGCATCGAGGCCAAGTTCAAGCTCAGCCAGAATCAACCAGCCGCTGACGTCGATGGCATGATCTCAGGACTAATCACCAACGGACACGAAGACGCTGCCCAAGCGGTGCAGCGAGCGCGAACAGCATGAGATCGAATTTCGCTTCTTAATGATGGCCCGCACGCAAACTCCCCAACCTCGCGTTGCCGCGGTTACCTGAGGACGGGTTTTGTCAAAGGCCGAGCCGGAACACTTCGCGGCGGGCACGCGTGCGGTAGAAATCGCCGGTGCGGGTCACCAACGCAACGCGAAGCTGCAGAGACGGTGTTGCTGGCTCCGCCGGAAGCAGTGCCCGGGCTGTATCTGCATCCTGATCACCGTCGCCCGCGCTTGCGCCCAGCCGTCCGAAGCGAGCTCGATGTCTAGTATTTACCGCCGCATATCCTAGGATTAATTGCCGCATTTTTCACGGTATTAGTGGCATCACAGTTTATTTGGTGCTGATATTGGGAAGAAGACCTAGACACGCGGCAGTAAATAATCGACACATATGGCTCCTGCCCCGGCGCTACCGGAATTCGCGTCGCGGGAAACCATAAGTCGCATTGCGCCAGCTGACCCGGCTGGTAAGACACTCGGTCGACGGGGTCGACTCCGAGATACTCCGGGCTGGCGCACCCGATCGTTGAGCGTGGTCATCGAATACCGCCAGTCCCGGATGGTCCACATGCTCAATCGCTGTCCTCTTGATTTCGGCGGCCGCGGTCGGGATAGGGGATGTCGACCTCGCTGCTGCCGCAAGCAGCACGTGCCCAAGTACATGGTGCCCCGCTTGGGCGTGATCATTGACGCCATGCCCCTGAACGCCAACGGCAATTGCCAAACCAACGCTGCTACAAACTCATGGTCATCCACGGACCGCCAAATGGAACCTATGGTATTCTCTGAGCTAGATGCTGTGCCCAGGGGTTTGCGACGAGGAGGTGGCGGAGCGTGTTGGCCCCAACCCGATGGAGGTTCCGTCGCTCCGTAGTCGCAGTTGTCGCCGTGGTCGCGCTCGTTCTGGCCGTGGCCGTAGTGATGGCTGACCGTTGGAGCAAGGAGAAGTCGATACCGATCCAGGGCACCGTGGCGTCCGCGATCACGACGGCGGACTTGACCGCTGTGGCCCGTACAAGGGTGTTCTTCGGTCACCAGTCCATAGGATGGAACGTGCTGAACGCCGTCCCCGGCGTGTACGCAGACAACGGTGTCTCGGCCCCGCCGGTTGAGCGGGGGCGCGCCGAGCCCGGCCCCAACGGCGGATTCATCGCCCACCAATTCATCGGCGAAAACCTCAAACCGCTGCTCAAACTTGAGGACTTCGACCGCATCATGCGCGATGGGATGGGCCGGCAGGTGGACGTCGCTTTGATGAAGTTCTGTTCTGTTGACATCACAAGCAGCACGGATGTTGAAGCCCTCTTCGCGAGGTACCGCGACACCATGGCCGCTATGGAGCGGGACTTCCCCAACGTCACCTTCATCCACGTGACGGTGCCCCTGGTCACAGATCGGCAGGACCTCTTCTCGAAGCTGAAGACACGGCTGAAGACAGTTCTCGGCCGGAGCGACGTAAACCACCAGCCAGCGAACGTCGCGCGGGAGCGGTTGAACGCGCTGATCCGCAGCGAGTACGCCGGCCGTCACCTCTTCGACCTGGCCGCGATCGAGTCCACGAGGCCCGACGGCACGAGGGTCTCCGGCCGTTACGACAACCGGGGATACTTCGCGTTGTACGACGGGTACGCCTCCGACGACATCCACCTCAACGCGGTCGGTTCCAAGATCGCGGCGACAGCCTTTCTCGAGGCGATCGCGCAGGCATCGCGGAAGTAGACACCGCTGCGCGTTGACATAAACGGTCATTTGGCCAGGAATGGATCGGAGCGCGGTGCCTCGGCTACGATCCCTCGCGTGCAAGCGAGGGCAACTGGCGCAACGTCGAGGGAACTTTACGCGCGGCTGGTCCGGCGCCAGCGTGCCGAATTGCAAGATGCGTACTTGAAGGGGGTGCGCCGGCTGCGATGGGACGCAGGGCGTCTCGCCGCAGAACGCGAACGGCGTCTTCGCGAGCTGCTGATGTGGGCTGCCGATCGTTCGCCGTTCTGGCGGGAACGACTGGCAGGCCGCGATCTAGCGAGTTTCACCGAGTCCGACCTCCCCTCTCTGCCGGTCCTTACCAGGGCCGAGATGATGGCGGAGTTCGACCGGGTTGTCACGGTCCCCCGGTTAACACTTGCCCGGGTCCAGCAATACCTCGATCAGTCGACCGGAGACGGGTACCTGGACGACGAGTACCGGGCAATCGTCACGTCTGGCTATACCGGAACCGAAGCAGTCCATGTCTACGGCTGGGACGCGTTCATCACCTTCGTGATGCAGGGCTCGCGCTGGACCGGGCGACGCGGTGAAGCCCCGGACGCGGTGCTGGCGCAGGCCTTCGCTTGCAGCACCAAGCATGAATCGGGGATATTCCACAGCTTTAGCACCTTCGAAAGCGGAGGGCCGGCATCGCACTGCTTCGCCGGAACGGACCCCCTGGACCAGATTGTCGACGGTCTCAACAACGCGCGTCCTGCGGTGCAGGCTCTCCAAGCGTGGCCGACCCTCATCTGGCAGCTGGCTTTAGAGGCGATGCAAGGACGGCTCACCGTCAAACCTTCCTGGGTCAGCGTCGCGGGAGAGGTCTGCACCCCGCCCGTGCGAGAGGCAGTTCGGTCCGCGTGGGGGGTCGAGGCCTCGGAGTTCTGGGGCTGCTCGGAGGGCACCTATGCCTTTCCATGCGGCGTCGGCGAAGGCTTCCACGTCGCCGACGATCTGGTGATTCTCGAGCCGGCGGACGCCGATGGCAACGTCGTCCCGTATGGGAAACCTGCGGAACGGCTGCTGTTGACCAACCTGTACAACCTGGCGCAGCCGCTGATCCGCTATGACCTCGTAGACGCGGTGACGATGACCGACGAGCCGTGTCCGTGCGGTTGTGCTCATCGCCGCATCCTCGCGGTCAACGGTCGGATCGACGGATCCTTCGAGTACGAAGGCGGTGCTCTGGTGCCCCGGAAGGCCTTCGAGCAGGCTGTCCTTGCCGCCCCCGGCGTCGTCGACTTCTTCGTGGGCAGGACGCAACATGGTGTCGACGTGTCCGTGGTGACCGACGGTTCATCCGACCTCCAGCATCTGCGGGCGGACCTGATCGACGTGCTCCGCCGACACGGCGGGCCGGAGTCGGATGTCGGTGTGCAAGAGGTCGGTTCTCTAGACCGACTGTGGTCGGGAAAGTCGAAGCAGTTCGACGCCCGGTGATCTAGCGGGGTGCTCGCGGGGACGTCCACCGACTGGGCGTGGTACCCCGGGGGCGATGAGTGGAGATGGGGCATCCGTCGACGTGATTCGCCGTGTGCTCGCAGAACACGCTCGTTTAGCGATGGATCCGAATACCCTTGCCGGTACAGACGATCCCTCACCTGCCGGGAATGGTTCGTGGTGGGCGAACAAGCGCATGATGACTTGAACTGGTGGTAGACGGCCGCCTTCGTCACGCCGCTGGCGTCAGCGATCATCTGTAGCGATGTACAGCCGACACCTCTGAAAGTCGACGGCGCCTCGATATTCGGTCGTGCGGGGCGCCTGTCGAGGTGTCAGGGAAGAAGCGTGCGACGGGTTATCGGGCTGTTTCGAGTGCGGCGGGTCCGCCGCCGAGTCAGTCCCTTCGATGATGGGGGTAACTCGCCGGGTGTGCTGACCCGCCCAGGGGCGGCGCTGTGTCCGTCGAAGTCTTCCGTGGGTCTGCGGTCTCGTCTACACCTAATATCCTGAGTTTACTTCACACTTCTGGGCTCTTGAAAGACTCGAAGTGTGGTAATTAGCCTTTATCATGTCCTGTAGTATGTATTTTGGAGGCATCATCGGTGTCTGCATACCGTCGCACCCGGCCCCGGTAACCTGGCCCGCCCGCGGGTCGGCTTGCTTCCGTAAGGAGGAGCCCATGTCCGTAGTGACCACACAACCGGAGATGGTGACGTCTGTGCTGTCCACGTCGAATGCGGGGTTGCTTGACGGGGGTTTGGCCGACTACCCGCGCGACGGCGCTGGTATGGACGGCAGTGGGCGGATTGAGCGGCGGCGTAATGGGGGGTCCGGGGATTCACCGATGGACGTCCTGACGCGGTTGCCCGCGGTGGTGGTGTTGGAGCGGCCTCCGGTTCCTTCGCTCGCCATGGTGCGCGACGGCATCATCTTGTTTGCCAATACGGCGCTTGCCGAGATGGTGGGTCACACACAGGACGGGTTAGCGAGGCTGGCGTTCCCCGAGACCTTTCATACGGTGCCCCGACGCCGCCCGCAATCCCACTCCGTCGAAACCAGCGACGTCAAAACCAGCGACCGCATCAGCCAGCCAGCATGACCACGACGCTTCGCAGCCGGAACAGCCATGCGCCTGGCGGGACAATTAAATTCTCCCCGAGTATTCAGTATCTCCGCGCTGTTGCGGCGCTATCGGTCTTGGTGTATCACGTCTTGCACCACTGGCTGCCCCACGACCCCCACATCGGCGTCCTGCAGGGCGGGGTGGATATATTCTTCGTCATTAGCGGCTTTGTCATGTGGGGCGTCACTGCCGGGCGCGAGGGCGGTTCGTGGTTGTTCTTCAGCAACAGACTGAAGCGGATCGTGCCGCTCTACTGGATCGTGACCACGGTGATGTTAGCAATGCTGCTGGCGAAGCCGGCGCTGGTGAATTCCCGCTTCGATGTTGTCCATGTGGTGACGTCCTACCTGTTTATCCCATGGCGTCATCCAGTGAAGGGAGAGTTCCAGCCGCTGCTGATCCCGGGCTGGACGCTCAATTACGAAATGATTTTCTATGTAATCTTCGCGCTGATCCTGTTCGCACCCATGCGTTTCCGCCTGCGCGCGGTCCTGGGGGCGCTCGTGGGGCTCGTCGTCTTGGGCTTCGTTCCCCACGCGGGAATCAGCCAGTTCGACTTCTATACGGACCCGATCATCCTCGAGTTCGCCATGGGCGTCTGCCTCGGCGCGGCGGTGACGGCGCAGCGCCGCGCGCCGGCCCCGATCGCGGCGGCGGCGGTGATCGCCGGCTTCGGCCTCTTTATCGCTACGGCGTTGACCGGCGCCGTTGGTGACCGAGTGCTGATGTTTGGGATTCCCGCGGCGCTCGTGGTGTCCGGGTGTGTCTTTCTGGAACGTGAGATCGGCCCGTGGTTGGCGCCCCTGCCGCTGCTATTAGGCGACGCCTCCTACTCCATCTACCTCGTGCACATGGGTACTGCGTTGGCGGCCTTCCACGCCTGGCGCACTGTGGATGCGCTGCACAACCCGGTCGGCATAGCCGCGACCATGATCGTCACGGCGCTAGCTTCGGTGGGGGCGGGTGTCCTCGTCTATTGGTTCGTCGAGCGGCCAATAATTAGGCATTTCAAAGTGCCAACGCCGAAGTCTAGACCTCCGGTCGCCGGTAGTTCGTTGTACAAGGCCGCCGCGGCCATCCCGATCCCGACGAGTTGATCGCCGCACTGCGCCGCACTTGATTAACGAACTGCCGCGCCCGACAAGCGGGCCGGCGGCAGACCGAAAGGATCCCACACACACACAAGACGCGCTGACCTGGCCTGCGCGCGATCTTCGCCGGGATCTGCGCCTCCCTACTGTTTGGCCACCTTGGCCGCGATCTGGTCGACGATGTTGAACACGGCGGCGTGGGCGGGGTTGTGGGCGCACACCGTGACGTCGATGGCCACGTTGTTGCTCACGGTCAACGCACGCTGACAGGCAAGCCCGTTACCGCCCACTAGAGTGTCGGTGGTGCTCAAGGTGCCGTTGGTGATGGCGATAGGCCCCAGCGTCCAAACCTTGTCGGGCTGGCCGGGGTCGATGTAGTGGAATTGGCGCATCGAGCACGCCTGCCAACGCTGGGCCAACGAGCTGAAGAAGCGCGCCGCATCGTTGGCATAGGGAAACGACACGACCGCCTGCCAGACTTGATGAGAAATCTCGCTGTCGCTGAGGTCCTGTCTGCGCATGGCGATCCATCCGCTGCCGTCATAGACCGAGAGCTACGCTGGGAGGTTGAATCGGCAATCCTTGTCCGGAATATTGGCACTGTTGTCAGACATAGCGGCGTGTGTTCCGTTGACCACTATCCCGGTGGTACCGATCGCGGTGTTGATCTCGGCGGGGCTAAGCAGCAGTCGGTCGAGGACGTCCGTCGCAACCGGTGGGTGCGCACCCCTGCTACAGGAAGCAACGAAAATGCACGCCCTCGCCAGTGCCAGTACCACTGTCAGCTGTCGGATGTTCGTTCCCCCCGCTCTCCCGACTCGGTAAATCAGAGATATAGCAGGCGGCCCCCGCCGGCGCCAAAGACAACGACGGTCCGTGTCGGCTCAGCCGGCTCAGCCGGCCGTGGCCGTGGCCTTGGCCAAGGCCTGGTCGATGTCGGCGATGATGTCGTCGATGTGCTCGATCCCGATGGACAGGCGAATCGTCTCCGGCCGGATGCCGGCCTTCACCAGCTCCTCGTCGGACAGTTGGCGGTGGGTGGTGGAGGCCGGATGGATGGCCAGGGTCTTGGCGTCTCCCAGATTGAGCAGCCGCTTGACGAGCTGGAGTGCATCGAAGAAGGCCAGGCCCGCCTCGTAGCCTCCTTCGGCCCCGAAGGTGACGATGGACGGCACGCGCCCGTGGAGGTAGCGCTCGACCAGGTGGTGGTAGGGATGGTCGGGGAAGCCGGCGAAGCTCACCCAGGCCACCCGGGGGTCGGCGGCCAGGTAGTCGGCCACGGCCCGGGCGTTGGCCTCGTGGCGCTCGAGCCGCACGGCCATCGTCTCGAGGCCCTGGAGGAGCAGGAAGGCGTTGAAGGGGGAGAGGGTGGCGCCGCTGTTGCGCAGCTGGGTGGAGCGGGCCCGCACGGTGAAGGGCCGCTCGGGGAAGTCGCGGGCGAAGACGACGCCGTGGAAGGCGGGCTCGGGCTGGTTGAACATGGGGAAGCGGTCGGGATGGTCGGCCCACGGGAACCGGCCGCCGTCCACGATGGCCCCACCGATGGTGGTGCCGTGGCCGCCCACGAACTTGGTCAGCGAGTGGACGACCACATCGGCCCCGTGCTCGAAGGGCTTGAGCACGAGCGGCGTGGCCACCGTGTTGTCCACGATGAGGGGCACGCCGGCCGCATGGGCCACGGCGGCCACGGCCTCGAGGTCCACGATGTTGCCGGCCGGGTTGCCGATGGTCTCGCAGAAGACGGCGCGGGTGTTCTCGTCGATGAGGGGGGCGATCGACTCGGCTCGGTCGTCGACGGCGAAGCGGGCCTCGATGCCCAGGGTGGGCAGCACGTGGGCGAAGTAGGTGAAGGTGGCCCCGTAGAGCTGGGGGGCCACCACGAAGTTCGAGCCGGCACTGGCCACCGTCAGGATGGCGTAGCTGACGGCGGCCATGCCCGAAGCCACCACCAGGGCCGCCGTCCCCCCTTCGAGGGCGCAGATGCGCTGCTCGAGGACGTCGCAGGTCGGGTTGTTGAGCCGGTTGTAGTGGAAGCCGGGCGTCTCCAGGTCGAGCACGGCACCGGCGTGGGCGGCGTCGATGAAGTCGTGGGCCACCGTCTGGTAGATGGGCACGGCCACGGCCCGCGTCCCGTCGGGTGTGTA
>Ga0209656_10001463_pt1 | contig 15437 bp, 14 predicted proteins | sample BogFormECP12_OM2_FD_188239 | JGI IMG/M metagenome (GOLD analysis project Ga0209656, IMG submission 188239) | Bog forest soil microbial communities from Calvert Island, British Columbia, Canada - ECP12_OM2 (SPAdes) (version 2) | ecosystem: Environmental > Aquatic > Freshwater > Wetlands > Bog ... | reverse complement strand
CCCGCATGCGTCGCAGATGGCGGCCAAAATGTCCCTCCACAATGAACTCGCTGAGAACCAATTGTTCCAGGATCGGTGCGTGGCGGCTCGTCAGAGATTTGACCGCTTCGACTTCTGCAAGCAAATTGTGCGGAACGACCAGGTACCCCAGCCGGAGCGCGGGGAACAGCACTTTACTGAAACTCCCCGCGTACAGAACTGAGCCGCTGCGGTCGAGGCCCTGTAGCGAAGGAATCGGCCGTCCCGAGTAGCGATATTCGCTGTCGTAGTCGTCCTCAAATATCCACGCCCCGGATGCTCGCGCCCAATCCAGCAACTGCAGCCGCCGCGCCAGGCTCATCGTCATTCCCAACGGAAACTGATGGCCCGGCGTGACGTACAAGAGACGAACTCCGCGCGCGGGGAGTTGTCGAATGTCGATCCCTTCCTGGTCCAGTCCAGCGGCGCAAATTTTCGCTCCCGCCGCCTGAAACGCGAGCGACGCCCCCGGATATCCCGGCTCCTCGACGCACACGGCGTCTTCCGGGCTCATCAGGAGCCGCGCAACCAAATCAAGCCCCTCTTGCACTCCGGAAGTGATCACTACCTGTTCAGCGGTACAGGTGACGCCGCGCGACGTGATCAGGTAATCCGCAATGGCCTTCCGCAGTGGAAGATGTCCCAACGAACCGCATCCCATCAGATGTGTTCTCGATATGTCTTTCAAACTTCGGTTGCTGAGTCTGGCCCACACCCCCAACGGAAACAACTCCAGCGCCGGCAGATTCGAGCGGAAAGCGCGGGTGGGATGTTCCCCATACCCGCCGAACAGTTGCACCCGCTTGCCGTAATCGGAAAGTCTCGGCTGCTGTCTTAACGGCGGCGCAGCCGCTGAACCCACGCGCTGAACTTGGAGCAGTTCCTCGGGCAATATCCTGCTCACATAAGTGCCCGACCCCATCGTGCCCTCAAGATAGCCTTCGGATTTGAGGCGTTCGAACGCGGCGATGATCGTTCCGCGGGCCAGTCCGTACTGGCCAGCCAAATCGCGCGTCGCCGGTAGCCGAGTTCCCGGACGCAGGCGGCCTCGCAGGATCTCCGAGCGCAACGAATCGTAAAGCCAGCGGTATGCTGCGACTCCGCGCGCACGCGCCGGAAGGGTTAGATCGAATGCTGCAGATCGCCTCGCCATAAGAGTGGTATAGCACAATTGTCACATAATGGATCTTTATACTGATCCACCTTTCATCTAGGCTGAGCTCAACAACTTGGAGGAATAGCAGTTATGAAGTTTCCACAAATCTGGACCGCCGCCCTGATGTCGGGTTTTGCCTTGGCGTCGCATGCGACATGGATCAAGCCTCCGAACCCCTCACCGGCGAAGAGAGAAGAACGAGCATCCGTTCTACTCTCCCAACCTCTACCAAACCTGGACGGCACCCATCTGGTCACAACTCTGGTCGAGGTGCGCTACGGGCCCGGAGAGTCTTCTCCAGTCCACAGCCATCCCTGCCCGGTCATTGTCTACGTCGTGGCTGGCTCCGTGAAAAGTCAGGTTCAAGGCGGGCAGGAAGCGATCTACAAACCGGGGCAAAGTTTCTACGAGGGTCCGGGCAGCATTCATACTGTCTCAGGAAACGCCAGTCACACCGAATCGGCCAAATTTGTTGCTCTGTTTCTATGTGACCACCCCACGCCGCTTAGCCAGGACGTTCCCACACCAATGAACGAGAAAGGAAAATGACCATGAATTCCACAAGCGCCGTACAGGCCGCACCGATCGCCAAACTGCGAACTTTAGACCGGGAGCGAATCTCCATCCTCTACGCCCGCTGGGCGCTAGGCGCAGCATTTCTGTCCGGCATTGCGTCGCGCTTCGGCCTCTACGGCAAGAACGTTGGCTATGGGAATTTCTCGAACTTCCTGCGCTACACCGCGGAAGTGAACTCCTTCATGCCGGCGGCCACGATTCCGTTTCTAGGCTGGGCCGCCACCGTCGCAGAACTCTTTTTCGGTATCGCCCTCATCGTTGGCCTGTGGCCCCGCTGGACCGCACTTGGCAGCGCCATATTGCTGGCCTTGTTCGGCATCGCCATGGCGATCTCGTTCGGCATTCATTCACCCATGGACTACTCAGTGTTTTCGGCTTCGGCCGCGGCGGTGATGCTCGCGATATTCCCGCGCGATCCGGCCGGCGAGCGGTCCGAGTAATTGCAAGTTTTTCGAAAACGAATTCAAGAATACACAAGGAGACCAACAATGAAGCGCACAATTCGCACAGCAACTCTGTTAGCCGCCGCCCTGGTTTCGCTCGTTTCGCTCACCGCCATGGCACAAGTACCTGCCGACGATCAGTCAGAACTTCTCCAGACGCGGGAAACCGTCTGGCGCGCCTGGTTCGCCGACGACATGAAAACCCTCCGGGAGTTGGTGCCGGCTGACACCATCGTGATCAGCGCCAGTGAGGAGAAATGGAAGAACCAATCCGATGTCTTGCGCGAGGCCGACGAGTTCCACTCCGCCGGAGGAAAGTTGCTTCGCCTCGATTTTCCCCACACTGAAGTCCAGCACTTCGGCGACGTCGCCATCATCTGGACTTCGTATGAACTCGAACTCGAAACCAACGGCAAGCTCTCTAAGAGTTCCGGCAGGGCCACGGAAATTTTCGTGCGCCGCAACGGCCACTGGACCAATCCCGGCTGGCACACCGACTCTTTCAAAGCGGCAGGCGCACAATGAAAAGCCTGCACCCAGCCCTGTTAGAATTTCATCTATCAACTCTGCATGTTTCCCAAGAGCCTGCGCCCGCTTCTGCCCTACGTCAAACGCTACCGTTGGAGCTACGTCTTCGGCACGCTCTGCGTCTTCCTGACCAACGGCATCTGGATTCTGTTTCCGCTGGTGCTGGGCCGCGCAGCTCAGGATCTGCACCTGGGCGTGACCCGCCACAAGTTGCTCGTCTATGCGGGAATGTTGCTGGCCATCGCCGTCACCAAGGGCATTTTTCAGTTCCTCACCCGCTGGGTGGTGATCGGCATTTCGCGCGATGTTGAGTTCGACCTGCGGAATGACCTGTTCGCCAAGCTCGAAAGCCTCTCGTATTCGTACTACCAGCGCCACCGCACCGGCGACATTATGGCGCGCGCCACCAACGACCTGAACGCCGTGCGCATGCTGCTCGGTCCGGCCATCATGTATTCGGCGAACACGTTGGTCTACACGGCAGGCGCGCTCTCATTCATGATTGCGATCAGCCCCAAGCTGACGTTCTATACCTTCCTTCCGCTGCCGATTACGAGCGTGGTCATTCAGTCCTTCGGCCGCAAAATTCACGACCGCTTCGAACGCATTCAGGCGATGTTCTCCGACATTTCAGCCAGGGCGCAGGAGAATTTTTCCGGCGCACGCCTGATCCGCGCCTACGTACAAGAAGACGCGGAGATTCGCCTCTTCGAAACTGAAAATCAGGAATACATTCGCCGCAGCCTCAAGCTGGTGCGGCTGATGGGCATGCTGTGGCCGACTCTGGAGTTGATGCTCGGCTGCGCCGTGGTTCTCGTCTTATGGCTTGGCGGCCGCGAAGTCCTGGACGGACGCATCACGGTCGGGCAATTCGTCTCCTTCAGCACATACATGATGCAACTCACATGGCCGATCATCGCGCTGGGTTGGGTGATCAACATTTTTCAGCGCGGCACGGCATCGCTCGTACGCATCAACGAAATCATGCGGGAACAGCCTGAGATCAAGGACGAACCCGGCGCAGTCGGCCATGAAGTCGAAGGCGAGATCGAATTCCGCCGCCTCAACTTCAGTTATGAAGGTAAGCAGGTACTGCATGAGGTCAATCTGCGAATCCCGGCGGGAAGCAGCCTGGCTATTGTCGGACCGACCGGATCGGGCAAGACCACCCTGGTCAGCCTGATTCCGCGCATCTACGATGCCGCGCCGGGAGCTGTTCTGATCGACGGCGATCCGATTCGCAAATATTCGCTGGCCTCGCTGCGGCACAGTATCGGATTCGTTCCCCAGGAAACTTTCCTCTTCAGCGATCGCATTCGAGAGAACATCGCCCTCGGCGTTGAATCCGCTACCGACCAACAAATTCACGACGCGGCGGCGGCCGCCAACATTGCCGTCGATATCGAAGGCTTTCCCGAAGGCTATGAAACCCTGGTAGGCGAACGCGGCATCACGCTCTCTGGAGGCCAGAAGCAGCGCACCGCCATTGCCCGCGCACTGATTCGCAATCCAAAAATCCTTATTCTGGACGACGCGCTGTCGAGCGTCGACACCCACACTGAAGACAAGATTCTCAACCAACTGCGCGACGCCATGCGCGGCCGCACCACGATCTTCATCTCCCACCGCGTTTCGACCGTGCGCAACGCCGACCGCATCGCAGTGCTCCACGGCGGCCGCATCGTCGAGCTCGGCTCCCACGACGAATTGCTGGCCTTGAACGGCTACTACAGCGACCTGTATAACAAACAACTGCTGGAAGAAGAGCTGGCCGAAGTCTCTTAGATGATGTAGGGACAGCCGCCTCGGCTGTCCGGTCGAGCGAAGCTCGACAACGACACAGGTCAGCACTGGGGAATAGGATTGCCTGAGATATCCGAAATCGCCCGCCCCATAAGCCGCTGGCAAGGCGGCCACTACCATCCGCATGAAACCCAGCGCATGCTCGCGCTCGAAGGCCTGGAACTGGCTTCCTTCGCCCGGCGCGCATGGGCGATGGCGATTGACTTTGCCGCCTTAGTCCTGATGCTGGCCCCGATCACGTTCGCCATCGTTCTTTGGTACAAGCTACGAAACGTCAACAACGCCAACATCAACATCCATTTCGACCCCTTCGAGAACTGGTACAGTACGCTCTTGCCCGTAGTTTATTTCGGGCTCATAGTCTGGAGAACGAATGGGTTCACACTAGGCAAGTGGCTGACTGGAATACGCATCGTCTCGCTTGGTCGTGAACGGATCACCTTGTGGCAATCCGTCGAGCGGGCTCTAGGCTACGGAGCTTCCCTGCTGGAAGCTGGTTCCGGATTTTTCCAGTTCGCCGTTCATCCCAACAAACAAACTGTGCACGACCGCATCGCCGAAACCATCGTCGTGCGCTTGCCCCACGATCACAAATGAAAATCGAAGTCATCACCCTCCGCGAAATTCACATGCCGCTCGTTCATTTTTTCGAGACGAGCTTTGGCCGCACCTACAGCCGCCGCATCCTCCTGGTCACCGTCCACTGCGAAGGCATCGACGGGTGGGGAGAGTGCGTGGTCGGCGAAGATCCGTTTTACAGCAGCGAATGGATCGAAAGCGCATGGCCCACCATGACGGAATATCTGATTCCCGCGCTGCTCGGGCGAAGCATCGAGTCCGCCCGCGAATGCCCCGCTCTGCTCGCCCGAGTTCGCGGTCACCGCATGGCCAAAGGCGGACTGGAAAACGCGCTGTGGGACGCCGAGGCCACACAGAAGCAACAGCCTTTGTGGAAGCTGCTCGGCGGCACGCGCAAGGAAATTCCTTGCGGCGTTTCGATCGGCATTCAGGACACGGTCGAGCAGTTGCTGGAAAAAATCGCCATCGAACTCGACGCCGGCTACCGCCGCATCAAAATCAAAATCAAGCCCGGCTGGGATGTAAACGTGCTCGAACGCATCCGCTCGCGCTGGGCCGACATCACGCTGAGTTGCGATGCGAATTCCGCCTACACCCTCGATCAGGTCGAACACCTCCGCAAACTCGACCAGTTCAATCTGCTGATGATCGAGCAGCCGCTGTGGAACGACGATATCTACTACCACGCCCGCCTGCAGAAAGAACTGCGCACTGCGATCTGCCTCGACGAGTCCATCGAAAGCGCGCGCGACGCGGCCTTTGCGGTCGAGACCGGAGCCTGCCGCATCGTCAACGTCAAAGTCGGACGCGTCGGCGGATTCAGCGAGGCTCTCGCCATCCACGACGTCTGCCAGTCCAACAATGTTCCCGTATGGTGCGGCGGCATGCTCGAGACCGGCATCGGCCGCGCCCACAATATCGCGCTTTCCACGCTGCCGAACTTCAAGCTACCCGGCGACGTATCCGCCTCGAAGCGCTACTGGAAGGAAGACATCATCGACCCGGAGGTCGAAGTCTCGCCGCAAGGAATGATTGCGATCAGTGACCAGCCTGGGACGGGCTATCGCGTCAAAACCGATCTGATTGAGAAGTTAACCGTGCGCAAGGAAACCCTGCGCGCGAAGTAAAAGTACAGGTCAGCACTACTTCTTGCTTTGCGCGGTCTCTCCCTTATTGCCTGCATACTTCCCCTGCTCGGCCCTGAGCAGTTGCACTCCCTGCGCAAAACTCAGATTTTCCGGCACTCTCCGGAAGTCGCTGAGAATCTCATCCGAAACCAGGCTGATCGATTTGAACAGAAGTATTCTGCCCGTGATGTTGAGGTTCATCTGGGTAATTTCCCACGCACCTTCGCCGACATCCGCCTGACACACGAGGAAGCGCCCACCCTTGTCGAGACGCCCCAGAATTCCCCACCCGAATTCGACGTCTTTGAAAAGCTCTCCGTCAATCTTGGCCAGACGCCGGGCTTGCGGATCCACCAGCAGATATCCCCGCATTCCGGTCAACACCTGCTCCTCTCTCGAGGGCGGCTGATAGCCGGGATTGGGCGTGAACTTCAACTTCACCAACTTCGCTCCCGCCGAACCCAAAGTCGCCGTGCCCTCTTCCTCGCCGGCGTATTCATAGTGAAAGGCATAGGGCAGAGCTTTCACAATGCGCAGCGAACGCTCCGTGTCTTCCCTCTCACGCGCCTGCTTCTTGCGAAGTTGGTCGGGATTGTTCTCCAGCCACTCCAGATGTCCATCCTCGGTTTGCATCTGCGCTGGCGTCAGCGGCGATCCGTTAAGCGCAATCAGCACCCCCACCATGGCATCTTTGGTTTCTACGTAGAGGTGGGTTTGCGTGCCCTTGGGAGACTTCTTAAATGACGTGAACATGTGTTTCTGGCTGGGACCGTTATTAGCGGCGACCTCGTTTTGCACCACGGCTTTCACCAGTTCGTCCGCACTCTGAGCCGGATTTGCCGCGGTTTGTGCATTCAGAGTGCACAGGGCGAGCGTGAGCGCAAGTGCTCCTGAGGCGGTCCGAATCCGGCAACTTGGAACCATTCGCTTCCGATCATCCATCTTTAAAGGTTAGTGTAGCAATCCGCTCGCCGGGTTGTTCGCTTGCCGCATACACGCGTGGTTGCGTATATTCGTAGGCAAGCGATGCGGCTGTCCGGGTACCTGCCATTCTAAAGTTGTGGCCGAGAGGCATTCCGCGGGTTTGCAAGGAGAACATTCATGAGCACTCCGTTGACGGGCGATTTGGCGCAGATCGGCAAATCGGTCGTAATCAAGGGTGAACTGTCGGGCAGCGAAGATTTATACGTCGATGGGCAGGTGGAAGGCACGATTGCCCTCAAGACCAATAGCTTAACCGTGGGGCCGAACGGTCAGGTCAAAGCCAACGTTGACGCCAAAGCCATTGTGGTTCAAGGCAAGCTCGAGGGCAATGTGACCGCCAGCGACCGCGTCGAACTGCGCAAATCGGCTGTCGTGACCGGCGACATTACCACCCAGCGGATCTCGATCGAAGAAGGCGCGTACCTGAAGGGCAAGATCGATATACAGGGTCGCGCGGAAAAGGCCGCAGGAAAGTAACTCCTCCTGCCGCGGTTAGCGATTTAGATTAATGGCATCCGTCACGCAGAATTTCATGAGACTGTTTCGCGGCTCACCCAGCGCGTCCGAGGCGAAAGCGGCAGAGGCCGAGCAAAAGCTCACGCGCCGCTCCAGCGGGATGGGCGAACTCTCCCGCGTCTGGGAATCGGACTCGCCGCTCTGCGTGCTCGATCTGGGCTCGACCTCGCCGACCAACATCCGGCATTTCACCGAGCGTGGTCATCGCATTTACAGCGAAGACCTGCTGGTCGCCTCGACCGAACCCAGCCTCGTCACCAAAGATGAAGAGGGCAAGGTCGTTCTCGACAGCCGCAAATTTCTCGCCGACAATCTCGTCTATCCTGCGGCCCACTTCGACATAGTGCTCTGCTGGAACCTTCCGGACTATCTCGACGAAAGCCTGGTGCGGCCGGTCATGGGACGGCTGTGGTCTGTGCTCAAGCCGGGGGGCATGCTTTTGGCGTTCTTCCACACAAAAGACGCCGGGCCCGACTCGCCCTGCTACCGCTTCCACATTATCGACAAAGATACGCTGGAGATGCAGCGCATCGTCCTGCGCCGCGAAGCCCGCCGCGGGCCGACAGGCGCCGTCCACACCGCGATCACCGAAGGCTTCCGCCTGCAGCGCGTCTTTAATAATCGCCACATCGAAACACTTTTCCGCGATTTCGCCTCGATCAAATTCTTCCTCGCCCGGGATAATGTGAGAGAAGTGCTAGTCGTAAGGTAGCTCAGTCGTCCCACCCTTCCACACGATCACTCCCATGCGAAACAAGTAATGCCGCGAGATTTCTATCCTGCGCGCGGACCCGTCTCCATTCGAAATAATTTTCCTCATCTCCTGCGGCACATACGCTCGACGCACCGAAGCCACGCCATCCACGCGCGAAACGTAGCTCCGCATCAGTGGAAATCCCGCATACACCAGCGCCAGATGCAGCGGATGACGAATCAAATCATTGATCAGCACGGCGCACCGGCTCACTCGCAGCGCCTCATGAACAAACCGCGTCAGATCGCAAGGCTCCAGATGATGGGCAAACAAGCTGCAACTCACCAGATCAAAAGAGTTGTCGGAGAAAGGAAGCGCGAGAGCATCGGCGACGACAGAATGATTTCCGGGAAGCAGGTGCAGAGGGGAACGGTCCAGCAGGGTTACATCCAGCGTAATGCCGCGGCGCAAGAGCTGCCGCGCAGCAACTTTAGGAACCTCGCCGAAGCCGGACGCCACCTCCAGCACCGAAAAATGTTTCCCCCTGGTTGCCGCGGCGACTCGCTCCAGCAGACTCCGGGTAGTTGCGACTCCGCCGAACCATCGATTAATGCGCCCCAGATCGCGCAGCGATCTCGCCGTCTCCTCCGCAGAGCAGGCATCCGCATCGAGAAGCTCGGGCATGTTCACCCGCTGCATTCGGATCATTCCTCCCCGGCGGAAATAACGCTCGGACTGCGTAATACGAGATTAGATAAAAGTAGCGGGAAACGGCTGCAAGGTTGTCATCAATTCGTCGCGAATGAAACCTTACTGAGAGAAGATTTCAGAACCGTACGATAACCTCTCGTCCCAGTGCCCCAGCACGAACTTGCCGTTCCCTTCCCCATCGCGGTCGTACCCCAGAACCGCCAACCCGTTAGAAAACGCCTTTAGAAACTGCTCCCGATTCCGCTCCTGCATCTGTTGCGCCTGGACGCGACTTTCCGGTGCCGCCTTCCACTCGTAAATTTGCGCGGGCACAGCAATCTCCCCCTCGCGCTGAAACGCCGGATTCTTCCCCGTAGCCACCAGCGTCTCGACCCGCTTCGACTTCAGCCACCACTCCGCGATGAGCCGGTCGCTGGGCAATCCGCCCTGCAGCGGCGATGATGTAATCCCATACTGATTAATGTTGTAACGCCGTGCAATGGCGCCCAGCCGTTCGATGTTGAGGAACGCGTTCTTGATCTCCAGCGGATCGAATGTCCACTCGATCAACTCAATTCCACGCGCCAAAGCATCGTCGCGCTGCATGAACTTCAGCCGGCGCCCCAGTCCGCCGTTGCGATATTCCTTGCGCACCGCCAGCATGTGCGAGTGCAGATAGATATGTCCACGCCGCGTGCCCGGCACCGACAGCGCGAACCCAACCATGTCGCGCCCGTCAAAGGCGCCCATAACCTGTCCGCCGACTTTCTCCGCCACTACGAACATGCGCAGGGGAACCAAATCCGCGTCGCTGAAATTCCACACTTCTTTTTGCAGAGTCACGCAACTGCGCAACTCCTCAATTCCCTCGCAATTGCGGATCACAATCGAGTCGTCGCTCACGCTTTCTCCTCGGCCTTGGCCTGTAGCCAGAGCGATTCCAACTCCTCCATGCCAGCCTGATCGACGGTTCGGCCAGTCTTTTGCAAGCATTCCTCCATCCACTGAAAGCGCCGCTTGAATTTGCGATTGGTCTTGCGCAGCGCCGATTCGGGATCGACGGAGAGATATCGCGCAATGTTGACCAGCACAAAAAAGAGGTCGCCGACTTCATCTTCCAGCCGCGCCTGCAACTGCTCCGAAACCACGGTCCTCCCTGAACCCGCAACGCCCCGCCCATGCGGACGCGGCCCCGGCGCCGGATATTCCCTGATCTGCTCCTTCAATTCGTCGGTCTCCTCGCGCAGCTTATCGAACAAGCTTTCCACATCGGGCCAGTCAAATCCCGCCTGCGCCGCCCGCGAGTTGAGCTTCTGCGCCTCCAGCATCGCGGGCATCGCAGAAGACACTCCAGCCAAAATCGAGCGCGGTTCATTCGCACTCTCCGCGTCCCGCTTCTTTCTTTCCTCCGCCTTCAGCGCCTCCCAGTTGCGCTTGACCTCATCCGAAGTGTCGGCCTTCACCTCGCCAAATACATGCGGATGCCGGTTGATCAGCTTCGTCGAAAGCCGGTCAAGAACGTCATCAATGGAAAACGATCCCTGCTCCTCCGCCATTTCCGAGTAAAACAGCACCTGCAACAGCAAATCGCCGAGTTCGCCGGCAAGTTCAGGCCAGTCGCGGTTGTCGATGGCCTCAAGAACTTCGTAGGTCTCTTCCAGCGTGTAGGGCTTGATGGAATCGAAGGTCTGTTCGCGGTCCCACGGACACCCCCCGGGCGCGCGCAACCGCTCCATGATCGCGACCGCGCGTTCAAATCGTTCCCCTGTGCTTGGCATTCGGCAATCACTGTAAATGACGGTCGGCGGATGAAGCAACGCGATCCCGGCCTTCGCGGTTGGAAATCTATAGCTCAACCGCAGAGGGCACGGATGTACACAAAGGAATCCTCTGTGTAACTCTGTGCCCTCTGTGGTTGTGCTTTCCGGCGCTCCAAAAGGCACTCCCCGCGCCAGCAGGTTACTTTCGGTATCATCTTTAGGACGGTCTAACCGGAATCGGCTCAGACGCATCGTGGGACTATCGTCATCTTCATCTGGTGGCCGTTAGGGCTCACAATTAACTCCGGTGTACGTGTATCCGAAACCCGCTCATCGCTAAAACCGTTTGTATAGCTTTTTGCTATGACATTAGCCGTCAAACCCCGACCCTCGCTGGAAGCGCAGCACTTTCACGTGGTCGTGATTGGTGGAGGCATCAATGGAGTCGCGGTCGCCCGCGAGTGTGCCCGCGCCGGTAAACGCACTCTGCTGCTCGAGCAGAATGACTTCGCCTCGGGCGTCACCAGCCGCTCCACGCGCATCATTCATGGCGGCCTGCGCTATCTGGAACACGGCGAAATCGACCTGGTCCGCGAGTCCGTGCGCGAGCGCGAGCGCCTGCTGCGCGAGCGATCCCATCTGGTCCACCCGCTTCACTTCCTCTTCCTGCTCAATGAAAAAAGCCAGCGCAGCGTAATGAAGGTTCGCGCCGGGCTATGGCTTTACCAGCGCATCGAACCCGGCGAGATCGAACTCCGGCGCGTCGAACAAGCCCTCGACGCCGGGCATCAATGGTCGATCCTGAATTACGAAGACGCGCAGTGCGAATTTCCCGAGCGCCTAGTCGCCGAATGGCTCACGGAGGCCGCCGAAGCGGGTGCCGTCATCCGCAATCACTGTGAAGTACTCGCAATTAATGTGACCCAGGGCCGCGCGCGCGGCGTTCTCTTCCGCGACCGCATTTCCGGCAAAGATCAGCGCGTCGACGCCGCCTGGATTCTGAACTGCACTGGCCCCTGGGCCGATCGCATCTGCGCGCGCTCCTCAGTCCGCACACCCAAGCCGCTGCTGGGCGGCGTTCGCGGCTCACACATCGTCCTGCCGCGCTTCTCCGGTTCGCCGACCGCAGCGCTTTACACCGAAGCCTCCGATGGGCGGCCGGTTTTTATTCTGCCGTGGAACGAGCAAGTCCTCGTTGGCACTACGGAGATTCCTGACACCGCAGACCCCGGCAAGACGGCTCCCTCTAACGAAGAAGTAGAGTATCTTCTGAAAACCGTCGCCCAGCTATTCCCCAAGGCGAAGCTTACATCCCGCGACATCAAATACGCCTTCGCCGGCGTTCGGCCTCTTCCCCATTCGCCTTCAGAAAAGCCCTCTGCCGTCACTCGCCGTCATGTGCTTCATGACCACGAAGAGAACGGAGCAGCCCGCCTCATCTCCGTTCTCGGCGGCAAACTGACTACGGCAGCCGCACTGGCGCGCGAGTGTGCGCGCAAGATCGGCCTCGCGGTACAAGAACCCAAAGCAATCGCCGTCGGCCCCGGAACATCCCTCGATCCCATGATGGACGAGGAAGTAATCGCCATTGCCCAGGCCGGATCGATCAGCCAGGAATCCGCCCGCGGCATGGTGGAGTGGCACGGCAAGCGCGCCATGGAGATCGCCCGCATGGCGCTGGTGAGCGCCGATCTGCGCGCTCCCATCTGCCCGCATACCTCGCACATTGTTGCCGAAGTCGTCGAAGCCTACCGCAAAGAATTCGCCCTGACCCTGGCCGACGTCCTACTGCGCCGCGTTCCCGTCGCGCTCGGACCGTGCTGGTCCGAATCCTGCAGCCGCGAAGCCGCGTTGCGCGTCGGCGCCGTGCTCGGCTGGGACGATCACACTCTCGGTTCCAATCTCGAATCCTTCGAGATCGAGCGCACGTCTTTCCTTCACCGCCCGTCGCTCAATACCAGCGCCCTCGAAGCCGCCGCGGATTAAATCCTGGCTCCCTTTAATCGCAGTTACTAAAGATTGGCCACGCCCCAGAGTCATCTGGGAACTCCTCCCGAACGCCACTACACTGTCGCGGAGTATTGTGCGATTTTGGCGCGACTAGGGACGTTCGATGCTGCTTCCCATCAAGCATGAAAACATGGCCGCCCGCCGCTGGCCGGTGGTCACTCTCGCGCTGATCGCAATCAACACGCTGGTCTTCCTGTTCACCACCGGCGCCATCGATAACGAAGCTCCGCAACTCGGCGAAGTAAAATCGCACATCCTTATATTGGCCGCGCTTCATCCCGAGCTGAAATTACAATCCCAATCGCAACTTCTAGTCGACGGCTTCAAGCAAAGCCACGCCGCGCAATGGAAGCGCATCCAGGACCCCTATCGCAACATCATCGACGCCTACGACGCGAAAATTAAAATGATGGACGATACGTCGAAGCTACAGGCGGAGATGGATTCTCTGAACGACCAGTTCGTCAAGCTTTCCGCCATATCGATCACCCAGCAATATGCTTTCATCCCCGCCAATCCCGCGCCCATCAGCTATCTCACCGCAAATTTTCTCCACGGCGGCTGGCTGCATCTGATCGGCAACATGTGGTTCCTCTGGCTCGCAGGATTCGTTCTCGAAGACGCCTGGGGACGCTGGCTCTACTCGGTTTTTTATCTGATTGCCGGAGCTGCCGCGCTGCAGTTCTACGCCTGGTCGAATCCCGGCAGCATCACTCCGACGCTGGGAGCATCCGGCGCGGTCGCGGCCTTAATGGGAGCCTTCCTCGTCCGCTTCCCTAAAATGAAGATCCAGATGGTATGGATCTTCTTCTTCCGCCTCTATCGCTTCATGGCGCCCGCCTACTGGCTGCTGCCTCTGTGGCTGCTGAGCGAAATTTTCTACGGCTCTCTTTTCGGTAACACCAGCGGTGTGGCGCACTGGGCGCACGTGGGCGGATTCATTTTCGGCGCGGTGGCTGCGATCGGAATCCAGCACTCCGGCCTCGAGCAGAAAGCCAACCAGGCGATTGAAGAAAAACTGAGCTGGAACAACGATCCCGAACTCGAGCAGGCCAACAGCATGATGGAACACGGCCAGCTCACCGAAGCCTTGCCGCTCCTCGCCACTTACGTCACCGCCAAGCCGAACTCGCTCGACGCCTGGACCTTGCTCCGCCAGCTTCACCAGCGGCAGAACAATACAAAGGAATATCTCGACGCGATCGTGAAAACCTGCGCCCTGCGCCTGAAGGCGCACGAGATCGAAGCCGCCTTCCAGGATTATGCCGATTTCATCGACTCCGGCGGCATGAAGATGCCGGCCGCCGTCTGGCTCGAACTCTGCAAAGGCGCCGAAGAGAAACAGGATTTCGAACGGGCCTTCGCTGAATATCAGCAACTCGCGCAAGCGTATCCCGCCGACCGCCAGGCGCTCACCGCGCAACTCAGCGCCGCTCGGCTCTGTCTGAAGCGCCTCAGCCGGCCGCAAAATGCGCTCGCGCTCTATCAAGCCGCAGCCGCCTCGCCCATCCCGCACCTCGATTGGGAGCAGCACATTCAATCGGGCATCAAAGAAGCCAAAAACGCCATCGGCTCCAACGCCGCAGCCGCAGCCTCCGCTCAATAATTTCAAAAAACAAAACAGGCCCAGCCCCCTGACTGGACCTGCTCCGTTTGCGCCTTGCCTCCCCCCGGAGGCCGGGTGCATTCCTAAATCAGGGGCATTTCTACAGGCGGTTATAGGAACCGCTCTGGGGGAAGTACGGAGGCAGTTCAGAATCGGATTGGAGCCCGCCGAGAGAAGTTGGGCGATAAGAATTTGAGTAACCCACGCTTGCACAGGAATTCCGCACGACGATGTGAGCGAGCCCCAGGCGTAAGCCCAGGCTAAGTCTCCTTCCAGTGACCGTCGTCACTGACAGCTTCTCAGTGCTGCGATAAAAAGGCGGCGTTCTTCTCTCGGAACGAATCCCCCACGCCCCGAGACCAACCTGATTTCCCAGAAAGGTAGGCGCAGAGTATGAGATATCGCATCAGCGCTGTAGCCCTGGCAGTGGCAATCGCGCTCGTCACTTGCGCTTCGGCACCTGCTCAGAGCCGTGCACCGAAAGGCAGTGTCGTTATTCCATCGTCCAGCCTTGAGCGCCCCAGCGATCTGGGCAAGCGCGCCCACACCAACATCCGCATGTTCGTCCCCGCCAAAGGCTTCACAAACCCGCAAATTGCCGCGGGATTACCGCCTTACAGCGGCTACTTCTATGAAACACCGGCATCGCTGGCCTGCGTCTACAAGCTGGTCGCGGTGGCGGCCGGATGCAATCCCAATATCGTAACCAATCACTCAGCCGGCGGAAGCAAAGCCATTGCCATCGTCGATGCCTACGACGATCCCAATGCCGCAGCCGATCTGGCTCTTTTCTCGACCCAGTTTGGCCTGCCCGCCCCAAGTTTCCAGACCGTCTACGCCAGCGGAACTCAGCCTCCGAATGATCTTGGGTGGGAGCTGGAAGAGTCTCTGGACATTGAAATGGTTCACGCCATGGCGCCGAGGGCCAAGGTTTACTTAGTAGAAGC
>Ga0209656_10001462_pt1 | contig 15441 bp, 9 predicted proteins | sample BogFormECP12_OM2_FD_188239 | JGI IMG/M metagenome (GOLD analysis project Ga0209656, IMG submission 188239) | Bog forest soil microbial communities from Calvert Island, British Columbia, Canada - ECP12_OM2 (SPAdes) (version 2) | ecosystem: Environmental > Aquatic > Freshwater > Wetlands > Bog ... | reverse complement strand
GGGCGGCGTGACCTTCAGTTCTTCGTCATTCGAACTGTCTGTGGCCATCGGATGCAAGCATAACGCCGCGCTGAGCATTGGATACGATCGCAACCGGGTGCCGCGATCGGCGTTGGCGCCCGGGAGCGAAGCGACAGCGGGAGTTCGACAGCATGGGTCGGGTAACGGCGCGTCGACCTGTCCAGCACCTGAGCGCCGAGACGGCGGTGAGCCGGCCCGAGACTGTCGTCGTCGAGGAACCGCTTGAAATTCGGGTCAACGGCAGCCCGATCACCGTGACGATGCGCACGCCGGGTTCGGATTTCGAATTGGCGCAGGGCTTTTTGCTTACCGAGCACATCATCGCGCACCGCGACGACGTCGTGGAGATTCGCTACTGCGGTGGTAGCGGCCCCGATGGGGCGAACACCTACAACGTCCTCGACATCACACTTGCGTCCACGGTGCCGGCTCCCGACGTCGACGTCACCCGCAACTTCTACACCACCTCGTCATGCGGCGTGTGTGGCAAGGCCTCCCTGGACGCTGTGCGACTCACCAGTTGCTACTCGCCGGGCGACCAGCCGGCCTGTGTCGCTGCGCAATTGCTGACCGCGATGCCGAAGCGACTGCGTGCGGCACAGAAGGTCTTCGCCAGCACCGGAGGCCTGCACGCCGCGGCTCTGTTCGACGTCGACGGCACAATGCTCGTGGCGCGCGAAGACATCGGGCGACACAACGCCGTGGACAAGGTGATTGGCTGGGCGCTCGAAACTGATCGGATACCGGTGAGTACTGCGGTATTGCTGGTGAGTGGGCGGGCGTCGTTTGAGCTGACCCAGAAAGCAGTGATGGCAGGTGCCCCGGTGTTGGCGGCCGTGTCAGCCCCGTCGTCGCTGGCGGTGGATTTGGCTAACGAATCCGGCCTGACGTTGGTTGCTTTCCTGCGCGGCGACTCGATGAATGTCTATTCGCGACCGGACCGCGTTACCGGGTAGTGCCCTCGGTCGAGTGGCGAGCGGTCGGTTTCGGCGCTTTCCGCCGTTGGAAACGAAACCGACTCGAGTTCGGCAAGGTTGGCTGCCACGGCGACGAGAGGCTGCGCGGCTTCGACGGCCATGCTCTCCCCGTTAGACTCGGCGCGCAACGATCGAACGAATTCCTCGGTGATGGGATGTTGGATCGCATCACGCCGCCCAGACAGCCGATCGCCGAGCGAGTCCGCATGGGTTTCCAACAAGGCGCGGGTGAATGGGTACGTACCCGACGGCGGCAACATCTTGATATCGGCGATCATGTCTCCCGCGGTCCGCACCAACACCGCCCGGTTCGCCGACCTGACCACCGGGGTCCGCAAATTGGCCCCGCTGCCGGTTTCCGAAAGGTATTGGCGGACGGCGTCATCGACCGTTCGGCTGACCACCATCGCTTCGCGGCTGAGTGCATGCAGATTTGCTTCGATCTCGGCCGAACTGTCATGGGTGACACGCCGCACGGCCGCGCGCAGAAGGGGCACATTGACGTCGAGTGCGGCACGGATCACGGCAGACATCGCGGATATCGCGCCCCTCGGCCACAGCAGCAGCGATACGACCATGCCCACCCCCGCGCCCATGACGACGTCTTCGATGCGCAGCAGACCGATTCGCCAACCGGTCGGGACCATCAGGTCGAGGATGATCAACGTTGTCAACGTGGTCACGGCCTGAGCAACAGCGAAAGAGAACAGCCGCGGCAGGTAGGCCGATCCGAATACCGCGATTGGCAGCAGCGACCACAGCGCCGCCGGTGCGATGGTGAATGCGGCGATGAGCACGGCGGCGACGGTGACGCCGACGGCGGCGCCCGTCACGGCTTGCACCATTTTGGTTCTCGTGACCAGCGCGCTGCTGGCGAGCACCGCCATCGTTCCCAGGACCACCCAAAACCCGTGCAGCACCGGGAAGAGATGGCTCACGCCGACGGCGAGCGCCAACCCGACGCCGGTGCGCAGAGCATTGCGTGCCACGACGGAGTGGGTGCGCAGAAACCCGGCCGGGACGGCGGTGATGGTGACGGTTTCGGGCAATATCCGGTCGCCGAAACCGGTCGGCGGCAGTCGTAAGCCCAAGGCCCGCGCCCACACCGGTCGGGCGTCGGCGGCCGCTGCCGCAGCAATCAGGCTGCCCGCCAGACGAATGGTTGTCGCGATCACCCGACAGGTCAGCAACCGGCGGCCAATTGCGATTGCTCCCGCGTCGTCCGGCGCACTGAGCACCAGTCCGACGTCGTCGCGGTAACGACCTCTTGCCAGCGACTGCAACCGCGGCAATGCCTGATCGAGGTCCGCTCTCCTTGCGGCCCGGTCGCCCGGGTGTGCGGCGTTGAGCACCCGTGCGCAGCAACGCATCACGTCGACGGCCGGCCGCCGCACCGGGCCCAACGCGATCGCGGTGTCGTCGTCGACGCGTTCGCTGACCAAGCCGAGGTGGTCGACGACACGCATCAATGCCCGACTACCCGCCGTCAGCCCAACCGGGCGGGAGCCTGCGGCCAAGAAGGTGGCGCGCAGCCTGTCCATCGCGGCGGACACCTCAACCGTCGACCCAGTGCCCTCGATCCGGTCGGCCAGCGCGGCACACACCCGTGCCGCGTTGCGGCGCAGCGCGTCGTGATGCCGTGGGGGGAGCAGGAACAACGACGCCGGCACGCACAGCGCGAGGGCGATCAGCCAACCCAGCAACCGCTCGCCCGCCGGCCCGGGCGGTGTGCATACCGGCCAGACGAAGCACAACAATGTCGTGCGTTGACCGGCCGACATCGTCTCACTGAGCGCGCCCGCCAGGGTCACCGCCACACCGAGGATCAACGTGAGCATCACCGCCAGCCAGGCCACGCGAGTAATCAAGGTGCCCAGGACAATCAGGATGCTTCCGTTGAGGCCCAGGCCGAGGTAGGCCACCGCGCGGTTTTGCCGGTTACCGGGGAAGTCGGTAACCACCATCAGCCAATAGGCGCCAAGCGCCGCAAACAGTGGGGTCGCCGTGCCGCCGACGACAACGCGGGCCAACCCGGCCGCGAGCGGCACCACGATCGCCGCACGGATGGCCCGTCGCAACCCGTCGCGGTCCGGGTCCTTGGTGTGCAACCGCTCCACCGCCCACCGGACCGGCCAGATCGCCATGAGTGGATGGTAGGGCCGTCGCCGCAATGGGACTCGGGCACCGGTCGCGTCGACGACGCGGCGAATGAACGAAATAAGCGGTGGGCGGACGCCGCCCTCAAGCGGGGCTGCCTTTCAGGTCGGCTTGTGGGATGTGGGTGGAGCGGCTCTGGTTTCCGCCGGCGTGTTTGGCCGCGTACATGGCGGTGTCGGCGAGGTTGACCAGATCGTCGATGAGTTCACGCTCGGTGGGGTCGAAGCTCGCGGCCAGCGGCGCTGTCGCGATACCGATGCTGGCCGTAACGGGGTAGTCGATGGCGGCGATGGCCTTGCGCAACTGTTCGGCGATGTCGTGTAGGTCGTCGGTGCGATAGGTGTCGGCGACGACGAATTCCTCGCCGCCGAAGCGGGCGATCAACGATGTGGGTGGACAGGCGAGGCGCAGGGCACCGCCGACCGCGACCAACGCCCGATCCCCCGTGAAGTGGCCGTGGCTGTCGTTGAGCCGCTTGAAGTTGTCTAAATCGATCATCGCGACGCCCAGATGGCTCGGCCCTTCCCTGCGGCGCAGCAACAATCCGTATGCCGACTGATAGAAGGCTCGTCGTATCAACAGACCCGTGAGCGTGTCGCGGCTGGAATGCCGCAAGTCGCTGCCCAGCGCATGCACCAGCCAATGCACGGCAAACGGAAACGCAACATTGACCGCCAGGACGAGCAGAAACCCGCAGCCCGCCACCACGGTGTCGTAGTAGCGGATCAGGCGCGCCGCGAGTACCGCGCCAGTGATTATGGCGATCGAGAGGTTGATCATCATGTCCCGGGCGCCGTGAAAGAACCCGATATAGCCGCCGAGCACCGCGAACGCGCTACAGCCCAGCAACCCCACGCGCGGATCACCCTGTGCCAGGCACGCGGCTGCGATGCAGACGCTGCCCGCAAGGGAGAACAACACCGATTGGCTGCGGGTGGGCCAGCGGATCAACCAAAACAGCGCCACTATCACGCCGAAGCCGCTGGCGATGGGCGACACGACGACCGCGACGGGGTAGTGCGGAACGGTCGGCCTGACCAACACCACAAGCGGAACCATGGCAATCGACACGATCACAGCGGCAACCATCGCCCGCCATCTCAGCCGGATACCTCGGGTGTTCAAATAAAGACTCAACCAGTCAAAGTGATCGGTCTGCTGCCACCGGCGCCCCACAGCGTCCACGGGTACACCCCCTCGTAACGCGACACATCCCGGTAGTTAAGGCGCCATCCCCCCGGATATGGAAGCACGAAACGGTGACGGCGATGGCCAAGGCCAGTATCCCAGTTGACCACCGCGGTGGCACGAATGCACTCCGGGTGCTGTGGCTTTCGCCGTTGATGCGGCCGCTGGCGCGCGTGCAAGCTGAAGGACTGCGCGGGCGGGGCATCGACGTACTGTTGGTGACCACCGACCAACATCCGGAGTCAGATACGGCGCGTGACTACGAGCTGGTGCTCGATCCGCGGTTCCGCATGGCTTCGACCTGGCCGGCGGCTCTGGCGGCTCAGCGCCGCATTCGCGAATACCGGCCTGACATCGTGATCGCTGAATCGGTCCGCGATCCACGCTGGATCGCACTGGCCGGACGGGCGCCGCGTGTTCAGCTGGTGCATGACGAACGCCGAGATGACGGCCGCCATCGGCAAGTTCTCGCGCGCACCGCATTCGACAAGTGGGGCGTCCGTTCGGCGGCCACCGTCACCTATAGCAACTACGCGGCAATCGCGGTCGCCACGCGGCGTGACGTGGCCGGCACCAGCGTGCATGTGGTCCCGCTTTGCAGCGACCTGGATCCGACGCTGGTTCCCCCGTTCGTCGGTCCCGACGGGCGGCGCGACTTCGTGCTGGCTGGCCGGCTCAACCCGCACAAGAACATAGACGTTGTGCTCGAGGCCTGGCAGCGACATGTGGATGGAGACAAGTGGCGCGGTGACGAGCTGCTGCTGATAGGTGATGGGCCGCTTACCATTCGGACCTTACCGGCCTACGTTCGGTGGCGGACCGGCAGTTACCACTATGCGGACGTCGTCACCACGCTGGCCGCCGCCAAAGGCTCGGTCACCCACTACCGCAGTGCTTCGCAAAGCGGAGTTCAGGTGCTCTCGATGCAGCTGGGGGTCATGCCAATCGCTTCCCCCTCCGGTGGCCTGGCTGAGTACCAGCCCCCGGGCTTTCCACCGGTCGGGATCGATCACGTCGCCGGGCTGGCTGCCGCGTTCGATGATCTGGCAGATCCGCTCACCGCGACCTTGCGTGGGGGAGCGGCGTCGCGTCACTACGCCGATCACTTCAGCGTCGATCGCACAGTGGACGGCCTTGTGGATGTGCTCACCGAAGTGGGTCATCGAATTGGCAAGGCACCAGCATGAATCCGGGTTGCGGCAGCCTGTTCCAACCGGGCCGAGAAGCAAAACGGTCGATGGGCTGGTGGCATTCGCCGTTGCTGGCCTTGCCCTGGCGTCACGGTACATGCCGATCACCAATCACGTCGTGGCGTTGACGGCGGCCCTTTCGCCATACCCGATGCTTTGCGGACCACTATCGGTGGTTTGTTGAACCTGGCTAGACGCTGGATTCTCGCCGCCATCGCCGTGGGATTGACTATCGCGACGCTGGCAGTGAACTCGCGCCGCGAGCTTTGATCGCAGTGATTGGGGCCCGCGGTTTCCCGGGTGTGTACGTCGTGGGTTCACCGGCCGCTTCACGAAGCGACTCGAGCATGATCCGCGCGACGCGCTCGACCACGGGCGGATCAAGCATGCTGTAGTGGTCAGCGGCAAGACGGTGCACCGTCAACGGTCCTTTGTGGAATTCGTCCCAACCCAATAGATCTGCCTCCACATCGGTCGCGGTACCCTCGGCCACGAACAGCTGCATCGGCACCTCGTGTCCGGGCTCGTGATAGCGGCGTGCGATCTCTGCAACGCCGCGGAAGTCGAAGTACTGTGGCGGCCGCAGCGCACCACTCCGAAGCAGCCGGAGCGCGACTTCAGTGTACTTGGCCCACTGCTCACGCGCGGGCTGTTGGCATAACCGGCGAAGCCGCCATCGCAGCGTGCACTGCGCGGGCAGCGGTTGCGCCATCGATGGTGCCGCAGCATCGAGAATGCCCATCCAGTCGACTTGCTGCCCTGCATCGACAGCCTGACGTGCAACTTCGTAAGCCAACAGCCCCCCGATCGAGTAGCCGGCCAGCGCAAGCGGACCATCCGGCTGCCGGCTGCGGATCGTCGAAAGAGCTTGGCTGGCATGCTCTTCGATGGTCACCGATCGGTCGAACCGCCCGCCTGGCTGATCGGGGATCAGCGTGTGTACCGACTGCGCCGCACCCCACCGCGCCGTAAAGTGTCTCAAGCTCATCGCCGAATTAAGGTTGGGGAAGATGAAATGCAGCGGTGGGCCGGACGTGACGTCGCCGGTCCGACTGGGGCTTCGGGCATCGAGTAACGCGGCGAGTTCTGCAATAGTCCTGCCGCTGTCGAGGAACGTCGAAAGCGATAGCGGCACAACGAATGCCCGCTGAATTTCAGAGATCAGCCGGGCCGCCAGCAGCGAATGTCCGCCGATATCAAAGAAGTCGGAGTTGACGTCGGTCACGGGCATGGCTAGCAGATCAGCCCACAGCGCCGCGACGCGCATTTCCGTGTCGTTGCGTGGCGGCTGGGCGCTGTTGCGGACCGTTCCCCGCGACGCCGGTGCGGGCAGTGCGGCCTTGTCCAGCTTCCCACTAGCGGTCATCGGGAGCGCGCTCAGACGCATGAATGCGCTAGGAACCATATATTCCGGCAGGCGGCGACGTAGCCAATCGCGTGCCTCGGCGTCGCTCGGGCACCCCGTCTCGCCGACGACGTACGCGACCAACTGCTGATCGCCGTTGGGCGCCTGGCGGGCGACCACTGCGCAGCATCCCACGTCTGGGTGCTCGCACAGGGTGGATTCGATCTCGCCCGGCTCTATGCGAAAGCCGCGGATCTTGAGCTGGTCGTCACTGCGGCCCAGGTATTGGATGCGGCCGTCGGGCAAGAACCTGCCACGATCGCCCGTTCGGTAGATCCGCCCGCCGACATGGAATGGATCGTTTCCAAACCGGCGCGCTTCCTCGTCAGGGCGATTGAGGTAGCCACGAGCCACTCCCACACCGCCGATGGCGATCTCTCCGGGAACGCCTATGGGTTGGAGTCGCCCGCGGGGGTCGGTAATGTACACCCGCACGTTCGGCAGGGCCCTGCCAACGGTGATGGTGTCTCCCTCGGCCACCCGCGCGAAGTTGGTGCCAGCCGTGGCCTCGGTGGGGCCATAGCCGTTCCAGACCGCACCGCATCGCTGCAGCAGCGCTTTGGCCAGCTCGTCGGTGAGTGTTTCGCCGACCGACACCACCGTGAGACGACGGTCGCCGCACCAGCCAGCGGCGAGAAGCGCCTTCCAAGTGGTTGGTGTCGCCATCATGTAGGTTGCGCGGCTGTGGGCGATCAGCGGGCTTAGCTCAGCGGGGTTCGTCGCCTGTGCGGAGGTGGCGAGCACCAGGCGCGCTCCGCACGCCAGCGCGCAGAAGATGTCGGCGAGGGCGAGGTCGAAGCTGATGGAGGCCACCGACAGCACGGTGTCGGACGCAGCGATGCTCATCTCGCGAAACATGGTGCGCATCAAGTTCGCGAGGCCGCGATGCTCGATGGTCACCCCCTTTGGGCGACCGGTCGAGCCGGACGTGTAGATCACGTAGGCCAGGTCAGTAGACGACACGGTGCTTGACCGGGAGCCGTGGCAAGGTGCGGACGGCTCCAGATCGCCGAGATTGACGACGGTCGCCGTGACCGCGTCCCCACCGGTCGGCAGGTGACAATCGATCAGAACGACGTTCGCGGCGGCGTCGTTGATGAAGAAGGTGTTCCGGGCGGCCGGCTGCGAGGGATCCAGCGGCAGAAAAGCCGCGCCGGATTTGAGAATTCCCACAAGGGCCGCCACCAGGTCGGGCGTGCGGTCCAAGAGCACGGCCACCACCGTGCCAGGACCGGCACCCGCCTGCACCAACCGCGATGCGATGGCCTCCGCGCGGTCGTCCAGTTGCCGATAGGTCAGCGTCGCGTTGCCGACCTGTACCGCTACCGCGTGGGGCGTACGTTCGACCTGCGAGCTGATGATCTCGTGCACGCATTTCGGCGAAATGCCGTGTGGGGTGGTCAGATTCCCGCTGAGCTGACGCCGGCGCTCATCCGGGGTGACCAGATCATGTTCGGCCATCGGGATTCCAGGCGCCGCCGCGACAACATCGAGCAGGCGGCGCCAGTGCGATGCCATCTCGCGTGCCGTCTCACGGTCGAACAAATCCGTGCTGAAGACGAACCCTCCGGCGACGTGTCCCTCGGGCCGCTCGTCCAGCTCGATGCTGATGTCGAACTTCGCCCATCCCACGGCGTCACGAAGATCGGGTTCCATCATCTGCAGTGACCAGTCATCAGCCGGGGTCGGCGGCGGCTCAAATAGCAACGCCGTTTGAAAAACCGGATTGTTGCGCGGGTCTCGCGGAAGGCCGAGGCCGGCCACCAGAGTATTGAACGGCACCACATCGCTGAGCGCTTCGGTGACCACGCTACGGATTCGGCCTATCAGTGCGGTGAAGGGCTCCTCGCCGGACACGTCACATCGTAGGACCACCGGGGTGACACAGGAGCCGGCCACCGCCAGCAGGTCGTTGCGGGGGCGCAGGTCGTGCTGGCTGCCGAAGACGACCTCGGTGGAGTCGGCGTAGAGATGTAGCCACCACGCGTATGCGGCGGCCAGCGCGTGGAAAAGGGTGCCGCCCGCGATCCGAGCCGCACGGCGCAGCCCTTCAACGGTGGTGTGGTCAATCGTCAGCGGGATCGTCCCGCCGGCCAAGGTCTGACGCTGCGGTCGCGGATGATCGAGCGGCACCTGGGTGTCCGTGACGCCGGCAAGCCGCCTGCGCCAGTTAGCAATTCGGCTGGCTATCTCCGGTCCGCAGACCCAATCGAGCTCCCAGGTCGCGTAGTCGGCGTACTGCGCCTGCGGCTCGGGCAGCGACGACGGCACGCCCATGGCGTAGCTGCGGTACAACGCCGTCAGCTCTGGGAATACCACGCGGCGCAGCGTTATCCCGTCAAAAACCAGCTGGTGTAGGGCCAGGTAGAGCCGGTGGTCGTGCTCGGTGACGCGGATGAGCCGCGGACGAATCAATGGCCCGTCGGCAAGGTCATAGGGACGCAGCGCGTCGGCGGTGGCGATCTCGGTGGCCCGGTGAACCGCGCCCTCGGGACCTAGCTCTGACAAATCGGTAACGGGCAGATCGATTTCCGTTGGCTCCCGTACGACTTGCTGCGTCACGCCGTCGACAGTCACAAAGGTGGTTCGCAACGCCTCGTGCCTTCTCACCACCTCGTTGAGCGCCCGCCGTAACGCGTCCACATTGAGTGCACCCCTCTTATGGATCACGAGCAGCTCGTTGTACGCCCGCGAGTCCGGTGCGAGCTGGCTCAGGTACCACAGTTGAGTCTGCGAAGCCGAAAGGGGGAGCGGGCCGGATGCGGTTCGCGAGTTGACCGCGTGCGGTTTGGCCGCTGGGCGCGAATCGCCAGCTCGGACAAGCGGCTCGAAGACCGCGCGACCCCTACCTTTCACACGACCGCCCGGGCATGCGGTGGCTGGCGGGCGTGCCAGCACGCCGTACTCCTGGCGACCACTGCAGAGCCACCGCGATCCAGGTCTCGGCGAACGCCGGCATTTCTGGTTGTGTGGTCACGAATAACAAAGTGCTCTTCCTAGCTGAAGCAGGCCCAGCACACCGCGGTTACCGCACCACGGTGACGGTGACGCCGAGTGCGAACCAAAACATACCTGAGATGTAACTGTAGCACCAGGTACATACTAATAGTCTATTATAGACCATGCAAGCCAATCTCTGGTTTGGTCCATGTTAAGGATCACCGCGGCCCGAAGACTCGGAAAGAAAACAGACCACGCGCTCTGTCAGCCCTGGTGCGATATGCCCGTTTTTTCAGGTGTTAGCCTGCGCCAGGAGCGTCGAAGTTCCGCCGATGTGGGTGACCACAGCCCGCGGTTCAAGAATCACGTGTAAACCGACCATTTCGAGACTTCGTGCAAGCGACTCTTCTTGGTGGTAAAGAAAGTAGCGCTCGTCAAAGCCGCCGACCCGCCAAAAGTGCTCTGCGCTTATCGCGATGCAGGATCCTTGTACGTACGGGACCTGACCTCCAGATCGATAGACCTCTTGGTCCGCCGGAATATCGCGCCTAACCGATTTAGTTGGAAAGAAGACTTCCGCAAGATCCGACCGCACACGCGACCAATATCGTGCCCTAGTCGCGTCATTACCTGCGGAATCCAGGATCCGAGGTCCGACCAAAGCGCCCCTGTGCAAAACCGTGTCCGCCAAAATCCGCACACTATCGCGGCCAAACGACGCGTCCGGGTTAAGGAAAATGAGCACCTCACCGGTCGCATTCGCCGCTCCATGCTGTCAGATATTCCGCAGCTCAGGCCGAGAATCTGCCAACGCGTAGGCTTCGGCGTCGGAGCCGCGCGATCCGGATCAGCATGAGCGGGTGGTCGGGCTGCCGCGAAGCCACGCGACAGCGGTTGACGGCTTTGGGAAACAGCGCAACGATTCTCGTGCACAGCATCACAGGGCGTCGACGACAATCCATGCCGACGGGGAGACCTAACGTGGCCTTTGATCCGGCCGAGTCTGCGGCGAGCGTCCTACGCGGTTGGGCGCACGCGATGCTCGCGCATCGCCATGGCAGCGAGGTCTACCAGACCTCGACGATGGGCGCGTTGCTCGACGGCGTCTACGACGGCGACGTCACGATCCGGGAGTTGTTGCGGCACGGCGACTTCGGTCTCGGCACCTTCAATGGCCTGGACGGCGAAATGTTGGTGCTCAACGGCGCCTGCTATCAATTGCGCGGCGACGGCAGTGCGCGGGTCGCCGATCCGGACCAACGTACCCCGTTCGCCGTTGTCACCTGGTTCGCCGCCGACCGCTCATTCGACGTGACCGCGCCGGTCAACCGCGCCGAACTCAAAGCGCGCATCGACGAGTCGCTGCCCAGTACCAACCTCATCGTCGCGGTCCGCGTCACCGGCGATTTCAGCGTGATTAGTACCCGCACCGTAACCGAGCAACACCGGCCCTACCCACCGTTCACCGAGGCCACCCAAGAGCAGCAGGAACTGAGCTTCACCGACGTGACCGGCACGCTGGCCGGATTCCGGATGCCCGAGTACGAACAAGGTATTTCGGTGGCCGGCTACCATTCCCACTTCGTCGACGCCGAGCGTCACCACGGCGGACACGCCCTCGACTACCGGCTGACCCGGGGCACCGTCGAGATCGGTCTGCGTTCCGATCTTCACCTAAGTCTGCCGCGCACACCGGAATTCCTTGCCGCCGAATTGCACAAACCAGACCTCGACAGCCAAATCCGCCGTACCGAGGGAGAATGACGTGAGCGATAGCGACGTGCGATCCGCCCAGCGTGTTCTCGAGACGCTGTCCGCGTACGGCATCCGTTACATCTTCGGCGTGCCGGGCGCGAAGATTGACTCGGTCTTCGACGCTCTGGTCGACGGCGGGCCGGAATTGATCGTTTGCCGCCACGAGCAGAACGCCGCGTTCATGGCCGCCGCGGTCGGCCGGCTCACCGGCACACCCGGTGTCGCGCTGGTGACATCGGGGCCGGGCACCACCAACTTGGCCACCGGCCTGATCACCGCTACCACCGAGCAGGACCCCATGGTCGCGATCTGCGGGGCCGTCGCCCGCGCCGACCGGCTGAAGCGCACCCATCAGTCGATGGACGCCGTTGCGGCGCTTAAGCCCTTCACGAAATACACCGGAGAGGTCAACGACCCCGATAACGTGCCGGAAGCGGTCGCCAACGCCATCCGCGCCGCGCTCGCGCCGCCGCGAGGTGCCGCCGCGGTCGTGCTCCCAGCCGATGTGTCGACGGCTGGCACATCGGCAGCGATCGTGAAGCCATCGCCGGTGCCGACGCTGGGCGCGGCGCCTGCAGACCGAATTGCCCAGGCCGCCAGCCTGATTCGGGAGGCAAAGCGCCCGGTCCTATTTGTCGGTGTTCGCGTCGGCGATCCGGAACCGTGTGCGGCGCTGCGTGAGTTGCTCGCGGTTACCGACCTGCCGGTCGTAGAGACATTTCAGGCCGCCGGTGTGGTGTCCCGAGAACTCGAGGATCACTTCGTCGGGCGCGTCGGGCTGTTCCGCAATCAGCCCGGCGACATTTTGATCAACCACGCCGACTTATTGGTGACGGTCGGCTACGACCCCGTCGAATACGATCCGCGGTTTTGGAACTCGTATGCAACCCGCACGCTGATCCACATCGACGAGGTTTCGGCCGACATCGACAACCACTACCAGCCGACGCTGGAATTGCGCGGCGACATCGCCGCGACACTCGCCGAATTGATCCCGCCGCTGTCGGGGCTGCGGCTGTCCGCGGAGGCCAGCAGCGCGATAGCCGAGCAGCGGACAGCACTGCTGCAGATCAACGACGAAGCACGGGCTCATCCCAACACCGGCATCGGTGCCAACCCGGCGGCGGTGGTCCTCAAGATCCGGGACCTGATCGACGACGACGCCACCGTCGCCTGCGACATCGGATCGCACTACATCTACATGGCCCGGCACTTCCGCGTCTATCGGCCTCGCCGGCTGCTGTTCTCCGACGGCCAACAGACCCTCGGCGTCGCGTTGCCGTGGGCGATGGCCGCCGCGATGGTCCGGCCGGGCACCCAGGTGGTGTCGGTATCCGGCGACGGTGGATTCCTTTTCAGCGCACAAGAATTGGAGACGGCGACCCGGCTAGGGCTCAGCTTCACTCACGTGATCATGCGCGACAACACCTACGACATGGTCGCGTTTCAGGAGCAGCTCAAGTACGGGCGCACGTCGGGGGTGCAACTGGGCGACTACGACGTCACGCACTACGCTGCGGCGTTCGGCGCCAAAGGCATTCGGGTCAGCGGCATCACCGAGTTCGAGGCCGCGCTCAAGCAATCTCTGAACGAACCCGGGATCACCATCATCGACGTGCTCGTCGATTACAGCCGCAACACCGAACTGTTCGCCGAGCTGCACGACGGCGTTGTCGAATAAGCGTGGAGTGACGCCGGACTACGGGATCACGTCCACCAAGTTGACAAAGGTTCCTGCAGTCGCCTCGGCGACGGGTGCGGCGGCGCCGAACAAGATGATGAACGGAACCATGACCACGTCGGCGGCGATTGGGTCAGCGATCGCGTTGATCAGGTTGCCGGCCTCCAGCTGGTCCAAGAACATGGTCGCGTCGTATGCGGGCAAGCTGGTGAGGAGCGCATCGACGGTGTCTGCAATCGGCACCAAAGTCCCATAGTCGGCTGCGACGGTGCCGATCAGATCGTTGAGAATATCGGTCGGCGACGACAGCAACGTCGCGTCCGAAATCGGGTAGTTTGCTGCCTCGCCTAGCCCCTCTTTCAAAATTTGGAAACCCTGCTCCAGCGACGGGTGCAGGGTGTCGGTCAAGCCGGTGTTGACCGCGGACATCAACAGCGTCGACAGCGACAGGTTATCTGCCAGCGGCGTTATTTGGTAAGTGCTCGGATTTTCCAGATCCTGAATGGCTGTGCTGATTCCTTGCTGTAGGCCGTTGCTCAATGCGGTGGAGACAGCGGACCAGTCGAGGTTCGTCGGAAACAGCTCGAACGTGGTAGGGACGTCGGCATCTCCCTGATCCCAGCCGTCGGTGATGCTGCCGTAGCCCAGGTTCACCAGGACGCGCGTGTCGGGTTCGAGCAGGTCGTAGAGCGGCTGTCCGATTACCGGGAGCAGCCGCAGCGGGTCCAACAGTGGCAGGCTGTCGTCGGGGATGATGTAGTAGTTGGTCAAGGTGTCGGCCGCCGATGTCGGCAACTGGATGGCCGAATCGATCTGTGCGGCAGTGTCGCCCAGATACGCACCGTGGTCATAAAGGATTCCCAGCGCGGCGTTGAGGTCGGAGACGAGGTTGAGCGGATATTTCGGGAAGTCGGCGAAGCCGTCGTATTCCTGCGTGTAAATGTCGGTCGGGTAGAGGTCGTCGGGCGTCGCGCCGGTCAATGTGAAGCCCAGGCTCGGGAAGCTCGGGTCGGTACCGGCAGGGAAATCGAAGCGTTCCATGACGCCCCCGTCGGGGTTGCTTACATCACCAACGAGCACGAAGTGCACATCGTCACGGGGCACACCCTGGTTCGTCAGTTCGGTCATGGTTGTCGAGGCGATTATGGAGCTCTGCGAGAAGCCGAACACGACCACAGGGTTGGCGGCGTCTGCCTCTCCGGTAGCGATCTCGTGCAAGATTGCAGCGTCCAGAATCTGTTGCCCCTCCGCAGCTGACGTGTCGTACGGCAGGCTGTGCACCCCCGTGCCCGGATACAACCCCTCGGGAGTATCCAGCGCCTGCGGGGTGCCGGTGAATCCGCGCGGCTCTAGGTATAGCTGGTTGACGGCATCCACGTAGGCTGGCGGCGGTGTCGGAAGGCCGCTACCGCCGATGACGAACGCGGTGCCATCCCCGAGTGCGGAATCCGCCGTGTCACCGCTGGTCAGCGCGACGTCGCGGGCTTGGCTGGCGGTTAAGGGTGCGGTCACCGGCGTCGCGGTGATCAAGCTGGCACCTGTGATGGCAACACCGGTGGCGAGGCAGACGCGAAGCATCGAACGGCCCAGCATAGAGACTCCTCGGCTAAGAGGTGACTGAGCGAGTCTAGTTGACGGCCGACGACGACGGGCCGCCTTCGTTCCAGCGCCGAGGCTCGGCGTGAGGCATTGGTGCAGGCCACCGCCGACGTGGCGGCCGCTACGCGCTGAACAGTAAGTACAAACCGGTGAACGTGTAGCTCACCATGACCAGCATCATGGTGAGCTGGCCGGTGAGTTGATGGCCCGCGGGAAGCAGCCGAAGCAGCCAGCCATCAAGATTCCGCCGACGGGGGCGTACCAGTTGCGGGTAATGCGTACCGCTGCCGGGCCCGGCTTGTCGAACGGGATCACCACCGCCAACATCCCGGCCACGAAGATGCCGAACAGGCCGATGATGATGAAGTAGTGGGCCGGGTTGGCCAGCGGACCGGGGTCGCGACCGTTGCCGATGTGCCAGCTGACATCCCAAATGAAGCCGAACAGGGCGCAGATGATCGAGGTGGTGAACACCAGGATCGTCAGCGCCACCCAGGGCGGACGGTTGAACTTGTGTCCCAGCCGCTC
>Ga0209656_10001459_pt1 | contig 15444 bp, 15 predicted proteins | sample BogFormECP12_OM2_FD_188239 | JGI IMG/M metagenome (GOLD analysis project Ga0209656, IMG submission 188239) | Bog forest soil microbial communities from Calvert Island, British Columbia, Canada - ECP12_OM2 (SPAdes) (version 2) | ecosystem: Environmental > Aquatic > Freshwater > Wetlands > Bog ... | reverse complement strand
CTAGCGGCGCGGGTTTTGAATGATTCGTCCCTTTCTACACCGTTTCGGGGCTCTCATAGACAGTGCAAATGCAACTATGAAAATATCGCATGGCTAGGCGCCGTTGTGTTCGTTCCTCCGCACGGATGAAGACGCTCACGGCTTGTCTGACGACAATCGGCTGGCGTTCGATAATCCCTCAGCGTCAACGTCGGTGATACATTGACGAATTTCATGCTGCATCCTAGACCTCCAGCGGATCTATACTACAAATATACGATCATTCACCTTCGGGCATTGACTTCACCAAAATATTCGTTCACCTCACGCATCGTCAATTATTGACATTGGACAATAGTGTGAGACGATTCGACCCATTGAGGCGAATCGCCGTTCGGCGAGCGCCTATTACGGGTTGGGGGCGATCCATGCGAATTTTCGTGGTCGGAGGCGAGAGCCGGGATCTGGCGGCGATTGAAAACGCGTTGCGCTTGGGGGAGGTCGAGATTCTGAGCGCCGCCGCGCCGTTCGCGGCTGCCCCGGATCAACGTCGGTACGCCTTCGCCGGGTGGACGCTTGACGCCGCGACGCGCGACCTCGCCAACCCAGTCGGGCGCCGGGTCAATCTCACCTCGTCCGAATACGATCTTCTCATGGCGTTCGTCCGCCAGCCCGGTCAGTCGCTGTCGCGCGGAGCGCTGCTCGGGGCCTTGCGAGGGCGCGTCTGGAGCTATTTCGACCGCTCGATCGACACGCTTGTCGCGCGACTGCGCAAGAAGATCGATGTCGAACCCGGCCGGCCGCGCCTGATCCGCTCCGTACGCGGGATCGGATATGTGTTTTGCGCCAGCGTCTCGTATCTGCAGGACCCAGGTCGATCCGCGGCGGCCTGACGCGGCAATCTCCATCGCCGTTTTGAGTGATTTCAGAGGCTTGCGGCGACTTTTCCATCGCACCCGACAGGCGACCTGGCGGTTCCGACAACTCTGACTCCGAGGCCGGACCACGCGCACCCCCTCCGGCGGTGAGCAAAAGGCGGCGAGGCCAGGCGCCACGAATTCCAAGCCAGGCGCAACAAAAGCCAATTCCGGCGAGATGAATTCCAAGACTTTTTCCTTCCGCGAATTTAGGTTTTTCAGCGGGTTAACCCAGGTTCCGGCGGTGGTTTGGGGTTGCGATAAGGGTCCGTGCGGTTGGGCGTCGTCGGCGCGCGCCGGGATCCATTCCGCCCACGGCCGCTTTCTGAGAATCAAACCACAGCTCTTAGTTTTTGGCAACAAAATGTCGACTTTTTAGAAAGCGTCTTACGCCTGACAGGGTGATCGACGCTCCCGCCGCGCGATGCTCAATCGCGGAAGGCGCTAGCCGAGCAGACCTTGAGCGCGAGGAGCGAGCGGGTTGTCGGTCAGCGCCGCCAGATCCGGCGCGTCGATGCGCGGCGATCGGGTGAGCGCCGCCCAGAGGTTTTCCACGTCCCGCGCAGCGACGCCCTCGACGATGATGACGATCCGGGTTGCGTGGTCTGCGTCCGGCCAGCCGACAAGCGAACGCGGCGCGTGAAAGACGTGCTGAACGCCTTCGACCAGAATTGGTTCATCCGGCCTGTCGGCAATCGCAACGAGCCCCTTGAGACGCAAAAGCCTCGGACCCAGCATCGAGGCGATCAGCGACAGAAACTGTGCGAAAGCATGCCGATCGATCGGCTCGGCGCTGCGAAAGACGAAGGTTCGAACGCCGTGACCATGGCCTGAATGCGCGTCGGGATCGACGACGCTCCGCGCGATCGGCTCAGCCAGAAACTCCGCCGGACTGAATTCCGCCGCCGCGCCGTCGAGGATCGGCGCCGACGGATTGAGCTCCCATAACGCCCGCCGCAACATTGCCAGCCCTTGCTCTCGTTCAAGCGCCGGCAGAAGGTCGCTCTTCGCGATGACGAGGCGATCCGCCAGCGCGATCTGACGAGCGCTTTCGGCTCTCGCGTTCAGGGTCGAAAGCCCGTTGACCGCATCGATGAGCGTCGTCACGCCGGCGAAGCCGAGCCGGGACGACAGGTCCGGATCGGCGATCAGCGCGTGAAGAATGGGCGTAGGGTCGGCGAGGCCTGTCGTCTCCAAGACGATCCGGCCGAAGGCCGGCAGGGCGCCGGCATCGCGACGTCGGAGAACGTCGCGCAACGCATCGAGGAGATCGCCGCGGAGCGCGCAGCAGACGCATCCGCTGTTGATGAGAATGGCGTCCGCCCGTGAGCTGCTCGTAGAGGAGATGGTCGAGGCCGATCTCTCCCCACTCGTTGACGATGACGAGCGCGTCGGCCAGTTCGGGCGCGCGGAGGAGACGATTGATCAGCGTCGTCTTGCCCGCCCCGAGAAAACCGGTGACGATATGGAAAGCGATCCGTTCACGGGCCGTCACGACCGGACTCCAGGTTGACGGTTCCCGACAGCCAATGTTATCCCTGCGCCAGACACTGTATAACTCTTTGTAACGAAAGGAAAAACGTGACCGTCCGCCTTCACCGCAACGATCTTCCGGCGGACGCCGTCTTCGGCGAGGCAGTCGCGATCGACACCGAAACGTTGGGCCTCGAGGTCGGCCGCGACCGTCTCTGCGTCGTGCAGTTGTCGCGCGGAGATGGCGACGCCGACGTGGTGCAGATCAGCCCCGGCCAGACAAGCGCGCCCAATCTGGGGAGGCTGCTCGCCAACCGCGATGTCGTCAAGCTCTTCCACTACGGCCGTTTTGACATGGCCGTGCTCTGCCACGCCTTCGGCGTGATGGCTGGGCCGGTCTATTGCACCAAGATCGCCTCGAAGATCGCCCGCACCTATACCGATCGGCACGGGCTCAAGGATCTAACGCGCGAACTCGTCGGCGTCGAAATCTCCAAGCAGCAGCAATCTTCCGACTGGGGCGCGGAGACCCTCACCGACGCGCAGCTCGCCTACGCGGCCTCGGACGTCCTCTACCTGCATGCCATCCGCGAGAAGCTCGACGCCATGCTCGCGCGCGAAGGCCGGGCTGCGCTTGCGTACGCCGCCTTCGCCTATCTGCCGGACCGCGTGCGGCTCGACCTCGCCGGCTTCCAGGATATGGACATCTTCTCTCACGCCTATCCTTGAGCGCACGCGGATCAGACGATCGCCGCCTTCTGCAAGCCGACCAGGTGGCCGATGCCGACGCGTGCGAGCGCCATCATTTGCAAGAGTTCGGCCTCGCTGAAGGGCGCGCCTTCGGCCGAGCCTTGCACCTCGACCAGCCCACCCGATCCGGTCATCACAAAGTTGGCGTCCGTCTCGGCGGTCGAGTCTTCGGCGTAATCGAGGTCGATCACGGCTTCGCCGCCAACGACGCCGCAGGAGACCGCGGCGACATGATCCTTCAGCGGACTGTCGCGCAGGATCGAGCGCTGCGTCATCCAGTTGAGGCAGTCGCGCAGCGCAACCCAGGCCCCGGTGATCGAGGCGGTGCGCGTTCCGCCGTCCGCCTGCAAGACATCGCAATCGATGGTGATCTGACGCTCGCCGAGCCGCGGCAGATCGACCACCGCCCGAAGCGAGCGGCCGATCAGCCGCTGGATTTCCTGGGTGCGCCCCGAGACGCGCCCGGTCGAGGATTCGCGCTTCGTCCGCGTCGAGGTCGCCCGCGGAAGCATCGCGTATTCGGCCGTCACCCACCCCCTGCCCTGCCCTCGAAGCCACGGCGGCGGCTTCTCCTCGAGCGAGGCGGCGCAGAGCACATGCGTCTCGCCGAAACGGACGAGGCAGGAGCCCTCCGCATAGCGAGCCACCCCGCGCTCGAACATGACCCTGCGCATTTCATTGGCGGAGCGTTTGGACGGACGCATCGGGCTTGCCTTTCTCGAAAACGTCCCGCTTTAGCGGCGCAGGGACGGCGTGGCAAACCATGGCGGGGCCGCGTTGACCCAGGGCGCCCGCCTCTCTAGGGTCCGCCGCCGCCAATTCCGACAAGGTCCAATGCCGCCCGCCGCCGACGCATCGCTCGATCCCGCCAAATCCTTTCAAGGGCTGATTCTGACGCTCCAGGAATACTGGGCGAGGCAGGGATGCGTCATGTTGCAGCCCTACGACATGGAGGTCGGCGCTGGCACGTTTCATCCGGCGACGACGCTGCGCGCCCTCGGCCCGAAGCCTTGGAAGGCCGCCTATGTCCAGCCCTCGCGCCGCCCCAAGGACGGTCGCTACGGCGAGAATCCCAACCGGCTCCAGCACTATTATCAGTTTCAGGTGATCCTCAAACCCTCGCCAGAAAACCTTCAGGAGCTCTATCTAGACTCCTTGAAGGCGATCGGCGTCGACATGGCCCTGCATGACGTGCGTTTCGTCGAGGACGACTGGGAGAGTCCAACGCTGGGCGCCTGGGGCCTGGGGTGGGAATGTTGGTGCGACGGCATGGAAGTGTCGCAGTTCACCTACTTTCAGCAGGTGGCGGGCTTCGAATGCGCGCCGGTCTCGGGTGAACTGACTTACGGCCTCGAGCGGCTCGCCATGTACGTGCAGGGCGTCGACAGCATCTACGACATCAATTTCAACGGCCGCGACCGCGCAGGGCGCGTGACCTACGGCGACGTCTTCACCCAGGCGGAAGAAGAATATTCGCGCTACAACTTCGAGTACGCCGACACCGCGATTCTCTTCCAGCACTTCAAGGACGCCGAAGCCGAATGCCGCTCGCTGCTCGAGATCGGCGCCTCGGGCGAAGGGCGCCTGATGGCGCTGCCGGCCTACGACCAGTGCATCAAGGCGAGCCACGCCTTCAACCTTCTCGACGCTCGCGGCGTGATCTCAGTGACCGAGCGCCAGAGCTATATCTTAAGGGTGCGCGAACTCGCCAGGGCCTGCGGCGCGGCGTGGCTGAAGACAGCGGGAGGCGGGGCAGGTTGACCCTCATCCGGCGCTTCGCGCCACCTTCTCCCGCAAGCGGGAGAAGGGAGAACCCCCTCTCCCGCTTGCGGGAGAGGGCCGGGGTGAGGGCCTGGGGACGGCGCAATTCCTATTCTCATTCAGGCTTTTCGACATGCCCGATCTTCTCCTCGAACTCTTCAGCGAAGAAATCCCCGCCCGCATGCAGCGGCAGGCGGCGGAGGACCTGAAGCGGCTCGTCACCAACGCCCTCGTCGACCGCAATCTTCTTTACGAGGGCGCGCAGGCTTTCGTTACGCCGCGGCGCCTCGCCCTGCATGTGGTCGGGCTGCCGGCCGCGCAGCCGACCTCGCGCGAGGAGCGGAAAGGACCCCGCGTCGGCGCGCCGGAGGCGGCGATCCAGGGCTTCCTCAAGAGCGCAGGCCTCGCGCGGATCGGGGACGCGTCGATCGAGAAGGACCCGAAGAAGGGCGAGTTCTATGTCGCCGTAATCGAGAAGCCCGGCCGCTCGACGAAGGAGGCGCTCGCCGAGATCATCCCCGCGATCGTTCGCGCCTTCCCCTGGCCGAAGACGATGCGGTGGGGCGCCGCTTCGGTCAGGCCCGACGCCTTGCGCTGGGTGCGACCTTTGCGCGGAATCCTCTGCACGCTCGGAACGCCGCACGACGTCGCAGAAGTCATCCCCTTTGACATCGACGGGCTCGCCTCCGGTGATGTGACGTGGGGACATCGCTTCATGGCCCCGGCGCCGATCACCGTGCGCCGCTACGACGACTATGCTGACGCGCTCTTGAAGGCCAAGGTCGTGCTGGACGCCGATCGCCGCAAGGCGATCATCCTCAACGACGCCAGGAGCCTCGCCTTTGCGCAGGGGCTCGAGCTCATCGAAGACGAGGGCCTTCTCGAAGAGGTCGCGGGCCTCGTCGAATGGCCGGTCGTGCTGATGGGCGAATTCGAGCCGGCGTTCCTGGACCTTCCGCCCGAGGTGATCCGGGCGACGATCAGGGCGAACCAGAAATGCTTTGTGCTGCGCCAGCCTCCCTCGTCCCCCGTGGCCGTCCCCTCCTCCGTCATGGCCGGGCTTGACCCGGCCATCCACGCGGCGCCGTCAGGCGCGTCTTCGTCTCGGCCTGCAACGCGGGACGGCGTGGATGGCCGGCACAAGTCCGGCCATGACGGAAGCCTCGCAAACAAATTCATCCTCGTCTCGAACCTCGTCGCCAGCGACGGCGGCGCGGCCATCGCGGCGGGCAACGGGCGCGTCGTGCGGGCGCGGCTCTCCGACGCGCGCCACTTCTGGCTGACCGACCTCGCCCCCCTGCCCGACTACAAGGATAAGGCCGCCAAGCCACTCGACCAGCGCCTCGCCAAGCTCGAGGCGCTCGGGATCATCTTTCACGAGAAGCTCGGCGCGCAGGCCGAACGGATCGAGCGCATCGAGATGCTGGCCCGCGAGCTCGCGCCCAAGGTCGGGGCGGACGTCGAGCTTGCGGCGCGCGCGGCGCGTCTCGCCAAGGCCGACCTCGTGACCGAGATGGTCGGCGAATTCCCTGAACTGCAGGGGGTGATGGGTCGCTATTACGCGTTGGCGCAAGGCGAGGAGGCGAGCGTCGCCGACGCAATCGAAGAGCACTACAGGCCGCAGGGGCCGAACGACCGCATCCCCGTCGCGCCGGTCTCGATCGCAGTCGCGCTCGCCGAGAAGCTTGATACGCTGGGCTCCTTCTGGGCGATCGACGAGAAGCCGACCGGTAGCAAGGACCCGTACGCTCTGAGGCGCGCCGCGCTCGGCGTCATCCGCATCGTTCTCGAGAATAGCCTGAGACTCCCACTGACCGGTCCGCTCAATGCGGCGGTCTGGGGCGCGCTGCTCGACATCGAATTCGCCCGCGAGGACGAGGCGGACATCGTCGTCCGGTCGCTCGAACGGCGCGGCTTTCCGAAAGGCCCCGAGCTCGAGCAAGTCGTCGGCGCCTACTCGCGCACCGCGCGGCGAAGCCCGGCGCCCGACGACGCGCGCTTGCGCGAAACAACTGCGAGCCTGCTGGCTTTCTTCGCTGATCGGCTCAAGGTCTATCTGCGCGACAAGGGCGCGCGCTACGACCTCATCGACGCGGTGTTCGCCCTGCCCGGCCAGGACGATCTCCTGACGATCGTCTGGCGGGTCGAGGCGCTGGGCCGGCTCCTCGACACGGAAGACGGCAAGAACCTGCTCGCCGGCTATCGCCGAGCCGCCAACATCCTGCGCGCCGAGGAGAGGAAGGACGGCGCCGGCGCCTTCAACCGCGCGCACGATCCGGCCAAGCTCGTGCTGCCGGCGGAAAAGGACCTCGCCGACGTTCTCGCCGCAGCCGGCGCAGCCGCGCGCGAGCGGGTCGGCCGCGAGGATTTCGAGGGCGCAATGCGTGCGCTCGCGACCCTCCGAGCCCCGGTCGACGCATTCTTCCTCGACGTGACCGTCAACGCCGACGATCCGGCGCTCCGCCTCAACCGCCTGCGGCTGCTTAGCGAGTTGCGCGACGCGATGCATGCGGTCGCGGATTTCTCCAAGGTCGCGGGATAGCCCTCACCCCAACCCTCTCCCGCAAGCGGGCGAGGGGGCGAATCCCTTCTCCCGCTTGCGGGAGAAGGTGGCGCGCAGCGCCGGATGAGGGCGGTGCTCCGCCCTTCACGCACGGAGAACCGCGCGCTAGTCTCCTTTCCAGCCACAATGGGAGGGACACGAATGACCGAAAGCCTCGGCCATCTCGCCAAGGGCGCGCTGAGCGATCTTTCGGCAGTGTTCGCCGCGATGCCGGAGGACGCGCTCGACGGGCTCATCGAGGAGATCGTCAAAGCGAAGCGCATTGTCGTCTTCGGACTCGGGCGCGAGGGCCTGCAGATGCGCGGCTTCGCCATGCGGCTCTTCCACATGGGGCGCAACGTCGCCGTCTGGGGCGACATGACGACGCCAGAGGTCGGCAAGGGCGACCTTCTGTTTGTCTCCGCCGGCCCCGGCGATCTCGCGACCGCGCGGACGCTCGTCGACATCGCCCGCAAGGCCGGCGCCCGGACAGCGCTGATCACCGCTCAAGCCAAGGGCGACCTCGCAAAACACGTCGACGTCGTATCCGTCATTCCGGCGCAGACGATGGCCAACGACCAGGGCGGCAAAGTCTCGGTGCTGCCGATGGGCTCGCTATTCGAAACCGCGCAAATGATCGCCTTCGAACTCGCGATCCTGAAACTGCGCCCGCGCTTCAACGAAACGCCGGAGACGATGCGGGCAAGGCATACGAATCTGGAGTGAGCCGGCGGGCGAAAAAAATGTCCGCATCTGCGTCCGCCGGGCGTCGTAAGGGCGCAAACCCTCCTGGAAAGGAACACTCACATGGGCGATTACACATTCCTCTACCGCGGCGGCATGCTCTCGGCGTCGCCGGAAGAGCGCCAGAAGCACATGGAAAAATGGATGGTCTGGTTCAAAGACATCGGCGCGAAGGGCCTGGTTAAGGAGCCGGGACATCCACTCGAAAGCGGCGGCAAAGTCGTCAGCGGCAAGGCGATGACGGTCAGCGACGGGCCGTTCGCCGAAGCCAAAGACCTCATCAGCGGTTACACGCTGATCGCGGCTAGCGATCTCGCCCATGCGGCGGAAATCGCCAAGGGTTGCCCGATCCTCCAGGTCGGCGGCTCGGTCGAGGTCAGGCCCGTCATGCATATGAACATGTGATGCCGCTGGACGAACGTCTCTTCCGCCATGAAGCGGGCCGGATGGTCGCGGCGCTGACGCGGCTCCTCGGCGTCCATAATCTCGCTTTGGCGGAAGACGTCGTCCAGGAAGCGTTCTGCCGCGCCGCGGACGTCTGGAAGTTCCGCGGCGTCCCCGACAATCCCCCCGCCTGGCTGATGGCGACGGCAAAAAACTGTGCGCTCGACGCCTTGCGGCGCGAGCGCACGGCGCGAACCTTTGCGCCCGAGCTCGGGCGGCATCTTCAGAGCGAATGGACGCTCGCGCCGGTGGTTGAGGAGTTCTTTGCGGCCGAGGCGATCAAGGACGATCTCCTGCGGATGATGTTCGCCTGCTGCCATCCCCGCCTGCCTGAGGCGGGCCAGGTCGCGCTCATCCTCCACATCCTCTGCGGTTTCAGCGTCGGCGAGGTCGCCGCCGCGCTGATGAGCGGCCGGGACGCCGTCGAGAAGAGGCTAACCCGCGCGAAGCAGGTCCTCGCCGGTTCGAAGGGGCTTTTCGACGTCGGAAACGCAACCGACTTCGCGGCGCGACTTCCGGCCGTCCGCCGGGCGCTCTATCTCCTCTTCAGCGAGGGCTATCATAGCGCCTCGCCCGAGCGGGCGGTGCGCGCCGAACTCTGCCGCGAAGCGATGCGGCTGACCGCCCTGTTGATCGACCATCCCCGAGGGCGAACGCCGGCGACCTATGCGCTGGCCGCGCTGATGAGCTTCAATGCGGCGCGGCTGCCGACGCGGACCGACGCCTCGGGCGATCTCGTCCCGCTCTACGACCAGGACCGCTCGCGATGGGATCGCGGCCTGATCGACGAGGGACTGAGGCTGCTGACCCTCGCGGCCGTCGGCTCCGACGTCACCTCCTATCACCTGGAGGCGGCCGTCGCCGCGGCCCACGCGCGGGCGGCGACCCCGCGAGACACGGACTGGACGCAAATCGTCTGGCTCTACGACATGCTGATGGCGATCCGCCCCGGCCCGGTCATCGCCCTGAACCGGGCGATCGCGGTGGCGGAGAAGGACGGGCCTGAGCGGGGCCTCGCGGCGATCCGTGCGATCCACCGGCCGGATCGCCTCGCCCGATACCCGTTCTTTCCCGCGGCGCTCGGCGAGCTCGAGCTGCGCCGCGGCGACCGCTCCGCCGCGGCTAGGCATTTTCGCGCGGCGCTGGCCCTCGCCCGCAGCCCTGCCGAGCGGCGCCACTACCAGCGGCGGATCAAAGCCTGCGACGACGACGCCGCGCGCGCCGCGCGCGCCGGCGAAGCGCGGTCCGCCGTCATCGGCTGACGATCGGCCGCCAGCATGCGATCCGGTGGGCAAAGAGCGTCGGCTAGGCGCGTCATCCCGCGCGAGGCGGTTCGAACATTGGCTTCGCCCCGTCGATAAACGCGCTCGGCAACATCTGCAACTCCTTGTGCTCGACGGCGAGCTGCGGCATGAAGGTCGCAACGAGTGCGGCGACGGTTTTCGCCTGATCCTCGTCGCGCCGTCGTCTCATCGGTTCACGGTCGGCCCGCGTCGACATCCAGCGCTTGTGGATGGCGAAAACACGAGGATCCGCGGTGACGAGCCGCAGCGGCTCTCCGCGCTCATCGATGACCGTCGCTTCGAAGGCGGGCGCGCTTTCGAGCCAGGAGAGGCCTTCGATCTCGACTGCGGCGAGATCGTTCGGGTCGTCGCCGATGGCGACTCGGCTTTCCGACCAGGGCGGATTGCGCAACGCCTTGACCGGATCGACCAGGTAGCCGTCCCTGTTTGCGGCGCGGAAGTCCCGCTCGGTGCGCATGAAGGATTTGTCGACACGCTGGAGGATGCGCAGTAGGGAAGCGGCCTCGAGTTCGTCGGTCGCGACGAACGCGAGCCGCGCTCGGGAGTCGAGGAGAAGATCGATATCCTCCGTGGTGGTCAGGCCGGGATCGAGATGAACGCCCGCCGCGGCTTCGTAGGCGTAGATCGCGTTGGTTCCGATCACGCGAATGCCTCCGTCGAGCAGGCCGGAGTCGTCCAGCGCGCGCAGGATTCTCGCGCCGATCAGCGGCATGCGGCCGAGACCCAGCGCCCGGTTGACGGCGGCCTGTCGCTCCATGACCTGTCCAAGGTCGCGAAGGCGATCCTTCGCCTCCTCGCGCCCGCGCTCGAATTCCGCCTTGATGCGCTCCGTATCATCGCTCCGGCGACCGAGCGAGGACTGACGGCGGCGACCGCGCTTGTCGTAGCCGACGCGCATCAGGTAGTCATGGCCCTTGGTCCTCGACCAGACCATTGAGCCCCGAAACGCGCGTGCGCGAGCGCGCGCGTTTCGCCACCTGTGGAAACGCTGCTGCGTGTTGATCGCTTCCCGCCGTTGGTCGGGATTGAGTTCGGCGAAGTCCAAGGGGCGCGGTTCCAACAGATTCTAGCGAAATGCATCAGAAGTGTTGGAACCTAGCATTGGTCGGACGCTGTTCCAACACTTTCGTTAGGAACGCTAGCGATCACGGCCTCTGCCTCTACTTCCCCGCCATCCCCGCCCGATGCTCGCCGACCGCGACCGCGAGCGTCATCGCGAGGCAGAAGGTCGCCGCGAGCGAGCGGAACGAGCCGAAGTCGCTCTCGACGATCTCGAAGCGCACGTCGGCGAGGCCGGCGAGGGGCGAAAGGGCGCTGTCGGTGAAGACCACGATCGGCGCGCCGGCCTCTCGCGCGCGCTTCGCGAGATCGACGGTGAACGGCGAATAGGGAGAGAAGCTGATCGCGATCAGCGCGTCGGCCGGGCCGGCGCGCGCCATCTGCTCCGGCCCGAGTCCGCCGACATTGTCGATCAGGCGAACGGGCAGGCCGAGCTGGCCCAGCGCATAGGTGAGGTAATGCGCCACGCTGAACGCCCGCCGCTGGCCGAGGCAATAGATCGTTCGCGCGCGCGCCAGAAGAGCGATCGCCCGGTCGAGATCGCGCCGCTGAACGCTATCGCGCAGGCGCGCGAGCGAAGAGGCGGCCGAATCGGCGAAGCCGAACAGGAGATGGGTCGGATCGCCGCTGTCGCGGGCGCTCTCGTGCAGCGCCTTGAGGCGCTCGGAATAGGCCGGCCAGCGATTGCGCAGGTGCGAACGAAAGACCTCCTGCAGATCGGAGAAGCCGCCGAAGCCGAGCGTCTGGGCCAGGCGCACCAGGGTCGAGGCCTGTACATGCGCGCTGCGGGCGATGGCGGAGGCTGTGCCGAGGGCGAATTCGTCCGGGTGCTCGAGGGCATAACCCGCAGCCTGGCGCAGGCGCTTGGGCAGATTTGGCTCGATCTCGATCAGCCGGCGCTTCAGCGCCTCCAAACTCTGCGGCGGCTCCATCGTCGTCGCGTCGTCCATCGCTCCTCCCTGCCCCGCTGCCGGCGCCTTCGGCTTTGGGCGTTGCCGACTCACGAATAGAATGAATATTCCAAATTGCGCGACTTGTGAAATTTTTGTTATGGCGGGCCGTTCGGGCGAGCGCGTGATGGGAGGCGGCGACCATGGAGACGATCGGGGTTGGACTGATCGGGACGGGCTATATGGGCAAGTGCCATGCGCTCGCCTGGACGGGGATCAAGGCGGTCTACGGCGATTCGCCGGTCGTGAGGCGGGTTGCGCTCTGCGAAGTCGAGGAGAGCCTCGCGCGCAGGCGCGCCGAGGAATTCGGCTTCGAGATTTCGACTTCGGACTGGCGGTCGCTCGTCACAAATCCCGAGGTCAGCGTCGTCTCGATCACGACCCCTAACGCCTGGCATGCGCCGATGGCGATCGCCGCGCTCGAAGCTGGCAAGCATGTCTGGTGCGAGAAACCGATGGCGCCCGCTTTCGCGGACGCCGAGCGCATGGCCGCGGCTGCGCGGGCGAGCGGCAGGGTCGCGATCCTCGGCTACAATTACATCCAGAGTCCCGCGATCCGCTACGTCGCCAAACTGCTCGAGCGGGTCGCGATCGGCCCGGTCACGCATTTCCGGATCGAGATGGACGAGGACTATATGGCGGACGCCGAGGCGCCGTTCTCGTGGAAGAGCGAAAAGAGCGCCGGCTATGGCGCGCTCGACGACTTCGCCGTCCATCCGATGAGCCTCGTCTCGATCCTGTTTGGCATGCCGAACGAAGTGTTCGGCGAGATGCGCAAGCCCTACGCCGACCGGCCGGACGGAGGCGGCCGGCGCCCGGTCGAGAATTTTGACGTCGCGACCGTCCTCTTGCGCATGGGCGACGGCGCCTCGGGCGGGATCCAGGTCAGCCGCTGCGCCTGGGGCCGCAAGGGGCGGCTGCAGCTGCAGATTTTCGGCGCGAAAGGCGCGATCCTCTTCGATCAGGAGCGATTCAATGAAGTCTCCGTCTATCTCGCGGAAGGGTCCGCCGAGGACCAGGGCTTCAAGACTGTGCTGATGGGTCCCGCGCACCCGCCCTATGAGCGCTTCATCGTCGCCCCCGGGCATCAGATGGGATTCAACGACCTCAAGGTCGTCGAGGCGCACGAGCTCCTGAACCGCATCGCGGGGAAGCCGTCGCTGACCATCGACTTCGACGCGGGCCTCGCCGTCGAGCGCGTCATTCACGCAGCAGCGCGCTCGGCCACGGAGGGGCGTTGGGTCGCGGCGGCCTGAACTTTATTCGAAGGTCGCGCCCAGGCGCTCCATCGCCGGACGAAACTCCGGAAAGCTGGTCGCGATCATCGCAACGTCGTCAACCGCCATCGGCTCGCGGCTGGCGAGCCCCATGACGAGGAAGCTCATCGCAATGCGGTGATCCATGTGCGTCGCGACGAGCCCGCCGCCGCGCGCGGACCCGGCCCCCTCGACGATGAGATCGTCGCCCTCGATCGCGTGAGCGACGCCCGCCGCCGACAAGCCCGCTGCGACCGCGGCGAGCCGGTCGCTCTCCTTGACCCTCAGTTCATGCAGGCCGCGCATGCGGGTTGCTCCAGAAGCGAATGCGGCAGCGACCGCGAGGACCGGATATTCGTCGATCATCGAAGGCGCGCGGGCGGGGGGCACGTCGACGCCACGAAGCGCGCTCCCGCGCACGCGCAAATCCGCGACCTCCTCGCCGCCCTCCGTGCGGCGGTCGACGACCACGATGTCGGCGCCCATGTCGAGGAGCGTGTTCAAAAGCCCCGTGCGCAGCGGGTTCATGATCACGCCCTCGACCAGGATGTCGGAGCCTGGAACGATCAGCGCCGCAACGATCGGGAACGCCGCGGACGACGGATCGGCCGGGACGATGACAGGTCGAGCCTTAAGCTCCGGGCGGCCAACGAGATCGATCCGGCGTCCCTCGTCCTCCGCGGTCACTTTTACCTCGGCGCCGAAATGAGCCAGCATCTTCTCGGTATGGTCGCGCGAGGCCTCCGTCTCGACGACGGTCGTCACGCCCCGCGCGTTGAGGCCGGCGAGGAGCACCGCGGACTTGATCTGCGCCGAGGCGACCGGCGTGCGATAGAGAATGGGCGCAGGATCGCGCACGCCCCTGAGCACAATCGGACAGCGTCCGCCTTCGCCTTGCGAGAGAACCTGCGCACCCATCAGTTTCAGCGGATCGAGAATGCGGCTCATCGGACGCTTCCTGAGCGAAGCGTCGCCGTCGAATGTCGCGGTGATCCCGTGGCCGCCGACGACGCCCATCATCAGGCGCGAGCCGGTGCCGGCGTTGCCGAAGTCGAGCGTCCCGCACGGCGTTGCGAGCGCGCCGACACCCGGACCGCGAATCCGCCAGCGGCCGGGGCCCAGGCGCTCGATCGCCGCGCCGAGCGCCTTGCACGCCTCGCCGGTTCTCAGGACGTCATCGCCTTCGAGCAACCCCTCGACCATTGTCTCGCCGCAAGTCAGGAGGCCGAAAATAAAAGCGCGATGGGAAATTGACTTGTCGCCCGGAGGCCGAAAGCGTCCTTTCAGGGCCTGTCCGCGGATCGCGCGCAAGGGGCTGGCGTGAACAGGGGGCGACAGGGAAACGGACACGCGGGAACTCGCATTTTTCACGTCTAAGCCGCTGATGCGGCGCCGCGCTCGTATCATCGGGCTAAGCCCCTGTCGACGGGCGCGGGAAAGCGCATTGACAGGCGCAAGTGACCCGACTAACCGGATCGCTCCCAAAACCGCCCCTGAACCGACAGGAAACCGATCGCCGTGGCCAAACCCGAACTCGGAGCCAAGCACCAGTGTCAGAACTGCGGCGCCAAATTCTTTGACCTCAACAAAGATCCTATCGTCTGTCCCAAATGCGGGACCGTGTTCCAGGGCGCAACCCGCGTGCGAGCGGCGGTGAAGGAAGAAGAAGAGGACGTCGAACTTGCGGCGCCCCCCGGCGTCGATGTGGTCTCGCTCGAAGAGGTCGAGGCGGCCGAAGAGAAGGTCCCCGAGACGGCGATCGACGACGTCATCGAGGAAGACCCCGCCGACGCGACGGACGACCCCTTCCTCGAGGAGGAAGAGGAAGACGACGACGACGTCACCAACCTGATCGACGGCGACATCGCGCCCGACGAGGAGGGATAGAGGCCCGCGCCGCTCGCAGCGAACGTGCGGTCTTCCCTCCACCTGTCGCAATTTTTTCAAGATAGGCCTTGTGGCGGCCGAAGGATTGCGGCTATATCGCCGCCCGCGCGAACGACCCGGCGCTTCGCCCCAATCGAAGCTCCCGCGCAGAATGTTTGGAAAACGGGGCCATAGCTCAGTTGGGAGAGCGCTTCAATGGCATTGAAGAGGTCGTCGGTTCGATTCCGTCTGGCTCCACCAACGTTAAGTGGCTGAAATTATTGCTTCTAGCAGCCTGTCGGACTTAGCGGCGCGCCTGCGTCCGTGCTAGAATCAAGTGTTGATTCGCGCGGGGCGGCGGGCCTTTTTGATGAGCAATTTTCGTCCGATCGATCGCGA
>Ga0209656_10001457_pt1 | contig 15452 bp, 12 predicted proteins | sample BogFormECP12_OM2_FD_188239 | JGI IMG/M metagenome (GOLD analysis project Ga0209656, IMG submission 188239) | Bog forest soil microbial communities from Calvert Island, British Columbia, Canada - ECP12_OM2 (SPAdes) (version 2) | ecosystem: Environmental > Aquatic > Freshwater > Wetlands > Bog ... | reverse complement strand
CGGCGCAGTCAAAGTCACGCCCGCCCACGACCCGAACGACTTCGAGATCGGGCTGCGGCATCAGCTGCCGATGCCGTCGATCATGGACACCAAGGGCCGGATCGCCGACACCGGAACACAATTCGACGGGTTGGACCGCTTCGACGCCCGCGTCGCAGTGCGCGAAGCGCTTGCGGCGCAGGGCAGGATCGTCGAGGAGAAACGACCCTACCTGCACAGCGTCGGGCACTCCGAGCGCAGCGGTGAGCCGATTGAACCGCGGCTGTCGCTGCAGTGGTGGGTGCGGGTGGAATCGTTGGCCAAGGCTGCCGGCGACGCGGTGCGCAACGGCGACACCATGATTCACCCCGCCAGCCTCGAGCCGCGCTGGTTCGCCTGGGTCGACGATATGCACGATTGGTGCATCTCGCGACAGCTGTGGTGGGGCCATCGCATCCCGATCTGGTACGGCCCCGACGGCGAGCAGGTGTGCGTGGGCCCGGACGAGACACCGCCGGACGGCTGGGAGCAGGATCCCGACGTCCTGGACACCTGGTTCTCGTCGGCGTTGTGGCCGTTCTCCACTCTGGGCTGGCCCTCGAAGACCCCGGAACTGGAAAAGTTCTATCCGACAAGCGTTCTGGTGACCGGTTACGACATTTTGTTCTTCTGGGTGGCCAGGATGATGATGTTCGGCACCTTCGTCGGCGCAGACGACGCCATCACCCAGGACGGCAAGCGGGGCCCGCAGGTGCCGTTCACCGATGTCTTCCTGCACGGTCTGATCCGTGACGAGGCCGGCCGAAAGATGAGCAAGTCCAAGGGCAACGTCGTCGATCCGCTGGACTGGCTGGACATTTACGGCGCCGACGCGTTGCGGTTCACGCTGGCCCGCGGCGCCAGTCCCGGCGGCGATCTCGCGGTCGGCGAGGATCACGTGCGGGCGTCGCGCAATTTCGGCACCAAGCTGTTCAACGCCACCCGGTTTGCGTTGCTCAACGGTGCCAGCCTGGCGCCGTTGCCTGATCTCGCTGAGCTGACCGACGCTGACCGCTGGATCTTGGGGCGGTTGGAAGAAGTTCGCGCCGAAGTTGATTCGACCTTCGACGGATATGAATTCAGCCGGGCCTGCGAGGCTCTCTACCACTTCACCTGGGATGAATTCTGCGACTGGTACGTCGAACTGGCCAAGACACAGCTCGCCGATGGTCTCACGCACACCACCGCGGTGCTGGCCGCCGTGCTGGACACCCTGCTGCGACTGCTGCATCCGGTGATCCCGTTCATCACCGAGGCGCTGTGGCAGGCGTTGACCGGCCGGGAGTCGCTGGTGATCGCCGACTGGCCCACGTCATCCGGTATCAACCTGGATGCGGCTGCCGCGCAACGGATCACGGACATGCAGAAGCTGGTGACCGAGGTCCGCCGCTTCCGCAGCGACCAGGGTTTGGCCGACCGGCAGAAAGTGCCCGCCCGGTTGTCGGGCATCGACACCGCAGACCTGAGCACCCAGGTCGGCTCCGTACGCTCGCTGGCATGGCTGACCGAGCCGGGCCCGGAATTCAGCCCGTCGGCCTCTGTTGAGGTCGGCCTGGCCGGAGGCATCGTCACTGTCGAACTCGACACCTCGAGCACGATCGATGTGGAGGCCGAACGTCGCCGCCTGGAAAAGGACCTGGCCGCCGCCCAAAAGGAATTGGCTTCCACCACAGCCAAATTGGGCAATGCCGATTTCATGGCCAAGGCGCCGGCCGCCGTCGTCGACAAGCAACGAGAGCGTCAACGAGTCGCCCGCGAGGAAACCGACCGGATAACGGCCAGGTTGGCTGGGCTGCAGTGACTTTGGAGCCGCCAGACCCCGATTTCACCGGCGTGGTTCCGACCCCAGACGAGATCGCGGCCCTACTTCAGGTCGAGCATTTGCTCGACCAGCGCTGGCCGGAAACCAAGATCGAGCCGAGCCTGACCCGCATCACGGCGCTGATGGACCTGCTCGGCTCACCGCAACGCGGCTACCCGTCGATTCATATCGCCGGCACCAACGGCAAGACCTCGGTGGCGCGGATGGTCGACGCGCTGCTGACCGGGTTGCAGCGGCGCACCGGACGGATCACCAGCCCGCACCTGCAGTCGGCGGTCGAGCGGATCGCGATCGACGGACACCCGATCAGCCCGGCGCAGTACGTGAACACCTACCGGGAGATCGAGCCGTATGTGCAGATGATCGATGCGCAGTCGCAGGACGGTGTTTTCGGGGAGGCTGGCCCGCGACTGAGCAAGTTCGAGGTCCTCACCGCGCTGGCGTTTGCGGCGTTCGCCGATGCGCCGATCGAGGTCGCGGTCGTCGAGGTGGGTCTGGGCGGCCGCTGGGACGCCACCAATGTCGTCGACGCTCCGGTTGCCGTCATCACCCCGATCAGCATCGACCACGTCGAATACCTCGGCGACGACATCGCCGGGATCGCCGGCGAGAAAGCCGGCATCATCCACAAGGCCGACGAGGGTGCGCCCGACACCGTGGCGGTGATCGGTCGGCAGGTACCCGAGGCGATGGAGGTGCTGCTGGCGCAGACCGTGCGCGCCGACGCGGCGGTCGCCCGCGAAGACTCGGAGTTCGCAGTGCTGGGCCGTCAGGTCGCCGTCGGCGGCCAGGTGCTGCAGCTGCAGGGCCTCGGTGGCGTGTACTCGGACGTGTATCTGCCGCTGCATGGGGAGCATCAGGCCCACAACGCGGTGGTGGCGCTCGCCGCGGTCGAGGCGTTTTTCGGTGCCGGCGCGCAGCGTCAGCTCGATGTCAGGGCCGTTCGGGCCGGATTCGCCGCGGCCACCAGCCCCGGCCGGTTGGAGCGCATGCGGAGCGCCCCAACGGTATTCATCGACGCTGCGCACAACCCGGCGGGTGCCGCGGCGCTGGCGCAGACGCTGGCCGAGGAGTTCAATTTCCGATTCCTGGTCGGGGTGGTCGGTGTGCTGGCCGACAAGGACGTCGGCGGCATCCTCGCCGCGCTAGAACCGGTCTTTGATCGGATCGTGGTGACCCACAACGGATCACCGCGCGCCCTCGATGTCGAGTCGCTGGCGCTGGCCGCGCAGCAGTGGTTCGGACCCGACCGGGTGCTCACCGCCGAAAATCTGCCTGCCGCAATCGAAACCGCGACCGCGCTGGTTGACGACGCCGCCGCAGAGGCGGACGTCGACGGCGACGCGCTCTCCGGGACCGGCATTGTGATCACCGGATCCGTGATCACCGCCGGCGCTGCACGGACGTTGTTCGGTCGGGACCCGGCATGACGCGCCCGACTGATGGCCCGACGCCGGATCCGTGGAAAAGCTTTCGCGGCGTGACGGCCGGGACGCTGATCCTGGAGGCGATCGTGGTGCTGCTGGCGTTGCCGGTGGTCAGCGCGGTCGGGGGCGGGCTGACGCCGCGCGCACTGGGCTTCCTGCTGGGGTTGGCGGCGGTCCTGGTCGTGCTCGCCGGGCTGCAGGGGCGGTCATGGGCCATTTGGGCGGATCTTGCCGTGCAGCTGGTACCCATCGCCGGCTTCGTGGTCTACCCGGGGGTGGGGTTCATCGGGATCCTGTTCGCCGCGGTCTGGGCCCTGATCGGTTATTACCGGTCCGAGGTTCTCCGCAGGCAGCGACGCGGGCTCCTCCCAGGCCAGGACGGCCCGCCGGACTGATCCACCGTCGTCGGCGCGCGCGCTGCGTTAGGTACGCTGTCCGCCGTGGCCGACCGGACTCTCCTGTTGATCAAGCCCGACGGGGTCGAACGACGCCTGGTGGGCGAGATCATCGGCCGCATCGAGCGCAAGGGCCTGACCGTCGCGGCGCTGGAGCTGCGCGCGGTCAGCGACAAGTTGGCCCGCTCGCACTACGCCGAGCATGACGGCAAGCCGTTTTTTGCCTCCCTACTGGAGTTCATCACGTCGGGACCGCTGGTGGCGGCGATCGTGGAGGGACCCCGGGCGGTCGCGGCGGTGCGGCAACTGGCCGGCGCAACCGACCCGGTCGAGGGTGCCGCGCCAGGCACCATCCGGGGCGATTTCGGCCTTGAGGTGCAGTTCAACCTGGTGCATGGCTCCGATTCGCCCGAGTCGGCCGAGCGCGAGATCGGGCTGTGGTTTCCCAACTCCTGACCACGGGTTGACGCACTTGGTTGGGGGCGCTTCGGCGGTATGGGATACTAAGTAGCGGGTGAACGTCGCCGGACCGGCGTCCGACGCCCGAATGAAGACTTCGACAAGCGCGACCACCGCGAAACGCGATGCGGCGCCGACCGTCCAGCCATCATTCAAACCGGCACCGAGCGCGTTCGAACTGAGCCGCTCGGGGCGAGACCATCACAAGTTCGGGAGAAGTGACCCGGACCCATAGCGAAGCCCTCGCGTGGCCGCGTCGCAAGGACGCGCCCGGGGGCTAGAGGAGAATACGTGATAGACGGTGGCCCATCCTCAGAGCTTCCAGAAGACTTGGTCCAGCATGAGGACCTGCCCGAACGGCTGAGGGTCCATTCGCTGGCCAGAGTGCTCGGGACGACCAGTAAACGGGTGCTCGACGCGCTGGCCGAACTCGACGGCCGGGTCCGTAGCGCGCATTCCACCGTGGACCGCGTCGATGCGGTCCGCGTGCGCGACCTGCTGGCCAGCGCACCGGCGACCGTCGCCGCGACGGTTGCTGCGCCCCCGGAGGCCGCTGCCGTGGCGGACGAGCCCGAATCCCGGCTGATGCTGGAGACGGCGATCGACCGTCCCGAATACATGCCGCTTTTCGTCGCGCCACAGCCGATCCAGGTAGACCGTGACTCAGATGACGCCGACGACTCGGCGGATTCCGACGATGACGACCTCGACACCGACGACGACGAGCAGGGCGAACGTCCCGCCAACCGGCGTCGCCGCCGCGGGCGTCGCGGACGCGGCCGCGGCCGCGGCGAGCAGAACGGAGCCGATAAGGGCGACGAGGCTGGCGGCGACGGCGGCGAATCGGACAAGTCGGATGCGGCGTCGGCTGACACCGACGACGACTCCGATGACGACGACTCCGAGAACGGCGAGGACGACAACGGCGGCGGCGAAGGCACCAGCAAGCGTCGCCGACGCCGTCGTCGCCGCAAATCCGGTTCCGGCGACGACTCCGAGGACGGCCCGTCACCGGACGATCCACCGAATACCGTGGTGCACGAGCGGGCACCCCGGGCCAAGGACAAAGCCGATAGCGACTCCAAGAACACCGAGATCCAGGGCATCGACGGCTCAACCCGCCTGGAGGCCAAACGGCAGCGCCGCCGCGACGGACGTGACGCCGGTCGTCGCCGCCCGCCGGTCCTGACCGAAGCCGAGTTCCTCGCCCGCCGCGAGGCGGTCGAGCGGGTGATGGTGGTGCGTGACAAAGTTCGCACCGAACCGCCGCACCCGGGCGCCCGCTACACCCAGATCGCCGTCCTCGAAGACGGGATCGTCGTCGAGCACTTCGTCACCAGCGCGGCGTCGGCATCCCTGGTGGGCAACATCTACCTGGGCATCGTGCAGAACGTGTTGCCGTCGATGGAGGCGGCCTTCGTCGACATTGGCCGCGGCCGCAACGGCGTGCTCTACGCGGGCGAGGTCAACTGGGAAGCGGCCGGCCTGGGCGGTTCCAACCGCAAAATCGAGCAGGCTCTCAAGCCCGGCGACTACGTCGTCGTGCAAGTCAGCAAGGACCCGGTCGGACACAAGGGCGCCCGGCTGACCACCCAGGTGTCGCTGGCCGGTCGTTACCTGGTGTACGTGCCGGGTGCGTCGTCGACCGGCATCAGCCGCAAGCTGCCCGACACCGAACGCCAACGCCTGAAAGAAATCCTGCGTGAGGTGGTGCCGTCAGACGCGGGCGTGATCATCCGTACCGCCTCCGAGGGCGTCAAGGAGCAGGACATCCGCGCCGACGTGACCCGGCTGCAGGATCGGTGGACGCAAATCGCCGCGCAGGCCGAGGAGACCAAGGAGAAGGCGGCCGGCGCCGCTGTGGCGCTGTACGAAGAGCCCGACGTCTTGGTCAAGGTGATTCGTGACTTGTTCAACGAGGACTTCGCCCAGCTCATCGTGTCCGGCGAGGAAGCCTGGACCACGATCAACGAGTACGTGAATTCGGTTGCCCCCGAGCTTGTTTCGAAGTTGAACAAATACGAGGCCGCACCGCTTGCTGAGGGGCAATCGGGCCCTGACGTCTTCGCGGTGCACCGCATCGACGAGCAATTAGCCAAGGCGATGGACCGCAAGGTCTGGCTGCCCTCGGGCGGCACGCTGGTGATCGACCGAACCGAGGCGATGACGGTGGTCGACGTCAACACCGGCAAGTTCACCGGGTCCGGCGGCAACCTCGAACAGACCGTTACCAAGAACAACCTCGAAGCCGCCGAGGAGATCGTGCGCCAGCTGCGGCTGCGCGACATCGGCGGCATCGTCGTCATCGACTTCATCGACATGGTGCTTGAGTCCAACCGTGACCTGGTGCTGCGCCGGCTGACCGAGGCGCTGGCTCGCGACCGCACGCGTCATCAGGTGTCCGAAGTGACCTCGTTGGGGCTGGTCCAGCTCACCCGCAAGCGGCTGGGAACCGGGCTGATCGAGGCGTTTTCCACGACCTGCCCACACTGCGGCGGCCGCGGTATAACGCTGCACGCCGATCCCGTCGACTCCGCGTCGGCGACCAACCGCAAATCCGAATCGGGCGGCAAGCGGGGCCGGCGCTCCAAGAAGGGCAAGGCCGACGAACCCGCGGTGGCCAAAGTGCCGGTGCACACTCCCGGCGAACATCCGATGTTCAAGGCCATGGCCGCGGCCAACGGTAAGCATGACGACGAAATTGAGGATACCGACGAGTCGGCGCGCACCGAGGATGTCGACGAAGTAGTCGGCGAGCACGACCGGGACGACGCGGAAACCGATGCCCGGCTCCATGAGCAGGTCGCGCGCGAGGCCGCGGAAGAAGACCTGGACGACGGCGACTTCGATGACGACAGCGACGAAGACGACGAGGTCGACCTCGACGACGATGAGGATCTCGACGACGAGGACCTCGAGGACGAAGACGACGAGGACGACGAGGACGACGAAGCGGATCTTGACCTCGACGACGATCTGGACCTCGAAGATTCCGACGACTCCGACGACGGCGATCACTCCGACGGCGAATCGGCTATCGCCGCCTTCACCGCGCCCGCTGCGCAACCCCGCCGGCGTCGGGCCGCGGCCCGGCCGGCCGGACCGCCGATCCATGAGGACTGACCTCGGGGTCTAATTGCCCGGCTCCTTCCAGGCCGTTCCGGCCTGCAGCGTCGCCGGGCCAGTTTGACCCTTTAGCCGCTGGTCACGTACCCTGGACCAGTTGTCACCAGGCCCGCTGACCGGGTTTTGGCCGGCACTCCCAAGACCAGCCCGCGCACCTTCGGTAGCGCGCGGCGCCCGAAGGACCCAAAGAAGAAGAGGTAGACGTAACCATGGCGACCTACGCAATCGTCAAGACCGGCGGCAAGCAGTACAAAGTCGCGGTCGGAGACGTCGTCAAGGTCGAGAAGCTCGACTCCGAGCCCGGCGCGAAGGTGTCGTTGCCGGTCGCCCTGGTCGTCGACGGCGCCACCGTCACCACCGACGCCGCGGCGCTGGCCGAGGTCGCGGTGACCGGTGAGGTGCTCGAGCACACCAAGGGGCCCAAGATCCGTATCCACAAGTTCAAGAACAAGACCGGATACCACAAGCGTCAGGGTCACCGTCAGCAGCTGACGGTCCTGAAGGTCACCGGCATCAAGTAGCGAAGGCGACGAGACATGGCACACAAGAAGGGCGCTTCCAGCTCACGTAACGGTCGCGATTCCAACGCTCAGCGGCTGGGCGTCAAGCGCTTCGGCGGTCAGCTCGTCAAGGCCGGCGAGATCATCGTCCGTCAGCGCGGCACGCACTTCCACCCGGGCGTCAACGTCGGCCGCGGCGGCGACGACACGCTGTTCGCCAAGGCGGCCGGGGCCGTCCAGTTCGGCGTGCGGCGGGGACGCAAGACGGTCAGCATCGTCGCGGCCCCGACCACGACCGACTGAGCCATCGCGAGTGCGAAGCTGAGTCAGCTTCACGCTCGCGGGCTTGACCCTGGTTGGCTCGACCCTAGTAAGTTCAGAGGAATCCCGATGCCTCGGTTTGTCGACCGCGTCGTTATCCACGCGCGGGCGGGCTCCGGCGGCAACGGCTGCGCCTCGGTCCACCGCGAAAAATTCAAGCCCCTCGGCGGTCCCGACGGCGGCAACGGCGGCCGCGGCGGCAGCGTCGTGCTGGTCGTCGATCCGCAGGTGCACACCCTGCTCGACTTCCACTTCCGGCCGCACATCGACGCGGCTTCGGGCAAGCAGGGAATGGGCAGTAACCGCGACGGGGCGGCCGGTGCCGATCTGGAAGTCAAGGTCCCCGACGGGACCGTGGTGCTCGACGAGGACGGGAGAATGCTCGCGGACCTGGTTGGCGCGGGCACCCGCTTCGAGGCCGCGGCGGGGGGTCGCGGCGGGCTGGGCAATGCCGCGCTGGCCTCCCGGGCCCGCAAGGCGCCGGGATTCGCGCTGCTCGGCGAAAAAGGGGAGTCCCGCGATCTCACGCTCGAACTCAAGACCGTCGCTGACGTCGGACTGATCGGCTTCCCGTCGGCCGGCAAATCCTCCCTGGTATCCACGATCTCGGCGGCCAAGCCGAAGATCGCCGACTACCCCTTCACCACACTCGCTCCCAACCTGGGCGTGGTCTCGGCGGGGGAGCGCACCTTCACCGTCGCCGACGTGCCGGGCCTGATTCCGGGTGCCGCGCAGGGCCGCGGTCTGGGTCTGGACTTCCTGCGGCACATCGAGCGATGCGCGGTGCTGGTACACGTGGTGGATTGTGCGACTGCGGAATTGGGCCGCGACCCGGTGTCCGACATCGATGCTTTGGAAGCCGAGCTGGCTGCCTACACGCCTACGCTGCAAGGAGATTTGGCCCTGGGCGACCTCGTAGAGCGGCCGCGGGCGGTGGTGCTCAACAAGATCGACGTCCCGGAGGCCCGTGAGCTGGCCGAGTTCGTTCGCGACGATATCGCCGCCCGTGGCTGGCCGGTGTTCCTGGTGTCGACGGTCAGCAGGGAAGGGTTGCAGCCGTTGATCTTTGCGCTCGCCGACCTGGTGTCGCAGTATCACGCCGCGCAGCCGGTGCTGGTGCCGCGACGGCCAGTGATCCGGCCGATCCCGGTCGACGAGTCCGGTTTTACAGTGGAATCCGACGGCCAGGGTGGATTCGTGGTCCGCGGCCGGCGACCCGAACGCTGGATCGCCCAGACCAACTTCGACAACGACGAGGCGGTCGGCTACCTCGGTGACCGGTTGGCCCGGCTGGGCGTCGAGGACGAACTGGTGCGGCTGGGCGCGCGGCCGGGATGCGCGGTCACCATCGGCGAGGTCACCTTCGACTGGGAGCCGCAGACCCCGTCCGGCATCGACACGACGATGTCGGCCCGCGGCACCGATGCTCGTCTGGAAGGCACCGACCGGGTCGGCGCCGACGAACGCAAGGCGGCCCGCCGGCAGCGCCGCGAGCGCGACGATCCGTCATGACCGCGCGTGAGGCCATCCGCACCGCGCGAAGCGTCGTGGTCAAGGTCGGCACCACCGCGTTAACCGCGCCGACCGGCATGTTCGACGCCGGCAGGCTGGCGGGGCTCGTCGACGCGATCGAGGCCCGGATGAAAGCGGGCTCAGACGTCGTCATCGTCTCCTCCGGGGCCATCGCCGCCGGCATCGAGCCGCTCGGGCTGACCAAGCGGCCGACCGACCTGGCCACCAAACAGGCGGCGGCCAGCGTCGGGCAGGTCGCGCTGGTGAACGCTTGGAGCGCGGCCTTCGCTCGCTACCAGCGCAGCGTTGGCCAGGTATTGCTGACCGCGCACGACATTTCGATGCGGGTGCAGCACACCAACGCCCAGCGCACCCTGGACCGGCTGCGGGCGCTGCATGCGGTGGCGATCGTCAACGAGAACGACACGGTTGCCACCAACGAAATCCGGTTCGGCGACAACGACCGGCTCTCGGCGTTGGTGGCGCATTTGGTGGGGGCCGATGCGCTGGTGCTGCTGAGCGACATCGACGGGCTGTACGACGTCGATCCGCGCAAGTCGCGCGAATCACGTTTCATCCCTGAGGTTTCCGGGCCGGGCGACCTCGACGGTGTGGTCGCGGGACAAAGCAGCCACCTGGGCACCGGAGGGATGGCGTCAAAGGTGTCGTCGGCACTGCTTGCCGCCGACGCCGGGGTGCCGGTGCTGCTGGCAGCTGCCGCCGACGCCGCGACCGCGCTGGCGGACGCCTCGGTCGGAACGGTGTTCGCCGCGCGGCCCAACCGGATGTCGGCACGCCGGTTTTGGGTGCGCTACGCCGCGGAGTCCGCCGGTGCGCTGACCCTGGACGACGGTGCGGTGCGTGCGGTGCTGGCCCAACGCCGTTCGCTGCTGCCCGCTGGTATCACGGGGCTGTCCGGCCGTTTTCATGGCGGCGACGTCGTCGACCTGACCGGGCCCGACGCGACCCTGGTGGCCCGCGGCGTGGTCGCCTACGACGCCGCCGAACTGGCCACCATGATCGGCAAGTCGACCTCAGACCTGCCCGCTGAGTTGCGCCGGCCTGCGGTGCATGCCGACGACCTGGTGGCCGTCTAGGTTGCTACAGGCTTCAGATACAAAGCGCCCCAGACTATTTCAGTTAGCGTAGCGGCCAGTTCGGCATCGTATGTAGGCGGGTTGTTCGGCAGGTTCTGTTGGCAGGCCCGCTCGACCATCCAGGTGAGTGCACTGGCCGCGGTCGCCGCGGGCAACTCGCGACGGATTGAGCCGTCCGCCTGTCCCTCTTCGATGACACGGGTCAATCGCCCGGTGATAGCGGTCAGCAGATTGCGGTAGGTCGCTCCGACCAACGAGTCATAGGCGGCCATCTCGTTCAGCGCGACGAGCACCGGTTGATGTCGCCGGTAACTGGCGATGATGGCAGCCATGCCGGCGCGCGCATCGTCGGGATCGTGCCGCCACGCCACGCCCCACCAGCGCTCGGCGCTCTCGGCGAGATCGGCGAACACCTGGCCGGCCAGGCGGCGCAACAGGTGGCCCTTGTCCTCGAAGTAGATGTAGAAGCTGGCCCGCGACATCCCGGCCTCGGTGGACAGCCGGTCCACGCTGAGTTCGGTGAAGCTGGCACCGTCGCGCATCAGCCGTTCGGTGGCGTCGAGCAGCCGGCGCTCGAGCTGCTCGCGCCGCTCCTGCCGCTTGGCTTGCGGCTTGCGGGTGACCGACGGCATGGCTCCTCCTATCGCACCCCTGGTCAGAGCGTAACCGAAAGCCCGACATCTTGACTAGACACTATGTCTAGATTTATTGTCAGCATTGTTAGCTTTGTGACCGACGTCATAACCGATGGAGGACCCACCAATGACAGCGACGGCCGCAACCCCTCGCGCCTACGACCCCATCGATCTCTCGTCGCGGGCGTTTTGGTCAACCACCGCGCAAGACCGGGAGCGCTCGTTTGCCGAGCTGAGAGCCGAACGCCCGGTGAGCTGGCATCCCCCGGTCGAAGACGCGCTGATGACCGATCCCGACGACCCCGGCTACTGGGCGCTCACCCGGCGCGATGACATCGTCGCGGTCAGCCGCAACAACGACGTGTTCTTGTCCGGCAAGGGGGTGATCTTTGAGAACGTTCCCGAGGAGCTGCTCGAAGCGTCGCAGTCCTTCCTGGCGATGGATCCGCCGCGGCACACCTTCCTTCGCAAACTCGTCAGCGCGGCGTTCACCCCGCGACAGGTCAGGCGCATCGAGGACTCGATCCAGGCGAACGCCAAGACCATCGTCGACGAGCTCAGGGCGGCGGGCAGCGGCGCCGACTTCGTCGAGCACTGCGCCAAGGAACTGCCCATCCGCACGCTGTCGGACATGGTGGGCATTCCGGAGGCGGACCGTCAGCGCGTGGAACACGCCGCCGATGCCATGGTCTCGTGGGCCGACCCGGTCTACCTCAACGGCCGCCAGCCGATGGAGGTGCTGTTCGAGGCCCAAATGACGGTGCATCAGGTGGCTTTCGCCCTCGCGGCCGAGCGTCGCGAGCATCCGGGTGACGACCTGTTCAGCAGCCTGGTGACCGCCGAGGTGGACGGTGACCGGCTCGCCGACGCCGACATCGCCGCGTTCTTTGTGTTGTTGTCGGTCGCGGCAAATGACACCACCCGGCAAACCACCAGTCACGCGCTGAAGGCGCTCACCGACTTTCCCGATCAGCGTGCCTGGCTGCTGGAAGACTTCGACAACCGTATAGGCGGGGCAATCGAGGAGTTCATCCGCTGGGCCAGCCCGGTAATGACCTTCCGCCGCACGGCCGCAACGGATTTCGAAATCGGCGGCCAGACCATCCGGGCGGGGGAGAAGGTGGTGATGTTCTATCCGTCCGGCAACTGGGACACCGACGTCTTCGAGCACCCAGAGCGTTTGGATCTGAGCCGAGGCCCCAATCCGCACGTGGGTTTCGGTGGTGGCGGAGTGCACTTCTGCCTGGGCGCGCACGTCGCCAGGGCCCAACTGCGCGCGATCTTCGGCGAGCTGTTGCGTCAGCTGCCGGATATCCAGGCCGGCGAACCGGTGTACGTGCCCGGCAACTTCATCCACGGGATTCGCACCATGCCCTGCACCTTCTGAGGCTGTCTAGCGGACCGACGCCGCTGCGAGCTCGTCGGCCAGCAGCGTCAACAACTCCGAACAGCCGCCGTCGACCTTGACCGTGGCCAGGTCGTCGCCGCGGGTGGGCCCGCGGTTGATGATGGCGACCGGGATACCCAGTGCCGCCGCGTGGCGCACGAACCGGTACCCGGAGAACACCGTCAACGATGATCCGGCCACCAGCAGCGCGTCAGCGGCGTCGATGAGCGAAAATGATTGTTCGACAATCGCTTTGGATACGCTTTCGCCGAAATAGACGATATCGGGTTTGAGCATGCCGCCGCACGACGGACAGTCCAGGTAGCGGAAGCTATCCGTTTCGGTGACGACGGCGTCAGCGTCCGGTGCAACGGCCAGCCCACCGATCGCCTCGGCGCGCTCGACGAATCCCGGGTTGAGCGCGTCGAGCTTTTCGCCGAGTGCCGCGCGGCTCATCGAGTCGCCACACTGCAGGCAGATCACCTGCGCGTAGGTGCCGTGCAGATTGATCACGTTGTGGCTGCCGGCCTTGGTGTGCAACAGGTCGACGTTCTGGGTGATGACGCCGGTCACCACCCCGTCGCGCTCCAAACCAGCCAGCGCCCGGTGTCCGGCGTTGGGCAGGGTTTCGTCCATGTGCCGCCAGCCGACTTGGTTGCGCGCCCAGTACCGTTGCCGGAACACCGGATCCGAGGTGAACTGCCGAATCGTCATCGGATTGCTGGGCGGCGAATCAGGGCCCCGATAATCCGGGATGCCGGAGTCGGTGGAAATCCCCGCGCCGGTCAACACCGCGACGCGGCGACCGGCCAACAAGGCGATCAATTCCGGAGACTCCGCGCGCGCCGTCACCTATTCAAGAGTACGGACGTCATTGGGGGTGGCTCGCCAGGTAGGCGCCGACCGGGATCGGTGACGCTTCTGCGTAACCGATCGGCAGCAACACGTCGCCGGCGGTCGTGACGAAGTAAACGTCCCACCGGTAGAACGTGGCAAACGCAGCGGGATCTGCTCCGATCAACGACGCGTACTGATCGACCGCGCGCACGTATTGGTTCGAGTGGTTGTACACATAAATCGCGTGATCGTGGTCGTTGGCAAAGCCGCTCGCGGCGAGGAAGCGGCCCGCCGCCATGATGCTGTCGCGCGGTGAGTGGATATCGCCGCCCTGACCGTAGGCGCCGAACGTCGTGGGCAGGAACTGCATCGGGCCTTGCGCGCCCGCGGTGCTCACACCGTTGATGCTGCCGAACCGGGTCTCGACCAGGTTGATCGCGGCCAGATAGTTCCAGCCGACGCCAGTCTCCGCCTCCGCCGCATGGTAGTCAGCCATCAACTCATCGGCCGGGACCGGCGGGTCGACCCGCCACGCGGGCAGCGTGTCCCGCGCGTTCGCCATCGCCTCGAGTTGTCGACGGGCGTCGACATTGCGGTCGTAGACACCCACTAAGTCCGCTGGGATTCGCGGACGTATCGTCGCATCCCATTCGGGGTGCCGCCCGATGGCGCGGTAGGCCACCTGCTCGCGATGCGCCGCCGCCTCCAGCGCGGGCTCTCCGGTCCCCGGATTACGCAGCGCCTGCTCGTCGGCGACAAGATCGTCGGCCAGCTGTGCGGGGTCTGACGCCAGCAGGGGCTGCGCACCCCTGGGCGGGCTCGGCGCGGCGGGCATGGTTCGTGTCGCGAGCGGTGCGGCGGCCACTGCCTGTGCGGGTGAGGCGGTCACCGCGCTTTTGGTGGGTGGACTCGTCGATTGTGTGCATCCGGCGAGTGCGAACACGATCGCGCCGAAAATGCCGACAGCCGCACGCAGCGGAGCCGCGACGACACGGTTACAGCCCACTATGTTCACTTCCCTCGATAGCTTCCCATCGGACCGTACGACATCAACGCGATGTCGGCTATCGGTTCGTCGCGCAGGCTGTGCTGATACCCAATAGCCCGATAGTGACGCCGTCTGGGCGACAATGGAAGGGCGATGGACTTTTATAACGCCTACAGCCAGGGGTTTGTCCGTGTCGCCGCGTGCACGCACCATGCCGCGATCGGCGACCCGGCGGCCAATGCTGCCTCGGTCCTGCGGCTGGCCCGCCAGTGCCACGACGACAACGTCGCCCTGGCCGTCTTCCCGGAGTTGACGCTGTCCGGGTACTCCATCGAGGACATCCTGCTGCAAGACGTGCTGCTCGACGCCGTCGAGGACGCCGTGCTCGACGTCGTCACGGCTTCGTCCGACCTGCTGCCGGTGCTGGTGGTCGGTGCCCCGCTGCGTTACGGGCACCGCGTCTACAACACCGCGGTGGTCATCCATCGCGGTGTTGTGCATGGGGTGGCGCCGAAGTCGTACCTGCCCACCTACCGCGAGTTCTACGAACGCCGCCAGATGGCGCCCGGCGACGACGAGCGCGGCACCATCCGAATCGCCGGCATGCAAGCTCCGTTCGGCCCGGACCTGCTGTTCGCCGCATCCGACCTGCCCGGCTTCGTGCTGCACGTCGAGATCTGCGAGGACATGTTCGTGCCGGTTCCGCCCAGCGCCGAAGCGGCGCTGGCGGGCGCGACGGTGCTGGCCAACTTGTCCGGCAGCCCGATCACGATCGGGCGCGCCGAAGATCGCGGCTTGCTTGCCCGTTCGGCGTCGCTGCGCTGCCTGGCGGCCTATGTCTACGCCGCCGCAGGCGAGGGCGAGTCGACAACCGACCTGGCCTGGGACGGCCAGACCATGATCTGGGAGAACGGTGTATTGCTCGCCG
>Ga0209656_10001456_pt1 | contig 15459 bp, 13 predicted proteins | sample BogFormECP12_OM2_FD_188239 | JGI IMG/M metagenome (GOLD analysis project Ga0209656, IMG submission 188239) | Bog forest soil microbial communities from Calvert Island, British Columbia, Canada - ECP12_OM2 (SPAdes) (version 2) | ecosystem: Environmental > Aquatic > Freshwater > Wetlands > Bog ... | reverse complement strand
CCGCACCTGCCAGCACCGCACCTGCCAGCACCGCACCTGCCAGCACCGCACCTGCCAGCACCGCACCTGCCAGCACCGTGCCTGCCAGCACCGCGTCCGACCTGCCCCTCCGCACCCGCGCCGATGCCGTTCCGGCTAAGCACGCCAGGAACGAACCGACCGGGGACACCACGCAAACCATCGGGTAAGCCCCGCTCAGCCCGCTTGCCACTATCATCGGCACGACACGCCGATGATGACGGTGCTGACGAAGGGACGTTCGCGGTGCGGGCAGAGCCAGCGGCGGCAACCGAGGCCACAGAAGCCGCCGGGCCCATCCCGCAAGGGCCACGGTGGCTGCTGCCTGCCGGGGCCCTGCTGCTGGCAGGCGTCCTGGCCGTATACCTGGCCGACCTGGTCTCGCACCTGTCCTACATGACCGCCATGCGCGACCTGGTGGTGTACCGGAACGGCGGGCTGATCGTCCGGCACGTCTCCCCCGCCTACGACGCGCACCGAGCCTCGCCGCTGTACGACTGGACCGGGCAGAACGGGGTCCAGTTCACCTATCCGCCGTTCGCCGCGGTGATCTTCGCGGTCGCCTCGGTGCTGTCCTGGACGGCCATGCGCTGGGCCATGACCTTGGTCAGCCTGGCCGCCCTCGGGTTGTCGCTCTGGCTGGTGTTCGGTGCGCTCGGTTACCGTGAGCGGCCGACGGTCCGCGTGGGCGCGACGCTCGGGGTGTCCGCGCTGGCGCTGGCCACCGAACCGGTCCAGCAAACCCTCGGCCTCGGTCAGGTCAACCTGCTGCTCATGCTGCTCGTGATCGCGGACCTACTCACCGGTGGCGCGCAGGTCCCGGGCGCCAGGACCCGCTGGTGGCACGGGTTCGGCATCGGGATCGCGGCGGGAGTGAAGCTGACCCCGCTGATCTTCATCCCGTACTTGCTGCTCATCCGCAAGTACCGGCAGGCCGCCACGGCCACAGCGACCTTCGCGGCCACGGTGGCGCTCGGCTATGCGATCCTGCCTCGGGATTCCCGCACCTACTGGGCCGACCGGCTGTTCCTGAATGCCAACCGGATCGTGTTCCTCGGCACCCGGGGCAACCAGTCCCTGCGGGGCATCGTGACCCGGCTGGCCGGCAGCGTGAATTCCGGCACCACGCCGTGGATCGTCCTGGCCATCCTGGTCGTGATCGCCGGGCTGGTCACCGCCGCCCTGCTGTACCGCGCCGGGCAGCCGGTGCCCGCGATGCTGGCCTGCGCGCTGACCGGCCTGCTGGCCTCGCCGCTGAGCTGGGATCACCACTGGGTGTGGGTGGCGCCGGGGATCGCGCTGCTGGCTCACCTGGGCGCTTCCGCGGGCCGTGGCCTGATCCGGGCGGCGTGGTGGGCGGCGGCAGCCGGGTTGGTGCTGGTGTTCGCCGCCTGGCCGCAGTTCTGGGACGCCCAGGCCGGGCTGACCCCGGCGGGCCTGGTCTGGTACGGGCCCGCCACCTACTTCGCCACCGGCGATCAGCCCTGGTACCACGAGTTCCACTGGCACGGCCTTCAGTTGCTGGCCGGGAACAGCTTCGTGCTGGCTGGCCTGGCCGGGCTGGCGGCCCTGGCCGTGGCCGCCGTCCTGGGAGCCCGGGCCCGTGAGTGACGACGCGTCCCTGGCCGAGCTGCGGGAGCGCCTCATCGCCGAGGTCCTGGCGACCAGCGGGATCCGCGACGAGCGCATCACCGCGGCGCTGCGTGACGTGCCACGGCACCTGTTCCTGCCGCACCTGCCGCCGGAGGAGGCCTACCTCGACGACGCCATCGTGACCAAGCGAGACGCCGAGGGCCAGCCGATCAGCTCCTCCTCCCAGCCGGCCATCATGGCGATCATGCTGGACCAGCTGGACCTGGCTCCCGGCCAGCGGGTGCTCGAGATCGGCGCGGGCACCGGCTACAACGCCGCGCTGATCAGGCACATCGTCGGACCGTCGGGCGCCGTGGTGAGCGTCGACATCGAAGCCGACCTCGTCGACCTCGCCCGTGAGCACCTGGCCAGCGCCGGGTGCCCGGACGTGGCCGTGGTGGCCGCGGACGGCGCGGAGGGCTACCCGCCCGGCGCGCCGTACGACCGGGTGATCGCCACCGTCGGAGTCAGCGACCTCGCTCCGGCCTGGCTGCACCAGGCCGGTCCGGACGCCCGGATCGTGGTGCCGCTCGACGTGCGCGGATCGCAGCTGGCGGTGGCGTTCGGGCGCGTTGTGCCCTCGCATTCCGGCCGCGCTGGGCACTGGGTGAGCCGGTCCATCATGCCGTGCGGGTTCATGCGGATGCGCGGCTCGCTAGCCGGCCCGGAACGCGTCGTGGTGCTGCAGCCGGGGCTTTCCTTCATGCTGCCAGACGGGCTCACGCTGGCCGACGGGCAGGAGGTCGACGGCGCGGCGCAGGCCGCCTTCCTGGACGGACCCGCGACGGAGTTCGCCACCGGCGTCCGCGCCAGTTCCCTGCAGGTCCTCTGGGGCCTCGGCCTGTGGCTCGCGACCAGCGACCGCCGGTCGTGCGGAGTCGCCGAGGAACGGCCCTCCGAGGACGGGGCCCGGCTCGCGCGGGCGCCGCTGCACGGCCGCGGGATGGTGGCCACGGCCGGCATCGTGGACTCCGGCGGCATCGCGGTACTCACCACGGACCGGCCCGCGGTAGACGGCCGATCCGGCCAGCTCACGCTGGAGGTAGCCGGGTTCGGCCCGCACGGCGCGGAACTCGGCGCCGCCCTCGTCGCGCACGCGCAGGCCTGGGACCGGGCGGGTCAGCCCGGCGCGTTGCGGCTGCACGTGGACGCCTACCCGCGATCGTCGCCGGACGAGCCCGCCCCTTCCAGCGACGGGCTACTTATAGAGCGGCCCGCCACACGGTTCGCCGTCTACCACACGTAGCCTTGGAAGCGTGACTGGCGACCACCTGGAAACCGAGCAGAAATACGACGCCGATGCCGCCTTCGTCCTGCCCGGACTCGGCGGCCGACGACCCGCGGAGCCGAAACGGATCTACCTGAGCGCCACCTACTTCGACACCGACGACCTTGACCTCATCAAGCACCAGATCACGCTGCGGCGGCGCGTCGGCGGCGACGACGAGGGCTGGCACCTCAAGCTGCCGGTGCGCAAGGACACCAGGCAGGAGATTCACGCGCCGCTCGACGAGGGTGCCGCGGGCAGGGTGCCGGCCCGCCTCGCCGCTCAGGTTGAGGACATCACGGCAGGTCATCCCCTGCGTCCCATCGCCATCCTGGATACCGAACGGACCGTGGTGCCTGTGGCCGGGCCAGCCGGAGACGCCCTGGCGGAGGTGGCGGACGACCGGGTAACGGCCATCCGGCTCGGCGAGAAGGACAGCGAGCCGATGACCTGGCGCGAGATCGAGGTCGAGGCCAAGTCCCCCGACTCGGCAGACCTGCTCGAGAGGGTCGGCAAGGCGCTGCGCGAGGCCGGCGCCAGACCGTCGGCCTCCGGGTCGAAGCTAGCGCGCGTCCTCGGCGTCGGCTGACCCCGAATGACCCCGAATCATCCTCAGAGCTAATTCATAGCTGATTCTGACCTGGGGCCTACACTATCCGCATTAGATGAGAAACCTAAGAGGAGAATCTCATCCCGGGCATGGGCATACTAGGCACAGATCCGACTGACGATGGGCGAGCTTGACGAACATGGAGAACCACGGCCCGGCCACGGCACAGGCCGCCAGCGCGCGTAACGCCGGCATCCAGCGGGCGGACGGCACGCCCGTGCGCGTGCTCGTCGTTGACGACGAGCCGAGCCTGGCCGAACTGCTGGCCAGCGTGCTGCGCTACGAGGGCTGGAACGTCCTGACCGCGGGCAGCGGAGCCGACGCGGTGCGGACCGCGCGCGAGTTCCGCCCCGACGCGGTGGTGCTCGACATCATGCTCCCCGACTTCAACGGCCTGGAGGTCATGCGCCGGCTCCGGGCCGAGATCCCGCAGGTATGCGTGCTGTTCCTGACGGCTCGGGACGCGGTAGAGGACCGGGTGGCGGGCATCACGGCCGGCGGCGACGACTACGTCACCAAGCCGTTCAGCCTGGAAGAGGTGCTGGCCCGGCTGCGCGGCCTGCTCCGCCGGGCCAACCTGACCCGCGCGCAGACCGAGGGGTCACTGGTGGTCGGGGACCTGACCATGGACGAGGACGCCCGCGAGGTCCGCCGGGACGGCGAGCTCATCGACCTGACCGCGACCGAGTTCGAGCTGCTCAGGTTCCTCATGCGCAACCCCAGGCGAGTGCTGTCCAAGGCGCAGATCCTGGACCGGGTGTGGAACTACGACTTCGGCGGCCAGGCGCACGTCGTAGAGTTGTACATCAGCTACCTGCGTAAGAAGATCGATGCCGGGCGGGTGCCGCTCATCCACACGGTCCGCGGCGTCGGTTACGTCCTGAAGCCCGCTGGCTAATGTCTGCCCCGCATGTGCATCGGGGCCGTCGGCTGGCGGCCGTGCTCTCGCTGCGCACCATCAGCGGCAAGCTCATCGTCGGGCTGGTCGTACTGCTCGGAGCGGCCAGCATCATCGTCAGCGTCGTCACCGCCCAGTCGCTGAACAACTCGCTGATGTCGTCGCTCAACACCGAACTCCAGGCCGCGAGCATGCGCTGGCAGAACTGCGTCTTCCCGCCGCAAGGCAACCATGCCGATGCCTACACCGACACAGACCCGGGGCTTAACTGCTATGGCCAGGCCACCGGCACGTTCCAGGCCGAGCTGACGGGCCGCACCTTCTCCAACCTCGGCGTGGTGCCCGGAGGGTGCCAGCTCTCCGCGGCGGACGAGAAGACGCTGCTGGCGTTGCCTACCGCGCCGCTGCCGCCGGGCGGGCAGTATGGGCCCGGCGGACAGGGCGGGCCGGGTGCGATCAGCCTGCCGACCCATACCGTGACCCTGACCTCGCTTAACGGGGAATACCTGCTGACCAAGGTCCAGGCCAGTTCCGATGACGTCCTGATCACCGGGCTGCCGCTGGCGACAGTCGATAACACCCTTAACTATGTCGAGAACACCGAGCACGTGGTCTTCGCGGCTGTGCTGCTGCTGGCCGTCGTCCTCGGTGCCGGGCTGATTCAGGTCTCGCTCCGGCCGCTGCGCCGGGTCGCCGCCACCGCGACCAGGGTGACCGAGCTGCCGCTCGATTCGGGCGAGGTCACGCTCCCGGCCGGCGTCCCCGATACCGACCCGCGGACCGAGGTGGGCCGGGTCGGGGCGGCGTTCAACCGGATGCTGTTCCACGTCGAGAGGGCGCTGGGCCGCCGGGCGGCGAGCGAGGCCCGGCTGCGCCGGTTCGCCGCCGACGCCTCCCATGAGCTGCGCACGCCGCTGTCCGCCATCCGCGGCTACGCCGAGCTGGCGCTGCGGCACCAGGGCCCGGTGCCCGAGGATGTGACGCACGCGCTGCGCCGGGTCCAGTCCGAGTCGGCCCGGATGACCGTCCTGGTGGATGACCTGCTACTGCTGGCCCGGCTGGACGCGGGGCGGCCGCTCGAGCGCGAGCCGGTGGACCTGTCCCGGCTGGTCATCGAGACGACGAGCGACGCGCGGGTGGCCCGCGGCGACCACCACTGGCGGCTGGACCTGCCGGACGAGCCGGTCATGGTGCAAGGCGACGAGCACCGCCTGCACCAGGTGATGGCCAACCTGCTGAGCAACGCGGGCAAGCACACCCCGGCGGCTTCGACGGTCAGCGTGGCGCTCGCCCTCGGCGCGACCGCCACGGTGCCGGGCGCCACCACCGCGGGCACCGCGGCGGTGCAGCGCGGCGTCGTGCCCTCGGGGCCGCGAGTGGAGCTGAGCATCACCGACGACGGCCCCGGCATTCCGCCTGAGCTGCTGCCCGACCTGTTCGAGCGGTTCACCCGCGGCGACACCGGCCGCGCCCGGGAGGTTAGCGCCGCCGGAAAGAGCACGGGCCTCGGCCTGGCCATCGTGGACGCCGTCGTCGCCGCGCACGGCGGCTGCATCACCGTGACCAGCCGGCCGGGCATGACCCGGTTCGCCATCCTCCTTCCCCTGCTGCCCGAGCCTTCCCCCCAGGCGCCACCAGTCCGGCCCGACCGGGTCAGCACCTGAGCGTAAGGAACCGGTTATGGGTCCGGGACATGACCCGGACCTCCGATGGGCAGCGGCTTGTGCTAGTTCTAGGGGCATGGACACTGGCGAGCGGCGGCTCGTGGCGACGATGCCGCTGCACGCGATCACCTCGACTTACGGCGAGGAAGGACTCCGAGCCCGGTTCGCGGTAGAGATCGAGACATGGCCCGAGGAGGACCAGCGCCGACTGAACCGGGCCCTGGAACTCGCGGCGCGACTGCATGCCGCCGACCGCAGGGAGCGGGAACCGTACATCAATCACCTGCTCCGGGTGGCGATCCGGATCATGTCTCACTACGGCGTGCACGACCCCGAGGTGGTCATCGCCGGCCTGCTGCACGACGCGGTGGAGGATCACGCCGCCGAACTGACCGGCGGTGCGGATGACCAGGCGGCCGCACTGGCGGTAGTGGCGAAGGAGTTCGGGCCGCGGGTGGCCGAGCTGGTCGCCGCGGTGACCAACCCGGAGTACGCGCCGGACCGCGACACGCACGAGCAATACCGGGAGCACGTCGCCGACAGCCTGGGGCGCAACCCGTGGGCGAGGGTCATCAAGGCCTCCGACTTCACCGACAACGGCGTCGGCCTGATCCACACCAGCGGTCTGCGGCTGCACAACCTCGCGGCGAAGTACGCGCCGTTGGTGCCGGTCCTGCAAGAGCTGATCGCCCTGCCCGATACCCCGCTTGACGCGCCGGCCCGCCGGCATATCCTGGCCCAGCTCGACCGGGCCGCGGAAAGGTTCGCGGCCGTCTTGCCGACCGACGGGACGTCCGGCGACGACGCCTGAGCCTTACGCCGGGCCCGCGCGTCGAAGGGAGCTGGCTTCATCTGCGCTACCGCCCCCGGAATCGAGGCGGGCGTTTCTCAGCGCGGGCGCGCTGCCCTTCCGCCGCGTCGTCGCTGGCCCAGCATGCCTCGAAATCCTTGATCAGGTCCGCAGTGTCCCCGTGGTTCAGCGCCTTCTTGGCGTAGGCCAGGCTGAGCGGAGCCAGTTCGGCCAGTTCGCGAGCCCAGGCGAGCGCCGCGCCGCGGTCCCCCAGCCGGCTGGCCAGCCCGCACTGCAGCGCGCGGGCGGCGTCCAGGGCCTCGCCGCCGATCAGCATGGCCTGGGCGGTGCCGGTACCGGACAGCAACGCGAGCCGCCGGATGGTCCATGGGTTCACCGCGATGCCGAGGCGCGCGGTCGGGATCGCGAACGTCGCTTCCTCAGCCGCGATGCGCAGGTCGCACGCGAGCGCCAGTTGCGTGCCGGCGCCGATGGCCGGGCCGTTGACCGCGGCCAGCACCGGGACCGGCGCTTCAGTGACGGCGGCAATCATGGCGTAGAGCGCGTCGCGGAACGCTGCGTCGTAGGCGGCCCCGAGGTCGGCTCCGGAGCAGAAACTCGATCCGGCGCCGGTGATGACGATGGCGCGGGCGCCTTCGGCCTGTACCGCGTCACGCAGCGCGTGGCAGTGCGCGGCGTCCAGCGCGTTGCGCCGCTCGTGGCGGTCGATCTCGATCACGGCCACGCCCCCGTCGCGGTGCCGGCTGATCACTGCGTCGGCTCCTGCTGCATGAAACATCAACATACCCATCCCGGGCTGGCTAAAGGGCGGCCGTTCCCCGCAATCAGCCACTCGGCGATAGCAGAGACCCGAACAGCCCCGTGGCGGGGTGGACCCCCACCGGTCAGCGGAGAGAGTAAAACGAAGAGATGCCGGAACTTCCCGAAGTCGAGACCGCTCGTAGCCTGATCGCCGACGAGGCACTGAACCGCCTGATCGTGGACGTCGACGACAGCGACACCTTCGTGTGCCGACCGCACTCCCCCGGTGAGCTGCGCGACGCGCTGATCGGGCGCACGCTCACCGCGGCGCACCGGCGTGGCAAGGCCATGTGGTTGGAGACCTCCGGGGTGAGCGGCTCGCAAGGTCCGGATCTCGGTATCCACCTGGGCATGGGCGGCCGGATCGTGGTCACCTCCAAGGACGGTCAAGAGGTCGAGGGCGGCGGACCGCGGCGCCGCGACGCGCAGCCGCGCAAGGCTGAATGGGACCGGTTCACGCTCACGTTCGCCGACGGCGGCAGCCTCGTGCTGTTCGATAAGCGCCGACTCGGGAGGGTCCGGCTGAACCCCGACATCGACGCGCTCGGGCCGGACGCCGCCACGGTCACTCCGGCGGAGTTCCGCGACTTGATCACCAAGGGGTCGACCGCGGTGAAGGCCCGCCTGCTAGACCAGTCCAAGATCGCGGGCGTCGGGAACCTGCTCGCCGATGAGATCCTCTGGAAGGCCAAGGTGTCCCCGCTGGCGCGAACCGACAGCCTGCAGCGCAAGGACGCGGATCGCCTATACCGCGCGCTGAAGGCCGCCGTGGAATCCGCGACCGCCAAAGGCGGGGTGCATACCGGTGACGTCATCGCGGCCAGGCACCCCGGCGGCAGCTGCCCACGGTGCGGCGCCGAGATGCGGCACGGAACGGTCGGCGGCCGCTCCACCTGGTGGTGCTCACGCGAACAGGCGCGAAGCGGTTAACAGCGCAGCCCGAGCGCTGGCGCGCGTAACCTTCTGTCCGGGAGCGAACTCGGAGGTACTGAGCGTGCTCGACGACCACGCGGTCACCGCCGCGGCCCGGCGGCTGCTCGCGGCCGAACGCTCGCGCCAGCCGATCCGCCAGCTGTCCCTGCAGTACCCGGACATGACGGTCGAGGACGCCTACCGCGTGCAGCGGGCGCTGGTCGCGGCCAAGATCGCCGAGGGCCGGACCGTCAGGGCGCGCAAGATCGGCCTCACCTCGCGGGCCATGCAGCAGGCGGTGTCCATCACCGAACCCGACCACGGCGTCATCTTCGATGACATGGTCTTCGCCGACGGCGGGATCGTGCCGTTCGGCCGGTTCATCCGCCCGCGGGTCGAGGTCGAGCTGGCGTTCGTCCTCGACCAGCCGCTGAAGGGCCCGGCGGTGACCGCGCTCGACGTCCTCGACGCAACCCGGTGGGTCACCCCGGCGCTGGAGATCCTCGACGCACGGGTGCAGATGAGCGACCCGGAAACCGGCCACCTGCGCACCATCGTCGACACGATCGCCGACAACGCCGCCGACGCCGGCATCGTGACCGGCGGGCGCGCCATCCGCCCGGACGCCTGCGACTTGCGCCGGGTCGCGGCCGTGCTCTACGTGAACGAGACGATCGAGGAGACCGGCGTGGCGGCCGGGGTCCTGGGTCATCCCGCCAACGGCGTCGCCTGGCTGGCGAACAAGCTCGCACGGTACGGCGAGTTCCTTCCGGCCGGGCAGGTGATCTTGTCCGGCTCGTTCACCCGGCCGGTCTTCGTCAGCCAGGGCGACGTGATCCACGCAGACTTCGGCGACCTCGGAGCGGTGACCTGCCGGTTCCGCTGACGGGATCACGCCGGCCTGGCGCGGGCAAGCCTGCCGCGATCAGCGTCGCTCCCAGGGAGCGGCTTTGCTCATAGCGCGCTCATAACCTCGCTTCAGGCTCGGCGAAGCGTGGTCGCCGATCCTGAGTGCCATGAGAGTTCTGCAGGTGGACATAGTGGTGCCTGTTCGCAATGAGGAACGCGATCTCGCACCGAGCGTTCGGCGCCTGGTCAGCTATCTGCGTGAATGCTTGCCGTTTAGCGCACGGGTCACGATCGCAGATAACGGCAGCACCGATGCCACCTGGGCGATCGCCTCCCTTCTGGCTCGCGAGCTGCCCGAGGTACGGGCCATCCACATGGACCTGCCGGGACGCGGCCGGGCCCTGCGGGCCATCTGGTCGCAGAGCGACGCCGAGGTCCTCGCCTATATGGATGTCGATCTGTCGACAGACCTGAACGCCTTGCTGCCGCTGGTGGCCCCGCTTGTGTCCGGGCACAGCGACCTGGCCATCGGCACCCGGCTCGCCCGGGGATCGCGGGTCATCCGCGGGCCTAAGCGGGAGCTCATCTCGCGAAGCTACAACTTGCTGCTACGGACCCTTATGGGGGCTCGCTTCTCAGACGCGCAATGCGGCTTCAAGGCCATCAGGCGCGACCAGGCGCGGGCGCTGCTGCCGCTCACCCAGGACACCGGCTGGTTCTTCGACACCGAACTGCTCGTGCTGGCCGAACGCGCCGGGCTGCGCATCCATGAGATCCCCGTGGACTGGGTGGACGACCTCGACTCGCGCGTCGACATCGTCGCCACGGCCCTGGCCGACCTACGCGGAATGGCCAGGCTCGGCGCCGGTTTCGCGCGCGGGTCCCTTCAGGTCCCCCAGCTGCGCGGCCCGGTCCGGGCCGGCGGCAGAGACCTTCCGGTGCAGATCGCCAGGTTCACGGTCATCGGGGTGGCCAGCACGATCGCCTACGTGTTGCTGTTCCTGCTGCTTCGCGGGGTTATCTCGGCCCAGGCGGCCAACCTGGTCAGCCTCGGCGTGACCGCGGTGGCCAACACCGCCGCGAACCGGCGGCTGACGTTCGGCATCAGCGGGCGGATTAACGCGGCCAGGCACCAGGTCAAGGGCCTGATCGCGGTCGGCATCGGGCTCGCTCTGACCTCGGGCGCGCTGGCCGCCCTGGGGCCGACCCATCCCGCCCGGATAACCGAGGTCACGGTGCTCATCGCCGCCAACCTAGCGGCCACCGCCATCAGGTTCCTGCTGTACCGGCACTGGGTGTTCGGCAGGCCCAAGCGTGCGCCCGACGCCTGGCATCACCAGGGCCAGGTCATCGGCACCGTCCACACAAATGCAATGGCTACTCAGGGAGAGCGAACCAATTGAGCGCGACCACCTCTATTCCGCGGCACGCGACAGGCAGCCCCCTCAAACAGAGACGGGTCCAGCGCCTGCTACGCGGGCCGGAAACAGATCCCCGGTGGGCCCGGCCGGCGTTGTTCGGGCTGCTCACGCTGACCGCCATCCTCTACTTGTGGGACCTGGGCAGGAATGGCTGGGCGAATGACTTCTACGCGGCCGCGGTCCAGGCCGGCACCAAGAGCTGGGAGGCATTCTTCTTCGGCTCGTTCGACCAGTCCAACTTCATCACCGTGGATAAGACACCCGCCTCGCTGTGGGTTATGGAGATATCCGGGCGGATTTTCGGCTTCAGCCAGTGGTCGATGCTGGCGCCGCAGGCGCTCGAGGGCGTGGGTTCGGTCCTGCTGCTTTACGCCGCGGTCAAGCGCTGGTTCGGGCCTCCGGCGGGGCTCATCGCCGGGACGGTGCTCGCGCTCACCCCGGTGGCCGCGCTGATGTTCCGGTTCAACAACCCCGACGCGCTGCTCGTGCTGCTGATGACCGCGGCCGCGTACACGCTGGTCCGGGCGATCGAGAACGGCCGCACCAAGTGGCTGATGTTCACCGGGCTGCTGCTGGGGTTCGCGTTCCTGGCCAAGATGCTGCAGGCGTTCCTTGTGGTGCCGGGCTTCGCGGTCGCCTACCTGTGGGCCGGGCCGCCCAGGCTCGGCCGGCGGATCTGGCAGACGGTGCTGATGGGCGTCGGCATCATCGTGGGCGCGGGCTGGTGGATCCTGGCCGCGGAGCTCACGCCGGCTGCCGACCGGCCTTACTTCGGCGGCTCCACCAATAACAACATCCTGCAGCTGGCCATCGGGTACAACGGCCTGGGCCGGCTCACCGGCAACGAGACCGGTTCGATCGGTGCCGGAAATAGGCAGGGCGGCGCCGGGAATGGGCAGGGCACGTCGTTCGGCGGCGCTACCGGGATCTTGCGGCTGTTCCATTCCGAGTTCGGCGGCCAGGTCAGCTGGCTGCTGCCTGCGGCGCTGATCTCGCTGGCCGCCCTGTTGTGGGTGTCGCGCCGGGCCGTGCGGACCGACCGGACCCGGGCCGCGGCGCTGCTGTGGGGCGGCTGGGTGCTGGTGACGGGCGTGGTGTTCAGCTACATGAACGGCATCATCCACCCCTACTACATGGTGGCCCTCGCGCCCGGCATCGCCGCCTTGGTCGGCATCGGCGCGATGGCCCTGTGGCAGACGCGACTCGGGCTGGCCGGGCGGATCGTGACCGCCTTTGGTGTAGCCGTCAGTGCCGGATGGGCTTACATCCTGCTCAACCGGACGCCGACCTGGCTGCCGTGGCTGCGCTGGGTGGTGGTGGTCGCGGGCGTGGCCGCCGCGGTCATGATCCTGGCGGGTCCCCGGCTGGCGGGCCTGGCGCGGTCGCGCCGCGGACGGCTCGCGCTCGCGACGGTGCCCCTAGGGCTCGCGCTGGTCGCCGGGCTCGCCGGGCCGACGGCGTATGCGCTGGACACGGTCAACTCCGCGCACGCCGGCGCGATCCCGAGCGCCGGGCCGCAGGCGGTCGGATTCGGCGGCGGGCCCGGAGGCGGGTTCGGCGGCCGGGGCGGATTCCCCGGCGGGACTCGTCCGGCCGGGGCCGGGGGCATCCCGGGGCGGGCCGGCGCGTTCGGCGGTCGCGGGACTGGCGGAGGCGGATTCGGCGGCGGCGGGCTAGGCGGCAGCACCACGGTAAGCAGCGCCCTAACGAAGCTGCTCGAGCAGGATGCGTCCGGCTACAAGTGGGTAGCCGCGACCGAGGGCTCGGAGGCCGCAGCGCCCCTTGAGCTGGCGACCGGTGACGCGGTGATGTCCATCGGCGGGTTCAACGGAACCGACCCGTGGCCCACGCTGGCCGTCTTCAAGCAACTCGTGGCCAATCACGAGATCCACTACTACGTGGGCCAGGGCAGCCAGAGCTTCGGCGGCGGCCAGGGATCCTCAGCCATCACGGCCTGGGTGGCGGCCCACTTCAAGAAGCAGACCGTCGGCGGGGAGACCGTCTACAACCTCACCGAGCCCTTGTCTTCATAGGGGGAAGGCCCGGGGCTGACGATCGGCCCCGGGCCCCGGCGGCGGCCGCACGGGCTGATCGAATATGACACCAGCGACGACGGCAACCACGCGCACACGGTGTTGCGGCGCCCGCGCAGCGATTTCGGTGACGACGTGCTCGCGGCGCACTACGCGCAGGCGCATCCTTAAGGGGCCGGGTGCGCTATCGCCAAGGTCAGAGCTTCCCGCGGTTTCTCGAGGTCAGGATGATCTGGGCCACGATATAGGGGGTCAAGCCGAGTTTGTCGGCTATCTCCTTCGGCCGCAGTCCTTGCTCGTTGTAGAGAAGCGTCAGTTTCTCCTGCGACTTGCTCCACGGGCGGCGCGGCGCCGGGCGTGATTCCGGGCGGCCCGGGGAGGGGGGGCGGTGTGCGGGCTGTTCACCGTCTTTGCGGCTGGCGGTAACGCTGGCTAGGTCGGCCCCTGCGGCGGGGCGGGATGAAGGCAGCGAGGTACCGAACGAACCTCGCCGCTGATCGCGAAACTTGCCGCTGGCCAATTCGTCCCGGGTTCGCTCGTCAAGTAGCAGGTACTGGTCGGCCGCCTTGTTCACCCCGATGGCCACCATGGTCAGGCCCTTGAGATTTTTTTCCTGGCATGCGGGCGTCATGCAGTAGTCGTATTTCTTGGCCCGGTCGGGATGCAGCTCGCTCCCGCATGTTATGCACTGCGCCATTAACCTTCTTTCGTCCAAGCACATGACGGCGCGTTCCATCGCCTTACGATAAAACGCCACGCCGTTCAGCAGTGTTCCCGGGCCGGGCGCGTTCACGGTGCCGGGCCCGGCTGCGGAAGAATACGACAGACGCCGTCAGGACACCCACCGTGGCTCCTGCCGCCGCCAGCGGCGGCGCGAGGAGACCCGGTGGGACGGGCGGGCTTCACCCGGGGCGGCCGCGACGGCCGGATTCGGCAGGATGTACTGGGCGAACGCACCCAGAGGCCAGCCGGTCGCGGGCCGGCCGGCTGCCGCTTCGGCCAGCACCTCGCCGGCCGTCGGCCGCTCGCGGGGATCCTTGGCCAGACAGCACTCGACCAGCGGGCGCAGTTGGCCGGGCAGCCCGTCCAGGCTCGGCGGGCGGTAGACGAGGCGGTAGGCCAGCTCGGGCCTCGACCCCTTACCGAAAGGCCCCCCGCCCGTGGCGGCGAAGGTCAGGACGGCGCCCAGGCTGAAGATGTCGCTCGGCGGTCCGATCTCCCCGCCCGTGGCCTGCTCGGGGGACATGAACCCGGGCGAGCCGACCACCAGGCCGACGCCAGTCACGGATACCATCTCGGCGGCGCGGGAGATGCCGAAATCGATCACTCGCGGCCCGTCCTGGGACAGCAGCACGTTCGAGGGCTTCAGGTCGCAGTGCACCACGCCCGCGGCGTGAATGGCGCCCAGGCCCTCAGCGAGTCCCGCCGTGAGGGCCAGCGTTGCCTGGACCGACATCGGCCCGCAGCCGGTTACCGCCTCGGACAGCGAAGGCCCGGCCACGTAGGCCGTCGCCAGCCACGGCACCGGCCCCTCGACATCGGCGTCCACCACCAGGGCGGTGAACAGGCCGCTCACCCGGCGGGCCGCGGCGACCTCGCGGCCGAACCGCACCCGGAACTCCTGGTCCGCAGCGAGCTCGGCGCGGATCACCTTCACCGCGACCGGCCGACCGCCTGCGGACAGGCCCAGGAACACCAGGCCCATGCCGCCGCTGCCGAGCTGCCCGACCAGCCGGTACGGGCCGATCACCTGCGGATCCCCGTGTTTCAAGCCCCCGCCCACGTCATACGCCACCTAACGCCACAAAGGCCCCTTTGACGTCATACGGACAAAAACATCCTAAGATGGCGCCCGCGAACGCAGGCACGCGGCATAGGTTGCTATTCGGACACGTCATTCCGTCGCTCTGGCACTATTGCGCCATTTTTACCTGATGTCACTTCAGCCTCAGGAGTTTCAGCATTCGGGGCACAGGAATGGCAGGCCCGAATTTCGTTGCTTCAACTGTAATTACGGTAAGCAACTGTAATTACAGTAAGCAACGAATGGGTCGGCCGCCGCGTCACCCGGGGAGGGCGGGGCCTGCCTCAGCCGTCACAACCCCGGCATCCTGCCGGTCCTGGCTGTTCTTCCGGTATAGCGGTCCGGGACGGAGCAGGGCGCCGCCGATGACCGCGCCGCTCGCGAATATGGCGGCTGACCACCAGAACGCGGTGTCATAGCCGTGCGCCAGTGCCAGCCCGGTCAGCGCCGGGCGGCCGATGAGCCTGCCCGACGCGGCGTGCACGGTGATGTACGACGCCACGGCGCTGGCGAAGATGGTGTTCAGCAGGGAGACGCCGATGGAGCCGCCGAGTTGCTGGCCCACGGTGACGGTCGCCGATGCGACCCCCGCATCCCGCGGGGCCACCCCGAACGTGCCGGTGTTGATGGACGGCGCAATCACCATGCCGACACCGACTCCGGCCAGGATGAGCGGGCCGAGCACGCCCGCGACATAGCCGGTGTGCACCCCCAGCTGGGCCAGCCATGTCATGGCACC
>Ga0209656_10001455_pt1 | contig 15463 bp, 16 predicted proteins | sample BogFormECP12_OM2_FD_188239 | JGI IMG/M metagenome (GOLD analysis project Ga0209656, IMG submission 188239) | Bog forest soil microbial communities from Calvert Island, British Columbia, Canada - ECP12_OM2 (SPAdes) (version 2) | ecosystem: Environmental > Aquatic > Freshwater > Wetlands > Bog ... | reverse complement strand
TGAGGACCAAGCCGAGGCCGTAGCATTATCGCACCGCCTGGGCATCTTGTTTGCTCCTATGCCACAAATCAGCTGACATCCTCATTCGGCCGCGACGTACTGCTTTAAGCTGCATGCTCCTCTGCAACAGAATTCCCTATGACTTCTCGATGACAGTCCACTTGCTCCTTTCTCAGGGTCTCGCAAGGTCATTGCAAGACGGAAAAACGCCGATTGGAAACAGCATGAGGATCTACCAGGCGGCCTTGGTCTGTGAATGATGTCGCCCACTCAAATCTCGCGCCACCAATATCGGGAAGATCAGCTGCTCCCCTGCCTGGAATACGTCATGCGGCAGGTATCAGCTTTCTGCCCTCTAATGACCCAACGACTGCGAAGTGAAGACTCATATCCCTGCAAACGCTGCTCGCGAAACCCGGATCTCGGCATGGTGAGGACATGGCTCGTCTTCGTGCTCTCCTTGGTGCTTTCTTTCTCTTGCTTGGCCAAGAGCCAGGGGCTGCCACCGCCGTCGAGTGCTTCTTCGGAAAACCAGGATTCCTCACTCGCTGAAGCAAGAAGTAACTCCGATAGTTCTGTTGTCACGATCTTTCCTCATTGGAGCGATACTCGGTTGTGGCTCTCGGGGCAGGCTAACTTCATCTTTCAGACACACCCGCCGTTTCACTCGTCTTATAGCGGCAAGAACAGCTTGAGTCCGCGCTACGAAAAAGGTACCTCCCGGGTGATCACCGTTTATACCGGCGTGCGGCTCAATCATTCCTGCGAACTGCTGGTGGATATCGAAGAGGCGGGCGGATCGGGGCTGAGCAACTCCTTGGGACTCGCCGGAATTACAAACCTCGACGAGGTTCGCATCCCGGGCGAAGGCTCGCCCCTTAGCACTAATCCTTATCTGGCTCGCGGCATGATCCACAAAGTGTTCGCTCTGAGTCAGGACAAGATCGAGAGTTCACGCAGTGCGCTTTCACTCTTTGATGAACTGCCGCGCCGCCGAGTGGAGGTGCGCTTCGGCAAGTTCAGTCTGGCAGACTTCTTCGACCAGAATTCGGTCGGCTCCGATACTCACTTCCAGTTCACCAACTGGACTGTCGACCAGAATGGTGCCTACGACTATGCAGCCGACACTCGCGGCTACACGATTGGCGTCACTGCGGACTATGAAGACCGCAACTGGGGATTCCGCTTCGCCGAAACGCTCTTGCCCAAAGTTGCCAATGGCATCGACCTGGTGTGGAAGCCATGGCAAGTCCACGCCGAGAACTGGGAGTATGAACTGCGCCACGGACTCATTCCCAATAAAGCAGGAGTCATCCGAGTCCTCGCCTTCACCAATCACGCCAACATGGGAATCTATCGCGACGCAGTTGCCCAGTTTGAACAAGGGTTGGTTGCAAGACCGGACATCACTAATCATCCCTGGCACATCACTCGCAAATACGGATTTGGAATCAATCTTGAGCAGAGTCTGAGTCGCAACTTCACCGCTTTCACACGTTTTGGATGGAACAACGGCAAAACGGAATCCTTCTGCTTTACTGAGGTGGACCAGACGTTTGCAGTCGGCTCAGGCGCCAATGGCGCGCTGTGGCGCCGCCGCTACGACCGGGCGGGCGTGGCGCTGGTGAGCAACGCGATCTCGAAAGACCATCAGACGTATCTCGCGGACGGAGGCTACGGTTTTTTGCTGGGGGACGGCGCTCTCCGATATGGCCGCGAGAACATCGTTGAAAGCTACTATACTCTTCACCTTTGGCGCGGGGTTTACGTTGCGCCCGGCCTGCAGCACATCGCCAATCCCGGCTACAATCGCGACCGTGGTCCCGTCCTGGTTCCTGCGTTCCGGCTGCACGTCGAGTTTTGAACTGGGGGAGGCAGAATGCTGAATGGTGCGACACTTGCAGCCCATTTCCCAAGTGATGGTTGTGACTGGAAGTTTGAGTTCCGGAAGGCGAGATGAACTCGTGTACCCTCCGATCGAACAACTGATTCAGAATCAGTTGCTCAGCCCACGTCGTACCCCTGAAGATAACCGATCGGAAAAGGGAAATATGCTCCCTGAAATTTGGCACACAGCTGGCACACCGGACGGCCGAATCCCTAGCAAAACCGCGGAATCCGACTGATTCACAGTCAGTCAGCCCGTGAGGGCCGAGTCCAACAGCGTCATCGGGTACGGCGGCGAGGTAGGCAGCGGGCTGATCCTTACTTTCGGGGACGAGCTCTTGACCAATACAGGGTCAACGCTGTGTCCTCGGTGTTTCGCAACCACTCCGCTACGTCTTTTGCTTGGAAAGGGCGATCCTCAAGATCCAGGTCACGATTGAGCAATTCGGTGATTTCGACAGCAGTGCTTGGTTTTCTGATCTTGTTCAGCGCTCGCAAAATGTGCTCGTTGAGATTGCGATTCGAATTCGGAATCTTCTTCATCGCTGGTTGCATCGTCTCGATGAACTAAACTCCGCTAAGCCCCGCGATGTCTGCCTCGGCTGTTGGGCAACGCGAATCAGCACGGCAGATCACCGCAGTCTCGGGGGCAGCAGCTTAATAAGCACGTTCCGTATTGCCTCAGGCTTGTGCTCTCCAGCTTTGCCAACCAAAGTGTATGAACGCTCGAATCCCTGAGGTCCTTCCACTTTCATTTCCCAGTTGTCATCTGCACGAGACCCGACAATTGACACCCGCCACTCGCCCGCAACATCACTCAGCACATGTTCGACACCGGCAAGAATCTCCCTGCGCGCTCGAGGGTCGCCCGTATTTTGCATCTCGATCGTAACTGCCATCTCTTCCGTATTGTACAAATAGACCAGCAACTATTCCTCGAGCGAAGCGGACGGGGGCCTCGAAGATGGGGCGAATCAAGTCTTGTCTGAGCGGTTGTTCCAATCCTTCTTGAAAAAGCGGAGAGTGTGGCAACAGGAGATCTCGGGGCGAGCATATTTTCTGTGGAACCGCTTTTGTGGCTTAGGGGGTAACGCTGGGAAAAGGTAAAGGCTGTGACATTGGTTACGCTCCAGCCGCCAGCTCCTGCGAGGGAGCCTTCGGCGTGGACGCATGCACCGTCACAGCCCTTGATGCGATCACCGCTTTCGCGGTCCCAAACCCCAACTACCCCTCGCAGAGCCGTCGGTTTTTTCAGGTCCGGCTGCCCTTCGGGTTGCCCCGCCGAGCTGATCACTCAGCCTACTTCGGATCGGCAAAAGTTTAATTAAGCCAACCCTTTCAGCCGTCGACGCGTGTCACCCTAAACACTTACTTCAGAGTTGTCAATGCCGCTTTTCAGTGCAATATGTGAAATTCACGAGCGCGCCCACCGAACATGCAATCCATTGAATTGTTGACGCTTAGTGAACAGACGGAGAGAATTATCCCCACTTCTCCACAGCTTAATCCACAATACGCGGCAGCCCAGTAAACGGGCCGCCACGACCAGATCAGTAACAGAGTCAGCGTCTCTTCGGGGACTGGCTCGCCTCTGAATCTCTCTATCTGGCGCAAATCTCGCGACAAAAGTTCAACTAGTGGCCAATGGGTATCCGCACGAGTTCAACCGCCTTCAGCTTCGCCGCCTCACCACGTTTGTCGTAAATGGCTGTTGTACTAATCTGCCGGTGTCCGGCCAGTTTCTGTACGACAGACAGATCCGCGCCGGCGTCGAGCAGATTGGTCACGAAGCTTCGCCTGAGGTCATGGCATGAGAAGCGTTCCACATTGGCTGCCCCTGCTCGTTTCACTATTATGTGAGCTATCCCTTCGCATGTAAGGCGCTTGAGCACGAGATGGCCTGACTTAGTAACTGGGAAAAACATCGGTCCGGGAGCGATCCCCCGAACTCGCAGCCACCGTTCGAGAACGGTACGGGCTTCCTCCACGACGTATGCCATCCGTACCTCGTTGCCCTTGCCTCTGATAGTGAGCACACCGTCCGCAGAATCGAAATCTGCTACGTCCAACTGAACCAGTTCGGAGCGACGCAACCCAATGCCATAAAGTAAGCCCAGAATGGCAGCATCACGAACACCAGCCGTGGTCAGGTCGGCTTGGCAGCCCTTGAACAATGCTTCGAGTTCGACTTCCTTCAGTGCCCGACCTCGAGGGGGCAACTGCCCACGAACAGGCGCAATGTCCGCCGCGCGAGCATACTCGTCGTGGACGATCAAACCGAGCCGCCAGCATTCCTTCAGAACGCCCCGAAGAGCCGCAAGCATCCTTTTCGTTGTGTTCGGGGCATACCGGCCCGACAGGGCAACCCGTATGGCCGCGGTTTGAGGATACTTCAGGCTCGCCCAATCTATGCCCTGTGCATCGGCAGAGCCCCTGGTGAGAAGGCGCGCTATGGTATTGAGCGCACCCATTTGCCCACGTCTGCTGCCCGGACCCAATCTGCCGAGGTAAGTAGCAACTGGGCTGGTATTGTGTCCCGCGGCAGACGCGGGAAGCAGCGGCGCCTCAATTGGCAAGCTAGACACACTCATCCCACCCACTCCTTTACTTTGGAGAATGCCTTTTCTCGGTAGTAATGGGCACGCCGAATTGGTATCTGGCGTGTCCCTGATCACAACCGTGCTATTGAAAAGAACGTCGGGGAGGAAATGTTTCCAAGACCATAACAACGGTTTGCTATGCCATCTCGCTCAACTTTGCTATGGGGGTAGTTAAGCGAGATGGCATGCGGCGTCATCGATCATCCGCTCTAACTGCCTCGTTGATGTGCTGGAGAGCCCTAGATTGTTGGCGTTCATACCCATAAAAGCTGAACAGCTTCCCCGATCTACTCCTGAATGAAAAGTCACTGGATCGGTTGCACGAAACATTCGAATGCCGCGTTGGCGTCCGTCTCCCACCGCATGTTGCGCCCGTCCCAAACAATTTCCTCGCGGGCAATTCTTAATGTGCATTTGTTCAAAACCACGACATGAACCTCCTTGCCGTCCACCCGCTCGACTACCGCGATCCCGCGCCCGAGGACCGCCACACGGTCGCCTCTCATCAAAGTTCTGTCCCGCTGGCGTCGGGCGTAGTACTGCGTGCGTTTCCCGATCAGATAGTCCAGCCCCGCCGCGTCGAAGCCTGAGCCCCTCCGACAGAGCGGAATCTTCTGCCCGTGGCCGACGATAAAGATGTCTGTTCCGTAAGCGGCTAGGGCTCCTAAGCGGCACTCCATTTCCTTCGTGTCGGATGGGATCAACTCGGACGGGAGGAACAGCGTCTTGGGATAGGCGAACTGAGCACGCCATCCGAGTTCGTGCTCCACGACCGTTCCCCACAGGTAGACCTCGCCGTGGATTCCGCACTTCGCGTATCCCGTCGTGAGCAGTTGCTCAAGGCTTTTCGACGCGTACACGCCGCAGGTGCAGTTGGTTTGCGGAGGCTCGTGGGCATCATGCACAGCCTCCGCACGCCCAGCGATGGGTCCGACGACAACAGAAGCCCTGCATCTCGCCGCCAGCAACTGGCTGGGCTTCCACCGCTCCCCGCAGAGCGACTTCAACCCCGTCTTTTCCCATTTCCAAACACGGTAGCCGATGATGGGCGAGATGTAGTCGGGGATGCTCATTGCTTGGCTGGCACCTGCTGTGGCTCAGGTTTGGGCTCTGGCGACTGAATCGGCTTGGGCTCAGGTTCGCGGGCCGGCTGTTCCACTGGAAGTTCCAGCGGCTCCACGACGACGGTTCGCAACGGCTTACCGATTTGCATCATTTGCCCCCAGTTTTCATGTTGGCTTTAGAGCCGAGCATCTAGCCCAGCTTCTCCACTCGAAATTGCAATGGCGAGATTGCAATCGTCGTTCGCCACAACCTCGAAACCTCGCTGTGAGGCCAGCTCAGCTCTCGGATATCGCAAAGTTGACTTTCGACGTGTTGGTCGGGTGTGCTCACTCTGACGTAGATTGCGGCGGCTTTTTTTCATTCGGCTCTACGCTCCTTGTCCTAGTCGTTAGCTGTTTGTTCTCGGCAGCCTGTACTTGCCCTGAAGCAGTTGGACGGCTTGCCCGTTGCGGCCGTCGAACAGAACCGTCTCTGAATCGAACTTGGCTTGGAATCCTGCTCGCTGCAAGCAGGATTTTGCCTTCGACACGCTCGACACCATAAAAAGGTTGCTTGCGAACTTGTTTTGCTGGAATGGAAGTTGCAGAAACGGGATGCCCGCCCTGAATAGGGCAATCTCCGCATTCATTATGTGTTCGCCCTCTGCAACGAGACGGTTGAATGACTCGCGCTCAGCGGTCTCGGACGCCTGCGGCTCTTCGGAAGCTTCCGCGAGTTCGCCGTCAGCTGCGAGCACCTTCTTCAATTCGTCCAGTGTCACCCGCTGCCACTCGGAGTCTCCGTCTCGCAGTTCCAGATCGGGGACGACGGCGGTCAGGGCAAAGCGCCCGACGTGGGGATCGTCGATCACAATATCGAAATCGTTCGCGCCAAGATCGTGTCGCAATCGAACCGACTCGAAGGTGATCCCGTTTACCCTCACATGTACTTGCCGCAAATCTGCTCGGTCAGGTTTATTCATCCGCCCTCCAGAACTCGGCACCACATTCTGGGCAACCCAGCAGTGTCTCGCACTTCTCGGCGCTGGCTGCCTTCGGAGCAATCGCAATCGCTGATTCGATGAGCCGCTCGCTGGCGATTTCGACTATCACACTTTCGGGCCCCAGAAGATTCAGTTGGCACCAGATGTGATCGGTCATAAGTTGGCTAATGGTGCTGTTCGGCAACTCCATAAGTTGTTTCTTCAGGATCGCACCAACGCAGAGTGAGCCGACCACTCGCTCACAGAGGTTCTTGGAATGCGAGAGCCTCCTTTGTTCTTCGATGAGAACATCCACGCTGATTTCTTCTTCTCCGCACTGGTAGTCGCGCACGCATTCACCTTGCATTGCTGTTATACCGAGTTGAAGCAAGAAATCGATAGGAATGCGGGAAAAAAGTTGGAGTAACCACACGAAAAAGTGACTGTTGTGCTATTTCGACAACTTTATTTTTGGATTCCTAGCGATTTGTCGGAAGAAATTGGTAGAAGAGTAGTGGGAGGAAAATCATGTCATTAGATAAGGAATTCATTCGAGACGGGAAGCGTCGGATCATCGGGTCGGTCACCAGCGGCTTCAGTGACGAGTCAGCCGTCGTCCGCGACGAAGACAACAAACTCTCGGGTCGCACCAGCGAACGGTACGACACGACCCGCGACGACCATGGCAATTTGGTCTCAATCAATTCGGCTGACGCCGGCCTGCTGCTCGGGAGAAGAAAGTGAAGGCGGACAGGGGAAAGGCCTCTGCCCTCGGGAGCTAGACCGTTGCGGTTCCGGCGGAGGCGATCGGATACCTTTCCTCGTTGCGGCAGTTCCGCCACATCCCCAAAGGTAGGTGCAGCGTCCTCTCGAATCAGGCAATTGTTCTAGTCGGAGCAAAGCTCTGAGATTTTGAACACACGATCCAGGAAGAGTTCGCAGGACTGGCAACTGGAATCCAAGCAGGAGTTTCTTATGAGCAGTGCTCTTATCGTGATCGCCGTCGTGATGTTGTTCATTCTGCTTTTGGCAGTGTTGGCACTCCTTTTTCGAAAGCCCCCACAGGAGATCACTGATCTGGCTGCCAAAGCTGCCGTCATCACCGACAAGATCGAGCGAGTAGAGTCGATCCCCAGCGAAGTGAATGCCCTCAAGGTCGAGCTGAGCAAGCTATCGGAGAGAGTCGCTGGAGTGCAGCAGAACCAAAACAACGTCACCCAAAACATCGGGGGGCTTTCTACGACTCTCGCCCGAACAGATTCAGCCACGACCAGCCTTGTCCAGACGACGGAGTCGCTCCGAGGCGATCTGAACGCTGCACAGGGAACGCTCGCCGAGCTTCGAACGTTGTCGCACGCCCAACAAGGTCTGGAAAAGCAGGCAACGGAATCGATACAGCGGCTGGAACGTGTGCTGGCAGGCTCGCAGTCGAAGGGCTCTGCTGGCGAGAACATAGTCGGAATGATGTTGTCCAAACTCCCTCCCGAATGGCAGGTTCGAAACTTCAACGTGGGGAACAAGGTCGTGGAATTCGGGATTCGGCTGCCGAACGGTCTCGTCCTGCCTATTGACAGCAAGTGGGCAGCCAGCAGCTTGCTTGAGGAATTCGTGATCTGTGAGGATTTGAAGAAGCGGCAGAAAATAACGTCGCAGATTCAATCCGTGGTTCTCGACAGAGCGGCGGAGATCAAGAAGTACATCGACCCGAACCTAACCTCCAATTTCGGGATCGCTGCTGTGCCTGATTCCGTCTTCGAGCTTTGCTCGGAGATTTTGCCGGACCTCATCCAACTTAACGTGGTGCTCATCAGCTACAGCATGTTTCAGCCCTACCTTCTCTTAGTGTTCCAGACGACGTTGAAAACACTGAAAACCCTCGACCTCAAGAAGCTCGATGCTTATCTCCTCTCGACCGAAGGGAGCATGGAGACCCTCCAAGAAGAGCTCGAGGGCAGATTCTCCCGAGCGTTGGTCATGCTCGACAATTCGCGAGCAGAGATGAGTGCGTGCCTGAGTAAGCTTCGGGCTGGGCTTGCGGGTCTTCAGGTGGGAGCACGAGACCTTTCTGGCTCCGCTATCACTAGCTCTGAAGCCTAGCGACCTTCTTCCGTCACTCCCGGAAAGTTCGAACATATTGTATGGCGATTTCCAAATCCAAATTCGTGGCGGGCTGCCAGTGCCTCAAGCGTTTGTATTGGCAGGTGCACGAACCAGAACTGGGCGGTGTACCTGATCCCGCAGCAGTCGCCATCATGAATCAGGGCAGTGACGTCGGCAAGCTTGCTCGTCAGCTTTTTGCAGGTGGTGTCGAAGTTCCGTTTTGCGACCCTGAGCAGGCGATCCGCATCACCCGCGAGTTGATCGCAAATCCCGAGGTCCCCGTCATCTTCGAGGCAGCTTTCGAGAACGGCGGCGTGCTCGTGCGGGTGGATATTCTCCATCGCAGGAGGGACAATCGCTGGCGTCTGATCGAGGTCAAGTCCACGACAGACCTCAAAGAGCACCATCTGGATGACGTGGCGATTCAGCACCGCGTCGTTTCTCGATCTGGGCTGGACTTGGCTTCCTCCTCTTTGGCCCACATCAATCGGAACTATGTCTTTGGCGGCGGTTCCATCGATGTGCGACGGTTCTTCCGCATCAGAAACCTGACGCGGCGAGTGGAGAGGTTGCTGCCCAGTCTCACGTTCTTGCTTCGTTCTGAATTTCGTGTCCTTGCGATGCCCAACGCTCCCGACCTCCTTTGGGGGCCGCATTGCACCGACCCCGTCAGGTGCGAGTTCTACGACTTGTGCAACCCTCCGCGCCCAACAGACCACATAGGATACTTGCCAAGAATCCAAGCAAGCGCGGTGGAGGAACTGGAGGAGATGGGCGTCGAATCCATTCGCGACATCCCGAGCGACTTCCCGCTCAACGAGCGCCAGCGGCGTGCTTGCACCAGCGTGCAAACAGGACAACCGTGGTTCAGCCCAGAACTCAATGAGGAGTTGTGTAGGCTGAAATACCCGCTGCACTTCATGGACTTCGAGACCGTCAACCCGTCGATCCCACGATTTCCCGGCATGCGACCCTACGACCAGATTCCTTTTCAGTGGTCAGTCCACGTGCAGCGGAAGCCGGGAACGGAACCTGAGCACTTCGAATTTCTCGCCACGGATACGAACGATCCCCGGCGCGAGTTTATCGCGTCGCTATGCTCTGCCCTTGGCAAGAGTGGGAGCATTGTCGTCTACTCAGCATTCGAATCGCAGCGGCTCTCAGAACTTGCGGCATGGCTGCCTGAGTTCTCGGGGCGCGTCAAGAAGATCCAGCGCCGTCTGTTTGATTTGCTCCCAGTCGCGCGAAATCACGTTTACCACCCCGCGTTCGCTGGATCGTTCTCGCTCAAAGCGGTGCTTCCCGCGCTAGTGCCCGATATGACCTACGGAGGAATGCTCGTGGCGGGTGGGCAGGATGCGGGGCTGGCATGGGAGTCGCTCATACGAGGTGGCTTAGATCGAGACGAGCATCGGCGAGTCAGGAAGGCTCTGTTGGATTATTGCGGACAGGACACGCTGGCGCTGATCAAACTCGTAGAAAGACTCCACGTAGCATCAACCTGACCATGACGAATGCAGGTTAAGAAAATCAGTGGTGGTCAAAAAGGGGTGGCGTCGGAGTGGTCGCAAATGATTCATTCGGTTAGACCGAAATCTCATTCCGGCGCTAGTCAACAACGTACACCTTATTGACCACGGGTGGCTGTACCAAAATTCTCGGTTCTACTCGCTCCCGCCCGCGCTGAAAACGCGCCGCTTCACGCCGAGCAAACCGCAGTGTGATGCTGTACCGAAACTTATAGATTCTGGCGAGGGTCTCAAGAAGCGAGGTGCCACAGGAGAGCTTCAACGGCATTCCAGCGCAGGAGCGTGCTCGCGCGGCAGCCAGGTGCTCAAAGTGCTCCCATAACTGGTATGTAGCGTCGTCAGCAAACAAGATACCTACGTTCGAGATTGCGGAGGAAGGCATCCCCGTAAGATTGGCGTTTGCAATCAAAGCTTGCCTGTCCATACGGGCGGCCAGGCGTCCAGCTCTCAGGGCTTTCCAAACTAAATCCGACCGTGCGCCAGGAATTGAAAGCAACGGGCGCCGTGAAACCTGATGACCCTCCTGTGCTCCGGCGCGGCATGCTCCGATATGTCACCGAAGGGAGCCAATGGATGTAGTAGCGAAACTTGAAGCTTCTGGGTAACGATGCAAGAAGCGGCCTCGGTTCCTGGCTACGTCTGTTTCGTTCGTTGCCGTCTACGACACACGGACACCTCTGCCGGCCGGGATACTCCAGCGCTCGTGTCCGCATTGCCAACAACCCAACGAAGTGAGTTGGCCGTAACTCCTAGAGAAACCGACCTCGATCCAGGTGTACAATTTGCCTTCCCCCCTTAGCCTTCGAGGTAGTGTCCTGTGACCTCGACCCGGTACCGATTTAGTGGTCATCAAAGCTAATCCGCCAGATGTGGCACCGTTTGTGGAAACGGCCCGTAGTCACGCTGATCGTGAGCGAGATGCCCTAGGATTTCTTCCAGCAGCGGTGTATGACGACGCTGCCGCACGAGGAAACCTACTCATCGCGCTGATTCCGAGAGCCGCCTCCCAAGAATACGCAGGCCACTTATTGTTTGGTGGCACATACCCTCACGCACGCGTATTCCAGGTTTTTGTCTGCCAGCAGTTTAGGAACCGGGGAGTCGCGCGTGAGCTGATCGAATACCTGGTGAAGCTGCTAGAACGATACGGTTATTTGAGCGTCACTGCGACTGTAGCGGACGACCTGATTGCGAATGGATTTTGGGAGAAGCTTGGGTTCCTAGTCGCACGGCAAAAACCGGGTGGTGTCAGTAGGAAGCGGCTACTTAACGTTCGGATAAAGCAGCTCGACAGTCCAAATTTGTTTGAGCCTCAGTTTCCGAGTACTGTTTCCGATCTCGGACTTGTTGAACGGCTGGGAACACATACTGCGGTTTATGCGATCGATTTGAACGTCTTCTGGGATGTGGTCAAGCGACGACCCAGATCCGAATACGCTGCGGATGTCATCGGAGCGGCTTTTAACCGACTGATTCAGATCGTGGTCGCACAAGAATTCATCAACGAACTTCAGCGCACCACCAGACCTGATCTCAGCGATCCAGCACTGGAGTTTGCCCTGCAATTTCCGACACTGCCACAACCCGACGCCAAAGTGCTCCAACATTTAGAGAACGAACTCGGCAGTCTCATTTTTCCGAATCGTTCCAAGAGTGGAACCTTAACACCTCAAGATCAATCCGATCTCGTGCATCTTGCAACTGCAATCCACCATCAAGCGACGGGGTTTGTCACAAGCGAGGATGCGTTATTGCGAGTTCGCGATTCCATCTATAAGAAACACGGCGTCTCCGTGCTCCACGTAAAAGAGTTTGCAGCTTTGGTTAAATCGGCCGAGGTGATTGTGCCGCCGCTGGCGGCTCAGTTGTCCAGCGACACCCTGCGGGTCTGGGATTCACTCAGCGCTGATAGCGACGCCATTAAGAACTTCTTGGACGATTGTGCTGCCCCCACAGCATTCCGCGACGACTTCCTGGCAAAGGCACTCGTGACTTCTACACGTAAACGGATGATTGTCACGTCGGAGTCGGATGTCGTTTGCTTGGCTTCTTGGGACGCAGGGGCAGGCTTACAAAACCATGCGCATGTGAATCTAGTCGCAAATGAAGACAACCCCGCGGCTGAAGCAGCCATCGATTGCATTTTAGGGATCATCTGCACCCAGGGCAGTTGCGTCCGTCCAGTTCTTATGCGGCTTTGTCTACCGCAGGGGCACGTCGTCGCTAGGAAGATCGCTTCCCTACATGGGTTTAGAGCAGTTGAATCCCAGACTGACAGTGACCTTCAAAAGATCTGTGTGGGGCGGCCCATCCACGTTGACAACTGGGCAAAGATACAAACGACATTGCACTACTGCGGTGGACCTGATTTCCCGGATGCCCTTCCAACGTTCACCGCGTATGACCAGGAAGTTCCTTTTCGCACAAAGCAAGGCATATCCCGTAACGTGAAACTCTGTGATCTAGAAAAACTTCTGTCACCAACTTTGATAATCCTTCCAGCTCGCTCCGGGAATATAGTGCCAATCAGGCGTATATTTGCCGACCAGCTCCTCGGTGCATCGCGCCAAATGTCACTGCTACCTAAACGGGAGGCTTTGCTGTTTTCCGAACGGATCTACTTCAGTGCATCAAGGAACGCCAATCTGTTTAAGGCAGGGATGCCACTGCTCTTCTACGAATCGGGTCGGGCCGGTGGATCTGCTTCCGTGACAGCATGTGCACGTGTAGTGAAGACGACAGTGCTAAAGAAGATCGACATCTCTTCGCATCTCCTTCGGCACGGCGTGCTGGAGAGCGATGACTTGGAGCAGTTGACTGCCAACGACTCCATGTGCGTGACCACCTTCGACAACATCATGCACCTTGAGAATCCGGTACCTCTAGACCGGCTCCGTGAACTCGGATGCGTAGATGCATCGAATTTGGTCTGTCCAAGGCAAATCAGCGATCAACAGCTTGTGAGCGTATTAAGGGAGGGCTTCTCCACTGGCTAACGCAGAGGACATTTTGATTTCGGTGCATAGGAAGTATGTGCAAGGGATGCTCGAAGGAAAGAAAACGATCGAGCTGAGACGCCGTGCCGTTCATGTTGCGCGCGGCACTAGGGTCTGGATATACAGCAAATCCCCATCCGCTGTTGTGGAAGCACTGGCCATCGTCGATCGAGTGATAAGTGCAAAACCAGAAGAACTGTGGAGTGAGTATAAGGACCAGCTTGGGATTTCGAAGACCGACTTCGAATCATACTTCTTGGATGTTAGAGTGGGGTGTGCGCTGGTCCTTCGCGATATCCGGCGTCTGCCTTGCTCGGTCTCTCTCTCTGAGATCCGCGATTGTGCTTCTTCTTTCCAGCCGCCCCAATTCTTCTTACGCCTACGGTCAGGCCACCCGGCCCTGAAGGTGCTGAGAGATATTAATTTCCCAGCAGGAAGGGGGCTCCACTCAGAGCTCGGTAATGCTGCGCCCTGTCCTCTCCGACTTGACGGTCCAACCTCAACCTGAAATATTGGAGGCCATCATGCCAGCAACAATTGTTGTAGGCGGACAATATGGATCGGAAGGGAAAGGCAAGGTTGTCGCCCTTCTGGCGAACCGCTCAGAGTCTCCCTGGCTTGTGCGGTGCGGTGGGCCGAACTCTGGTCACACTGTCACAATTGATGGCAACGATGTCATCCTCCGCCAGGTTCCTTGCTGTTCGGAGCCTCACGGGGCCACATTCTGTATTTCAGCGGGATGCGCGATCGATGAAGCAGTCCTCCTTCGCGAGTTGGACTTGCTCAACATTGATCGCCAACGGATCATCGTCGATCCTCGTGCAGTAATTGTTACTGAGGAAGATCGTGAAGCCGAGCGCCATGCCCTGAAGGACATCGCCAGCACGTGCTCGGGAACTGGGGCCGCATCGGTGCGGAGAATGTCTCGGCGTTCTGACGTGTCTCTCGCGAACACTTCCGACGCAATATTAAACCGTTGCCGAGTGGAAACCGTTGCCCCGCTGCTTCACAGCGTGCTTGATGACGGAGGAGATGTCATTATCGAGGGTACCCAAGGGTTTGCCTTGTCCCTCCTGCACGGGCCGGACTATCCGTTTGTGACTTCACGTGATACGACGGCTGCTGGATTTGCAATGGAAGTGGGACTTTCTCCGCGACTGATCCACGACATCGTCATGGTGGTGCGGACCTTTCCAATTCGGGTCGGTGGACCGAGTGGACCGTTTGCTGATGAGATCTCATGGGAAGAAATTGCAAGGATCTCAGGTGCTCCCGAAGCATTACCGGAGTACACGTCTGTAACCAAACGACTGCGTCGCGTCGCTCGGTTCAATCTGGAAGCGGTCAAACTGGCATGCGCCTACAACCGACCAACCAGTCTAGCCGTAATGGGTCTAGATCGGCTTGATTATAGGAATTCCGGCATAGCCGACATCAATACAATTACGAACAAAGCCCACGAATTTCTGGAACGACTTCAACTCTCGACAGGTATTAACATTAGATTCTGTGGTACTGGTTTCGGTACGTGTGACGCGATTGCTCTGAATACAATACCTCACCTACTGGAACTTGAACATGCCCGACCTTGAACTACCCGACATAAGGCGACTACGTGCAGATGCCGTTGCATTGCTGGAGCACCAAGCTAAGGACCTATCGGCATTCTTGAATCTGAAAGGTAAGCTTACCTTTCGGCGTCTGCCTGATCAGTCTTCGATCCGCGGCGATGTGAAAGTAACAAGCAGTTGCTCCTGCTTAATGTCTTTGACGTTAAGCAAACAACTTCTCGGCGTTTATGAGCAAACGCCGAAAGAATCTGCAAAGCGCGCTTTTGAGAAGATTTACCGGGCTAGCTGGAGGAGTTCTGGCCTTGGTTTGAACAATGCGTTTTCCACAGTTGTGGTATTGCGTACCTTCGGCCTGCTCGTCGACGCGAAGGTAATGGACCCTGATTTTGCTGATACCAAGAAGCGGCGATTCAATCCGATCGGGACAGTCACATTACGTGAGATCGCTCTCTGGCTTTCAAGCGACCTTGAGCGTTTTAGCATAAATAAATATCCACCCTCTGCAGCGCTAATGTACTGGTTCGTTGACGGCGTAGATCGCGGGAAGATACGCCTGGGATCAAAGCGATGGCTATCACTTTGTCGCGGTGCAAGGCAGCAATTCGACCGGCAACGTTCGTTGGTGGTTGCACAACACGAAGCGCTAATGGACCCTGTTGCCATGGCAATGGCTGCATGTCTATGCGCGCGCCTTCGTAAGATTGCAGAGTCAGCTAAATCTTCGCAATTCGCGGAATGTCTCCGACTATTGCCA
>Ga0209656_10001453_pt1 | contig 15485 bp, 9 predicted proteins | sample BogFormECP12_OM2_FD_188239 | JGI IMG/M metagenome (GOLD analysis project Ga0209656, IMG submission 188239) | Bog forest soil microbial communities from Calvert Island, British Columbia, Canada - ECP12_OM2 (SPAdes) (version 2) | ecosystem: Environmental > Aquatic > Freshwater > Wetlands > Bog ... | reverse complement strand
GCATGCATCCCGACGTATTTGCTGAATTCCATGAAGTACGGCATCGGAGCAGGCATGTAGTGACACCCCCGGGGGACGTATGAGCCCGGAGTCGCGTTCGGATTGACTATTCTGCCGTAAGAGTCGACGACCAGACCGAAGTTTCCGGATTGGTGATTCAAATCTTTGCTGATGACCCTGAAGCTCCCGATCGGGGTTCCCCAACCCTCTTTACCCGAAGCAATCGGCGAAACAAAAGCTACCCGACCATCCTCGAGCAAGTAAGCCGTCTGCTCGGTAAGATTAATAATCACAGTCGCTTGCTGGGCGCTTAGTTTTGCACATAGAGCAACCGTAAGCAGCGCGACCGCTAATTTAGTCGCGACTCTCATAGCAACTTCTTTTCCCTGTTCGTTAGACAACGCCGTGCTGGATGTCGTTGAAAATAAATTAAGTCGGACCACCAATCTTCTTTTTGTGGATGGGCTGGATGCCTTGCCTGGAGCTGATCGTAATACCGGTTCGAATCCGCGATACGATTCCCAGGGGCGGCCTCCAGGAACCACTCAAATCTGTATGGCTCGCTCAGATCTAAGCAAGGGTCCGCCGCTGCCTGGTAACTGGGAGAAGCTCTACAATGGTAATTTCGGTGAACCTGGTCTGGGTGGAAAAGAAACACCCGTGGTCGATCCCAATTCCACTGAGAGAGTTCGCTGCATGTACCCGCACGTCATATATTCTCAAATACTTAAAAAGTACATCTTGACCATTAATATAAACCGTAATGCGGAAATCGATGAGGGAATGCCGCGCACAAAGAGCGGCATCTATCTAAACCTAACTCCTAAATCACCAATGGAGGAGTGCCTGGAACTCTTCTTTATAAATCGGCCATAGAACGAGATGGTGTTCCATTCGACAAATGAAACGCCAAATATCTTTGTAGGTTTCATTTTCATGGACACTCTATAATGCAAGACCAGGGCTTAATAAGCGTTTTAATTTTTAAGTCTTCGTTCAGGCTAAAAGTTGTACCACCAACTGTACAGGATCATGTCGAATTGTATGCCGGAAGCGGAAGTGTATACGCCGCCAAGCGGGTTCGGCCCAAACGGACTATACATGATATATTTGGCTTGGAAGGTCTGCACACCTGTCGGCGAATTGGCCGAAAAATTCCCCATCGCGGAGGTCGGGACGACCGGGCCCGCGGAAGTCGCGGGCGAGGGAATGAGGGGTTGATTCACGGGGAGCATGGGCAAGAACGTCATCGCGTACGGTATGGTGGTGAGTCTCGGCCAGACGAGGATGCAGCCAACGATCTCTACATCCTTTGTCCCAAAATGGAGTATGGGGAAATCTAACGCCGAGAATGGGGTACCTTCATACCAGCTCGAAGGCGCCGATTCGTATCCCAAACCCTTGACCGATAAAAAAAAACCGGTCGCTGCGGAGTAGCTGGTAAAGCCGACGAGCAGATTCGGCAACTGCCAGATCACACCTTTCTCCACCCATAGGTTGGTGACGGAGGAGCTCAGTACCGAAGGTAAGGTGCCGGCGAACTTCGAATTGACCACCGAAGTCAGATTTCTCGGCCCGGTCTGGGGCGCCGCCGCTGGAGCGTGGACCGACGCCCTGACCAATGAGTCCCATTTGCCGGCGAGCCAAACTGGCCTGGGCACCTGTCTTCCTGTTAACTGGGAGGCCCGGAAATCCAGTGTTTTTCATGTTGCGCCCTGCTTTAGCATATCCGGAATTTCCATTATAGACTCCGACCAGCCATCAAGCATACACCTTGACCGCTTCCGAACGCAATCGCCGTCGCGATTGAACCGCAGCCGCTAATAGCGAGGTGGCCTCGAAGTGGCGGTGCGATACAGTCTAACGTAGCCGTTCGTTGACGTTCGCGGACATTCGTTTGACGTTAGTTCCTATGCCGACTCCAAATGTTGCTCCGAACTCCGGCGCTCGTTCTACTTCATCGGAGTCCAGACCGCGAACGCTCCTTTCGTCGATCACTTCGTTCTTCCTCTTCCTTTTCGAACGAATCACGCCTGATCCGTACATTTTCGCTGTAGCACTCACAATTATCACCGCGCTGTTGGCGGGGATTCTTGCGCCGAAAGGGTCGGCTGACATGATACTTACGGGATGGTATAATGGACTCTTCACCATACTGGCGTTCGCATTCCAGATGGTGCTGGTCTTAGTTACCGGATACGCACTGTCGAATTCCCCTCCGGTGAGGCGAGTGCTGGACAGATTGGCGGGGATTGCGACGACGCCGAAGCGCGCAGTCGTCGTGCTCGTCGTCGTAGTGATGGTGACTTCCTTTGTGAACTGGGGTTGCGGCCTCGTAGTGGCGGGGCTTTTGGCACGCGAAATCGCCAAAAGAATCCGGATAGATTTTGGCTGGCTCGTCGCGGCTGCCTACTCCGGCTGGATCATCTGGGCCAGCGGTCTTTCGAGTTCGATAGCGTTAGCTCAGGCAACCCCGGGCTCAGCTCTCAACGTTGTCCAGAAGGTGACAGGTAAATTGCTGCCACTAAGTGAAACTGTTTTTGCGCCGTTTAACCTCGTACCGGTGCTTGTGTTGGCGGTTCTCATTCCGATTTTGTACTGCGCGATCCAACCCGCGGAAATGGACACGGTAGCAGCGGACTCTGCACGGCTGATCGCGGAAGATGAGGCACGAGCGTTTAAGGCCGACGAGTCGCCGACTTTGGCGCGTCGCCTCGAAAGAGCCTGGGTATTGAATCTGTTAATTGTCATTGCCGGCGTCGCGGCGCTTTACATCACTTGGTCGAAATCGGGATTCAATCTTGACATCAACTCCGTTATTTTTCTGTTCTTCATCGCCGGGCTGCTATTGCACTGGACGCCAATTGCGTACGTCGATGCCATCAACAATGCGGCACGCGTTACCGGACCGTTGATCCTTCAGTACCCACTCTACGGTGGCATCATGGGGATCATGACAGCCACCGGCCTGGCAGATGTCATCTCCAAGGCTTTTGTCGCATTTTCGAATGCTCACACATTACCGTTCTGGAACTTTATTGCTTCGATGATTATCAGTCTGTTCATCCCGAGCGGAGGCGGACATTGGGCTGTGCAAGGCCCGTTTGCGGTTCCGGCTGCGGCCCAGCTCCATACGTCTCAGGCCGCGACTGCGATGGCGGTCGCCATGGGTGAGCAGGTCACCAATATGATCCAGCCATTCTGGGCATTGCCTGTATTAGCGATTGCAGGGATCAGCCTCCGGCGCGTGATGGGATTTACGGTCATGAGTTTTGCGGTCGGTGCGATCGTGTATGGGCTGGCATTGCTGGTGTTGGTGTAAGGGGCCGGGCTGTTCAGGAGCTGCAGAATCGGAAAGCGATCTTTGCATTACTGACGTTCAAGATCGCGCATTTTCGCTAGGATTCTTAGGCGGCGATTTTGGAAAGTTGTTCGACGGCAGCGCCACTCGTCCCTCTCGAGAGTGACTAGCGGGACGCACATCCTCCGGTGTCGGTTCCCTACTGGCTTGTGGAGTCATCCAACCAGACACAGGCGAGACGCCTATGATACTTTGGACTCGCCGACGTTCGTGCCTGAGGAGAGAACCGCCGTTTGACGATTCGAGTACGGTTGCGATTGGACGAAGTCTGCAAATGACAGGCCAGGGGCGCCATGAACGACGTACGGAGCTGCTCATAGAACGGACTCGCCTTCCGCGGCGATTTCTATATTGGACGTTGCCAAATACGGCGCCCAAAGTATCATAGGCGTCTCGCCTGTGTTCTTCCGTATCCGAGAAGCTTCGTGACGGAGGACGCGTTACCTCTCCAGTCTCGCCGACGCGCCCCACTACGCCAAGGCTTCGTAGGGCAAGCCATACGAAAGGCCGGGTAGTCAGCACCCCAGCTGGTGCTTCTCGGCGACGTGGATTCCGCCAGGTAGGCGTTGTACCAGCCCTCGAAAAGAATCGCGCCCGTATCGGTCGCATCACTGTTCCGGCTCCAGCGCTCCAATACGTCGGCAGCGGCATTCGCTGTCGCGTCACCGGAAGCGCGTGCGGCGGAAATTAAGTCCGGTAGAACCCGGTCCGCGAACACATGTGCGTCGATTCCTTCCCCGCCAGCACGTCGTCTACCGTGAACCGGGGCTTCGATTGCAAAAATTCGTGCCACCATCCACCACGATCTCGGTGCCAGTCACGTTGGAAGCATGATCCGACGCCAAATAAAGAACGGCTTTCGCAACCTCGCCGGCTTCCCCAAGTCGATCGAGCGGAATAGTCCGCATGCTGCTATTGTGCGGCAGGCCGTGTTCCTCACCTGTCGAACACGAGCAACGTCGACGTCGCGGACGCATACAAATTGCCCTTCGCATCAGTCAGCTTGGCCTCGGCGAACGCCGACCTCCGCCCGAACGAAAGCACGCTGCCCTCAGCGCGCAGGAGCCCGGTGTTTTTGGTAATCGGCTTGTGATAGGCGACCTTCAGCTCCAACGTCGTATAAGCCTGCGATGCCGTGAGGCGGGAATGCACGGCGCAACCGCAGGCGGAATCGAGAAGCGTCGCGGCATAGCCACCATGCACCGTCCCGATCGGATTGTAGGCGTGTTCCCCCGGAGTACCCGCAAAAACAGCCTTGCCAGCTTCGACTTCGACAAACTCGAAATCGAGCGCGACCAGAATGCCCGGTTTGCGTCCCGAAGCCATCAGCGCGCGCAGTTGCGACAAACCGTCGAGGTCGCCGCCAACTTCATTCACGATGCTCATAGGTTCCCCCTCCGCTAAAGCGCAAACCATCAGATTATTGTAAAGAAACTTTTCACTCCTTGGGACGTAATTTCCCCAGTGCCTGCCTCATCCGAGACAGGTCGGGATGGGTCAGGCCCGCTTTGTCGAATGCGGCGAAATCCTCCAGCGTCATTTCACTAAAGGTTTTCCCATTCAGCGGTTTGTCCCAATATTGGCGGTAAATTGCTAGCGCCTGGTCGTAATGGCCCTGGAAAAGGAGGGCGTGGGCGAGGTTTTGCTGGATGAAGATCAAATTGTCGCGGTTACTTTTCTGGACCCCGTCGCCGATCTCACTAGCCAGCCGTTGAGCCTCTTCGCACCGTGTCTGAGCCTCCGCGAACTGGCTATTCAAAATCAAGTTGAAGGCGAGTCCGCCGAGCACAGAGGCCAAACGGTAACGTGACACATCGTCGGGATGATAGGACATCACGTCCCGAAGCAATTCTACCGATTCCCGTTGCCGTTTCAGGCCCTCTTCTCCTCCCAATCGCTGGCCCAGAGCCCGAAGCGCGTCGCTCAGATTGTTCTGGGTCGCGGCCCAATCCTGGGGGAAATCGGCCTTGGTCCTGACCTCCAGGGCGGAGCGATAAGCGGCCACCGCCTCTTCGAGCAATTTGCGCTCTTCTTCCACGCCGCCGCGCGTCCCCAGTTCGTATAGCGCGTTGCCCAGATTATTCTGGTTCCTGGCCCAATCCTCAGGCACATCGGCCCTCGTGTAGACCTCGAGGGCAGAGCGATAAGCGCCCACTGCGTCTTCGAGCAATTTACGCCCTTCTTCTGCGCCGCTGCGCGTCCCGAGTTCGTAAAGCGCGTTGCCCAGATCGTTCTGGGTCGCGGCCCAATTCTGCGGCAGGTCAGCCTTGGTCCTGACCTCCAGGGCGGAGTGAAAAGCAGCCACCGCGTCTTCGAGCGCCTTGTGCCCTTCTTCTGCGCCGATGAGCGTCCCGCGTTCCATAAGCGCTATGCCCAGATTGCACTGGGTCATGGCCCAATCCTGAGGCACATCGGCCCTGGTATAGACCTCAAGGGCGGAGTGATAAGCGGCCACCGCCTCGTCGAGCGATTTGCGCTCTTCTTCCGCGCCGCTGAGCCTCCCGAGTTCGTAAAGCGCGTTGCCCAGATTGTTCTGAGTCGCCGCCCAATCCTGAGGCAAGCCGGCTTTAGTCCTGACCTCCAGGGCGGACCGATAAGCGGCCACCGCGTCTTCGAGCAGTTTACGTCCTTCTTCTGCGCCGCTGCGTGTCCCGAGTTCGTAAAGCGCGTTGCCCAAATTGTTCTGGGTCAAGGCCCAATCCTGAGGCAGATCGGCCTTGGTATAGACCTCGAGGGCGGAGCGGTAAGCGGTCACCGCGTCTTCGAGCAGTTTGCGGCTTTCTTCTCCGTCGCTGCGCGTCCCGAGTTCGTAAAGCGCGTTGCCCAGATAGTTCTGGGTCACGGCCCAATCCCGAGCCAGATCGGCCTTGGTCCTGACCTCGAGAGCGGAGCGGTAGGCGGTCACCGCGTCTTCGAGCAGTTTGCGGCCTTCTTCTCCGTCGCTGCGCGTCCCGAGTTCGTAAAGCGCGATGCCCAGATCGTTCTGGGTCGAGGCCCAATCCTGAGGCAGATCGGCCTTGGTCCAGACCTCGAGGACGAAGCGATAGGCGGCCACGGCCTCTTCGAACAGTTTGCGCCCTTCTTTTCCGCCGCTGCGTGTCCCAAGTTCTTTCGTCGCAGCAGCCACCAAACTCCGGCCAAGTGCAGCGAACCAGGATCGCGGGGCCATGCCGGCTATGCGCGCGTTGAAGCTTTCACGGACCGACACGACTTTAGCTTCGTCGGAACCGGCGAGATCTAGTTGAGTATCTAAGCGCAGCATGCCAAGGGAAACCGCCGGGTCGAGCATCGCTTCGGAAGTTATTATCGACTGGATTTGCTCAGTAAGCCAAATGCCTCGCCAGGTAGTGTTTGAGAACAGGTCGTCCGCTGCGGATGCTGAAAGGGCGGCGAGGAGCATCTGGCGGATCGGTAAACCAGCGACTCCCGCCGGTGCGGCCTTCCAAATTGCAATCGCTTCAGGGAAGTTCCCGGCGTGCAAGAACAAGGACAGTTCTTCCGCCAATTTTTGCGAGCCCACTGAACCGCTGCGTTCGATACCGAGCAGGGTTGTCCCTCGCAGGTTGACAACGTCGAAGGATCGGTCGCGGAGCAAGTTGTCGTTCGATTCCCAAGCGACTTCGCTACCGGCGAAGCGTATCCATCGAGAACGGAGATATTCAGCCAAATCGATTTCGAAAGTAGACGGCGCCTCCCAGAGCTTCACCGTCTTGTCACGAGAACCCGAGGCCAGGGTCTTTCCATCCGGACTCCATGCTACGCTCAAAACCGGGTCAGTTTGCCCCTCCAAGGTGCTCAGAAGTTTGCCTGTGGCGGCCTCCCAGAGCTTCACCGTGTGGTCACCAGAACCCGAGGCCAGGGACTTTCCGTCCGGACTCCATACTACGCTTGCAACCGTGTCACTGTGCCCCTGCAAGGTGGCCAGCAGTTTGCCCGTGGCAGCCTCCCAAAGCTTCACCGTCTGATCACTAGAACCCGTGGCCAGGGTCTTTCCATCCGGACTCCACGCAACGCTCCAAAGCTCGCCAGTGTGCCCTTGCAAGGTGCTCAGCGGTTTGGCCGTGGCGACCTCCCAGAGCTTCACCGTGTTGTCACGAGAACCGGAGGCCAGGGTCTTTCCATTTGGACTCCAGGCCACGCTCCAAACCGTGCCAGTGTGGCCCTGGAAGGTCGTCACCAGTTTGCCCGTGGCGGCCTCCCAAAGCTTCACCGTCTTGTCAAAAGAACCGGAGGACAGGGTCTTTCCGTCCGGACTCCAGGCTACGCCTGTAACCTCGCCAGTGTGCCCCTCCAAGGTGGCCAGCAGTTTGCCCGTGGCGGCCTCCCAAAGCTTCACCGTCTTGTCAAAAGAACCCGAGGCCAGGGTCTTTCCATCCGGACTCCAGGCTACGCTCCAAACCGTGCCAGTGTGCCCCTCCAAGGTGGCCAGCAGTTTGCCCGTGGCGGCCTCCCAAAGCTTCACCGTCTTGTCAAAAGAACCCGAGGCCAGGGTCTTTCCGTCCGCACTCCAGGCTACGCTTGCAACCGTGTTAGTGTGCCCCTCCAACGTGCTCAGCAGTTTACCCGAGGCGGTGTCCCACAGCTTCACTGTGTTGTCCCCAGAACCCGAGGCCAGGGTCTTTCCATCTGGACTCCATGCTACGCTTGTAACCGCGTTAGTGTGCCCGTCCAAGGTGCTCAGCGGTTTGCCCGTGGCAGTGTCCCAGAGCTTCACCATGTTGTCACGAGAACCGGAGGCCAGGGTCTTTCCATCCGGACTCCAGGCCACGCTGTAAACCGCGTGAGTGTGCCACTGCAAGTTGCTCAGCGGTTTGCCAGTGGCGGTCTCCCAGAGCTCTACCGTGTGGTCACCAGAACCCGAGGCCAGGGTCTTTCCATCCGGACTCCAGGCTACGCTCCAAACCGAGTCAGTGTGCAACTTCAAGGTGCTTAGCAGTTTGCCCGTGGCGGCCTCCCAGAGCTTCACCGTTTGGTCACCAGAACCCGAGGCCAGGGACTTTCCGTCCGGACTCCAGGCTACGCTCTCAACCACGGCAGTGTGCCCCTGGAAGGTCGTCACCAGTTTGCCCGTGGCGACCTCCCAGAGCTTCACCGTTTGGTCATCAGAACCCGAGGCCAGGGTCTTTCCATCCGGACTCCAGGCAACGCTCCGAACTGCGCCGGTGTGCCCCTGGAAGGTCGTCACCAGTTTGCCCGTGGCGACCTCCCAGAGCTTCACCGTCTTGTCAAAAGAACCCGAGGCCAGGGTCTTTCCATCCGGACTCCAGGCAACGCTTAAAACCCAGTTAGTGTGCCCCTCCAAGGTGCTCAGCAGTTTACCCGTGGCTGCCTCCCAGAGTTTCACCGTGTGGTCACGAGAACCCGAGGCCAAGGTCTTTCCATCCAGACTCCATGCTACGCTCTCAACCACGTCAGTGTGCCCCTTCAAGGTGCTCAGCAGTTTGCCCGTGGCGGTGTCCCAGAGCTCTACCGTCTGGTCACCAGAACCCGAGGCCAAGGTTTTTCCATCCGGACTCCAAGCTACGCTGCGAACCAAGTCAGCGTGCCCCTCCAAGGTGCTCAGCAGTTTGCCCGTGGCGGCGTCCCAGAGCTTCACCGTGTGGTCACCAGAACCCGAGGCCAGGGTTTTTCCATCCGGACTCCAGGCTACGCTGCGAACCAGGTCAGTGTGCCCCTCCAAGGTGCTCAGCAGTTTGCCGGTGGCGGCCTCCCAGAGCTTCACCGTCTTGTCACTAGAACCCGAGGCCAGGGTCTTTCCATCCGGACTCCATGCTACGCTCCAAACCGGGTCAGTTTGCCCCTCCAAGGTGCTCAGCAGTTTGCCCGTGGCGGCCTCCCAGAGCTTCACCGTGTGGTCACCAGAACCCGAGGCCAGGGTCTTTCCGTCCGGACTCCACGCAACGCTCTCAACCACATCAGTGTGCCCCTTCAAGGTGCTCAGCAGTTTGCCCGTGGCGGTGTCCCAGAGCTTCACCGTGTTGTCACGAGAACAGGAGGCCAGGGTTTTTCCATCCGGACTCCAGGCCACGCTTAAAACCGAGCCAGCGTGCCCCTCCAAGGTGCTCAGCGGTTTAGCCGTGGCGACCTCCCAGAGCTTCACCGTGTTGTCACCAGAACCCGAGGCCAGGGTCTTTCCATCCGGACTCCAGGCTACGCTCAGAACCGCGTCGGTGTGCCCCTCCAAGGTGCTCAGCAGTTTGCCCGTGGCGGCCTCCCAGAGCTTCACCGTGTGGTCATCAGAACCCGAGGCCAGGGTCTTTCCATCCGGACTCCACGCAACGCTCGAAACAAGATCATCATCTTGGCGGAACACTGGACTTTGCCAGAGCGGCAAGCCAAAATAGCCGGCGGAGAGGGCTGCTTCATTTATCCGCCGGCGAGCTTCCTGCTCGTCTATTGGGTCATTGGTTCTAGTCAAAAGGACGGGAAATTCTTCATTGAACTTTGGATCCACAATCTTTTCCCGGCCATAGCCGGCGAACCCAAGCGCTCGCGCGGCCATCAGAACGGCAGCAAAATTATTTCCGCGGGCGGAGTTTAATTTGGCTCGTTCGATCCAGGCGCGGCCCTCCTCGATCTGCGCACGCGCCAACTGCTCCTGCAAACGCGAGGCGGATTTTTCCGCCGCTTTTGTAGCTTCATCGGCAAGTTGTTTTTCTTTTAACGCCTCCTTCGACTTTTCCTCGGCACGCGCAGCGGCAATCGTCGCCTCCCGCGCCGCTTGATCAGCTCGGGTCCGTTCCTGGCGTGCGAGCGCCGACTGTTCCTCCGCACGCGCAGCGGCTTCATCAGCCCGCTGCTTTTGCTGGACTGCAAACCATAAGGCGCCCACTGCTAAAAGCAGCAGCGCGCTTACGAAGCCCAATGCTATCCCAAGCCACCTGCGGTGCCTACGTTCGGTTGCCGCTAAAGCCTCGGCTTCTGCTTGTTTTCGCTTCGCTTCTTCAGTCCGTCGCTCCGCTTCTCTGGTCAGATGACGCTCCTCCCGCTCTTTTCGTCCGCGAACGACCAGCGGAGCCAGCACGTCATGGGTGATCTCTAGACGCTGGATCCCCCCGCGCTGTTCGGGAGTGAGCAAACGCCGCGCAATTAAAGCGTCAAGGACGCTGTCGGGCGCCGATATACCCCGTCGCGCAAGCTCGGCGACTGCGTCCTCCCGTGCGACCGGATTGCGATGGCCTCCCACCGTAACCATCCGCTCCTCGATATATTCACGCACCGCTTCACGCTCCCCGTCGCAAAAAGCCGCAAAGCTCTCATCGTAGAATCGTTGTAGAATATCAGCTCCTTGCGACTTGACGAGCTCGTCCGAGATTTCCTTGTCTGGCGGTTTCGCCTCAAGCCGGGCGGCGTTGAGCCGCTCGCACACCAGGCTGACCAAAGGAGGAACTGCCTCGATCTGTTCGAGCGGCGTGTCATCCGGCCGCTGCGCTACGAACCGGACAATCTGTTCACCCACTTGATCGGACACAAGACTTAGGCCATCCATGCGCCCGGGACGGACCACCGCTTCCAATGCTTGCGGACCGGTCAGCAGCCGCAATGGCATACGGTTGCGCATTAGCGAGGGCATTACGCTCTTCCACTGCTCGAACTGAGCCAAGAAATCTTCTCTCAGCGCGAGTACAACCCGTGCGACCGTGGTACCAAAATCGTAGTCGAGCGCGCGTTGGGGCTCGTCCCGAAAAAGAGCCTGCAACTTTGCCGGTGCTCTGTTTTCGACCAGGTCGGCGATCTGGGTGAAGAGTTCCGTAACCTCGGCATTCCGTCTGTTTGCAGTTCCAGCCTCGTCACGGCCCAAGGTGAATACTTCCTCAAATTGATCGAAAATCAATACCGGCGGACGGGCGGCAATCTCTGGCGGCCGAAGTTTTTCGTGTGCATAGATCTCCCACAAACTGCCCAGCGGCGCCCATCGCTCCAGCAGCGTCGCCGCGTCCGAATCGGGATCCGCGCAGACCTTGGCCAACGCCTCTCGAACTTGATCCGTCAGCGACGGAGAGGCTGAACTGAAATCCAGGAGCAAATGAACTGGCCGGAATCGTTCGACGCGCAATTTCGGAATCAATCCCGCCCGCACGAGCGAGGTCTTGCCAAGACCGGAATTGCCGTATAGCACGGTCAGCGGGTTCTCGCGGACTCGCAGAAAGATCTCGCGGATTTCCGCGGTTCGTCCGAAGAAATAGTGCTGGTTCTCCTCGGTGAATGGATGCAGTCCCAGCCACGGGTGATCGGGATCCACGGTTGCTCCCCCGGTGCCCTGAGAAATGACTGATTCCGCCATCTTTCAGTCCCGGGGTTGCCCCGCCATGCGATACTCTTCTGTCCACTGCCGGAGCTTGTGTGTAAAGACCGGGGTGATCGATCCTTCAGGTAAACGATCGAAATGGATCTTCGAGAAACTCGCCGGCTCCAATTTAGGCTCTTCGGTGTCGTCGATAATTACCGGAATGTAGTAGACGAACCCGTCGACGTGTCGCTGTGCCGCCCAACGCCGTTCAGTATGCACGAAGCGAGTGGGATCGGACTCTGTAGCCCGGGAGATGACTGATACAAAGAAACTACAGGCGCTCTTGACTGCGAATTCGAGGTTCCTTTGGTAGTTTTCGCCGGCGTGCAACCGTTGTTTATCAACCCAAACTGGAATCTGGGCGGTGCGCAGCCCGCGCACGAGGTTTCCTATCGCCGCCTTGTCGTCCCTTGAATAACTGATGAAAATTGCGCCGCGCGGCATCTCGTCGGGCATTTGGATTAAAACGTCCTCGCCGCTCGCAGCGGTGGCGTACTCCGCCTTCCAACGTTGAGTCAATTCCCGCACAAAGTCGGCCGGATCGCCCGGAATAATCCTCGTTGTGCCAACCACCTTGTTGAAGAAAAAAATCAGCGGTTCTCCCAGATTCTCCGGGCGATCGGCGAGGTAAGCCTGAATATCGTCCTTCCGGCGGTCCGTGAATCGTCCTCCCTTCACCAGGAAAAGAAAAAATCGGACCATCCAGTCGTGAAAAGGCGCACCGAGGAGAAGAAGATAACGCGTTTTGAGCAGCAGGAAGAGCCGCTCTAGCTGGGCGTGGTGCCGGGTAAGGCCGCAGATGAACTCCAAATAGTCTTCTTCCCAGACTGCAAAGTTGGGGTACGTCTGGCGGCTGCCAACGATATGATAAACAAGCGCTGGATCCATCCTTTCGGGGACATCCACCGGACGCTTATAATCGTAGGAAAGCACGTGGTCCTGACGCCGAAAACCGGGCCGGGACTTCTCGAGCGCGGCAGGCAGCAGAGAGTCAATCGTGCCGTAGAGATAGAGGTCGAAGTCGGTAATCGATGCCAGGTCACACAGAGCGGGAGGAGGGGCAGCCCCGAGTTTTTCCAAAAGTTCGGACATTTCAATATAGATGGATTTGCGTGACCCTCCGGTGAGCAAGTGCTCACAAGCGACCCGGTTCAGCGAAATCGGTGGCGAATCTTTGACCGGCAATCTCAGCCTGCTCGCAAGCTGCGGAGCCAAGGCTCGATAAAGAGCCAACTGCCCGTTCCCCTGCGGGTCAGGCACGGTGACCAGCTCCGGACCAACGAAAGGAATAACCTGTCGATTGTGGATCTCGCGCAACAGGTCGCGCCAGTCGTCCTCGGAAAGGAAAGAAGCCATAGCCGTCAAGCAGACCTAAGATAATCACTGGAAGCCATAGAGGAAACCTAAACGCCAGGCCAGTTCGAAGAACTCTTGATTCACCAACAATATCACAGAAATCAAGTAATTTCCTGACGGCGTTTTCGAAGGCAGGTTACTTTCAGTTTCGCGGATCAATCCGTCCGCGCGCCCGAGTTCAGCCAATAGCGACGCCTTTTGCTGATGGGCTATTGCGTTGATGTTGCAGGCGTGTTCAACCGCTATTTGGCTGCGCTTTGGCCCCGGCTGCCGGCGGTGAGGACGGCCCGGAGACACTCCTGGTAAAGGTCTGGAGCAGACTCTCAAGGAATGCGAAGAACACGTCCACCGCATACCCGACCAGAAAAGCGAGAGCGAGTGGAGGGATCGATGCTCCTTGCGTAATGGTGAAGTTATTAAACAACCCAACAACGGCGCCCCCGATGCCGGCGATGAGGAAGCGGGCCAGATTGGTCTCAGAAGGTATGAATGTCCTGGTGCCCATTTCCTGCTCAAATGAGCGCAATAAATAGGCACAGGTCCCCAAGAGCGCATAAAGAACCGGAAGAATGCACGTAGCAAAAGCGCCATAATAAAATGACACGTCATCGAGAAGGTTCTGGGCAAAATATCGCACATCCTTGTAGGTTCTCGTGGTCAATTCCGCAGCCTCAGCCAGGTTGGGCAATCCGTCCGGCAGTTGGAACGTCGCGTGTACTTTCTTCGGGTCCCTTCTCATATCGGCGAAAGGATCTCGAACTGTATGCAGAAGCAGGACATTCAATTGCCGGGCGCGCGCGTCGATCGCGCGATTAATGGACGCAAACTGCTGAAGGTCAGTAATCACATCGCTCGAGTTCAAACCCGGCGGAGCAGCGGAGGCGGACACAGTCGAGTTCGTGGGTGCGGGCGCGGAAGAAGCACCCGGCGCTGAGGGGGTCGGTTGGACTAACGCCGGCGGAGGTCCAAGTTCCACCCTGAGCTTCACGGCGAGTTCGTTGCCTGTGGCAATATCGGTGCGAATGGCTGTAGAGATTGCAGAGGCGACGAAGCTGGCCACCGAAAATGGACCGATGACCGCAGCCAGACAAATGGCCACCCACAAATAGGTATGAACCGTACCGCGAGCCTTTTCGTACCACTTGAGGCTCTCTGGGGTAACGGGTTTGAGCTGCGCGGCCAGCTTCGTGGCCGCAGTGAGCAGATTTGCAGCCATCTCCTCGGTCCATCCGTTGTTACCGACCGTCATCCCCTTCAAGATGTGATTTCGAACGTCGTCATTGACGTCTGTGCCTGTTTCAGCTGCATATTTGAGCAACCGCTGCGCGCCGTTCAGGGTTTCGGTGAAGTAGTCACGAGGTTCCAGGCAGGGTGCTGCCTTGCTCAGGCCGTCGTGCGCCACTTTGTCTTCGCTCACAGGCTCCGCGTTTGCGTTGGAAGCCTGTGAAGTCGAATTCGTCGCGACCAAGGTCGCGGTTGCCGGAATAAGCCGGTCATCTGTTTTGTCGAGCTCAGGTTCGGCCATTTGATAGGAGCCATACTAGCCGAGAATCGTCTCGTTGCTATACTCCTTTCGAGTAATATAGCAGTTAACCCCAATTACCGAATCCGATGTAGCGAGCGATGTAATCGTCAAAGCGGGCAACGTGCCCAAGTGGCGGCGTATCAACGGAAATAAACCCACGATTACCCACGATGCGGCCCGTACGAGTGTCGAATATCATAATACCAATTAGCTGAAGGCTGCTGTAGGTCTGCTTATCAGGTCCCTGAGAAAAAAAACTCGCCGTTGTCTCCGAGTTTATCAGTTTCGACCAAAGGCCCTGGACCTCGCCTGGAAAAATTTTCGAGGTTACCACGGCGAGGTAAACCGGGTTTGATCCGAAACGGTCTTCGTGCTTCGCCCAGTAATTTCGGGCGCGCCGCTCGGCCAATTGGATCTCGTTTGGCGTCGGGTAGCACGTGTCGATGGCGAAATTCCGGTTATCGATTTTCTCGGCGCGAAGTGTTGGAAGCGCAAAAAGGAGAAAAGCAAAACAAAGAATTCCGAGACGGCTCATAAGTCAAAATACGTCGCCCAGCGGCTGGAGTATATTTAATAGTTGGTCGGCGAATTCGCGAGACGTCGTCATCAGCTGGATGTGAATGGCGAATCGAAGGAAGCGATCGCCGGTTACTGGTTCATTCTCGCTAACAGCCTCGACGAAGCCGCGCAGATCGCCAAATGCAATCCCTGTCCGGACCGCGGCATGTTCTTCGAAATCAGGCCCATCGATCCGGAGCCTGCAAACCCCGACAATACGCGCTAGCCTGCATCTTGGTGAAGAAGCCCCTGGTTTTGCCGATTCGAGTAGCTGATGCCGTTGCGACTGGTAGATGCCAGCGGATATTAAAGCTTTCCTGACTGCGCGACGATCTCGGAAAGCGCTTTGAGGCTGGTCTCTCCTAGCACCCCGACGCCCACGAGGTTGCCCGCGC
>Ga0209656_10001452_pt1 | contig 15498 bp, 9 predicted proteins | sample BogFormECP12_OM2_FD_188239 | JGI IMG/M metagenome (GOLD analysis project Ga0209656, IMG submission 188239) | Bog forest soil microbial communities from Calvert Island, British Columbia, Canada - ECP12_OM2 (SPAdes) (version 2) | ecosystem: Environmental > Aquatic > Freshwater > Wetlands > Bog ... | reverse complement strand
CGTAAGAGCAACCGGTCCAATGTGCTTCCTCGAGGTCGCTGCCCGACCATCGTGCGGCATCATCGGGATGCGAATGATAGAAGCCGACAACGTCTTCGCCGCGCTCGCAGGCTTCGCGCTGAACAAGGACCAACTCGCGAGGATCAATTTGAGACCAGCTTCGCGAAAGGTCGTTGTGCGTGTTGCTGCATCGCGCTACGCCCAGCACCCTCTTGCTGCCGCCCGCTAGCATCTCGCCCGTGAGTACTCCGCAGCACTCGTAAGGATAGGCCACCTCGCCGGGGCGGCGGATTTCCGAGAGCTGGGCGGTTTCCGCGGCATTGTTCGCGACAATCAGTCGGTCGTGGATACCAAAATTTACGTAGACCCCAGTCGCGAACGTGATCAGGTAAGCAATTCCAGCGACCTTTGCAGCTTTGCGTTGTGACTCGTCGATGGTATAGATCGGCATGCTAATTTCGCCTCCGCGACATTATGCCCCCTAGCGCCTGGTTTCACGCATAACTATTGGGAGCAGGCTAAGCCGTAACCAATCCTGAACGGGGGGCTCAGCTTGGATTTCAGTACGGGCATGGCGGCGGCCTATCGGGAAGGATTCGAGCGTCCTCAGCTGTGTAGCTCTGGGAGAGGTTGGAATGTGGGTAGCCGGGAGGTCTCGCGCTTGTCTCGCACGGACAAGGACTGGTGTCGGTTGTTGGAGGTGTGCCAGATTATTGGAACGCTGATCGCCGACGAGGCCGTTTGTTCTGCAAGGCAAGTGGAGCGAGTCCCGCGGGAGAGTGAAAACGACGTGCACATAGGAGGTGGGCAGCAACTCGCGCTGACGTGCCTCCAGCCAGCGGTGGCGGGCGTTGCCTGGCATTTTGGACAATGAAGATTGCGACACGAGTTGTAAGAGATGACGGAATGTCCGCAGTGAAAACACTGATCGCGATGTCCGCCCAGGGCAGCGGTGCGGCACGTCGTGATGGCCAGCAACACCTTTTCGTGGTGTCGGCTGATCCACCGCCGACTGCGCTCAACGAAGGACGGTCCGGCACCGCGAACGATGTCGGCCACCTCCAGAGGAGGCCGCTTCATGCACTCTGTGTTTGTTGGTGTGCTCCTCGGATCCCCAACGCATCCAGAGGACTGGAAGTGGCGCGGAGATGACGCTGGGAGAGATGCAATGGGGCTGGGTATTTCAACTGAGCAGGCTTCACTGGTACGATCGCTCTCATAAGGTTGCAGAGCATAACAGAAACTCACGGTTGAGGAATTCATGAAAGCTTTGGTAAAGAGCCGCGCGGAACGCGGGCTATGGTTGGACGATATCGCAGAACCCACGATGGGGATCAACGATGTGCTGATCCGCGTCCGCTATACCGGTATCTGCGGAACCGACGTTCATATCTATCAATGGGATGAGTGGGCACAGAAAACGATTCCTGTGCCGATGGCCATCGGGCATGAATTTGTCGGAGAGATTGTCGAGGTTGGATCGAACGTAAACGACTTCTATCCCGGCGACATCGTGAGCGGTGAGGGGCATGTTATCTGTGGACGCTGCCGCAATTGTCTGGCAGGGAGACGTCATCTGTGCGCGTATACATTGGGCGTTGGTGTAAATCGACCTGGGGCGTTCGCTGAATTCATCGCACTACCGATGACCAATATCTGGCGGCATGATCCCGGCATCAATCAGGAAGTCGCGGCCATCTTCGATCCCTTTGGCAACGCGGTGCATACTGCTCTGTCGTTTCCCGTGCTCGGCGAAGACGTATTGATTACCGGCGCTGGGCCAATCGGGATCATGGCAATTCCAGTGGTTCGGCATGCTGGCGCACGTCATATCGTGATCACGGATGTAAATCGTTTCCGCTTGGAATTGGCGCGCAAAATGGGGGCGACCCTCGCGGTGAACACCGCCGATACGCCTCTTGCGGAAGTACAGAAGCAACTCGGTATGCGGGAAGGATTTGACGTGGGACTGGAGATGTCCGGGAATCCTGCGGCCATACAGGAAATGGTTGCGAATATGAGCCACGGAGCCAAGATCGCCATGCTGGGAATTCCCGCTAAGCCGATGTCGATCGATTGGCGAGCGGTGATCTTCAATATGCTGACAATCAAAGGCATCTACGGACGGGAGATGTATGAGACTTGGTACAAGATGACCGTCATGATCGAGTCGGGGCTCGACATTTCACCGGTCATTACCCACCGTTTCAGCTACCGGGACTTTCAAGAAGGATTCGATGCGATGATTTCGGGCCAGACCGGCAAGGTCATTCTGGACTGGACCCAAGTTGCCTAAAAGGTCTACGCAAAAACGGTTCCGATTTTGTCGTTTGAGTGATTCTTTTAGGGATTACTCCCGGCAAGTCGGCAGGTGTTGACGAATGTGTCCGCTCCAATCGGCACGATTCCGACATTAGATGGCCAGCCGACCTGAACAAAGAAGGCGACCGAACCCGCCACCGTGACGCTACTCCGGTAAATTAGTTTTGTTCGCCTGGGCCCTGCTGTCCCATCTGCTCCATAAGGCTCTTTGGTGGCGGAGGGATGGTGATGTCCACCTTGGTCACCGGCCCCAAGCTGCTGAGCGGCTTATCGAATTCCGCATCATTGCCCACAACGAGCACCGCCAGCCTATCCTTCTGCAGATACTTGCGTGAGACCTGCGTCACCTGCTCGGCTGTTACTTTCTCGATCTCTGTGCGGTAGCGCTCGAGGAAATCGAGCGGGTAGTGATAGAACTCGTAGGCCATCTTCTCGCGCAGGACTTTCCCCGGAGTATCGAAGCGAAAGATGAACGAATTGAGGATCTCGTCTTTGGCGCGGTGCAATTCGTCAGCGTCGGGGTCCTTTGCGTGCATTTTGTCGATCTCTTCATACAACGCCTGGATGCCGGCCACGGTGGTTGCGCTCTTGGTTTGCATGGCGATGTCCGTCATGCCGGGATGGTTGAACCCACTGCCCACGCCACCCCCGATGCTGTAGGCGAGCCCCTTGGCGGCGCGCACGTTGTTGAAGAGCCGCGACGAGAAGCCGCCGCCGAAGATCTCGTTCATCACCGAGACGGCGAAGTAGTCGGGATTGTTGCGGAGAATGCCGAGATCGACCATGGCGATCGAGCTCTGGTTGATGTCGGTCTTTTCCACGAAGTAGTAGCCGGGCTTGGGCGGGGTGAACTTGATGTCGGGATCCTTCGCCTGCGGACCTTTCGCCCACGAATCGAAAGCCTGGTGCAGTTTGGCTTCCATGGCCTGGGGATCGAAGTCGCCACTGATTCCGAAGATGATGTTGTTGGGATCGACGAATTGCTTGTGCCAATTGACCAGGTCGTCACGGGTGACTGCCGCCACGGTCGCGTACTCTTCCACACGCGCGAGTGGGTTGTCTCTGCCGAACGCCAGAATTGCGCTTTCGCGGCCGACGATTGAGCTGACCTCGTCATTGCGGCGGGCGATGCCGGTGTACATCTGCTGCTTGGCGAGTTCGAGCTTGTCGGCGCGGAACTCGGGGTTGTGCAGCAGGTCGAGATACATTTCGAAGACAGCATCGAAATCGCCCTTGAGGCAGTTCAGCGAGATGGAGGTTGAGTCGCTGCCGTCTCCGGTCTCGACTTTGGCGGCGCGGGCTTCGAGGAAATCGTCCATCTGATCGCCGGTCTTGCTTTTGGTGCCGCCGGTACGCCAGACGTTGCCGTAGAGCGAAACCAGGCCAATCTTGGCGGCAGGTTCGGAGATAGAGCCGCCGCGAATGCGCGCGGTTGCGGAGATCAGCGGCAGCTCGTGGTCGGGCTGCAGGAAGATGACCATGCCGTTGGCCAGTTGAATGCGTGTGGGCTGCTGCGGCTGGAAGGCAGGCAGCGGAGGAAACTTCAGCTGGTTCCAGGGAACAGGTTGGGTTTGAGCGAAAGCTGCGGAAAGCCAGACCAGCGAGAGCAACATGACTGCAAAAGCGTTTCGTCGAGCTCGTCGCATTACGGATTGCTTTAAGAACAATGTCCTCGCCTGGGTCGAAGCGCCAGGATTCAGCCGCGGCAATTCCAGGGCTAAAGCCCGATTTTCGGTGCGACTCTCGGCACGGCTAAAGCCGTGCCCTTCCACCGGGTTCACGGACATTACGTTTGCAGCGGTCATTAGTTGGCTCCTTTCGCAGCCGCCGCAGGCTCGCTCGCCGTGTCGATGGTGCCGATGGTGCGGTTGTTGTCTTGAAACACCTTGTTGGCGACGCGGCGGATATCGGCTTTGGTCACTTTGTCCACCTTGTCGAGGTAGCGGAACAACTCGCGCCAGTCACCGTAACGGGTCTGGTAGATGGCCAGTTGCTGTGCCAGCCCCTCATTGCTGGCGAGCCCGCGGATGAGGTCGGCCTTGGTGCGGGTTTTGAACATCTGCAGCTCTTCGTCGGTCACGTCCTGGGTCTTCAGCTTGGTGATTTGTTCCTGGATTGCCTTCTGGATTTCCTGGTTGGTGTGGCCGGGCAGAGGCACGCCATAGAACGCAAACAGGTGAGCGTATTTCGTGCCGGGCATGCCGGAAAAACCGGCCGCTTCCGCCGCGATCTTCTGGTCACGAACCAGCGAGCGGTACATGCGCGAGGTGCGCCCGTTCGACATGATGTCGGTAATCGCGTCATAGACCGCGTCGTCGGGGTCGAGGTAGCTGGGGCGGTGATAGCCCTCGACATAAAGAGGTTGGGCCATCTCCTGCAGCTTGACTTCGCGGACCGAGTTTTGCGGCGGCTCGATGGTGGTCAGCTCGGTGGGCTTTGGTTTGGTTGGCAGATGGCCGAAGTAGCGCTCGATTATCGGCATGACCTCGTCGGGATCGAGATCGCCGACCAGGGCAATGACCATGTTGCTGGGGACGTAGTACTGATGGAAGAACGTGAGGGCATCGGTCGCCGAAAACGATTGCAAGTCGGACGAATAGCCAATCGTGGGACGGTGGTAGGGATTGGCGTCAAAGGCTGTGCCCAGGAACTGCTCGAGCAGGCGCCCGGTGGGACTGCTGTCAGTGCGCATGCGACGCTCTTCCGTTACGACATTGCGCTCTTTGTAGAACTCGCGCATCACCGGGTTGGCGAAGCGATCGGACTCAATGGCCGCCCACAACTCAATCATGTTCGAGGGCATCGAATACATGTAGCCGGTCTCGTCGTAGGTGGTGAAGGCGTTCATGCCGACGCCGCCGTGGCTTTCCACGATTTCGCCAAACTGGTTCTTGATGACGAATTTGTCGGCAGCGGCGATGGCTTCCTGCCACTCCTTTTGCAACTGCGCGAGCTTCTGGGGGTCACGTCCAACCCGCTTGATGCGCTCAGCCTCGTAGGCGGCGTAGGCCTGCTCGACCTGGGCGAGTGCGGCCTTTTCTTCGGCGTAGTTGGTGGTGCCGATGTCGGGCGTGCCCTTGAATGCCATGTGCTCCATCATGTGGGCCAGGCCAGTCTTCGACAGGGGATCCTGCGAGGAGCCGGTGTCAACCATGGTGAAAAACGAGAAGACGGGCGCTTCGGGGCGACGGAGGATCAACACCGTCAGGCCGTTGGGCAATGTCCTCACTGTGACTTTCTTTTCAAACGATGCCAGGTCCTGCGCCGCGAGTGGCAGGGTCAGTGCCAGGAGCAGCAGGGCAGAAAGCTTGGCGAAAAAACGCTTCATCGTGCCTCCACAAATCAAACTGATAGAAATCAGAACGTACAGTGTACGACGAGGGAGCCAACGGTTGGGAAGCAACAGAGCGCGATCGGAGTGAGGTGGACGTATCATGGGAAACCTGAGTTGATCGAGGAAAATGCATTGGCGGAATCAGGAAAAACGGGCGACTGCGTCTTTTTCTATGGGACGCTGCTGCCGCAACATACTCCGCCCGCGATGCGGAGCGTTGTCGCACGGCTACGTTTGCTTGGGGAAGGATCGGTTCGCGGGGTGCTGTACGACTTTGGGGAGTATCCGGGCGCAGTACTGGACGATTCGTCGGACCAAAGAATTTATGGTGCTGTGTTTGTGCCGGAGGGTCCTCGAATCCTAGACGATCTCGATCGCTACGAAGGGTATGACCCTGTCTGTCCTGGTTCGTGCCTGTTCGTTCGGAGACGTCGCCCAGTAGAGCTTTCTGCAGGCGGCATGATTGAGTGCTGGGTTTATGAATACAATGGAAGGCCAACGGGAGCACGAATCATTGCCGGTGGTCGCTATGGCAGATCTGGCGTGTGAATCAGCAGCAGGCTGCGGAAGAAGTTGAAAAAGCAGATCTCTCGCGGGCTGAAGCCCGCTCGAGATGACAAAAATAAACGACTTAACGGCACGGCTGAAGCCGTGCCCTTTCAAAACGCGGCCTGAAGCGCCTTTTTCCGCAAGCTGCTAGTCGTCTTCTACGGCGCGTTCGTCTGAGAACTGAAGTCAACGGAGTTTTTCAAATTGGCAAATTCCGGCTTGTCATTGTATGTCGGCACCTCGGGCTGGGCGTATTCGGTCTGGAAGCCGGAGTTCTATCCGCAAAAGCTCGCAGCCAAAAACTTTCTCAAGCATTACGCCACTAAGCTCAACACAGTAGAGGTGAACTATACGTTTCGGCGTTTGCTGTCGGAGAAAGCTGCTGTGTCGTGGATCAATGATGTCGGGCCGGAGTTTCGGTTTGCTCCGAAGGCCAACCAGTTCATTACTCATGTGCGGCAGCTGAAGGATCCGGCTGCGCTGGAGCGATTTCTGCCAACCTTGGAGCCGCTGAGTAAACAGCTCGGTCCGATACTGTTCCAGTTGCCGCCACATCTCAAGGCTGATGTCGTCCTGCTGAGCGATTTCCTGGCACAACTGCCACGTAATGTGAAGAGCGCCGTGGAGTTTCGCCACGAATCGTGGTTCACCGACGCAACCTACCGAGCGCTCAGAGAACGCAACGCCGCGCTTTGCATCGCCGAATCGGAGTCGATCACCACTCCTGAAGAACGGACTGCCAAGTACATTTATTTTCGATTTCGCAAGCCAAGCTACGGTCCGGCTGATCTGCACAAGCTCGTGGAGAGGGTGGAACGGTGCGTGGCGGACGGGTTAGAAACTTACGCATTCTTTAAGCACGAGGAAGATCCGCGCAGTCCGCTGAACGCCGTCGAGTTGCTGGAGAGCGTGCGAAAGAACATGGCGGCCTGAATCTGTTTCGCTATTCCCGCGTGGATTTACGCCAGCCATACTCGTGTGGTGCGGAGTGCCGATCCCAATCTGCGGCTGGTTAGCTCGTTTCTCGACTATCTCAAGGTGGAGAAGGGGCTGGCTCCGCTGACCGTTTCCGCGTATGAGTCGGATTTGGAACAGTATGCCGAGTTCCTGCTGAAGCGAAAGCGCGCTTTGCGGGATGCGAGGCGACAGGATGTACGCGACTTTCTGAATGCGCTGCTGTCGAATGGTGTGGATGGACGCAGTGTGGCGCGCAAGCTCTCGACGCTGCGGCATTTCTACAAGTATCTGCTGCTGGACCGCTACATCAAGGCTGATCCGACGCTGAACATCGACTCGCCTCGGCAATGGAAGGTGCTGCCGAAGTCGCTGGCAGCCGATGAAGTCGAGAAGATCTTGCAAGGCCCACCGCGCGCGAAAGACGACCGCTTGTCGCACGCGCTGACGATGCGCGACCGCGCGATGCTCGAAGTTTTTTACGCTGGGGCGCTGCGCGTGTCGGAGATCATCAACGTCAACCTCGAGGATCTGAAACTCGAACTCGGCTATGTGCTGGTGCGTGGCAAGGGTGACAAGGAGCGCATCGTGCCGCTGGGCCGGGCGGCGCAGGAGATCGTGCAGGCGTATATGCGAGATGCACGTCCCGTACTGGCGGCGGGGAAGTCATCGCCGACGCTGTTCATCGCGCGAGGAGCGAAGCGCATTACGCGGCAGCGGGTGTGGCAGCTGGTGAATGCGGCGTCGGTACAATCCGGCCGCCATGCCAGTCCTCACATGCTGCGACACAGTTGCGCGACCCACATGGTGGAGAACGGAGCTGACCTGCGCACGGTGCAGACGATCCTGGGACACGCCGACATTTCTACCACGCAGGTGTATACGCACTTGGCGCTCGACCGCTTGAATCGGGTGTATAAGCAGCATCATCCGCGGAGTAAGAGCCGCACGGCATCGGCCAAGGAAGCGAGCGAATGACACGGCCCGGCCCGAGTGTCGTCCAGAAAGCGGTTGCGAAGTTTGTCCGCGCTCTGCAAGAGCGCAACGCGTCACCCCACACGATCAAGGCGTATCAGACTGATCTTGCGCAGTTTGCTGATTACGTCGGACCGCAGCATTGGCGTGACATCGACCATGTGCTGATTCGAGGATACCTTTCGAGTCTCTATGAGCGCGGGCTGAGCAAGACCTCGGTCGCACGCGCACTGGCGGCGCTGCGGTCGCTCTATCGCTGGCTGGCGCAAGAAGGCGTGGTCGAGCAGAATCCGGCCAAGCTGGTGGCGACGCCGAAACTGCCTAAGAAGCTGCCGCGCGTGCCGACGATCGAGGAAGTGAACACGGTGCTGGATTCAAAGATGCCGGAATGCTCGGCGTTCCGCGAGCGCGACCACGTAATTCTCGAGTTGCTGTACGGCTGTGGTATCCGTAATTCGGAGCTGATTGGCATCAACCTGGACGACATTCGCTGGTCGAATGAAGCTGTGCTGGTGCGCGGAAAGGGTCGCAAGGAGCGCTACGTACCTTTTGGCGATTCAGCAGCGGCCGCGGTGCGGGTGTATCTTCCGCTTCGCCAGAAATCGCTTGCTGACTCAAAGCGCACTACGGAGAAGGCGTTGCTGGTGAACCTGCGCGGCACGCGGCTGACGACGCGCAGCGTAGGCCGAATAGTCAAACAGATTGCAGTGGCTAACGGACTGTCGCCCGATGTGCATCCGCACACGCTGCGGCACGCGTTTGGGACGCACATGCTGGAAGAGGGCGCGGATCTGCGCGCCATCCAGGAGATGCTGGGTCATGAGCGGCTCTCGACGACGCAGCGCTATACGCAGCTAACGGTCAAGCACGTGATGGAGGTGTACGACCGGACGCATCCGCACGCGACCAAGAGCTGAGAGGCTGTTTCGGCGTCAACATTTTTAAGGCCGATCTAAGAAATCCCGAAGCGGTGAAAACCGAATTCCCTCAGGGGCTAAAGCCCGACGTTCTTGGCATACGTTACGGCACGGCTGAAGCCGTGCCCCTTCAAGGCTGATTTATGAGAGAGCTCCAGGTTCAAGTTCAAACGCCAGTCGTTGCCAGCGACGACGGGGTCTCGGCGCCGCGAAGGTCGTCATAAGCTTCAACGACGCGGCGGCGAATTTCAGTGGTCATCGCCGTGTATTGTGCCTCGGGGTTCGGTCCGAGCGGCGGCGGATACACGGGGTCGAGGATCCGCACTCTCAAGTTAGAGAGACCGCGAAACTTTTCGCCGCGCGGCCAGGCCTCGAAGAATCCCTCCAGAGCGACGGGCACGACTGGACACTGGGTGTGAATCGCAAGTATTGCGGCGCCCTTCTTGAAGGTCTTGGGAGAGCCGTCGATGCTGCGCTCGCCTTCGGGGAAGAGAACCAGCACGCGCTTTTTGCGCAGCCCGTAGGCTCCGGCGCGCATGGCAGGAACGAGGTTGGCGTCGGGGTCGATGGGGATGAGGCGGATTCGCCGGGCCAGGCTGCGCATGAGTTGACTGCCAAAGACCTCGCTGGTTCCAACGTAAAATGTGTCGCGCATGATGTGCCACGGGAGGCACGCAATCAGGACGGGTCCGTCGAGGTAACTCTGGTGATTGGGCGAGAGAATGAATGGGCCGGATAGCGGCAACTTTTCGATGCCTTCAACTTTCAACCTGAAAAGGTCGCGCAGCATGACCTGGGCGAGGCGCAGCATCATATAGATGATCGGCGCGATGATGGGGTGGTCGTGGTCGATTGTTTGGCGTTCGATCTCGCCTGGGTCCTCGTTGATGACCTCGTTCCAGCCCGCAGCGGTGCGCTGGTTAACGGCGCCAGCGTGAGCGATGACGGCATCGACGAGATCGCGCACGGTGTAGATCTCGGAGGCGACGGAGTCCGACACGTTGGATCCCATCTGCTGGTCCAAGGACACAAGTAGCTCGACGCGCTCCATAGAATCAAGCCCCAGATCGAGCTCAAGGTTGTCAGTAGGAGAAGGAGTGTCTTTCTTCAATTTGGAGGCAGCCTGGATGATGCCCAGCGCTTTGCTGACGCTCGGCTGCTGCATCCATTCTGTTTCCTCGGGAGTCAATTGACGGGGCGAAGCGGCCACGGCCTGAGTGCCTTCGCCGCGTTTTACTCGCTGCTCGACTTCAAAGCGCTTGATCTTGCGCGTCGAAGTCCGTGGTAGATCATCCTGCCAGATTTCGTAGCTCAAGATGCGCTTGGTGGATGGCAACTTCGCCGAAAGGCCTTCGATTTCGAAGCGCAGCATGTCGCCGACATTGACGATCTTGGCGCGGCGGAGGGCTTCGAAGTCGGGGACAATGACTGCATGCAGCCGCTCGGAGAACGGTTCGCCGGGCGCGCTCTGCAACCCAAGCACGCAGACCTCCTTAATATTGGGCGATTGCTCGTAGTGCGCCTCAATCTCTTCCGGATAGATATTCTTGCCCGAGCTGAGAACGATGACGTCCTTCTTGCGGCCGGTGATGTAGAAGTTGCCTGCACTATCGGAATAACCCAGATCTCCGGTGCATAGCCAGCCGTCACGGTACATCGCAGCCGTTGCGTCGGGCCGCTTGTAGTAGCCGGCCATGACAACGCCGCCGCGAAAGGCGATTTCGCCGACGCTGGCGCCACCGTGTTCGGGAGACGGCACTCCATCGAAAATCTTCATTTCGTTGCCGGGCAAGGGCTTGCCGATGGAGCCCATCACGTTATCGCGCGGCGGAGTGACAGTGGCGGCGCCGCAGGTTTCCGTCATGCCGTAGCCCTGCAGCATGTTGAAGCCGAGGGCCTCGAATTGGCGTCCGACGGCGGGATCGAAGCGCGAGCCGCCGGTAATGAGATAGCGCATGTGGGGTCCGAGCATTTTATGCACGCGGCCGAAGAAGACGCGGCCAAGGTTGAGGCCGAACTTGCGAGTGAAGGTGTTGATGGCGAGCAGGGTGCGGAAGATAGCGCCGACGAGCGCTCCTTTCTGCCGCACTTCTTTTTGGATGCGCTCGAGGATGAGGTAGAAGAACTGCGGGACGCAGGCGAAGAAGGTGATGTCGCGCTCCTGCAGGCCCTTGAGAAGGTCGGTGGTGTTGAGCGACTCGAGATAGACGACGCGCATGCCGGCGGAGAGCGGCAGCATGATGTTGGCCATCTGGGCGAGGGAGTGGAAGAGGGGGAGGATTCCGAGGATGGCGTCGGTGGGGCCGAGGTCGAGGACGTCGAAGACGCCCTGGGCTTCGGCCTCAAGGTTGCCGTGGGAGAGCATGACGCCCTTGGGATCGCTGGTGGTTCCCGAGGTGTAAAGGATCATGGCGATGTCGTCGGCGGCGACGGCGACGGGCTGGAAGTTGCCGGGGCCTTTCGCAAAGATTGCGCGCAAGTTCGGAAGGGTTTCTTCGGTGTCGTCTCCGTCGATCAGGACAAGCTTTACGGGAAGGTTCCGGGTGGCTTCGCGGGCGATGGCGAATCGAGGACGGTCGCAGAACAGCAGCACTGCATCGCAGTCGATCAGCAGCTTGCGGACCTGGTCCACGTGGAAGGCGGTGTCGAGTGGGACGGCGGTATTGCCGGACGCGATCACGCCGAGGTAGGCAGCGACCCACCAGGGGTGATTGGCAGCGAGAAACGCGCACTTGGAGCCGCGCTCGAGCCGCGCGTCCAGCAGCCAGCGCCCGACGGACTCAGCCATGGTGCGCAACTGAGCGAAGGTATAGCTCTCGACGGCGGGGGCGCCGGACGTCACGGCAGATGCTTCGCGCTGCAGTTCAACCGCGATCAAATCTGGATAGCGCTGCACCGATTCCTTGAAGCGGTCGTAGATCATCGCGGGCCAATCCACCCTCTTCGGGGATAATTTCTGTCGCGTATCTTACGCTGCGGGATGGGGGAAGTCGAAAGTCATTCACCACAGAGGCACGGAGGCCCGGAGGATTTTAGGCCGAGAAAATGGGAAAGTGAGGAGAATGAAAATCCCCACACAAGCAAATGCGGCTTGGGTGGGGCACCCGGCACTCAAAGACTAAGTCGTCCGCTATGAAAGAACCCGCTCAAGTTTCGCTGGAACGGAGCACCCTGAACGAGTTTCCAACGTGCGACCGGGAGCGGTGGGCGGCATCCAATGTGTTAGCCTTTAAAGTGGCGGTGGTGTGCGTTACGGGCCCGCTGAAGTCCCGGAAAACAGGGGCGAGACCTAAAGTTCTGCAGGGAAGAATCGCATTGATTAACAAGTTAATGGCCAAGGTGTTCGGCACCAGCAACGAGCGCGAAATGAAGCGCCTGATGCCGCTGGTGGAGCGCATCAACGCGCTCGAACCTGAGATGAAGCAGCTCAGCGACGAGCAGCTCCGGGCCAAGACCGACGAATTCCGCAAGCGCATCGATGAGCGCGTGGACCCGATTGAAGACCCTGACGAAAAGGCCGCAGCGCTGAAAGAAGTTCTGGACGAAATCCTGCCAGAAGCGTTCGCGGTAGCGCGCGAAGGCGGTTGGCGCGTGCTGAAGATGCGCCATTTTGACGTTCAGTTGATTGGCGGCGTGGTTCTGCACCAGGGCAAGATCGCTGAAATGAAGACCGGCGAAGGCAAAACGCTGGTTGCCACACTGCCGGTTTATCTCAACGCGCTCGCCGGAAATGGCGTTCACGTGGTCACGGTCAATGACTACCTTGCCAAGCGCGATTCCGAGTGGATGGGCAAGCTGTATACATTTTTGGGGCTGACCGTCGGCGTTATCGTGCATGATCTTGATGACCGGGAACGCCGCGAAGCTTACGCCGCTGATGTCACCTACGGTACCAACAATGAGTTTGGCTTCGACTACCTGCGCGACAACATGAAGTTCGATCTAGCGGACTGTGTGCAGCGCGGCCATAACTACGCGATCGTCGATGAAGTGGATTCGATCCTGATCGATGAAGCGCGCACACCGCTCATCATCAGCGGCGCCAGTGAGGAATCCACCGACAAATACTACAAGGTGAACCGCATCATCCCGCAACTGGAGCTTGGGGAGGAAATCGATAGGGGCGCCGGCGAAGACAAGGTGCTAACCGGCGATTACGTGGTCGATGAAAAGCACCGCACCATCACGGTCACCGACACCGGATGGGAGAAGGTCGAACGCCTGCTGGGCATTGGCAATATCGCCGATCCGGAAAACTGGGACTTGAAGCACCACGTCGATACTGCGATCAAGGCGCACTCGCTCTATCGCCGCGACGTGGAGTACGTGGTAAAAGACGGCGAGGTGCTGATCGTCGACGAGTTTACCGGCCGCCTGATGCCAGGCCGACGCTGGTCCGACGGCTTGCACCAGGCCGTCGAAGCCAAAGAAGGCGTCAAGATTGAGCGCGAGAACCAGACGCTGGCCACGATTACGTTCCAGAACTACTTCCGCATGTACAAGAAACTGGCGGGTATGACGGGCACGGCTGAGACAGAAGCCGCTGAGTTCGACAAGATCTACAAGCTGGAAGTCGTCGTCATTCCGACCAATCGCGAACTGTTGCGCGTCGAAAATTCAGACGTTGTCTATCGCACGGAGAAAGAAAAGTACTTCGCAGCGGCGGACGAGATCATGCGGCTCGCGCAGACCGGTCAACCGGTGCTGGTGGGCACGACGTCAGTGGAGAAATCGGAACGGCTTTCTGACCTGCTGAAGAAGAAGGGCGTCAAGCATGTCGTTTTGAACGCCAAGTACCACGAGAAGGAAGCGGAAATCGTCGCGCAGGCGGGACGCAAGGGCGCGATCACCATCGCGACTAACATGGCAGGCCGCGGAACCGACATTCTGCTGGGCGGCAATCCCGAGTTCATGGCCAAGCAGGAGTGCCTGAAGAAGGGAATTGCGCAACAGGTGAAGGCCGCAGCAGGCGAGGTCACGGCCAAGCCTGACGATCCGAACCTTTCGTACTTCTATTACGGCGGCAACGAATACCAGGTGCCGACGGCGCAGTGGCAAGAGTTGAATGCGAAGTACAAGGGCGAGACGGACGTCGAGCACGAAGATGTCGTCGGCGTAGGCGGGCTTTTCATTCTGGGCACCGAGCGGCACGAGGCGCGCCGCATCGACAACCAGTTGCGCGGGCGCGCGGGACGCCAGGGCGATCCGGGCGCGTCGCGCTTCTACTTGTCGCTGGAAGACGACCTGATGCGCATCTTCGCCAAAGAGTGGGTGTCGAACCTGCTGCAGCGGCTGGGCATGGAAGAGGGCGTTCCTATCGAGTCAGGCCTGATTACGCGACGCATCGAGGCAGCACAGAAGGCGGTCGAAGGCCAGAACTTCGAGGCCCGCAAACACATCCTGGAGTATGACGATGTGATGAATAAGCAGCGCCAGGCGGTATATGGATTGCGCCGGCAGTTGCTGGAGGGGCTCGACCAGAAGGAGCTCATCCTCGAAGACTATGTGCGCGACATCCTCGGCGGCTTGCTCGACAAGTACTGTGGCAAAGAAGTCCATCCGGAAGATTGGGACATCAAGAGCCTGAAGGGGCAGGTGTTCACACGCTTTGGTGTGGACCTTGAGAAGGAAGGCATTGAGGCGGACAAACTGAACCGTCAGGAACTGGGCGATGCCATCTTTGAAAAGCTGACACAGCGCTACGAGGCCAAGGAGCAGTTAATCGGGGCGGACGCGATGCGACACCACGAGCGCATCATCATGCTCAGCGTGCTTGACCAGCAGTGGAAGGACCACCTGCTCAGCATGGACCATCTGCGGGAAGGCATCGGACTGCGCGGCTATGGCCAGCACGATCCGCTGGTGGAGTACAAGCGCGAGTCGTTCGACATGTTCGAAGCCATGATGGAGCGCTTCGAAGAAGAGACAGTCCGGTACTTGTACCTGATGCAGGTCATCGAGGCGCCGCCGAGACCGGCTCCGCAGCCCGTACTGGAAAGCGGCGGCAATGGCGACGCTATGGCGGCGGTCAGCGCAGCGGCCCGGCGCCAGCGCATGGCGACGACTATGGACGACATGGAAGCGGAGTTTCAGCGGCGCAAGCGGCGGGAATTGGACCAGGCGCGTATGGCAGGAGCCGGCGCGCAGGGGCCGGTCCAGCAGGTCGTACGTGGCGACAAAGTGGGCCGTAACGATCCTTGTCCCTGCGGCAGCGGCAAGAAGTACAAGAAGTGTTGCGGGGCGTAAACATACGCTCGCAATGGTTTATATCCCGTCGCAAGTGCGGCGGGATATTCTTTTGAGCGAAGTTCAGAGCGGTGAAGCTCCGGGAGAGTTGAGTGGCACGTTGTGCGCAATGTGGCTGGCCGTTGGTTGAGCGGGCGCAGTTCTGTTCGAGCTGCGGAGCCGCGGTGTCCCGAGATGTTTCGGAGGAAGCAGCAGATGCCT
>Ga0209656_10001451_pt1 | contig 15498 bp, 14 predicted proteins | sample BogFormECP12_OM2_FD_188239 | JGI IMG/M metagenome (GOLD analysis project Ga0209656, IMG submission 188239) | Bog forest soil microbial communities from Calvert Island, British Columbia, Canada - ECP12_OM2 (SPAdes) (version 2) | ecosystem: Environmental > Aquatic > Freshwater > Wetlands > Bog ... | reverse complement strand
TGCACTGGCAGTCGACTGTACCTGAAATTTCCCCACAGATTGACCACGTGCGCTGGTCGCCGGATGACCGCCAGCTGCGATTCACCCGCATTGGCGCGGGGCCAGGGGGTTCCGTCGTGTTTCCGACAACACGAGCGCTCTGGGAAGTCGACGTGGATGGCCGAAACCTACACGAACTGCGCTTCAACTGGCCGGGTACTGCAATGGAATGCTGCGGCGATTGGACTCCTGATGGACGCTACTTTGTATTCGCGTCGAGACGCGGGGGCATTTCCAACATTTGGATGCTGGAAGAGAAATCGGACTGGTGGCGCCACCGCAATCCCGATCCTGTGCAGTTGACATTCGGCCCTATGGACTACAATCGCCCGGCTCCGAGCCAAAACGGTCAGAGCATATTTGCGATCGGAGTCCAGGAGGCAGGTGAGCTTGTCCGCTACGATCCTAAGCGGAAAAATTTTGAGCCATTTCTCGATGGACGCTCGCTGGGCCATCTGTCGTTCAGTCGCGACGAAAAATGGCTCGCCTATGTGACGTATCCCGAAGGGACACTCTGGCGCGCCCGCAGTGACGGCACGGAGCAGTTGCAGCTTACGTTTCCACATTTGCAGGTCGGGCTTCCACGGTGGTCTGCAGATGGTCAGTGGATTGCCTTTCAAGCCAGGCAACCTGGGCAGTCTTTTAAGAACTTCGTAATTTCCGCCGATGGCGGAAATCCAGAACCTTTTCCGTCGGAATCGTTGCCCCAGACCGTTCCGGACTGGATGCCGGGTCGTGATGCCCTTACGTATTGCCGCACCTACGCAGGCGAAAGTCCCGCGCTTTACCTCTTTGATCGGCGGTTGTGGCGCAGCGAGAAGATCCCAGGCACAGATGGCCTGTATGGAGCAGTTTGGTCGCCGGATGGTCGCTACCTGTTTGCGGTTGATGCCTCCGACGATCGGCTCTTCCTCATCGACCTCAAAGCGGGCAAGCGGACCCAGATCGCCGGCCCAGCGGCGTGGCCGACCTGGTCTCCGGATTCAAAATACATTTATTTCGTGAGGTGGGGCATCAATTCGATCTTGCGCGTGCGTGTCCCCGACGGCCCTGAAGAAAAGGCTCTGGAACTACCGTTCCGCCTGGCTGACTGGCCCTTCACGGTGGCGCCGGATGGGTCGTTGATCCTGCTGCGCGAGCATGGCCGTTATGACGTTTATTCGCTTTCGCTGGCATTTCGATAGTAGCCATCGCCGAGGCACGGTTTAACGCTCCCTTGATGGCGAGGTGTAACGCACCACGAAAGCACAGCCCCTCGGCAGTCTCTCTTCGCATCTGTGCGGCACATCGATGGACCGGCAGCGTGCGAGAAGGGATCGGATCAGCGCATGCATCGATCGGGTTATTCGAGGCGGCTGCCAAGCTGGCACGTTCGCCGTATCTGGTTCGTTCGTCATGTCGGGCCTCCCTCTTCGTTCCGCTTCTAATCAGGTAGGCGAAAATTGATGGAGGATTTTGCGGGAGGGGAAATAAAATTTCTGAGCGATCTTTACCCTGGTAGTCGTGGGCTACGAACTATGGGGGGGACGCCGCTTCGGCGTTCGTCTTGTTCTTCACGCTGGCGAGATTCCGCTACTTTTTCTTCGGCAGAGTAGCGAAGGATAGGGCGTTTTGCAGAGGGCGCTACGCGATGCTGGACGGCACAGCGCGCAATTTTCGCAGTTGGACCTCCGCGCCACCGTGCCGATAGATGACCTCGTCTACCATTCTTCGCATTAGACAGCCTCGGCCATGCGTCGTCATGTTGGCGCCAGTCTCGGTAGGTTGCGTCGCCGCTTCCACATCGAATCCTAGTCCGGGGTCGCGGACGGTTATTGTGAAAGCAGAAGAGTTGATCGAAACCGAACAATGGATGGTCTTGGAGCGATCGTTTTGGGTTCCGTGCAGAGCGTTGGACAGGGCCTCCTGGAGAGCGACAAGAACGTCGATCTCTTCAAAATCGCTGAAAAAGTAAGGCCGGACAAAAGTCCATCACCAATTCGCGCGCCTCCACCATTGACTCCGAGTCTCCGGGGAAAGACCCGACGGCCTGAAGGACTTTCCGGCGCCAAAAACCCCTGCCGAGCTGATGGACTTGGTGGCGCAGTCGATGGTTGACGTTCGGATGGGCAAGATGGACCCAAGAATTGGGACAGCTCTGGCCTACATGATGGTTGCGTATCTGAAGGCCATGGAGGTGTCAGAGGAGAAGAAGCCGCCAGTTTACCCCAATATTTACAAGCGTCTAACTGAGGTCAAGAGAGTCGTCCGCCCCGAGGAGATGTCTGAGGAAGCGGCCACGATTTTGGCTTCCCGTCCAAGCGCGCGCGTGGGCTTGGCTCGACAGATTCGCGTTGAGAAATGGCATGGAAGAGGAACGCGCTGCTGAAGGCGGGCAACAAGAGCGACACCATCGATGCTCGCAAACTGGCCGAGCTGCTGCGTGCCGGGCTGTTGTCGCCGGTCTATCACGGCCAGAACAGCACGGCGGCGGTGAAGCATCTGGGACGCAGTTATGCCGCGCTCACCGAAGACACCACCCGCATCATGGGCCGGCTGAAAGCGCTGTACCGCAGCCAGGCCATTGCCTGTGCCGGCCAGAAGCCCTATGGATCACGGCATCGGGAAGAGTGGTTGGCGCAGTTAACCGAGAGCGGGTTGCAGCGCCGCGCCCAGCGGCTCTATCAGCAACTCGACCTGGTGCAAGAGCTGCGCCGTGAAGCCCGGCAGGATCTAATTCTGGAGTGTCGCCAGCATAACGAGACGAAGTTGCTGCGCACCATCCCGTGGCTCGGCCCGATACGCGTTGCTCTGCTGATCGGGCGGGTGCAGACGCCGCATCGCTTTCGCAGCAAGCGCCAGTTCTGGGCCTACTGCGGCCTGGCGCTGGAGACGCGCAGCAGCGCCGACTACCAGATGGTGAACGGCCAACTGGAGCGCCGCAAAAAGCCGGTGTTCATCCGCGGCCTGAATCTCAACCATAACCACGATCTGAAGAACCTGTTTAAGAGCGCGGCCACCGCCGCCAGTGGCAGCAACGGGCCTTTTCGCCCCTTCTACGAAAACCTCCTGATAAAGGGGATGAAGCCCGAGCTGGCTCGCCTGACCTTGGCGCGCAAGATTGCGGCCATCACTTTGCATGTCTGGAAGAAAGGAGAAGCGTTCGACGCCGAATATCTGAAGCCACAAGCCGCTTGAGCGCGCAGGTCCGAAAGACAGGCCGGAGTCATGTCCGCGACAGTCGATTGGTTCTGAGCGCTCGGGTTCGAGGGTAAGTATCCTGGGCGGGTTAGGCTGCGTGCGCCATGGGCGCCAAGTCTCACGGGGCACCATATGCTCCCTCGGATAACCCAACAAAGCCATAGTGCCGCGCCTAGGCGCGAGTCTCAGATAGAACCATGGTTGGCAGATCGCCACCGCCAGGCTTATGCAGCTTCAGCCCCGAACGACGTTGTAGCGGGGACGTGAAAACCATCAGAGAACTGCGGATCTCCGCTATCAAGCACGACGAAAGGGGCTGGATGTCAGAGAACTACCTCTCTTTCCAGCGAAGGGAAAAGTGTTTTCTCTTGACATCCCCTTTTATAGAACCCGGCGGCAAGTTGTGGATACGAACAGCCGCTTTAGAGCGACGGCTCTTGAGCGCCGGCCTTCATTGCCTCGTTGACTGTAGCTAGAGCTAATTTCCAAGCTTCTGAGGTGCGAGCATCGAAGTCGGCGCCTAGCACCTGGGTGAGTGTCCATAATAATGCTGTAGCTAGTATCTCGTATTGTTCTAGGCGCACCCCGTAAGTAGCATGTTTGCTGCCGAGCTCGGCTAGTGTCGCATGCATGGATTCGAAATCATCAAGCGACTCCGCAATGGAACTGAGCATGCTCATCACCTTCTGCCCCTGGAGGTCGAGGTCGATGTGAAACAAGCGACGCGCCGAAGGATCCAGCTCGAAGAGTTTGCCATAAAACAGGAGAGCGACCGGTCCGGCCATCCCGCGCAGCAAATCGAAACTGTCGCGCACCAGGCGGCGTTGATCAGCGGTCATGCTCTTAATGGGCGTAGGCATATGGTCTATTCCAAGCTAGTGGTTGATATGGTAGAGCGCTTCCTCTACTTCTTCCATCTCGCGCCGGTGATTGCTCGAGAACCCAGGATCGGACTCGGCTGCGTGCCAGGCGTCCAAACTCTTCCCCAACCAGAGTTGCGCTTGCTCAAGGTCGCCCGGTTCACGCAGTGGACTCCTCAGCAACGCGGCGTAGGTCAAACCTATTGCGCTGACTGCGCGTGCTGAGGCGAGGTGGCTCGTGGTTCCTGCCAGCGGAGCTTCGCTGGCACGCAACCCACGCTGCGCAAACTCCAATGCCTCTTCACGGTGACCGAGCGCCACGGCGTTCTGTGCAAGCCTGTAACTCGATTGTATATAGAGAATCAGGCATTCTATCTGGCCCGCCTTCATGCACGATTCGGCAGTACCTGCCGATTCCGAGTATGCCTGCTTCGCAGCTTGCAAGTCGTGCGATGCGGTCAGCGAATCCCCGATCTGCTGATCGACCAGGGACTGATATACAGCGTGCAGACGCGCGTGGGCTAATCGCGCCTGCTGTACGGAAACTGCCAGACCCGCTGCCAGGGCTAGAACTACGGCCGATGTGGCGACAACCTCGACCCGGTTTCGCCGCACGAACTTCAGCGCCCGATAGCGGCTGGTCAACGGCCGTGCATGAACAGGTTCATTCGAGAGGTGGCGGTGGAGGTCTTCGGAAAGCTGCGCTGCCGACTCGTACCGGCGCTCCGGCTCGGCTTCCAGCGCACGTATGATGATATTGTCCAAATCGCCGTAGAGCTGTCGCGCAACCATATTTTCCTCGACCGCAGCGCTGGGGAGTGTTACGGGACGCGCCCGAGCGGTGTGCCCCATCGCTTGCGGAGTACGGCGCTCGGAGTCGCGGGGGATCACACCGGTCAGCAGCTCGTATAGAACCACGCCCAGGGAATAAATATCAGACAGAGGCGTCACCGCTTTGCCGCTTACTTGCTCGGGGCTGGCATAGGCGGGGGTGTGCAGCCCGGGGGTGGTATCCGCGGCCGACAACACGTCGGTCCGGAGGAGCTTGCAAATACCGAAGTCGAGCAACTTCGGTATGCCGTCGGAGCCCACGAGGATGTTCCCCGGCTTCACGTCCCTGTGGATGACGAAGTTCCGATGGGCGTAATCCACGGCCGAGCAGATGCTGGCAAACAGGCGCAGCCGGTCGGGAATTTCTAATTGATGCTGCTTGGCAAACTGGGTAATGGAAGGGCCGTCAATATACTCCATTACGATGTAGGGCAACCCGTTTTCCGTGGTGCCGCCGTCGAGCAGGCGGGCGATGTTTGGGTGTTGCAGTCGCGCCAGAGTTTGTCGCTCGCGGCGGAAGCGGGCGAAGATGAACTCCGTATCCATCCCGGTCCGGACCAGCTTGATCGCCACTTGGGAGTGGTATTGGTCGTCATCACGCTCAGCCAGAAATACCCTGCCCATACCGCCGCGTCCCAACTCGCGGACCAATCGGTAGGGACCAACCCTGGTTGGCTCTGGGGCAGCCGGATTAATTGCTAAAATGAAGCCAGCGCGCTCTTAATTCTGTGTTGAACAAAGCCGCCCGGCTCTGCGTCATAACTGGCCAGCAGCGACAATACCTCGCCGCGTACCTCGTCGTCGCCCTCGCAGGCCCTCTCGATCCACACTGGCCGCTCCTCGGCAGCGACCGCCAGTGCGCCGTCGAAGAGATCGCCAACTGCCTGCCATCGTTCTGGATTCATGATGTGCGCGACAATTCGCGGTGCAGCCAGGCCTCGGCCATGCGCTGCTCGCGACCGATGGTGGCCACTGACAGATTCAGTGCCCGTGCCGTTTCTTCCACGCTCAAACCGCTGAAATAGCGGAGTTCGATGACCTTGGACTTGCGTTCGTCGATCGCCGCGAGCGCGTTTAGGGCGTCGTCGAGCGCCAGAACATCGTTGCTCTTCGCCGAGGCAAATCCCAGAGCTTCCTCAAGCGGGACCGTCGGCATGCCTCCCCCACGCTTGTCGCTGCGATGCTGACGGGCGTGGTCCACCAGGATTTGCCGCATCAAGTGCGCCGCGACACCGAAGAAATGCGCGCGGCACTCCCAGTCGGGCATGTCCTGCGCGACCAGCCTCAGATAGGCTTCGTTTACCAGCGCGGTAGGTTGAAGAGTGTCGGCGGCACGTTCGTCACGCAGGTAGTGTCGCGCCAGGCGGCGGAGCTCGTCGTAAACGATCGGCGTCAGCAATTCAATCGCCTGGCGGTCGCCATTCTTCCAGTCAACCAACAATCGAGTGACCTGCGGACGGGCATCCATTGTCGTCTTCCTCCCGATTACGGCGGGGTCAGCATCTTTAGTCTGAATATAATGGCCCTTACTTTCGTCCAGTTTACGATCTCTTGCAACCGTTACCACAGAGATAACACTGCCTTTGCCGCCACCTTAGTGTGGGGGTTGCCGATTCCCTAACCTAGTGCGCGGCCTGAAGAAAAAATCTCGACCATGAGCGTTTTGAGCCTCGGTTTTCGCCCGACCCAATAGAAGGAGAAATTTATGAAGTCTCTCATGCTCGCAGTCGGTGTTTTTTCCGTTTTCTTGATGCAGGCCCACGGTCAACAGGAAGTTGACCCAGACCACTTCGATCAACCTCCTGCGGCCAAAGCCAATGTGTACACATTGAAGGCACAAAGGAATCACCACTCTACGGCCGCCGACCATCAGGCGAGCAAGCACGTGACTACGGCAAGCAATCGCACCAGCAGGGAGCCGAACCACCATCAGGTTCTCCATGCGTCGCTTCAACCTGCCGCCCCTCGAAGCTTCGATTAGGGCCGCAAGTCGCAGTGCAACCGTAGCACCGAAGCCAACTATTAACCCTGGCGTAGGTCTCCCTCGGGGACTATAGTCCAACAACGTTTCCGCCCAAGGCCAAGGGGGCAGTATGAGAAAACTTGTCTTATCGAAAATGGTCAGCATCGTCTTTGTCTGTGTGTTTTGTGCCGCGACGGCGATTACCTCGCCGGCACAAACCCTCACCACTCTGGCAACTTTCGCCGGGACCAATGGTGCTAATCCCCAATCAACTCTCATCCAGGGCATCGACGGGAACCTCTACGGGACGACCTACAATGGCGGGGCCAACAAAAACTGCGCCGATGGTGGCTGTGGCACGGTCTTCAAAGTCACCCCTGGGGGCATGCTGACTACGCTGTACAGCTTTTGCGCTCAAAAGGGTTGCACGGACGGCATTAACCCTTGGGCAGGGCTGGTGCAAGGCAGCGATGGGAACTTCTACGGGATAACCACTGGAGGCGGGGCCTACCAAAATGGCACGGTCTTCAAAATCACCCCCAGCGGCATGCTGACCACGCTGTACAGCTTTTGCTCTCAAAGGAGTTGCGCCGACGGCGCCGAACCGCGAGGTGCCCTGGTTCAGGGCAGGGACGGGAACTTCTACGGGACAACCTCGGGCAACACGATCTTCAAAATCACCCCCGAGGGCATGCTGACCACGCTGCACACCTTCAACGGCACTGACGGTTCCGAACCTTACGCCGGGCTGTTGCAAGCCAGCGACGGGAACTTCTACGGGACAACCAGCCAAGGGGGGGGCAATAAAAGCGGTGGCACGGTCTTCAAAATCACCCCCAGCGGCATGCTGACCACGCTGTACAGCTTTTGCTCGCAAATGGGTTGCACGGACGGCGAAGGCCCTTCGGGCGTGCTGGCGCAAGGCATTGACGGGAATTTTTACGGGACAACCGGGGAGGGCGGGACCGGCGTTGGCACGGTCTTCAAAATCACCCCCAGCGGCATGCTGACCACGCTTCACAGCTTTACCGGCGGCAGTGACGGCTATGCCCCTGAGGACGGGCCGGTGCAAGCCACCGACGGCAACTTCTACGGGACAACCAACCTGGGCGGGGCCAACGGCGGTGGCACGGTCTTCAAGATCACCCCCAGCGGCACTCTGACAACGGTTTACAACTTTTGCTCGCAAAAGGGTTGCGCGGACGGCAAATCCTCTGTCGCCGGGCTGGTGCAAGCCGCCGACGGGAACTTCTACGGGACAACTTACTCAGGCGGGGCCAACGGCGATGGCACGGCCTTCAAACTGTCGGTGGGCCTCGTCCTGAGCCCCGTGCAATTCGTTCCGGTGACGCCCTGCCGTCTGGTGGATACCCGCAACCCCAATGGCGAGTTCGGCGGGCCGCCGCTTCAGGGCGGAACTCCCCGGTTCTTTGTCATTCCTGACAATCATGATTGCAACATTCCCGCTACGGCCGCTGCCTATTCCTTGAATGTCACTGCGGTGCCGCAAGGGCCGCTGGGTTATTTGACCATTTGGCCCACGGGCAAGAATCAGCCTGTGGTGTCCACCCTGAACTCGCCGGATGGGCGAGTCAAGGCCAACGCAGCCATTGTGCCGGTTGGAGTCAGCGCCGCGGTCAGCGTTTATGCCACCAACACCACCGATCTGGTGCTGGACATTGATGGTTACTTCGCGCCGGTGGACGGCTCGACGCTAGCCTTCTATCCGCTGCCGCCGTGCCGGGTCGCGGACACGCGCAATCCCAAAGGCGACCTGGGAGGGCCGTATCTGAGCGGCGGAGTGGGGCGCGATTTTCCGGTGCTGGAGAGCTCCTGCATTCCTCAGAACACCAACCCGGCGGCGTATTCGTTCAACATCACAGCCGTGCCGCATGCGCCGCTGGGCTACCTGACGGTATGGCCGGCGGGACAGAATCGGCCGTGGGTTTCAACCTTGAACGCGCCGACCGGCACGGTGGTTGCCAATGCTGCGATTGTGCCGGCGGGCAACGGCGGCGACATCGACGTGTTTGCGACCAACGACACGGACCTGGTGATTGATGTCAACGGCTACTTCGCCGCGCCGGGCCAGGGCGGGCTGTCGCTGTACCCGGTGGCGCCCTGCCGCGTGCTCGACACTCGTAACGGCAACGGCGCCTTCGCTGGTGAGCTGCCCGTGGATGTGGTCACCAGTGCCTGCGGACCGCCGAGCACGGCGCAGGCGTACGTCTTCAACGCGACGGTGGTGCCGTCGGAGCCACTGGGATACCTTACGCTGTGGCCCGACGGTGGCAGTCGGCCGTGGGTCTCAACCCTGAACGCGCCCGATGGGGCGGTCACGTCGAACATGGCGATCGTGCCCACCAGCAACGGCGATATCGACGCATATGCTACGAACCTGACGCAGTTGATCCTGGACATCTCCGGCTATTTCGCGCCGTAGGAGCAGCATCCTTTCACCCCGGGGCCCGGCATCCTGAAGTTGGCTGCCCGGCCTTCTCCTGTCCGCACTATGGCTTGCCCAATTACCCCCCGCGAATCTACGGTTCACCATGAAATGACGGATGGCCTCGGGATCGCCCAGGACCGTGTCGGTCGCCTCGATCTCGCGGGCTACCTCGTCGGGTTTGATGGCGTGTTGCGCGAACCGTGACCGCCGCCGCTCCTCTCGATCAGCGTTATGCTGCCAGTTTTCGTGGAATGCCTTCACGGTATTTACTTCGGGCAGGTCAAGCCGCAATTGCTGTTCATCTTGTCCTCGCCAGCCCTCGAATACGGCTTTCACCACCGCCTTCATTACGCTTTCGCTGTCAGCCGGAACGGGCACGCTAATGCCCAGATCACGGTAGATCTGCCGTGCCTTGCGGATGAGAACATTCAGGACGACGCCATCGATTGGATTGTCTTCGCTAAACAAAACAATGGCCCGCACTTCCGCCTTGGGCTGACCGAAACGGTCTATACGTCCCTCGCGTTGTTCGAGGCGATTCGGATTCCAAGGAAGGTCGTAGTGCAGCACGGCATCGAAGTTGTCCTAAAGGTTGATGCCCTCGCTAAGGCAGTCGGTAGCGACGAGAACCCTCCGCTCGCTCTCAGCCAGGTCATTGACGGCGGCTTCTCTCTCTTCATCACCACCTGTTTCTCCCGAGACGGCGACGGCCCGAAACGTTGGATACTTCTCCTTGATCCTGCGCTCCAACTGCTCGGCCACGTACCTTGCCGTCGCGATGAACCGGCAGAACACGATCGGGTGGTGTCCCTTTTTGAGCCAATCGAGTACGATGTCAGCCGCTTTTTCGATCTTCGGATCCTTCCCGGATGTAGCGATGTCCTCAGCTCTCTGCAGAAACTGGCGAAGCTTTGCCCGGTCTCCCTGCGACATGTCGCCCTTGCTGAGTTCCGTGGCAGCGTCTGGCACGGTGTCGATGACCCCACCCTCCGTAAGTGGGTCCAGAGACTCACGACTCAGTAGATCGTCATCGAGTTCTTCTGTGTTGGGTGTCGCACTCTTCAGTGCGTCTTCTCGGTTCTGAAAAGCCTGCTGCGCAGCGGCGGGGCTGGACATCAGACAGCGCAAAAGCGATAAAGCTGCCCAATAGCGAGCCCTCTGGCGTGTGGGGCTCAGTCCTGAAGCGGTCACTGTTTGGCGGGTGAATGCCAGCACGTCACTAAATAACTGGCCGTACAGCTCGCTCATCTTATAGTTGGATTCAAAGGGAGGTACCCGCTTTGGGAACGGGCGGCTTTCGCCGGGACCTCCCAGCCATTTCTCGTCAATGTCCCCTCTCCGGCGCTGAACGATATGCTTCGCAAGGACCGCTCGCTGGTTCTCGGTTGGGTTCTGCAGATCGAAGGCACGGAACTCGGGTTGGATTAAGGCCAGGATGGACTTGAAGCTTTCTTCGATGCCGCTGTGTGGTGTCGCGCTAAGCATCAGAAGATGCCGTGCGCCGTCTGTGGCGATCTGTTTTAACAATTCATGCCGTTGCTGCTGATCCTTCGCTTGTTGGTAACCAGGATCTGCCGCAGCATGAACCTCATCAACGATGATGAGATCCGGACAATGCTGCAGAAGTTGGGTCTTGCGACGATCGCTCTTGGCAAAGTCAATACTTACGATCAGATGGCGGTAGTACTCGTAAACGCTCAGCCCGACCCTGGGAATCGATCGCTCTAATCGTGCGATCGTACTTGTGCGAACGACTTCCGCATGAATGTGGAACTTATCTTGGAGTTCTTGCTGCCATTGATCGCACAGGTGCGGTGGACACAGCACACATAGACGCCGAGCATCCCCTCGCGCCAGTAGTTCAGAAGCAATCAGGCCTGCCTCAATGGTCTTTCCAATGCCAACGTCGTCGGCTATAAGCATGCGTGCGGCATCGAGGCGAAAAGCCATGATCATTGGAACAAACTGATATGGGCGAGGCCGGACTGAGAGGCGTCCCAGAGAGCGGAATGGGCCGGCGCCACTGCGGAGACTCAGGCGGGCCGCATCGCGAAGTAGCTTGCCTGCTACGTAGTCGCCACTCTCCGCCGGTTTCGGGTCTGGAAAAACAGAATCAGAAACGCCACTGCCTTCCAGACCTAGGTGAATCGCCGAGATCTCTTCCTCGCCTCCGCTGAGCGGCCTGAGCTTAAGGATGTTAGGGAGATCGGATGGAAGAACGACCCAATCGCGACCGCGTGCCTGAACTATTGAACCGACCGCACGTTGCGTGGCGGTGTCCGTGGACATGAGGACCTCGAGGCGGCAAGATATATAACTGATTGAGATTGCGCGACTTACACGGCTGACATTCTAGCAGCTGAGGGCATACGATGCCGGCTTTCGCCATATGACATCACACACCAACTCTGAGAGCTTCTTGTATCCAAGAGCAAACTGAAAAGAACATGTCGCGGGCTTCTTTGTCCGCCAGCACACGGAGCGGCAGTCTTAATGCTCCGTATCCATCAACGTTACTCAAATCAACAGTGGAGCCTTTGATCGGCGACTGCGGCAGCTGGAGGAGGAAAAACCGACAGCTAAAGCACGCCGTGGCCGAACTGCTGCTGGACAAACGAGCCTTGCAGGCGGTGATCACAAAAAAGTGGTAGGCCCGCAGATGCAGAGGCAGGCGGTGGAAGTGATGCGCGTGGAAGCCGCGGCTTCGGAGCGCCGCGCCTGCGGGCTAGTGAAGGCACATCGGGCGACATGCCGGTATCGGCGGCGAAGGGTCGACGATCCGCGTTTGCGAGAGCGGCTGCGCGAGTTAGCTGCGACCCGGCGACGGTTCGGCTATCGGCGGCTAAAGATCCTGCTGAAACGCGAGGGCTTCGCGGTGAACCATAAACGGGTGTACCGAATGTACAGGGAGGAGAAGCTGGGACTGCGGCGGAAGCGAGGACGGCGGAGGATGCCGACGACCGCCGCACGCGTGCCACTGAAGCTACCAGTGCGCCCCGACGAGGTCTGGACCATGGACTTCACACAGGATGCGTTCGCCAGTGGGCGCAAGTTCCGAACTCTGAACCTGATGGACGGCTTCACCCGCTACGCGCCGCGCATCGAGGTGGACACCTCGTTGCCAGGTCAGCGCGTGGTGCGGGTGCTGGAAGAACTGAAGCGAAGAGGTCGCAAGCCGGAGGCGATCGTGATCGACAATGGGACCGAGTTTACCAGTCAGGTGGTAGATCAATGGGCTTACGAGAACCAGGTGCAGCTGCATTTCATCACGCCCGGGCGGCCCATGGAAAACGGCTTCATCGAGAGCTTCAACGGCAAGTTCCGCGACGAGTGTCTAAATGAGAACTGGTTCATCGATCTGGCCGACGCGCGGGAGAAAATCGAGAGCTGGCGGTGCGACTATAACCAAGTGCGGCCGCACTCGGCGCTCGGGTATCTCACCCCGGAGGAATTCGCAAAATGGTGGGCGGCGAGCAACTGTGGAAAAGACGCGGGCGGCGCCCGCTTGGAAAACGCTTCGCGTTTCCCACTTTCCCACAGCCTCGACGGCGACGAGAAAATGGTCACAAGCGTAGCCTTGGAGAATCCAAACCCGGAGAAAGTTTCATTATCCCTGGACTAAAGATGGGGGGCAGGTCAAGCAACCAGACCTGTACCCTAGAAACCAACATTGATTTCGCAAAAGCGAACGCCTTTTTCAGGCGGCGGACCGATGTTTTAGATGCCACCCTCACCCCCGCCTATCTACTCTCTTATATAGCCGAGACGAGAAAACACTTGACCTATGCGGGGGAATTTTCAGCTGACCTAGCGGTTTCTGCCCCGATTTCGATTGCGGCAACGTGCAAGTTCAAGAACCTGATTGAAAGGCGCGGTGCTAGCGAGACACAGATTCAGGCTTTCGAGGATCTAGTATTCCGCGACTCCAGATGCATTCGTGAAGCTGTGAACAGCGGGGAGCGGACATTTGGGGACGCCAAAGCTATCCCATGCACCCGCCCTGATACCAGGGGCCACACAAAGAAACTCAGGGACCCGCCAAAGCGGTACAGGATTTTTTGTAAAGATTTGTAAAGCTTTCCCAAAATGGAACAGGCGGCGTGTGAAGCTGCATGGATATTCTGCCCGCGCGGTAGCCAATTCACGTACGCGCAGCCTGCTTGGCGGCCTTCATCACGGTTTTCTGCATGCGGTTTTCGCCTGCCCAATACAAGCTGATCTCGTGGCCATCGGGATCATTGAGATAGGCGTGCCGCCAGCCCCAGGGCATCATGCGCGGCAGTTGCGTGATGTAGAAGCCCTTTTGCTGCAGCTTGTGGCAGAAGCCGTCAAGGTCGCGGATTTCGAAGTACAGACGCACACCCTCGCTGGCGACCGACACGCCCGGTCCCGCCTGGTGCAACGCAATGGTGCCATCGCCACCCGGCGCGCGAAGGCGGGCATAAACCGCTGTTCCTTCGTAACGGAAGTCTTCGATAAGCCTGAAGCCCAGCATGTCGTGGTAAAAACGCATTCCGCGCTCCACATCTTTCACGTAGAGCATGGCGTGGTTGAAGGTGAGCTTTTCACCTATCTCAGGAGCCGCGACGGCCTTGGCCGGTTGCACCTTGGCTCCGCCGGTCTTCTTCGCAACGGGGCGCTTCGCCTGAGCTGCCTTCCTGACAACGGACGTCTTAGCCGTGCGAACTGCCGCGGTCGCTTTGGCCACCTTTTTCTTGCCCTTTGCTTTTTTCATGTGCCCTCATTTACTTAGGACTCCAATCGTATGGCGGGAGCACCCGCAGTTGTCAAGGTGTTGCGAAGGTCGCCGACTGAAGTGCTTCATCAAAGGAGGTTCAAAGGCCAACGAGTAATGTCCGGCAGTCCGGCTCCTCGCCACCACTTAAGTGTTGGGCAACATGTCAAACGATTTAATTTGCGTTAATTCTCTTGCAGGCTGCCCCGCCGTCGTGATTAACTGCTTCCCATTTTGGAACTGGTGTGATCGTCCTCGGGGGTGAGCGATGATCGTCCGAAGCGTGTTGCGACCTGCCAGTGCTTTCTCGCTTCCTGCTCTTGCAGTATGCCTGCTTTTCTCGCCTTGCATTTGTCTATCGCAATCGGATTCGCTCAACGACGCGCACGTAGTTCCGCGAGATCCTTCTGGCCAACTGGCGCGCGCCAATGCCAGTGAACCTGCACTAAGCGCGAGCCTCAAGCCATTTCGGGCTGACGTGGACCTCGTGCTCGTACCTGTCACCGTGACCGATTCGTTCAGCCGTCCGGTGCTCGATCTTCCCAAACAGGAATTCACGCTTTACGAAGACAGTGTTGAGCAGCCGATCCGATACTTTTCCAAGGAGGATGCGCCCATCTCGGTAGCGCTGGTGCTGGATTACAGCGCCAGCATGAAGAACAAGATTGAATATGAAAATGAGGCAGTGAAGGAATTTTTCAACCATGCCAATCCGGAAGACGAATACTTCATCATCACGATCTCCAGCAAACCCAGGCTGATCGCCTCTTCCACTCAGTCCATCGGCACCATTGAAGAACGCCTGGCTTCGACCAAACCACAGGGAGCGACCGCTCTCTACGATGCGGTTTATCTGGGGATCAGCAAGCTGCGCACTGCCCGCTATCAGCGGCGGGCCCTGGTAGTTATCTCGGATGGCGGCGACAACCACAGCCGCTACAGCCTTAAGGAAACCAGGCAATTGATTGAAGAAGCCGACGTTTTGACCTATGGAATCGGCATCTTTGACGATACGCCCATTCCGTTGCTTAAGACGGTTGAAGAGCGCCTGGGCCGGCAGTCGATGGGCCGGTTGACCGATTCCAGTGGCGGCCGAACCATCCCCGCCGACGATCGTCGCCAGATACCGGAAATCGCTGCTCTGATCAGCCGCGAGCTGCGCGACCAGTACATGCTGGGTTATCAGCCGAGCAACCAGAAGCGCGACGGCAAGTGGCGCCGGATCAGGGTGCGCCTGGCCGCGGCAGCCGCGCCTCGCCACATTCACTACCGGGAAGGCTACGTAGCGCCGGGACAGTGAAAAGGCCAGCCACTTTTATGGCTGGCCTTTAACACTGTCGGCTAGCGGTTTTCAGTTTGAAGGAGCCGGCGCCTTCTTGGCCTTCTTCTTTGGAGTTGGAGCAGCGTTTCGAGATTGCGGCTGCACCTGCGTTTCGTCAAC
>Ga0209656_10001447_pt1 | contig 15514 bp, 20 predicted proteins | sample BogFormECP12_OM2_FD_188239 | JGI IMG/M metagenome (GOLD analysis project Ga0209656, IMG submission 188239) | Bog forest soil microbial communities from Calvert Island, British Columbia, Canada - ECP12_OM2 (SPAdes) (version 2) | ecosystem: Environmental > Aquatic > Freshwater > Wetlands > Bog ... | reverse complement strand
TATCGCGATCGAATCCTCTGATTACGGCGCTTGTCCCGTGCAAAGACACGGAATTCTCTTGCGTCGACAACACAGGTCCACGCAACGCTCTCGACTCTCGGGAGTCCGGTTGAGGCGCCGACTTTAACTTGTGAAAGAAGCCTCCGCTGCTCCTGAACGCCGGCGAACCTTGCAGGGCCCGGTAGAGCATAGCATTACCGGTGTCGCCCGCTAAAGTCGTCATTATCGACAGAGCATCTTCCACATCAAAACGTGATCGCTCTTTCAGCAGGTCTGCTATCGACTGACCCTGGGAATGCTCCGTAATGACAAAGTAGCTCGATTTGTCGCAGACCACGTACAGAACATTCAAAAAGTTGGGATGACGCACGAAAGCGAGCTTCTGGACATTCTTGCGCCAAGTTTCATCATCGGGTGGAGATGACAGTAAGGCCTGTCTGACTGTTACGGTTTGATCCAGCACCAGGTCATGTGCCTTGAAACTGTCGACGTCTATCGTTTTCAAGATCTTGAAGCGGTCTGCTAAAATAATTCCGACAAGAGACGACCCGCTCATTTTGTCGTCGCGACCTGACCCGAGGCCGGTCTGATCTTTTCGTGAGCTCGGTGCAATGAGAAACAGCGTTCGCATAGCCACAAACACTTCGACGAGTTCTTCGCAGATCCTTTCATTTCCGGATGTAAAAACCAGACTTTTGTGAAAAAAAAACACGCTTTGCCGGGTTTAAAACGAAGCCTTGCGAGAGCGTGCGAGCGAACTTTCTAGGCTTGGTGGTTTTTGCCTCTGCCGTCGTGCGTCTGCACTGCCACCGGGGTTTCGAACGCTCAAGTTCGCGGTAATAATGCCGAAAAGTATCTAGGACTCTTTAAACAGAAGAGAATCAATGGATCGCAATGAGCGACGAAAATACCGACCTTGGCGAGGCAACTGTTTATCTGGATGAAAACGGGATGGAGTTTCCCGTCTTGATTCGCCTCGACCCGAAGCTTGTTGCCTTGATAGCGGAAAATCAAACTCTCCTGAGAGAGAAACACCTGAGTTTTCGCCTGCAACCGTCGGAACATCGGATACTCAAAGTGGCTCCGTTGACACCAGCGAGGTGCAATTGAATCACCGCCTGCGCTACCGCACCCCGGATAGCCCGTCACCTGCGGCGCGGTTTCTCACGATGGCGCCACGCCGAGTGACGGTTTTCTCGCCACGCGTTTTTTCGTTTTGCCGCATTTGCGTTACAGGGGCAACCGCACTAAATCTTTGCCTGTAATCGCAGCGACTCGACCGAGTCCCCGGGTTTATGCGGCGGCTTTGCTCAGTGTAGCCTTGCACAAATAGAGTGACGGTAGGCGATCAGCTTGTTAAAGTCCGCGCTCGTGCTCACACAATGGTTGGCCTTTGGACTAGGCGTCTTAGTTTTTAGCGCCTGTGCGCAAACACCGCAAAGCGCATATCACCCCCCGGTGCCGCCGCCGCCGCTTGCCGCGCCCAAAACAAAGCAAGTCATTTCGGATCCAACGGGTGCACGCATCGCGGTCAACCAGGAGTACCTCGGAGAGGTGATCAGCTTCCCGGCGGAAGCGGAAAACGGAAAATACGCCTTTGAGAGAACCATCCTTGGGGCCGGCGCCGCAATAGTGAAGGCCATCACCGGACAGCAATCAGGTGAAGACCCTCACCAGCCTCACTAAACACAACGCCACTGCGATTCGGAAAATACGCAAAAATCGTCGAAACCGGTCCCAGCGACTTTTTAAACCGGTGGTCGGCGATTTTCGCGCCATCGCGATGGTACCACGTCGTGAATCGTGAAATCGACGGCTGACCGTTGTTTCCGGGCGCTGAGGATTAGGTTTTTTCGTCGAGTAAAGAAATGAAAACAAATAATTGAAGGAGGTCGCATGGATAGGACACTGTCAGCATATCGGGAGCTAGGGCCGAAGCGTTATCGCGAAACATCAGGCCTTTATTACGAAGACTTTGAGGTTGGCGACATATTCGAGCACCGCCCTGGGAGAACGATCACGGATGTAGATAATATCTGGATGACGCTGCTCACTATGAACGTGCAGCAGGTTCATTTCGATGCCGCCTACGCAGCGAAGACGGAATGGAAGAAACTGCTGGTGGACAGCACCTTCACGCTCGCTTTGCTCACCGGCATGAGCGTCCGCACGGTGAGTGCCAAGGTCGTCGCCAACCTCGGTTGGGACAAGGTAAGGGCAACCCATCCGGTTTTTGCCGGTGACACGCTCTATGCAGAATCCACTGTGCTCTCGAAGCGCGAGTCAAAAAGCAGGCCGACTCAAGGAATCGTAACGGTCTCTACGCGCGGGATCAATCAGGACGGTGTGGGAGTGATGAGCTTCGAGCGGACAATGCTGATTTATAAAAGCGGACACTCACCTGAAGAGGCAGCCGGCTATTGAAGTCGGGAACGGTAGCCGAGCCGTTTTGCCGGATGCGATAATATCTCGCCGTTCAGTGAATTCTCGCTGATAGCCAAATTTTTCGGAAGAATAGAGTTCTTTCACGCATATAAGTTAGCCGTATAGCGCTGAACCTGAATTCTTTTCCGCTCTAGTGAAAAAAACGCTGCTGCTCCTCGGATTGATCAGCCTTGCCTGCGCATCTTGCGCTTACCATCGGGCTTCCACACCGTTCGGTCCGAATGATCATGCTTTCATGGCTGCTCAGCCCTATCCGCGCGAGACCGCTCTCGCAAAAAAGCGGTTCAAGAACTTTATCAGACGCGCGAACGACAAGCAGAGGCTCCTCCTCGCACAGACCCCCTACGTCGCAGTGCGGGCGTACCAGCTCAATGCTGCCGAAGTGCCAGGCTTAATCTGGAGAATGGCCCTGGGCAGAATCCCGATGAACGATTACTACGGAGCCGATCTTCAGGAAAACGCGGCCAGCGTTCCCGTCGAGTTCCTTCTGGTTTTCGACCAGCGGACAGGAGAACTTGCGGCACCGGAAGGTGTTCTGGTGGTCGGAACTCCGACACGAGGCAAGATAGGGCTGTATGGCGGGGTGAATGCCATATACGGAGGCGGCGGATTCTGGTAGGGCGCAGAGATAACGAATGGCTGAAATCATTGCGACTCCCTTTTCAGCTTAATTGCACGATGGACTCGCCGATTATTACATCCAACGACCGCGGTGGAACGCACCTATTTGCAGAATGATCGTCCGGTTCGAATGAAACTCCTTTTGATGCTCTTTTCCGGTTTTCTCGGCCTGCTCTGCGGATGCAGTTTTTCCGATTCCTCCAAGGCCGATAACCGCGATTACGCCGTCGAAACATGCTACCCGGCGCCAAACGAGGTCCAGATCGCTGAGCAACGGGCACGCGATTATTGGCAAAAAAATGGGAGCCGCCTCGGTCCGGAACCGCATTACCTCGTCGTAGCCGCATCCTCAATGCTTGCCGCGGAGCTGAATGCGGAGTTCTCAATTAAACTCGACCACTCTGAAACGAGCGCCGCCTACTTTACCCAGGGGATCTCGAGCAGCTCCAAGCAAGGTGTTCAGGGATACCTGATTTTTGACACCGAAACCGGCCGCGCCGTCAGCCCCCAAGGATACATCATCATCGACACGCCGCCTCGCGGCCAGATTGTGCGCGTAGCCCAGTATACCGCCCGGTACATCGGATCCGGTGGATAATCGCGCACATAAATCGCCTAAAATCATTGGCCCTGCGGCACGTACTCAACTGCTCCTGAACCAGGGGGTGACTCAGTCTGCGGCTGGGCACCTGTAGGTGCCTGACTGCCGTCCGTATTAACCGGAACTCCCATCATTCCGGAATTCCAACCGGAGTCCGCAGAGCAGCCTGTCACGGATAAAACGGCGCCGATCACGACAAGGCCCAAACATAACGTCAGCCAACCTTTCATATTGGAAATAATCGGCATTTGGACCTCGGATCACAAGCGGTTACAAAAATCTTTGTAAATATTTGTAAATATTTGATCCGAAAGCTTGCACGTTCATTTGTAAGTTTTTCGGGCTAAAGAATAACGACGCAACGTCGCCCGGCTTCAAGCCGGAAGCTCAATGCGCCTGCGCGCACCTTCGCGGCGGGCGGCATAATAGGAACCGAGCACCAGAATGGCGGCGAGCAGCTGGGCCACTAAAGTCTCGACCGTCGGATAGACCGAGAACCAGACACCCATCCAGTCAGGAATGATATGCTCCAGCGCCGCTATCTTTGTTGTCGGGAGCCAGTTGGCCAGTTGCATCTCCTGCGCCTGTTCGCCCACCATGATCAAGAGGACAAAGCCTAGCATGACTCCCGTCGATATCAGCATTTTGCGATACGGCAATCGCCGATGCGCTATAAATGTGAGCACCGCCACGAATCCCGATAAAACGACGCCAATCAACGCGCCCCAGAGCACAATTCGGCCACCCATTTGCAGGAAGTAACTCTGCAAAAAGAGCACCACTTCAAAACCTTCGCGGTACAAAGAGGCAAATCCCAAGAGGCCAAGCCCCCAGATCAATCGAGTCTCGGAGATTTCAGATCCGCTCGCTTTACTCAGGAGATCTTTCTTCTTCCGGTTATGAAGACCGATCCAACCGCCCCAGTACACTTTGTGGAAGAACCAGTTCATCACAATCAGCAGCACGACGACAGCCAGCATTCCGGTTGCGGCCTGGAGCTGGAGAGCCGGGATATTCTCGGCAAGACTGGTGACGATTCCGACCGCAATGACCCAGGTGACCATCGTCGCGAGGAAACCAATCGCGGCCCCCGCCATCACCGGGCGCCGATGCCCGCGCTGATTCCCGGCCATGCTGGCAGTGATCGCCGAAAGTACCAGGACGCACTCCAAACCCTCCCGGAAAACGAGTACCGCGATATCGAGAATGGCAACCGTCTTGCTGGTGTGCGGTTGTGTCGGGTCAGGAGATCCATTCGTGGCGACCGCCTGCCACACTAACACTCCCAGGACTGCCAGAGCGGCGCACACGAGAAAAACTTGAAATCCGGGCCGGGCGGTTCTTGACCTGTCGAGAGTCTTTGTTTGACCAGAAACATGGAGGGTAGAGCCGCGAAGTTCGGCATGGTTCATTTATAATGAGAATGACTCTCAGTCTCATAAAGTCAAACGATATCTCGGTCGTTTTGCCCTCCTTTAACGACCTTTCCACAGGCGACGATCGCGGTCACCGACAAAAATCCAAGATAACATACCGGAGCCTTGTTATTAAAGTCCGGCTAAAGGCTCCTCCGAAAAGGCTTGAGCCGCGCTAACTCCCAAATCCGACAAAGAAGTGGACAATTCCGCACGCCTCATCTAGCTATAGCCCTTTAATGAGCACGGAAGAGGTCCTCGAGGCTTTGCAACGGTACACAATGGAATCCGCCGAGACGGATCGGCAGACTGCTACAAAGCTAGGGGTGACAGAACAGATCCTGGTCAACTGGCTTCGGGGCGCAGCTCAGCCCGAACGTTGCATGCTGGCCCGATTGGCCGGATTTCTTCGACGGGTCGGCTATATTTAAACCTCTTTGGCCGCCATTGATCGCAAAAAGAAAGAGGGCCGAACTATGAGCGCTTCGGGTCGGGGCCGAATTCTGCAAGAGAACCTTTTCCAATTTCATGCCCGCTAAACCGCGTATCCTGGTCGTCGGCAGCTCTAACACCGATCTAGTGGTCTTTTGCGATCGCCTGCCGAATCCCGGAGAAACGGTACTCGGAGGAGAGTTTCAAACCTTCGGAGGCGGAAAAGGAGCAAACCAGGCGGTGGCAGCGGCTCGTGCCGGCGGAGACGTCGCGTTTCTTGGTGCACACGGCGCCGATACATTCGGAACGGACGCGAAAGCGCGCCTTCACAAGGAAGGGATAAACACCGACTATTTCCAGTGTGTCCACAACGCACCGAGCGGGGTCGCGCTGATCCTCGTGGATGGCGTCACGCGCGAGAATTTGATCGCGGTCGCGAAATCGACCAACGACGCCGTCGACTCGGCAATGGTTTCGGCGGCACGCCCGGCATTTGAAGCCGCCGCAGCGGTGATATCGCAGTTGGAGATTCGGGATGGCGCAGTCGAGGCCACGGCGCGGCTCTGTCACGAGCTCGGCAAACCATTAATTCTGAATCCCGCACCGTCGCGTCAATTGCCGAAGTGTATTTACGAATGTCTTCACATCATTGTCGTGAACGAGCACGAAGCGCGGGATATTTCGTCCAAGCAGGCCATTCCGGATGCAATCGGCGCGCTCCACAAGATGGGTTGCCGAAATGTCGTCGTAACCCTTGGTGCAGAGGGTGTGATGTTCTCCGAAGGGGAGATCATTGAGTCTATCGCGGCTCCAAAGGTTCAGGCAGTCGACACGACCGGGGCAGGCGATTGTTTCGTAGGCTGGCTTGGAGTTGGCATTGGGGAAGGTCTTCCGCTTCGCGAGTCGGTTGATAGAGCGTGCAAGGCCGCTTCTATCGCGGTCACACGCGCCGGCGCGCAAGCCGGAATGCCGTATCGGCACGAAGTGGACGTATACCGGTAGGGACCGATCCAAAGTAGGATAGGCGTCTCGCCTGTCGATTAGCGCGCGAGAAAGCAATAACGTGAAGCGTGTTCGCGGGCTAATATCAGAAATGGAGCGGTGGGTTGAATTATATGGACAGGCGAGACGCCTATCCTACTTTGGATCGCGCAAAACAGAATACACGCGGGACGCGTATGCTACCGTAGTTTCCCGATCAACTTTTCCAGGTCGTCGACTAAAATCTGCGACCACGTTTCCAGCGTCTCACGCTCTGCGCGTAGCTGGTCCGGCGTCAAAAATTCGATCCCGAGAATCATGCTCTCCCGTTTTTCGGCGGACGGAGTCGCCAGCTCGAGTACATGGACGACTCCAATATGCACCTGCCCGACTTCGTTTGAATCATCATTAATCAACGCCACGACCCGATTGCTCAGCGGTCGTTCCACGATCACCTCTTCGTCAATCTCCCTTTGCACTCCCGCAAAATACGCCTCTTTATCCAGCGCGAACAGCCCTTCGTCATGGTCGTTCATGTGCCCCCCGATCCCGATCGATCCTTTGGCCACCAGCCGTTGTTCCCCCGATTTCTTTCCGCGCTTGTACCGGAGAACCTTACCGCCGCTAACGAGAATCGCGTACGGAATGATCTGTTTCAGGCTCGGATCGGTTTCGGCCGAGGAACGTGGCGCAAAAAAGTTATTTTCCCGGCTCAATATCGGCGAAAGGTAATGATCAACATTAAACTGCATACCTTGGAAAATTCCGAGTGACTCCAGGAGCGAACGCCGCACAACCAACACCATTTCTTCTTTCATAAAGAGATCCCAGCACACTAGGCCGAAAATCTCACAAGCCAAAGCGCTCGTGAGATTTCCGCGCCATAGACCGAATTCTAGCCGGCCCGGCGATGAATCGCCGGGCCGGCTAGAATTTGTTGGCGATCAACTTCAACCCATTTCAGTGTGTCGCCATGTGGAACTTTGACTATCGACGCCAGTTCGCGAGTGATAACAACTCCGGGTGCTGTCCGGAAGCAATGGAGGCCCTTGAGAGTTTGAACCAGGGACACATTGTCAGCTACGGCGCTGACGAACTCACGACCAAAGCCAAGGAGAATTTTCGCACCCTTTTTGAGACCAATTGCGAAGTTTTTTTTGTGTTCAACGGCACGGCGGCAAATGGGCTGGCAATCGGCAGCTATTGTTCACGTCATCACAGCGTTCTCTGTCACAGCGACTCCCATGTTGAGTCCGATGAGTGCAATGCGATCGGATTTCTGAATCAGGGGGTACGGATCGTGCCGGTAGAGGGCGCAAACGGAAAAATTACGATTGAAACGCTTCAAGAAGCTCTCCAGGGGCGGCGCGACGTCCACGCATCGCTGCCTCGTGTGCTGAGCTTGACCAACGTCACCGAGCTTGGGACCTTGTATCGACCGGACGAAATCGCACGACTGACTGCTTTCGCGAAGAGCAAAGAGCTCGCAGTCCATGTCGACGGCGCCCGCTTTGCCAATGCAGTCGCGTCCGCCGGTTGCACACCCGCAGAACTCACATGGAAGGCCGGTGTCGACGTACTTGTCTTTGGAGGAACAAAAAACGGCTTGGCGTTTGGCGAGGCGGTTATCTTCTTCAACCGGAAAGATGCGGCGGAGTTTTTGTATCGAATGAAGCAGAGCGGCCAACTCGCTTCCAAGATGCGGTTCCATGCCGCGCAGTGGCTCGGATTGCTGAACAACGGCAAATGGCTCGAACACGCCCGTCACTCGAACGCGATGGCAGAAAGCATGTACGTTCGGCTCAGCCAAATCCCGGCCGTCAAACTCCTGTTCCCGCGTGAAGGCAACGCCGTTTTTGCCAGGATCCCCGAATCGGCCATTGCGCGCTTATTCGAGCTGGGGTGGCGTTTTTATACGCACATCGGGCCTGGTGGCGGCGCTCGCTTGATGTGCTCCTGGGACACAACTCCGGAAGACGTCGATCAATTCGCGCGAGACCTGCGCAATGCGGTGTAGGGGGGAGTTTCACCACCGCAGCGGTCGCGCTCCTCCGTGACCGTGTGGAATTTGGACATTTCGAAAGGGTCACGCAGGAGCGTGACCACATTGGCGTGGTAACGCCGCTGCGTACCGCATACGCGGGACACGTATGCTAGCTACTGCGGCAACAGCCTGAAACTCGATATTGCTCCCTTGATATCGGGATCTTTTAGCGGTTGTAAGTCGTTTTGCTTCATCCCTGCCACCTCGTAAATCCGAGAATTCGCTTCGTACATGTCGACCACCAGTCCGTAGTGACCGCCATGGTAAACGGAGTCGCCAGTGAGCCTGTAACCCGGCAGGCCATGCAACGAAATTCTTTGGAGGCCACGCCGGAAACCTTGGCCGGGACTGAAAAATCGCTTTTCGAGTTCTTCAATCGTCTTTTCGTTCAAATGAAACTTTGGTCGCTTCGATAGATCTTCATAGCCCAGGAAAACGAATGCCGACAGGTCGTTCCTTTGGGCGCCAACCAACGTTCCTTCCTCGGTCGATCCGACCGTAGACCAGTTTGATTGGCTGGTGGCAGAGTTGCTGTCTGGCAGACTGATCGAACAACCGAAATCCTCCGATTTCCAAAAACCCGCGGAAGCGGAAGCGACAGAGAGGACAAGGGCAACGGACGCGGCGCTAAGCAACTTCATAGGAATTTCAGTGGCGAGACAATTTCACTGGGCACCATTTTCCAACAGGTTGCGTCATCTGGCGAGAAAGTAATTCTTTTGGCGTTCAGTGATTGGCCGGCCGAGCCTCTCGAGTACCTGGAGCATGTCCTCCCAGGTTTTGCGCTTTTCGGACAATGCCTGATTTCGGAGAAGATAAGACGGATGGAAAGTCGCCATTACCGGGATCGAATTAAACTCATGCCAACGACCGCGCAACTGTCGCATCGGCTCGACTTTTCCGAACAGCCCGCGCATCGCTGTCGCGCCCAGTGCGACCATCACCTTCGGCTGAATTAATTCAATCTGCCGGCGCAGATACGGCAAACATGTCTCCATTTCGGTTTGCGTTGGCTGCCGATTCCCAGGCGATCCAGGAGGGATGTCCGGCCGGCATTTCAAAACGTTGGCGATATACACCTCTGAACGTTGGTACCCCATTGTCTGGATGATTTTCGTTAGCAATTCACCTGCGCGGCCCACAAACGGTTCGCCTTGCATATCTTCTTCTGCACCCGGGGCCTCGCCGACAAACATCAACTCGGCCTTCGGATTGCCCACCCCAAAAACAACGGCGTGACGAAACGCGACCAAGTTCGGGCATTTGGTGCAAGCAAGCACCTGTCTGCGTAACTCATCAAAAGCCCGGTCGAACTCACCAAGGCTCGGAGACTCCTCCGGTTGCACCCGAGCTTCCTCTGCTGGAACAGGTTCGGAAACATCGAGATGCTCAAGGCGTTCCGGAACGGGCTCTTCGAAATTCTGCGGGATTGCAAGTTCCTCGATCCGACCGTGCGATCTCGATCCCTTGCCTGCATCTGGCAACCGACTGATCCTCTCGAGCGTGGCAATGTCCGCGTGGAGATCAGGCTCCGCCTGATGCTTCAGGCCGCGCAACATTTCGACGACCAAGTTCAGCCCTTGCCTATATAGATCTTCCATAAAAGATACGGAGGCCTTTTCGCTACTAGTTTTTAGAACCTGTCTTGGACAGCATTGACCCACGCTTTACTACGGATGCTCGAAACGGTCGACATTCCTCCGAACGCCAAATAGTTTACCAAGTTACCTCTGCGCGAAGCGCGCGGTTCGAAACGGCCCGGAGAATTAATCGTTCGAAGTGGAAGCCCCAGGCGCTGTGGCCAGCCATTTTCAGCATCGGCCCAACTTCGTCAGCAAAGCTGATCTGGTGAGTTCCCCAGTTCAACATCAGCCCGATTAACTCCTGCAAGGCATACGATTCCGGATGGTATTCGATTACAAAGGAGTCGATTTTCCGAAGTTCCTTTTCCGTTACCTGCTTCAAGATATCGAGTTCGGCCCCCTCGCAATCGATCTTACAGAGGCGGATTCTGTCGATTTTCATGTCTTCAATAATCTGCGCTAGCGTGTAGCAAGGCACCGCGATCTGCTGCTGCATATCGATGTTTTTCTTTTGGCAATAGGCCAAATTAATCGAGTTCATTACGCCGCCGAGGCTATCAGTGTAGACGAGATTTGCCGTCCCGTTCTGTCCGGCGATCGCCCAGGGCCTGGCGGTAACATTCTTTTCGAATCCATTGCTCCGCACATTTTCCCGAAGGGTCTCGAAACTTTGGGGGAAGGGTTCAAAGGCGTAGACTCGGGCCCCATGGTATGCAGCGTAGCATGTGAAGACCCCCTGGTTTGCTCCGATATCGATGACAATGTCATTTGGTCTGATCTGCATTCTGGGCACATCGTAATCACGCCTGTGCCAAACCTCGGCGAAAATCGGGGTGGAAGGTCTGGTGCACGTGCAGCGGACGCGACTTCGCCGATCGGCGAGTTGGAGCCGCCCATTGGGTTTCAAATGACCTGCAAGCCAGAGACTTGCAGGATTACCGTATCTTCGCCAGGCGGTTAGCAGAGAGACCGCTTTGGCTATAGGATCGGATACCTTAAAAAACCGCATCATTTAAGGTTAAATTTCAACAAAGATACCAAATGCAAATCGGAATTTGGAAAGCAAGGCTAGACGGGCCAAAAAGTAGTTAGCCCTTATTAAAAGCCACTTGCCTCCTATCTAGCACGGTTCTCCACGGCTCTTTCTCGCAAGTTCAGCCCTTGCTCGCACAATCCAGGATTCTTCGACGCCACTTTGCGCAAAATCGTCTGGTAATCCGGCTTCAAATTCCAACCAATTCTCCGTCATTGGGTGAAAAAAACCGAGCCGCCACGCATGCAACATTTGCCTGCCGTACGTATTCGGTTTTTTCCCATACATTTTGTCGCCAAGCACTGGATGCCCAATCGACTGCAGATGGACCCTGATCTGATGTGTCCGTCCGGTAAATATCTGGCAAAGAACCAGCGCCAACTGATTTGTTTCTCCGATCACCGCATACCGCGTATGCGCAGGACGTCCGCGATCAAGAACAGCCATCTTCTGCCGGTGTACTGGGTGGCGTCCGATCCGGTCGACTAGTTCGCCTGCCGGCTTTGCGAAACCTGGAACGCAAAGCGCGAGATAGAATTTTTGAACCTTTCTTCCGGAGAATTGAGCGGACAATCGCATGTGCGAGACGTTATCCTTGGCGACCACAAGACATCCGCTCGTCTCTTTGTCGAGCCTATGCACGACGCCCGGCCGCAATTCACCACCGATCCCGCTCAAGCTCGAAATGCTGTGAAGCAATGCATTCACGAGAGTCCCAGACTGGATGCCGGCTCCCGGGTGAACCGTCATCCCTGCAGGCTTGTTTACCACGACGAGGTGTTCATCCTCGTATAGCACTTGAACAGCAATATCTTCCGGTTGCAGGACCGTTTTTTCTGGATCCGGCTCCGAAACGTCGATTCTGTCGCCGGCACGGATGGTTTGTTTCGAACGACACGATTCTCCGTTCAGCTGGATGTGCCCTGCCAGAATCAGCCCCTGAATTCGCGCTCGTGAAAACGTGTCGATTTTGCGCGCCAGAAAGACATCAAGACGCGCCCCGGCATCGGAGGGCGTCACGACGATCTGATCAAAGCTCCGTTTTTGCACGACAGAAAAGTGCTCCCAGGATGCCTATATCCCATCCAGGCATTTACTTTGCCTCGCTGGCGGCTCTCACAAAACCCCCGAGCAACGCACGCGGATCAGAGGCTCGCATCAGCGATTCACCGACCAACGCGGCGTGAGCGCCGGCGCGCACGACGCGGCGGATGTCCTCCACTGTTCGAATGCCGCTCTCGCTCACAATCGTGCATCCAGTTGGGACCTTCGGAGCTAAAATCTCCGTCGCTCTTAGATCGGTGACAAAAGTCGCCAGGTTTCGATTGTTGATCCCGATGAAATCTGCTCCGGCATCCAATGCCCGGTGGAGTTCAGTTTCGTCGTGGACTTCAACGAGACAATCGATCCGAATCTGTTCCGCAGCAGATTTGAATCGCTTCAGTTCGTCGTCGGTGAGCGCGGCAACAATTAGCAGCACCGCATCAGCGCCTACCAAGGCGGCTTGATAGATCTGGATTTCGTGGATAGTGAAATCCTTTCTTAGAAGCGGCCTCGAAACCTTGCGCCGGATCAACGCCAGGTAGTCGAGATGTCCCTGAAAATAACGTTCGTCCGTGATTACGGAGATGCAGTTCGCGCCTGCATCATCGTAAGCCAGGGCCGTTCGCACCGGATCAAATTCGCTGGCGATAACTCCCGCAGATGGTGACGCCTTTTTCACTTCGCCGATAAAACTGAATTTGCCGGTAATCAATTTTTTGCGGAATCCGCGAAGCGGCCCAAGAGCGAGAGCCCGATCGCACCAATCCGCTGTGTGCTTCACCCACGGCGCAATCTCTTCTCGTTTATAAGCGACTATTTCTGCCAGGCGACTCATTGGACGAGAAATTTAGCACATGGAAATGCCGCAGGCATCGCTCAGTTTTCTCGGGACAGAGCGAAAGTCTCCGGTGCGCGTGGTGAAGCGTGCGCCGGGTTTCCGCACGACCAAATGGTGAGCAATGGGTCAGCACTGCCCCTGGCAATCGGGAAATACGGAAACTCTGAAACTTTGGGACCGGAAAGCCTATGTAATGCGTGAAGGCCTTTATCTGGCCAACGCCCAAAAGCAAACCAACCATGACCGGAGAAAGAGCTATGTCCGACATTATCAAATTCGTCGCGCCCGCCGAACTTTCCATTCCTGCTCATCCGCTTGCGCCCAAAATCCCCGACCGTCAAAACGGGGAAACCTCACACATGTTCGTTCTCGGGGCCAATACTAAACATACTGAAAGCAAATCTCGCCTTTGGAAATTCACCGCCAAAGCTACCAAGTCCCCGTTTTTGAGCGTCGAAGACGGTCTTTTGTTCCTCTTCGGCTTCTTCGCCGGTTGTGCCGTCGCCAGCAACCTTAGCCAAATCCTTTGCTTATTTCGCTAAAGCAGAAATCTCTTGAAGACGTGCGTCTAGCCGACCTGATGCGGGATTTGCTCCCAATAGCTGCCACAATTTAGGCGGGAACTCGCTGCGGGTATACTTGCGGATCTTCAACGTATCGCCTTCCTCCTGATTTCTTCAGACTGCCGCCTAAAGACCTGATGCGGGATATTCCCGAGTCGCCGGGGGCAGAACGAATGCCTGCGGTTGGGTGGCAACCAAACCTCCTACGGCGTCCCCGCTATTAATGATCTCGAGCGACGCGTCGGGATAGGCTGCCCAAACTGATTTGGCAAAATCGCCGAAGGCTTTCCCCGTCATCTGCGGCACTCGCCTGCGCACTAAACGTTAGAGCCGTTCGGACAGACAATCTACTACCGAACAGCTAATTCTTTTGAAAAACGCCGCTTGTGCACAGCGAAAATCTCATCGTGTCGTTTCGAGGCATGGAATTTCCCGTGGGGAAATTTAAATCCCAGAAGGAATTCTTTGATCCCGCGTTAGGCAAGCGCACAGCCAGCCAAACCGCTACCAAAGCGGCTTCGCTGGCCTTTATGAGGCAAAAAACATTGAGAACAAGGTCGCTCCAGCGGAGATCTTTAATTAGGAGGATGCGCGGTGAACAAGGAAATGAAAAAACCCCGGAGCCGATGAGCGGCAGCGAAGTTACCCACTGGGAGATTTTCGAATGGTGTCAGGTCCGGATCAACAACACAGGTCGCCGCTATGTCCGCAAATAACCAACCCAGCCGAAGAAAAAACGAATGAGCCCTCAAGAAAGGAAACCGCTATGAATACCGCACCCGTACCGGTACCAGTCCACCTGAACGTCAACTACATCGCTGACTTGAATCGTAAGATCATCGAACAGCAGGCAACGATTACGGCTTTGACCGAAATCACCAAGAGCCTGTTTAGCGCAGCCGATAAGACCCGACCCTGTTTTCGCCGCGCTGTGAAGTGCTTCAATGCCCTTTGGGAGACAGGCGCTATATGAAGACCCTAAGAGAAGCACGCCTTAGTCAACAACTGACAGGAATCTATGAAAAAAATTTTACTAACATTGATGGCAGTCGCGAGCCTGACAATGACGAGTACGGCACAAGCCGAACTCGGATGGACTCTTGACGAGTGCCAGCAACATTACGGAAAGCCGCTCTCCTCAATGGAGATGGCGGGATTTCCCGCCGCTACGTTTGTTTACAAAAGCTACACAATTTCTGTCCTCGTAAGCGACGGGAAGGTTGTCCTAAGCATTTACATTAAGCCTAGCATTACCGATGCGGATCTCACGAGACTTCTTTCCGCTAATGGCACCGGCTGGGCTCCGGGCCCAGCGGATAGCAATGGTAAAAGTTGGCAAGATGCGAAGAAAGACGTTGCCGCCTTCGTTCCGAACGCACTGGGTAAGGTTGACATGTTCCTAGTCGGAACGCCGGAAGCCGTTCATGCTTTCTCCGCTGCAATCCAAGTTACGCCTGGTGCGAAGACGCCCGGAAACGATTTGTAGCCGCTCAACCGGCGACGAGCTAAACTTGGCGAACTGTAGTCCCGTTCCACAAGCAATTGCGTGTTACGTTGTACTACCGTGTCAAATCGCGTTTCGGAAGAAAATTCCTGGCGCTTGCTGGTGTTCTGCGGCGGCCCGTATTGATAATTACATTTAAGGTCGTCGTAAACCGTGTGGTTATAATAGTCGTACGCCATCTGGGGCAGCAACTCGCGAGCGAGCGCTTCTAACTAACTCTTCCAAATTGATGGCTTGTATCGCTTCGCTCATGGCTACCTAGAATGGGGGCCTAGACCCGCAGGATCTTGCCCGGATTCATGATGTTATCGGGGTCGATCGCTTGCTTGATTGAGCGCATGACACTCACGGCCTCCCCATGCTCGGCGATCAGGAAATCCATCTTGCCGCAGCCGATGCCGTGCTCACCG
>Ga0209656_10001445_pt1 | contig 15532 bp, 13 predicted proteins | sample BogFormECP12_OM2_FD_188239 | JGI IMG/M metagenome (GOLD analysis project Ga0209656, IMG submission 188239) | Bog forest soil microbial communities from Calvert Island, British Columbia, Canada - ECP12_OM2 (SPAdes) (version 2) | ecosystem: Environmental > Aquatic > Freshwater > Wetlands > Bog ... | reverse complement strand
GCGCCGGATACGGGACGGTCTTTAAGTTGTCGCACTCGGGATCGGGTTGGGTTCTGAGCACGCTTTATGCCTTCCAGGGGGGCGCCGACGGCGGTTATCCCACTGCCAGAGTGGTCTTCGGCCCAGACAACGGTCTTTACGGTACCACCAGCGTTGGCGGCTTTAACGGATTTGGCACCGTGTTCGAGCTTAGGCCTCCGGCGTCCGCCTGCAAATCCGCAAGTTGCCCGTGGACGGAAACCGTGCTCTACCGGTTCCAGGGAGGGAACGATGGGCTGGCTCCCGCATTCGGCGACCTGACGTTCGACCAGTCGGGTAACCTCTACGGTACGACACTAAGCGGCGGCATTCAGAGCTGTAACGGGGCCACGTGTGGTGTGGTCTTTAAGCTGACCCATTCCGGCGGCAGTTGGACGGAGAGTGTGCTTTACCGCTTCACGGGAGGAAATGACGGCGGCAATCCGTACAGCGGAGTGATTTTCGATAATGCGGGCGATTTGTACGGTACGGCTTACTTAGGCGGCGCCGGTTCTCTCGGCACCGTGTATGAATTGACCCCTTCTGGATCGGGCTGGACCGAGAAGACCCTGACCGATTTCCCGGGAGGCGGCGGATCTCCCATCGGCGGTCTGACGTTCGATGCACAAAGCAATCTGTACGGCACCGGATTCGTCGGAGGCACGGTTTTTGAGCTAATGCCCTCAGGTGGCAACTGGATATTTAGCCTGATTTACAGCTTTAACGGCTTCGATGGTCCGTTTGGCAGCCTGACGCTGGATGGAACTGGAAGTCTGTACGGCGCGAACGCAACGGGCGGCGCCTACGATCTGGGCTTCGTCTTCAAACTGACCCCCTCCAACGGAGGTTGGACGTTTACCGACCTGTACGACTTCGCCGGCGGCAACGATGGCGGGTTTCCGGTCAGTAACGTGGTACTCGACGCCAAGGGCAATCTCTATGGCACAACCTACATCGGCGGCGCCTATGGCCAGGGTGTCGCCTGGGAGCTCACGCCATAGAGCGATTCTTGGTTGCCAGCATGCCAGCTTTCTTTGCTGCTCAAGAGCACGATGTTGGCAATGTCGGCCAGCTAAGTCATTAGTATTGAATATTTTACTCATAAACCTAGCAGAATCAATACTTTGCGCGACATTTGCTGTCTAAATTATTGATTCTAAATAAAACCTCAGGAGGGGAGATTCCATCACGCAAGCAGCACCAATTCACGGCAGTCAGCACTCCGGAACTGACGACCTTCGGCCGAACGCCAAGTGCTAAATACTAAGTGTGCTGACTGCGGTTCTAGTCGGCGACAGCGAGAGGTTCTGCGGGCCAGTCAGCGACCGCGGCTTCGCTTAGCGTGATCTCTTCGGCGTAGGTTTGGTCGCGCAGAATGCGGGAAACAATTGCGGTGTGCATCGCGTGTCCGGCGCGATCGGCTTTGACGTAGCCGAGAATGCGCTTGCCGAACAGCGCTAGATCTCCGATCAGGTCCAGCACTTTGTGACGAACGAACTCGTCGTGATAGCGCAGCGGCGGATTGTCGATTCCATCGCGCGTGAGCACGATGCAGTTGTCGCGCGATGCGCCGCGGATCAGGCCCATGTTCAACATCGCGCGCTGCTGATGGAGGAAACCGAAGGTGCGCGCGGAGGCGATTTCCCGCACATAACTGCCGTTGGAGAGCTCGACCTGGAAGCGTTCGCTGCCGATCAGCGGATGCGGAAAGTCGATGGCGTAGCTGACCGTATAGCGTTCGCTGGGATAGACGCCGATGAACTTGTCGCCTTCGCGCATTTCGTACGGCCGCAGGATCTTCAGGTACACGCGTTTGCGCCGTTGCTGGCGCAGGCCGGCCTTGGTGAGCATCTCGATGAACGGCGATGCGCTGCCATCGAGAATGGGGAGCTCCAGGTTGTCAAGCTCTACGATGGCGTTGTCAATGCCCATGCCGATAAACGCCGACAGCAGATGCTCGGTGGTGGAAATGAGCACACCTTTCTTCATCAAGCTGGTGGCGTAACTGACCTTGGCTACGTTGCGGCAGATGGCTTCCACTTCGAAGCCATCGAGGTCGGTGCGGCGGAAGACAATGCCTTTGCCTGCCGGAGCTGGCAGGATGCGTAAATGAACGGGTGCTCCGCTATGGAGTCCAACGCCACTACATTCGGCGGGGTTCCGAATTGTTCTTTCGTAGATCAATAATGAGGTCGGGCAGCAGCGCGCCTATTTAGATTACAGTTTTAAGGCAACCTGAGCTGTTGTATTTTCGCCACAGGCGTTGTTGTAATGAGCACGCCAATAGCGCGGATGACTGCCCCCAGTAGCTCTAAAGTGTGCAGCCACAATACCTTAGCTCAGGCGCTTGGATGCATTTGCCACATGTGGTGCTGCCAAAACCACGTATCTTGCAAGACACCTGTAAGGATTACGGATGCGCGAACGCCGATTCGTCCCCTCGCCATCGCAGCGGACCCAGCGGCGTTTCCGTGTCGATATGATTGGAGAGAGAAACCCAACCCGGATCGCTCCCGAACGGCGCATTTGTCAGCCGGGATCGATGCAGATGTCGACCATATAAACAAGGGTGTATTTCTGGAGATGGACTTTCCCGCGTGTACGGATAGAATGCTGGGTTCCGGCTATTCTCAATGACGGCTCGCTGGCCGCCTTTCGTGCCGACACAGATGATACGGAACAAGGAGGCTTCATGATTGTGGGTGTTCCCCGAGAGATTTTTCCGGGCGAGCGGCGCGTAGCGCTTGTGCCCGCGGTAATCCCCAGTCTTGCGAAAGCGGGCCTGGAAGTCGTGATTCAAGCTGGCGCTGGTCTGGAAGCTGGATATCCCGACGCGGAATACGTCAACAAAGGCGGCACGATCATTTCCGATCGCGCCGAGGTCTTTCGTACGACAGACATCGTGCTGCAGGTTCTCGGTTACGGCTCCAACGACAAAACTGGAGCGGCCGATCTGCCACTGTTCCATAAAGGCCAATCATTGATTGGATTTCTGCGGCCTCTCGCCGACCTTCACACGGTCGAGGCGATTGCCGCCACCGGCGTTACTTCATTCTCGGTCGAGCTGATGCCACGCATCACGCGTGCACAAAACATGGACGCGCTCTCCTCTATGAGCACCATCGCTGGCTATAAGGCCGTATTGATCGCGGCCGACGCACTCCCCCGGATCTTTCCTATGCTGACCACCGCTGCAGGCACCATCACGCCTTCGCGAGTTCTGGTGATCGGCGCCGGTGTTGCAGGCTTGCAGGCCATCGCAACCGCGCGCAGGTTGGGCGCAGTGGTTTCGGCTTACGACCTGCGCCCCGCAGTGAAAGAGCAGGTCCAGAGCCTGGGTGGAAGGTTCGTCGAGCTGGCGATCGAGGCGGCTGACGCACAAGATGCGGGCGGTTACGCCAAAGCGCAGGATGAGTCGTTTTACCAGAAGCAGCGCGAACTGCTGGGACGCGTTGTAGCAGAGAGTGACGTGGTCATCACCACCGCAGTGGTGCCCGGCAAGAAGTCGCCGGTGCTGGTGACAAAGGAAATGGTAGCCGCTATGGCGCCGGGATCCGTCATCGTAGATCTGGCGTCCGAGCGCGGAGGGAATTGCGAACTGACGCGGACCGGAGAAAGAGTCGTCGAGCACGGAGTCACCATTTTCGGAGCCATCAACGTGGCCAGCAGCGTGCCGTATCACGCCAGCCAGATGTACAGCAAGAACCTCACGAATTTCCTGGTGCACATGGTGAAAGATGGCAAGCTCCAACTCAACATGGAGGACGAAATAACGCGCAGCACCATTGTCACCCATGGAGGCGAAATCGTGAATCCGCGGGTGCGCGAATTCTATAATCTGCCAGCGCTGGAGTTCCAGTCGAAGGAGACAAGATCATGAACAAAGCAGACCTCATCAACAGCCTCTACGTATTCATGCTGGCGGCGTTCATCGGATTTGAGGTGATTCGCCGCGTGTCACCGCTGCTCCACACGCCTCTGATGTCGCTGACCAACGCGCTCGACGCAATTGCCGTGGTGGGCGCCATCATCCTGGCCGGCGAGCACAAGAGCACGCTTGCGACTGTGCTCGGCACCATCGCCATCGTCGCCGCCACCAGCAACGCCGTCGGCGGCTTCATCATCACCGATCGCATGCTCAAGATGTTCAAATCCAGCCGGACGCAGAAACCATGATCCCGGGCTCCGAACACGTCATTGAGATCACCTACATCATCGCTGCCGCTCTGTTTGTCTTCTCGCTCAAATGGCTGAGTTCGCCGACTACCGCACGGCATGGCGTTTGGGCAGGCGAAGTGGGCATGGTGCTGGCCGTTGCCGGTACGCTGCTGTACCACGGCATCGTAGACTACAAGTGGATCGCCATCGCGCTCGTTCTGGGCACAATTATTGGCGTTCCGCTGGGTAATGTGGCGATGACAGCGGTTCCGCAACGGACCGCGCTCAGCCACTCCTTCGGCGCGCTTTGCGTCACCCTTGTCGGAACCGCGGAGTTCTATCTTCGCGCGCCGAACATCGCGCCGTTCATGATGTCGGTGCTCTCGCTGGAGGTGATCCTGGGGGGGCTCACCGTCACAGGCAGCTTGATGGCCGCCGGCAAGCTACAGGAGATACTGCCGCAACGGCCCATTACCTACAAGGGACAGAACTTCGTCAATCTCGGCATGCTGGCAATCGCCATCGGCATCGCTGTCTATCTGGTGCGCGATCCGTCGGCGATGTATTTGTATCCCGTTATGGTTGGGATCGCGCTGATCTTCGGCGTAATGCTGATCGTTCCTATTGGTGGCGCTGACATGCCCACCGTGATCTCGCTGTTGAACTCTTACGCCGGGCTTTCTGCCGCAGCCATGGGTTTCGTGCTCAACAGCAAGCTGCTGATCGTGGCCGGTGCTCTCGATGGGGCTTCCGGTTTCATCCTCTCCGTCAACATGTCCAAGGCCATGAACCGCTCGTTCACGAATGTTCTGTTTGGCGCATTCGGACAAGTGCAAACGTCTGCCGCCGGAGCAGAGGCCGAGGCACGCAACGTGCGCAGCGCAACACCGGAAGAAGCTGCCGCGATCCTGTCCGCTGCCAATAAAGTAGTGATCGTTCCCGGCTACGGCATGGCGGTGGCGCAGGCACAGCATAAGGTGCGCGAACTCTACGACGCGCTGACCAAGAAAGGTGTGGACGTGAAGTTTGGCATTCACCCGGTCGCCGGCCGTATGCCGGGACACATGAACGTCCTGCTCGCTGAGGCGGACATCCCCTATGACAAGCTGCTGGACATGGACGAGGTCAATGGTGATCTTCCGCAAACCGACGTGGCGCTGGTGATCGGGGCCAACGATGTCACCAACCCCGCTGCACGCAGCGACACCAGCAGTCCGATCTACGGTATGCCGATTCTCGACGTGGACAAGGCGCGCACCGTGATGGTAATCAAGCGCAGCATGAATCCGGGATTCGCGGGAATCGATAACCCGCTTTATTACCTGGACAACACGCTCATGCTATTTGGAGACGCGAAAGCATTCGTGGGCTCGATTGTGCGTGAACTAACTGGAGGCGGCGGCCACGGGTAATGCTCGTGTTCAGTCGCGTTAGCCGCGGCATCAGTTACAACGGATGCCCGAAGCCTCACTTCGCCTGGAGACAGCATGTCCTCCCCTGCTCTTAACCACAACCAGCACAGGTTCTCCCAGGGGAACTTCCAAGTCGAAGACGTCGTATTATTGATCAGGTGACTTATGCTTGCCTTTCTCCTGTGGTGCATTCTCTTGTTCTTCTGCTGGCCCCTGGCGCTGGTCGTGCTGGTGCTTTATCCGATTGTGTGGCTGGTGCTGTTGCCGTTCCGCATCCTGGGATTTGCAGTGGAGGGAGTGCTGGAGCTGCTGAAGGGTATCATTCTTCTGCCGGCACGATTACTCCGCGGGCCACGTCGCGCCTGGTAAGACGTTCCTTCAAAGAACGCAATTCCAAGAAACATGAAAAGACCCGGAGCGCTCGAACTCCGGGTCCCTTGCTGGCCGTGAGGTTGCAACTACTTCATTGCGATGATCACGGTCTCCGGGCCATCGGAGAAATTGCTGCTGGCCATGTTGAGTTCCTTCTCCCGCTTCGAGGCAGGGAGTTCGATGCCTTCATTGCCACTGCCATCCCAGATTTGGCTCAGGAAGTACTGGTCGCCACACTTATGGAAAACTAGCTTCGCGTGCTGGTCCTGAGAAGACTGGACGTGCATGGACGCAATCAGCAAGCGCGCTTGGCCGGTCTCCAGGTTCCGAACCGAGATGACCTTTTCGTCAACGGAGCTGATCTCATACCCGCCGGCGGGCATGGAACTCTGTTCCAGGCTGAAAGCGAAGGGGACATTTGCCCTGACTCTGCTCTGTGCCTGGGTCATCGGTACACTAATCATCAGAGCCACTGCTAGCATCGCGAGGGCCCCGTAAATGCTCTGCTTCATAACTCCTCCTTGGGGGCTCCGGTGCGGAACCCATATTGAATTTAGTTTGCTGCGAAACTCCGTTGGCTTTTGCTTTTGGGAGATTGCTGCGAACACAGAGACATAGTGCAAGACGCGTGCCAAATCGGAACAGATGCAGCACGACCTTCCTCTTCTTGTGTTTGCAACGGCATGCGGCCTGGGAAGAGCAAGTGAAAATCAAATCGCCTCTTCATTTCGGCCCTATGGGACTATCCGAATGGATAGGGTTGGCTATCCGTTCTGATAGCCGGAGCGATTTTTCTTTGCTGGATATGTTGTCGCGATTTGCTGGTGTTCGAGGAGAGTGTGCCTGACAGTGCTCGACGTGGACGCACACACGCGAATCACTAAACTAATGAAAATCAGGGACGGTGGGGTTAAGTCCGTCCCTGATGGGGGAGAGCTGCAATCGTTCGCACTGGCTGGGCGAACGAAAGCAACTCGGCGGTTCATCCGCCCAATAGATACAAATTCAGGCCGAACAGAACGAAGTTTTCTCCCGCACCTTCCGTCCCGATGACCATCTCCGTGATCGTTCCCCAGGAGAACGGGAAGGTGATGTTCTGCGGTGTGGTAGTCAAGTTGTAGACTGACGATCCTACGTACTTGCCTTTGTTATAAGCGGTAACGGTGACCGTCGTGGGGCCGAAGCCTCCCGCCACGATTGCACTGACTGCCTGGAAACTGGTCGGGCCGCCGGCAGAGCTGATGGTGCCGTAGCAGCCCAACGGCAGCGTTATGGTTCTTCCTCCCAAGATTGGGTCGATGATGCAGGCTTGCTCACCAATCAAGGCCACGTCGCCGCGATCAGGACCCAGTTTGTAACCGAAACCGGCTCCGGACCATTCCGCCGGCGCCACATAGAAGAAGTTGCTCCAGACGAGTCCACCGTAGCCATTAGGCAGCGGCGTCGGTGTACCCACTAGGGGAAGATCAGAGAAGCTGAGCCGTTCTTGGGCAGTGGCACCAAGAGCCAGCACCAGCGTGCATGCGAGTAATACAAGGGTCTTTTTCATGGTGTCCATCCTTACCTTTCGGTACTTGAAATTAGTTCGCTGCGAAACTCCTTTGGACTTTGGCGCCTGGGAGCTTTGCTGCGAACGCAGAAAGATAGTGCAAGACACACGCCAAGTTGAATTTGATGAGGTGCGGCTTTCCTTTGCCTGTAGTCACAACGGGATACAGCAGAGATGACCTAGGTCACGTCGATCATCCCTTAATTCCAGGCTCTTTGGAGCTATCTAGGTGGATATGGCGAATATCCTTATTGTTAGTAAGGATTTCTTGCCGTTCCTTTTCTTCAATAAGGAAGGCATATCAGTAGCACCACTCGTGCTAATGAGGAGAGCAGGGACGGCTGGGTAAGTCCGTCCCTGCAGGTGGAGAGCTGCAATTGTTGGTCCTGGTTAGGCGAACGAATGCGGCTCGGCGGCTCATCCGCCCAACATATACACACTCAGGTTGAACAGAACGAAGTCCCCGCTAGCGTCCGTCTGGATGACCAGCTCCGTAATAGCTCCCCAGGACGCCGGGAAACTGATGCTCTGCGGCAAGGTAGTCAGGTTGTAAACCGACGATCCGACATACTTACCGTTGTTGTAGGCGGTGACGGTTACATTGTTCGGGCTGAATCCTGCCGCCGCCATTGCGCTGACCGCCTGGAAACTGATCGGACCACTAGCAGAGCTGATGGTGCCGTAGCAGGCCTCAGGCAGCAGTTGAATTCCTTTCCGGTATGCGTAGATGCAGCTTTTCCCGCCAATGAAGGCCACGTCACCACGATCAGGCCCCAGCTTGTAACCGGGCCCAGCGCCGGACCATTCCGCCGGGTCCACATAAAAGAAGTTGCTCCAGATGAGCTGGCCGTAGCCGTTGGGCAGTAGCGTGGGTATGCTCACCAGCGGCAGATCAGAGAAAGTGAGCTGTTCTTGAGCAGTAGCGCCAAGGGCCAGTGCTAGAACGCAAGCGAATACGAGAGTCTTTTTCATGGTGTCCATCCTTACCTTTCGGTTCGTGAAATTGGTTCGTTGCGAAGCTCCGTTGGCCGTTGTCGCTCTTGGGAGCTTGCTGCGACGCAGAGAGATAGTGCAAGACAAGCGCCAAATTGAAACTGATGAGGTGCAACTTTCCTTTCCCTGTAGTTACAACAGGATACATTTTGTGGTGACCTTCGACCCATCCATCGCCTCTTTATTCTGGTCCCTAAGGGCTATCCGCATAGATATGGGCGAATATCCGTTCTGTTAGTCTCAGAGATATTTCGCGGTAGAGCCAACCTTGGGTTTCTGTTATGGGTCCAACTGCCATGCTAGGCAAGCATCTTGCGCAGCAGAGAGATATGCAAGGGCATTTAGTGGACTCTATGGACTCGGGAGATCGTCCTAAGGCCCAGGCCGGTAATAAGGAGGGTTTCACAAGGAGACTAGTCCGAACCAGACCGCCGGGGATGGCCATCCGGTTCGGACTTTCTTGGTCGCTGCTGCGGCAGCGTTTGCTGCTACTCTAGTCAGGTTGTGCTGCCCCAATAGCACTAGGATCTTGTGTCCCGATCACAGTAGGGCCTGGCTTGTAGACCAAGTCATCAGGCTGTGCCTTCCCAACAGCATTGGCACTCGGCTCCTGAATGGCATTCGGGCCGGCTGACTTCCGGATCATGTCGTCAGGGTGTACTTTCGGAACGGCATTAGGATTGGCTGACTGGGTTCCCTGCACAGCATTGCCACTTTGCTTCAGGATCATGTCATCCGGCTGTGCTGCTCCAATAGCGCTGGGACCTGGCTTGTAAACCACGTCACCAGATTGCGCTCCCCGAACAGCATTAGCGCCTTGCTTCAGGATCATGTCGTCGGGGTGTACTTTCGGAATAGCATTAGGATTGGCTGACTGGGCTCCCTGCACAGCATTGCCACCTTGCTTCAGGATCATGTCATCCGGCTGCGCCTTTCCAATAGCAATGGCACTTGGCTTCTGATGAACAGCGTTCGGGTAGTTCAGGATCAAGTCATCAGTCTGTGCCTTCCCAACAGCGGTGGCGCTGGGCTTCTGAATATTGTGAGCAGCCGGCCCGATCTCTATGATGGGAGGCTCCACAATCGTGGGAAGATCCATAGGCGGAGGATCCACGATGCCCAAGGTCGCCGATGGCGCTACGTTCTGGTGTGGCGCTGCGGAAGCCCCAACATCCGCGCTGGCGCTTGCGCTCGCGGACTCAGAATCCAAGGCGTAGAGCACCACGGTTCCGCGAGTGGTCTCCACGACGAGTTGCGTAACCGTTGCCCAACCAGGTGGAAAATTCATAGTTTGCAACGAGGGGGTCAGGCTATAGGTTTCGGATCCCACAAAACGACCGTGACTGTAGGCAGACACTTTGATGGTCTCGGAGTGGTAGCCGGCAGCAACGATTGCGCTTTTAGGACGAAAGCCTTCCGTGGTGGCCGAAGCGGAAGAGATTGAGGCGTGACACGAAACCTCAGCAGCAGCCTCACACGTGACGAACGCTACATTGAGGGCACTCGGGCCCAATCTGAATCCGGCACCACCACCAGACCAACTCGGAGCGACGTAGTAAAATCCCGACCAGTCGAGATCTGCGTAATCGTTCGGAACGACAGAAGGGGTCCTGACGTTTGGCAGTTCAGCGAAGCTTATGGTTTGAGCACTGGCGCCCAGCGCCAAAGCCAGCGTGCAAGCGAGTGATACGAGAGTCTTTTTCATGGTGTCCATCCTTACCTTTCGGTTCTTGAAGTTGGCGCGTTACGAAGCTCCGTTGGCCTTTCTTGCTCTTGGGAGCTTTGCTGCGACGCAGAGAGATAGTGCAAGGCACACACCAAATCGAAACTGGTGCAGTGCAGTTTTGCTTTTCCTGTATTTGCAAGGGGATACAACAGTGATCAGCAGGCCAGAATCGATCGCTTGTACATTCTCGCCCTGCTTGGGCTATCCGAAACGATATAGGCGACTATCCGCTCTGTTAGCCTCGGAGTAGCGTTTTAACCCCGCAATCGGGCAGAGTCGGCTAAACTAGCAACCCTGGAGGCATTTGTGGACTCGGTGGACTCGAGACTCGTCGTCATTTCCGGGCCTTCAAAAGGTACCATCGTCAGGATGAGCGGCAACCAGCTTGCGGTTGGACGCGATCCCGCCAATACTCTGTGCCTGCCCGACCGGGCGGTGTCGCGGAAACATTTTGCCATCAGCGAAACCGATGCAGGCTTCCATCTGGTAGACCTCGAAAGCCACAACGGAACGTTTGTGAACGGAATCCCCGTACGGCGGAAGTTGCTCGGACACGGCGATACTATTCGGGTCGGGCAGTGTGAGCTGGTGTTTCTGATCACCGAGGACGAGCGGCTGGTATCGCGCATGGTGCTATTCAGAGACGATTCACAAGTCGACCGCGGAACCACGGTCACCACGCAGATGGCGCCACCTTGGGTCGTGCTTGGAACGGATGTAGGGCGGATGGCGCGCGACTTGAACGCCCTGTTCAAGATCGCCAACACGATTAACTCGATTCGTGATCTCGATTCACTACAGCGGCATCTGCTGCAACTTATCTGTGAAGTCATCCCCGCCGATTCCGGCGCAATCCTGACCACTCGCCACGTGGATGAGGAGCCAACCTCGAGCTGCACCTGGGACCGGAAGTCCGGCGATGCAGCTAAGGTGCACATCAGGCGCGATTTGGTGAAGCGCGCCTTGTGGGAGCGCTCAATCATTCTTAGCAAGCCATCCAAGGTGCCGGAAGACACCGAAACTGTTTTGTGCGTGCCGTTGGTCGCGGTTGAGAGGACGATCGGTGTTCTGTACCTTATCGCTTCTGGCACTACCACTGGATTCCAAGACGACCATGTGAACTTTGTTAGTTCGGCTGCGGGCATCGCAGCGGTCACTCTGGAGAATGTGCTGGCACTGGAAGCGCTGCGCAGCGAGAACCGCCGGCTCCAAGGCGAACTGGACGTCGAAGAGGCCATCGTCGGGGAAAGCAAGCCGATGCGGCAGCTACAGGAGTTTATTGGCAAGGTCGCGCACGGAGATTCTAATGTCTTGATTCGCGGCGAAAGCGGCACCGGCAAGGAACTGGTGGCGTACGCGATCCATCGCAACAGCCCGCGCGCTGACAAGCCCTTCATCGCGATTAACTGTGCGGCCATTCCCGAGGCGCTTCTGGAAAGCGAATTGTTTGGTCACGAGAAGGGCGCATTCACCGGCGCCATCGGAACCAAGAAGGGCAAACTGGAAGTGGCGGAAAGCGGAACGGTCTTCCTCGACGAAATCGGCGATCTCGCCCTGTCATTGCAGGCAAAGCTGCTTCGGGTGCTACAGCAGCGCGAATTTGAGCGGGTGGGAGGCGTTCGCACCCTGAAGTTCGATGCCCGGGTGATTGCGGCAACCAACAGGAACCTTGAGGAGGCAATCAAGAGCGGCCAATTTCGGCAGGACCTCTATTACCGTTTGAACGTGGTATCGACGGTCGTACCTGCACTGCGTGATCGCCCCGACGACATTCCCTTGCTGGCGATGTATTTTGCGGCAAAGTACGCGAAGAAGTGCAAGCGCGCAGTCAAAGGCATTTCATCCGAAGCACGTTCGCTCCTCACGTCCTATGGTTGGCCAGGAAACGTGCGAGAGCTTGAGAACGCCATCGAACATGCCGTGGTTCTGGGCCTCAACGACGAAATTCTTCTGGAGGATTTGCCGGAAGCCCTGCTGGAGACGCAATCTCCCCGCCAGGACAGCATGAAGTACCACGACCGGCTCAATCATCTGAAGAAGCAGATGATCACGGATGCCTTTACGCAGATGAAGGGCAATTACACCGAAGCCGCAAGGCTTTTGGGACTTCATCCCAATTACCTGCACCGGTTGGTCCGCAACCTGGATCTTAAGTCCGAGCTGAGACGGGTGAGCGGCGAGTGCAATGACGATAAGGCTGAGAATGAGAGCTCAGGCCTTTAAGAAGATTCGGTTTCGATACATCCACCAGACAGGCACGAAACACACGCCGACGATCGCCAGCGAATAGAGCAGCGATGCCAATCCCGGCGGGCTAACGCGTGCAAAAATGTGCTGAAAGATGTAGTCCTTCCAACTGAACGCCCCGCCCAGCACCTCCGAAATCACGTAAGCGGCAATCGCATTGCTGCCAAGAATCACGAACGGTTTTGTCCACCAGCCGGGATAGAGTTTGATGTCGATCGTCCAATAACAAAGCGCCAGACAAACCATGGCGAATCCTGCGGTAAAGAGCACGTAAGAACTAGTCCACAGGTTCTTGTTGATCGGGAACCAAATCCCCCACAACTCGCCGGCGGTTAGTCCGGTCACGCCTGCCACCAACATCCAGGCTGCTTTCTGTTTCGGGCTGCGGCCGGAGAGCAGCCATTCGCCAGCCAGAACTCCACACAGCGTGGTGGCGATTGCCGGCAATGTGCTCAGCACTCCTTCTGGGTCGCGTGTGCCCTCCCATAGGTGGCCGGTCATCAGCTTACGGTCGAGATATGCGGCAAGGTTTGCGTCGGGATGCAGCAGCGGAATGTCGTTGGACGGAATTCCGTAACCGGGGACCGGCGCAAATCGCATCAGCGCCCAGTACCCCACCAGAAGCGCTGCGATCCACACGATTCGCGCGTTCGTGCGGGAGTAGAGGGTGATCAACGCAGCCGCGAAATACGCGACTGCAATGCGTTGGAGAACTCCGGGAATACGCCACGTCGCCAGATGAAAATGAGGAAGTCCGTTGAGCAGCAGACCGGTGGCGAAGATGGTCGCGCTCCGCCGTAGTGCATGTGCAAGAAGAGCTCGCCTCGAGGCGCCGCGCTTGAGTCTCGATTCGAACGAAAGCACCAGCGACACGCCCACAATGAACAGAAAGAAGGGAAAGATCAGATCGGTCGGGGTCCATCCATTCCATTGCGCATGCTTGAGCGGCCAATAAGCTGCGCTGCTGCCAGGATCGTTGACCAGGATCATGGCGGCGATCGTGGCTCCACGAAAGACGTCGAGCGAAACCAGGCGGCCTGAAGTAGTTCGGGATTCAAGAACCGGCCGCAGGGTCTCTGGACTTGTGCTCGGTATGCTGACCACGTCACTGGATTCTACCGCGAGCGGGGAGGATCACGGCTTGGTTCGGTGATCGGCGCCGGCTCGACTGGCCCGTTCTTCTCCAGGTAACGCACAATAAGCGAAATCCTCCGATTGGAAGCGTCATCAGGATTTTGTGGATTGCGCAGGCGCTGGTCGGCGAAGCCGCGGACTTCAGCCACCTGGTCCTCGCGCAGGCCGTTCTGCATCATCAACCTCCGGCTGGCGTTGGCGCGATCGGTCGAGAGCTCCCAATTGCTGTAGTTTGCCAGTCCGGTGTAAGGGCGCGCGTCGGTATGGCCTTCCAAGGAAATCTTGTTGGGAAGCTTTCCGATTTCGCGCGCAATCGTAATCATGAGCTCTTTGCCATAGGCGGTAGGCTCGGGGCGCCCGCTCTCGAAAAATGTGCCCTTCTCCGATTCCATCAGCTCGATCCGCAACCCTTCCGCGGTGACAGTGATTTCGATGTGGCTCTTCAGCTTGTCAAAGTCGGTGACTTGGCGGATAACCGTCTGAAGCTCCTCCTTTATTTTCGCCATGTTGTCCTTCGGAGCCGTGACCTTCTCGGCAGAACCGGCTTGGGTTGTGCCCGCCAACTTCCCTTTGCCGGTGGGATCTTTGAAGTATCCGCCGACCGACTCCTGGATTTGCTTGCTGGAGTTCATGAGCCAGAGAACGATGAACAGCGCCATCATCGCGGTGACGAAATCGGCATAGGCCACCTTCCAAGCACCTCCATGGTGACCGCCGTGACCGCCGCTGCGTTTGATGACGATGGGCTGAGTGGTTGTGGCCATGGGATTCGGCTCGTCAGGACGCCGCAGCAGGCTCAGGCGCGCCCACTGATTCGGCTGACGGCGCAGCCGATTCCGAACCAGCAGCTGCTCCGGCCGCTGAACGCTTGCAGTTGGTTTCAAACTCCTGGAACGTGGGACGCACGTGGCCGGGAATCGCTCTGCGTCCCATCTCTGTCGCCAGCAGTGGCGACGTGCCTTTCATGAACGCGATCATCGTCACGCGCAGCACATGCCAATATTCGCGGTCCTGTTGCGCGAGCTTTCCCATGTTGGCGGAAAGCGGCCCAATAAATCCGTAGCACAGCAGAATGCCGAGAAACGTCCCCACTAGCGCCGCCGCAACCTTCTTTCCGATTTCCTCCGGAGGTCCGCCCAGCGCGCTCATCGTCATCACCACGCCGAGCACCGCAGCAACAATCCCCAGCCCAGGGAGAGAATCGGCCATGGTGCTCAGCGCCACCACCGGCTGGTTCAACTCATGCGCATGGACGTCCATGTCCGCCTCGATCATCTGATCAACATCAAACGGCTCGACACCGCCCATGATCGCCATCCGCATGGTGTCGCAGACAAAGTCTCGCGTCTCATGGTCCTTGAGGAAGCTGGGATAGTTGGAGAAGAATTTGCTCTCCATCGGGGCTTCAACGTCGTTCTCCACCGACGCCGGCCCATCACGCCGAATGCGGGCGAACAGGTCGTACATCATCTTCAGCGTATCGAGGTAACGTTGCTTGTTGAACTTTGGTCCGCTGACCACCAGCTTCACGCCGCTCACGATCCCTTTGAGTGTATAGAGAGGGTTCGCGACCAGCAGAGTTCCGGCAGCGGCGCCTGCGATGATCAGCAGCTCCGAAGGCTGCATGAGCACACGAATCGGGCCGTGTTCCAGGAGGAACCCGCCGATCACGGCCACGAGCACCACCAGCATTCCAATAATCGCGAACATGCTCGTTTGTTTCCTGTGGGGCGTCGTCGGGAAGAAGACTGGCGTCAGATGCAGACTGCGCCGTCACCGTCCCCGGGCGAGTTAAGGACCGTCTTTCCTTCCAGGCGTCGTCGTACTGCGGTCGTTCGACACAGGCTTCCACTATTCTTATCGGCAAAGGAGAGAAAAGCATGCGCCCGTGCTGCTGTCCACCTTGTATGGCGCCGCGCTCCC